>Ga0123356_10000075_pt1 | contig 104642 bp, 92 predicted proteins | sample TergutEmb28metaG_2_FD_92546 | JGI IMG/M metagenome (GOLD analysis project Ga0123356, IMG submission 92546) | Embiratermes neotenicus P3 segment gut microbial communities from Petit-Saut dam, French Guiana - Emb289 P3 | ecosystem: Host-associated > Arthropoda: Insects > Digestive system > Gut ...
GGTGATATCCTACATCTCATTTTTGGATAAAAGTCCAAAGAACAGATGTAAGCTAATGGCTTACAAGGCCATGGGGGGGGGTTGAAGAACCTATTCCTATACAATCCGCATAACCCACGGATGCCAAAGTGTATCCTGCTCAAACGTATACGTTTGCCCCCCATTCCCCTCCCCTGAAAGAGAGGACGGCACAAAGCGCCGAGAGGGAAAAGAATGTATAGGACTCCAACAAAACGGCTCCAGGGCCTCTGAATACCACTCGCAATGCCCAGGTTTTTTCAGAAGATGATGCTTATTGCGGGCGAATGAGGCAACGAGCCAAGCCCTATTTCGGAAAACATTTGCGTTGAGCATTCGTCTTCACAGGCCTCAAACGCTTCCGGGTTGCGCAAAGCCTGCTCCAAGTCGTAGCATTGTGGTGGAACAACATTTGAAGGAGACGCATAAGAAGATGAATTGCCCCAGTTGTGGTGTTGAAATGGGCACCCTTGAATCCGATGAGCAAAGCTTGTCACGCTGTGGGGAGTGCGGGAGCATTTGGACGGACATCTCCGACTTAAATCGGCTGCTGCTGCAAAACAACCTACCTGGTTTGGACTCCCTGGGGGGGAAAGTTAATTTGGAGATGCTTTCCGGCCAATGTCCGGAGTGTCTGGTGGACTTGGTTGTCGTTGAGAATCCTCAACACGCCCTCGCCTATGCCTCTTGCGAGTCCTGCGGCGGCATTCTCGTCATGGATGACTTCTCTGCCTGCGCCGGTGCAGACGAAGCTTCCAAACATCTCGTGGAATTCTTCATCGCCTTCCGAAACAAGGCCAAGAGAGTCCCCGCTGCCACCCTATAGGCCCACCCCCTTCTCAGCTGATTTCTGAAAGCTCCATCCTCCGGATGGGGCCAAAGCGGGCCAGTCGAGGGGCAAGCGCGTCGGCATCCCCAGAAAAAACCAAAAGCCTGTTGTCCGTCGCCAAATAGTCCCTGGCCGCCGCGCGCGCCTGCTTCATGTCGACGGCAAGCACATTGTCGCGGTATTGCCCTATCCAATTTTCAGGCAAACCATGAAGCTCTATGTCCGCCAAACTGGCCAAAAAAGCATCGTTGGTTTGTATCGCCATCGGAAAACAACCACATAAATATTGCTTCACCGCGGCCAACTCGCTGGGCGTCGGCCCCTTCTTCTGAAGCGTCTCTATTTCGCTCAAAACAACCTCCGCAAGCGCTTCTGCCGTCTCCGGCTTCGTGAAGGAGCTGGCTACAAAAGCCCCTGCTACCGCCTTCTGGTCCCAATAACAACCTGCATGGTAGGATAAACCTCGCTTGACACGTACCGCATTTACCAGTCTGGAAGTAAACATACCTCCTAACAATGTCCCAACAACCGCCAAAGGAAAAACCGCAGGGTGCCCCTTGGGAATGCCCTTGGCCCCAAGTCGAAATTGGACTTGCGTCTGCTCAGGTTTGTGCGCCAACAAAACACCATCCCCCTGCGGCCGCCACTCAAACGGGGGCATCTGCTGTGGCGTTTCAGGGCCCTGCACCCATGTGCCCAAAGTTTTTTCGCAAAGGGCCAAAACCTCCTTCGTGGAAACATCTCCCGCAATATAGAGACGGGAAATTTTGGGCCCAACCTGCCTGCGGTAGTATTCCTCGACGTCTTGGCGACAAATATTGGCCAAGTCCTTGCAGGAACCTGAGGGGTTAAATCCATAGGGGTGTGTGCCCCAAAAACCACGTGCCCATGCTCTGGAAATGAGTGTCGCCGGATCATCCAAGTCATTCACCAGGCGCGCCATGGTGCGCTTTCGAAGGCGCTCAAACTCTTCTTCGTTCAACGCAGGCTCGCACAACATTTCTGTCAACAAAGCCAAAAAATCCCCCAAAAAAGGCGTCGGAAAAGCAGCACTAACAACAGAACAGTCCGCCCTTGCCCCCATCTCTAAGTCTACCCCTAGAGTTTCTATTAACTCCATCAACTCCTGCGCCGTTTTATGTTTTGTCCCCCGCCTTAACAACTGCCACATTAAACCCCCTATGCCTGACTTCCCCGGGGGACAAACCCCACTCCCTAGACGAATGACCAAACGTACGGACGTCAAAGGCACCAAGCCTCGCTTCATCACCCGGACGGGTAGCCCATTTCCCAGGTTCAGTTTCTCAACCGCCGGCAAGCGAATGGGCAACAATTTTGAAGACGGTTTCATATTTCTCCCTGCTCGGTTGGAAGCAAAGTCACCACATTCCGAAGCTCTGCTTTCAAATAGCGCTGCGCACATTCCTGGACGGCTTGTTGGCCAATGGCAGCATAACGCGACAACAACTTCATCCCCTCCCTCCAGGAGCCCCAATACATCTCATAACAACCCAGAGACTGCGCACAACCCTGGTAGGTTGAAAAACTCTCCAATACTTGGATGGACAAGTTGTTCACCGCCTTCTCAAGCTCCTTCTTCTGAATGCCGTTTTGCAATACCGAATCCACCTCTTCATAGAGCATGCGCTCCGCCTCCTTGGGAGAAACACCTGGACGAAGTTCCATCGCCACCACAAAACTCCCTGGATTTATCCGCCATGCCCAATGCACGGAAACCGAAACCGCCACTTCTTTTTCGAATACCAGGCTGCGCACGAGTCGACTGGAATGCCCCACCCCCAGGACAAACTGCAACACATCCAAAACCAAATTGTCTTCATGGGTGACTTGCGGCCCACGCCACGCAACCATGACATAGGGGGCTTGTGCCGGAAAGTGAATCTCCGCCCGACGCTCTCCCCTCTGCGGCGGCTCTGCATCGACAACCGGCGGCAAAGGCGGACCGGAGGGAATTTTTCCATAGTATTTTTTGAGCAAACGAAACGTTGCTTCAACGTCAATGTCTCCGGCAACAAACAAAGTCGCATTGTTGGGAGCATAGTAGGTGCGGAAAAAATCCAGACAGTCCTCTCTGGAGATGGCGGCAATGTCTCCGGCATAGCCAATAATAGGCCAACGGTAGGGGTGGGCTTTCCAAACCAATGCCGACAACTCCTCGTCCATCATCCCCATGATGTCGTTGTCCACACGCATGCTGCGCTCCTCCAAAACCACCTGTCTCTCCGTCTCAAGCGTCTTGTTCGTTATCAGCAATGAACGCATTCTGTCGGACTCTAAGTCGATGACGGTCTCCAGCGCCTCTGAGGCTGCGTTGTCATAATAAACCGTCATGTCAAACGACGTATAGGCGTTGCTGTGCCCGCCTTGTGACTCCAGTTTCTTGTCAAATTGGCCAGGCCCAAATTTTTTTGAGCCGTTGAACATCATGTGCTCAAACAAGTGGCTGATGCCCGTTATTCCAGGGCGCTCGTTGCGCGAGCCCACATTGAAAAACGTTTGGTAGCTGAATACGGGGATGGTTGAATCCGGATAGAGACGTACCTTCAAACCATTGGGCAATGTTTTTTCAACAACACGCTTGGACAGCTTTTTTAGAGCAGAAGAAAACCGTGCACGCACCATAGCAAACCTTTCTAAAGCTGAATTGCTCCTGTTCGGAGCGCCAAGACAACAGCATCTACATGAGAATGAACACCCATTTTTTTATAAATGTGGCCAAGGTGCGTACGGACTGTCCGAGACTGAATCTGCAAGACACTTCCAATTTCCGCATTGGACAAACCTTTGGATATGAGTCCTAATACGTCTAACTCTTCTGAGCTGAGCTCCCAGGGGTTTTGAACAGAATCCACCGAAGCCTGAACGGAGCTGAAATAGTTCCAAAAACGACGGGCAATGAGGGCTTCAATAACAACACCCCCATTGAAAACCTCTATGACTGCACGCCTCACCTTTTCTAGGCCTACACGCTTTACCAAATAGCCCAAAGCCCCTGCCTTCATCGCTTCAAAAACACGCTCCTCCTCGTCAAAAGTTGTCAGGACAAGGACTTCCAGAGGCAATTTCCTCTGTTTTAATTCCCGCGTCAACGCAACACCATCCCTCCCCGGCAACTCCAAATCCATCAACACAACGTCGATGTCACGTTGAAGAATTTCTTCCAACGCCGTTTCTGAATGCATTGCAAACCCCACACACTGCATCTCCGGCCAACTGCTGATGGCTTTTGTCAGTCCTTTGAGAAGTTGTGGCGAATCTTCCACAACGTAGACATTTATTTTCCTGGTTTCATGCATTGCACACCCAAGCTTTTTAGAATATTGCCAGTCAGACTTGTCCTCCTTTAGCCTGTCTTCATTCAACCTGGAAACAATCAGCAAAACTTTGCTGGCTGACGTCTTGTCACTGAGGAATACATCAGATTGAAACTCTTACACGGAAGTGTCAACGGGCCGATTGACCGCAGCCTCACACAAAAAATCCAAGAGCAGGCCAGAAAACTGCTGGCCGAAAACATTTCAGGGGACAACACAGCAACTCAGGGGACTTTGGCTCAAGTTGAGCGAGCACGGCAAGTTTTCGTCAATCGAAACCTGCGCATGTCAACCATTGAGCTGATTGGTTTCGACATGGATTATACCCTTGCCATCTATCACCAACGGAGAATTGAACAAATCTCCTTTGAGCTCAGCCTGAAAAAGCTGGTGGGCAACTATGGGTACCCAGCAGAGATTCTGCACATCCCCTATGATCCGCATTTTGCAATCCGCGGGCTCTGCATGGACAAAGCCCATGGCAATCTCGTCAAAATGGATCGCTTCGGCCATGTCGGTCGAGCCATGCATGGACGTACGCCTCTGGACAGCAAGGAATATAAACGCCTCTATAGAGACGAGAGAATACGCCCGTTCAACCCCTCCTATAGTTGGATTGATACGCTGTTTTCTCTCCCCGAAGCCTGCATGTTTGCCGACATTATTGAAATGCTTGAGGTGCGGCAAAAACAATCCGTGGACTATGCCCAACTTTGCTCGGACATTCGAGATGCCATTGATGGCATCCACCGGGATGGCTCGCTCAAAGAAATCATCCTCCAAAATATGGAGCACTATATTTATAAAGACAAGGAGCTGGGGCCCACATTGCACAAGCTTCGCTCCGGGGGGAAAAAACTCTTTTTGCTGACCAACTCTGCGCATGGCTACACACAAGCTGTCATGAGTTATTTGCTCGATAATGCCATCCCTGAATATCCCTCTTGGAAAAATTATTTTGACTTCATTATTACCGACGCCTGCAAACCCCTTTTCTTCTCCGGAAATGCCCCTTTTGAAGAAGTAGAGCCTGAAAATCCCCTCCTTGAAACCGTCTCCTCCCTTGAGCGTGGGAAAATATATCAACGTGGAAACCTCTCCGACTTTGAGCGGATGACCAAAATCGGCGGTGATGCGGTGCTCTATGTCGGAGACCATATTTATGGCGACATTTTGAAATCCAAACAGGCTTCTCTCTGGAGGACCTGCATGGTGGTCCAGGAGCTTGAAGACGAAATGAGTTATTTGGCGTCGCGTGCGGAGGACATATTGACTTTGTCGGAACTTGAACAATTCCGAAAAAATTTGGACGAAGAAATCTCTTCCATGCGCACGACATTCAACCTTTTTGAGCGTCGCCTTGACAAAGAAACGCCTACGCCGACTTTGGTTCAATCTCGCAGGGAAGCAAGGGCCTCACTGGAAACCCTTCGTCAACGTTTTCGAGAAACGAATGACTTGAGTCGCCAGCTCGCTCTGGAAATTGACAAGGGATTCAACGCATATTGGGGGTTGGTTTTTAAGGAAGGCAACGAAACGAGCCGCTTCGGGGAACAAGTCGAGCAATATGCGTGCATCTATACCAGTCGCGTGTCAAATCTGCTTTTCTATTCGCCCATGCAATATTTTCGCTCTGCACGAGACTTCATGGCCCACGAGAGAGACGGCTTTCTCACCTGGAAAAAAACCGAGGGTGAGGCTGAAAAGCCATATTGAGTTTGAAGTATTTGGGCTCTCTGTATTTCATTGAGCCAGAAGACTTGAGGTGGTGCTTTCCCGCAACAACTTGGAGGAGGCCCCCTTGTTGGAGGACGTTGCAACCATGCAATTTCGCCCCTTGCGTTTGGCCATATAGAGGCGTTTGTCTGCCATTTCAATCAGCGCTGCTTTGTCCTTGGCACATTCTGGAAATGTGGCAACTCCCAGTGACACCGTCACCCGAAGCATTCCTTGTTCCGTCTGAAACATCTCCGCCATCACCGCCTCTCGGATGCGCTCTGCAATGACTTGTGCCCCTTGCAAGTCTGTCTCGGGCATAATCAGCGCAAACTCTTCCCCTCCATAGCGCGTGGGAATGTCAGAATCTCTCGCCAACTTGCGCAGAAGTTTTCCTATCCTCTTCAAAACATAATCGCCGATGGGGTGCCCATATTTGTCATTGACGCTTTTGAAATGGTCTACATCAAACAAAATCAACGAGCACTGACGCCCATAACGTTTGGAGGCGCTGAGCAATTCATCCAAACGTACTTGAAACGTTCTGTGGTTATAGAGGCCCGTCAACCCATCCATCGTCGCCATTTTTTCCATCTGCTCAAACAACTGTGCCCTCAAAACAGCTTGTGCCGCTGAAATGGCCACCACTTCCAACATGCGCAACCCATCTGCCTCAATGGCCAGCTTCTTCTTGCTCCCAACAACAAGCGTTCCCAGGGTACGTTCTCCAGCCGTCAAAGGAAAAACTTTGATGGAGCCCATGCTTCCCAAAAGAATGTTCTCACAAAAAACAACATGCCTCTCGGAGGGAAGCGTGTCCTTGCTGGGCAGGGCGACACCATAGCGGACAACACTGGCGACAAGCCCCACGTTGTCCTCGAATGCCTTCTGCTCCATAGAAACATCCCCCCCTGAAACCCGGGCAATTCTGTGAAAACGTTTCCCCTCTGAATCATCCACCAAAGTAATGGCACAAAAATCCAATGGAGCAATGTGTCGAGCGCTTTCTATGATTGCCGACAAAACCTGCTCGGGAGAACTTGAGCGATTCAAATCATTCACCACACGGAAAAACCTGTCTCGCTCAGACGCATTCCGTCGGACATTCACCATAATCCGCTCTAAATCCATGACGCGCTGAATTTCTTGCGCAAGCACCGAAAGCTGTACCTCATCTTCAGCTTGAAAAGGAGCGCCTTTGGCACGTTCCACAAGCACAATGCCCGAAACAACACCTTCCTTGCCTTTCAAAGCAGTGGCAAGCAAAGCTTGAATGGCATGTGTGCGCCCCGCGCAATAACCCAGACTTTTGAGTCCATTTTCTGAAAAGAGATGCAAGGGCGCTTCTTTTTTCAATACGGCGCTCAACGCTCCTTCGGTGGACAAAAACGGCTCCCTCTTGTGTTGCTGGATGTCTCCTGCCCCCAAGTGCCAACACAAACTCTGCCTGTCTTCTGAAACCAAAAAGACAGCGGCACTGTCTGCCCGCAAAGCATAGTGCAGCACCTTCAACAAATTCTCCAAGGCGCCATCCACCTCACGCACAGAAGCCAGAAGCCACTCTGTCTGCGAAGAATAGGTTTCGCCTGAAAGTCGAAGCCGAAGCGCTCTCTTTTCGAGCTCCTTCATCCTCGCTTCAATGGCATTCTTTTCAGCCCGCCTGGCGCTCCAAAACTTTGCCGACAACACCAAATGATAGAAGGCCGCAAACAGCGCCATCCAAAAAACGTGGGCAACAAACCCCTTCCAATTTCTGCCTCCCTGCCCCAACAGAGTGACAGGCACATCCAGAAAAATCGCCGCCCCGCAGAGCCAACCAACGCTGCGTTTGGAAAAAAGCAGCGTGCAGCAGGCAAGGCACAAAAAAACAGCAGGGAAACCATCGGGCCTAAAACCGGCGGCGAAGAGAAAGCTGCTGATTAAAATGCTTAGGCCTAGCTCCAGGTCTCCTTGAAATTCACCAACGGTCTGAAACTTGCGCCTGGAAAACGCTAGCCCCATCGCCAATAACCCCAAGGCACCCACCCCAATGTCCACAACCAACAAATGTGGGGATTGAGCAAATCCCCCCAGCCAAAGCCAGAAAAAACCTAACCCAAGCCCCAGCCATACGCCCAGGGCCCCTGCCCTCTTTAGGTTATAAAACCACCTCCAAAGGCGCTTCATGGCCCCCCCTCAAACGAAAAAATCATCTCGTCCGGACGAATGTAGCCCAACTCTTCACGCAAAGCCCGCTCCATCACTTTCGCGTCTGTCTTGAGTGCCTCAATTTCTGCCCTCAACTTGGCATTCTCCGCCGTCAACTCCTGGTTTTTTTGACGCAACATCAACGCCCCTTGAGACAAAGAGCGGTAGCGATTCAGGCCCCCACCCGACAAAAAAACCCCCAGTGCTGCCAGCAGGACAAGCGCAGCAACAACCCACAAAAGTTTTCTTCGGGTGAACATGTCTGTAGCAAAGCTAGCAGGCAACCTGGGCTGCGCAAGAAAACGTCAAAAATTGCGAGAGGCGGAACGTTGATGAATGATTTCTTGCAACTTTTGGCGATCTGTTTTGCCGTTGGCATGCTTCGGCAAAGCCTCAACTGCAAAAACGGCCTTGGGGATTTTGTAGCCGGCAAGGTATCTTCGACAATGCTGCACAAGCGCTTCTTCAACAAACAAGCCTTGGGAAACAACCAATGCAACGGGGACTTGTCCCCATGGCTCACTTGAATGTGCGCCAACGGCGGCCTCTTGGATGCCGGGGTATTGCAGCAGCACACGCTCAATTTCTGCCGGGTATATGTTCTCCCCGCCAGAAATGATTAAGTCTACTCGACGCGAGAGGACGACCAGGCGGCCTTGAGTGTCCCAATATCCCAAATCCCCTGTCCTAAACCAACCCTCTGAAACGAGAACCGTCTGCCCACGTATTTCAATTTCCCCAACCTCCCCCCTCGCCACCTCCTGAAAGGTTTCATTGCACATTCGAAGCTCTACGCCGGGCAATGGAAATCCGCAACTCTCTCCATCCGCTTTGCCCACAGGTTCCGTCGCTACCTGGGAGCAAGCTTCCGTCAGGCCATAGCTGCACACCACGGGAATTCCCATTTGCCTTGCTCTCAAAAACAACGGCAAGGGAACATGCGCCCCTCCCAAAAGACAAACTTTCATCCCCGGCGGAATGGGTTTTTCACGGCGGTATTCCAACCAGCGTGACAACATCGTCGGGACCAAACTGAGGTGGGTCATATGCCCGGCTTCCACTTCAAAATCCAAGGCCTCTACGTTAAACTTTTCTGCGAGACTCAGCGTTGCCCCATAGAGGGCACACCGGCTTAAATTGCTGAGCCCGCCCACATGAAACAAGGGCATGCATACATACCAAATATGCTGGGCTTCTCCACCCAGGTTGGCAGCGGAAGCCTTGGCATGCGCCAACAAATGGCGGTGACGAATGTCGATGCGCTTGGGTGTCCCCGTTGTCCCGGAAGTGAATAAAGTGACAGCCACATTTTCTTCGGCATAACTTGAAGCCGTTGCATGGGGAGGCGTTGGGGCAAGCTTTGGAAAAACTTCTCCGAGAGGGAATTTCTCCAAAAGCGCCTCTTCTATAAAACAAAGTTTGAGAGCAGACGAGGACTCCAATAAGGACAATTCCTTCTTTGTCAAACGCGCATTCAACAAAACCAGTCGAGCGCCCAGACGAGCACAGGCGTGGAAAAGCGCGACGGTGTCCGGCTTGTTGAATGCCAAGAGGCCTAGCCCATCCCCATTTTTAATGCCCCTGGAGGACAACTCTTGTGTCCAAGCGTATACCCAAGCATTCAGCTCCTCCCAACTCCACGCCTTGCCCTCAAACCTCAAGGCAATGGCCTTGGGTGTTTTTTGGGCCCACTGTTCAACAAGGCATTGCATAGGCACTCAGGGAATACCCCATCCGGGTTGGCTTGGAAGCACAATTTCTCCGCCCCGAGGGGAAAAAAAATCCCCTTCAAACCCCTCCAACAATTCCGGAGAGCTCAGGCCGTGCGCTTGCTGAGTCTCCCCCAAAGCAAAAGCCAAATGTGCCGCAGCGGCTCTGCCAATGGGCCCATCCAAAAAGGTTGTTACAAAGGAAGAAACCTTTTTTTGCCGCGCGCGTTTTGCCATCTGCATGGCCGGAATCAGTCCTCCCATGGCCGCAGGTTTGAGGACAATGGCGTCTATTTCCGCGCTTCCTTCCAGCAGTGTATTCGCTACGCCTTCGTCCAGCAAAGCCTCGTCCGCAGCCAGGGGAATGCCCAAATTCATACGGTGTAAACGACGCAAAGCATGCACGTCTTTGGCTGGAACAGGTTGCTCGCAAAGCTCCACATGCAACATGCTCACCCCCCGAAGAAAAACACGCGCCTCCATCTCATTCCATGCGCCATTGGCGTCTATACGTATGCCCGGCGAGTCCCCTAGGCTTCGACGAAGCCTGCCTAAACAATGAGCGTCCCACTCCAAAGAGGCAGCTCCTACTTTTAATTTTAGTTTTGAAAACCCAGCTTGCACCGCATTCAAAGCCGAATGCTCCAAAGCTGTGGGCTCTTGTCCATCCAGCAGGGCATAACATGAAATTTGAGGAGGCGCTTGTTTGGAAAACAACTGCCAAACAGGGCATGCCTTTTGAAGCGCCATCCTTTCTAAAAAGGCTGTTTCCACGCCAAACCGCGTGCATGGAAGTTGCTTGAGGCCAAGCAAACGCTCTTCGAGTTCTTCCAAAGTGTTGGGCATGGGCGTCATCTTCAGCGAAGAAAGCGCTTGGGCTGCTTGAGAAAGCGTCTCTGTCCCAAAGGAAGGCATGGGGTAAACTTCCCCCCGCCCACAACAACCCTCCCCGTCTTCCAGAAAAATACGAAAACCCTCCCGCTGCTTAAAACAGCCATGTGAAGTCAGCAGGGCTGTCTTCAGTTTTAAAACACAATGCTCAAAACGAAGCTTCACAACACAACCCCTATGGCCAATAAAAACCCAAAGCCGGCCATGAGAAATGCCGTATGCCCCAACACGGCATTCAACGCGCGGCCTCGCAATGAAAACAAACCCAGGGTTGAACGGACTGCAAACGGCAAGGAGAGGAATACCAGCCACACCCAGGGGAAACGCTCAAAACACAGCTTCAATGAAACGCCATAACCCCAAGCCAACATGAAAACATATTGCCACCTCCCAAAGGCTTCACCCCAACGTACAACCAAGGTGCGCTTGTTCGCTTGCGCGTCGGTTGCAAAATCTCTCACATTGTTGACTGCCAACAACGCAACCCCCAATGCCCCAACAATGGAGCCCAGCCACAACACATCCGCACTCAAATGAAAGCTTTGGACAAAATAGCTTCCACCCACCGCTACCAAACCGAAAAAGACAAAAACAAAAACATCCCCCAGGCCATGGTAGGCAAGAGGGAATGGGCCACCTGTGTATATGTAGCCGGCCAGCAGAGAAAGAAGGCCCACCCATAGAATGGGCCACCCTGCTACCCATACCAAATAGAGGCCCAAAACCAGGGCCAGCGCAAAACATGTCAACGCGGCACCCAACACCACTTTGGGAGGAAGCCAACCTTGTTGTGTCGCTCTGGGCGGCCCGAGGCGAGACGCGTTGTCCGCACCACGTCGCCAGTCAAAATAGTCGTTGGTGAGGTTGGTCCCTACCTGAATCAACAAAGCACCCAACAGCGCCACCAACATGGTGTCCGCTCGAAAACACGCATCCTTCCACGCAAGCGCGGAGCCGACAGCGACAGGCACGGCCGCTGCCACCAACGTGCGTGGCCGGGAAGCCCACAACAATGCCCACAGAGAATTTTTGGGTTTTGTCACGGTCGCCTTGGAAATTTTGAGAAATCCGGTTTGCGTTTTTCCAAATAGGCCTTCTTCCCCTCCTGCGCTTCCTCCGTCATATAATAAAGCATCGTCGCATTGCCGGCGAGTTCCTGCACGCCTGCTTGGCCATCAATGGCCGCATTAAACGCGGACTTCAACATGCGCAAAGCCAAGGGGCTCATCTCCAATATTTCAGCGCACCAACGCAGGGTTTCTTCTTCCAGGTTTTCAAGGGGGACAACGGCGTTGACAAGCCCCATGCGCAATGCATCTTCGGCGTTGTATTGTCGGCACAAAAACCAAATTTCCCGCGCTTTCTTCTGGCCGACAATCGACGCCAAATAGGAAGCGCCAAAACCCCCATCAAAACTTCCGACGCGAGGCCCCGTTTGCCCAAACCGCGCATTGTCGGCACAAATGGTTAAGTCGCAAACCACGTGAAGCACGTGCCCTCCCCCAATGGCATAACCGGCTACCATGGCAATAACGGGCTTCGGCAGGGAGCGAATTTGCTTTTGCAAGTCCAAAACGTTGAGACGGGGGACGCCATCCTCTCCCACATAGCCTTCACTGCCTCGAATGCGCTGATCTCCGCCGGAGCAAAAAGCCTTGTCGCCGGCGCCTGTGAGAATAATGACTCCAACATCCACATCCTCTCGTGCATCTTCAAATGCCGTTTGCAACTCAAACAAAGTTTGGGGACGAAATGCATTGCGTACTTCGGGTCGGTTGATGGTTATTTTCGCAATGCCGTTCCATTTTTCATATTTTATGTCGCCAAATTCTTTGGCCAACGCATCTGTTTTCCAATCTGCCTTCATTCTTACCTCGATAAACTTCTCTGGTTAAACTGCCCTGCATGGAGCATAAACCTAAACGCCCTTCACCCCTTCTTCTCTCATGTGAGGGGCACCACAAGCATCCGTTACCCTATCATTCTCTGGAGAAGCTTTTAAAAAAACAGAAGTGGCTTCCAGCCATTGTTGAGGCGACTCCAGGTGCACAGAATGTCCACAACCCGGCACAACGACATGCCAAGCCAAGGGCAATTCGCGCAACATTTTTTGCGCAATGTCCGTAAATTTGGTGTCCTCTTCTCCAGAAATCAACAAGGTCGGCAAATGCAATTCACAAAGCAAGGGCCAAAAGTTGGGTTGCACGCCCAAACCCATGCAGCGCAATGCGCCCGCCAAACCCGAGGCGCTATGAGACTTGCGTCTTTGCTCCAAAGCCTTTTTGGCCTCATGGGACAAACGCTCTTGCGTTGCAAACAAAGGCAGCTTCTTCCAAGAATCCATAAAGGACGCGACACCCTCTTGTTCCAACAAAGTCGCTTTTGCCTCGTCGTCCTCCCGGCGTTTTTGACGTAACTCCTCGGGGCATAGCCCGGCCGTTCCCGACTCCAAAACAAGCCGACGAATGTGTTTTGTATGCCTCAACGCCAAGGCCAAAGCCAGACGAGCGCCCTGAGAATAGCCAAGCACGTCCATGGGGCCCTGGATGCACTCTGCCAAAGCATCCACCACTTCCCCAAAACCCCTCTCTCCCAAATTCGCAGGCAAAGGAGCATGTGCATGTCCCGGCAAGTCAACCACCACCACCCTTGAAAACTCGGCCAAACGAGGCACAAGCTCATCCCAACTGCTTTTGTTCCCAGCAAACCCATGGAGCAACAACAGAGGGAAACCTTCTCCATACGTGGATATTGAGAGTCTGAAGCTCAAAGAAATCCCTTCAAAACTTTTGAAACACCTTCATAAAGCTTCTGGTGCACATTCAAATTGCTGTGGCGATCTGTGCAAACTTCAATGAGACTCACCTTTCGCTTCAATGCGGCAGACAAGGCCGAAGAGAATTCGGGCAAAGTTTTTGGGTTGAAATAACCCGCCCCCACCACTTCGGCCACCTTTGCAAAAGGCGTGTCATGAGGTAGGGCAAAACACGCTTCAAATTCGTCGCGCTGCTCTGCAACAGAAAGGAAATGAAAAATCCCCCCTCCCCTGTTGTTCACCACAACGACAACGAAAGGCACCTCCAAGCGCTTTGCCAACATCCACCCGCCGATGTCATGCAAAAATGCCAAATCTCCAATGAGCAAAACGGTGGGCTTTTGGCTTGCGACAGCAACCCCTTGCGCCGTGGAAATCAACCCATCAATGCCATTGAGTCCTCGGTTGACATAAACGTCAACCCCCTTTGAAGACGAGGCAGAGAATGCGTCTATGTCTCGGATGGGCATGCTGTTGGCAATAAAGCAATTGCTTCCGGCAGGCACAGACGCCATCAGTTTTCTCGCAATGGCCGGCTCACACCAAGTGTCCTCCAAAAGCTCGCTCAATGTTTGTTGCGCCATCTTCTCTAGGCGTTCAAATTGCTCTGCATAAGTTCTGCCTTTGTTGGAGACACGCTTTTCAAGAAAGCAACAAGCCTCAACAACATTGCACTGCACAATGGCTTCGGAAATATGTTGAAAATCCGCCTCTGTCCCATGTTCCAACAATGTGAATATGCGCGCACCGGAATCCTTAAGCCACGTCTGCAAATGTTTGGAAACCAAAGTTCCCCCGAAACAGAGGACCAGCTCCGGCTTCATCTGTTTCTTGAAACCATCGTCCCTGAGCAAAATGTCATAGCTCGCTATAACAGGCACATGGGGAGGCGCTTGGAACCTGAGGTTGGAGGCCGCTTCTGCCAGCAACGGTGCAGACAGTTTTTCGCAAAGTTTGAAAACGGCGGAAGCAAAACCAGGGGTTGAGGGGTTATTGCCAACAACCACCAACGTCCGGGAAACAGAATTCAGCGTTGACAACACATGCTCCAGTCCGCTTGGCGCCAAACCCCTTTCTGAATAAAAAAATGTCGGCGCCTGAGGCAAAGTCGACAACTCTCCTGTCGACAACTCCTCCCCGGTTAATGTTGAAGACAATGGCTCACGAAATTCAAAATTGAGGTGCGCAGGAAGCGACTTTTGTTTCATGTCTGCCAAAGCCCTGGCAACAACAGCTCGCATGTGAAGCAAAGCTTCTCTGTTTTCTCCAGGCGCGGGAATGTTTTCTGACAAACAGACAAATTGGCCATAGAGCCCAAGCTGCGACATGGTTTGTGGCGCACCAAACCCATGCAACTCCCAAGGCCTGTCTGCCGTCACCACAAAGAGAGGCGCTTTGCTGAAAAACGCCTCGGTTATGGCCGGGAGAAAATGCGCACCGGCACTTCCGGAGGTGCACAGCAATGCGACAGGGCGCCCAGTGGCTTTGGCCAATCCAAGCGCAAAAAAACCTGCAGCCCTCTCATCCAGAATAATGTGGCTTTGAATTTGTTTCTCTCTGAACAAGGCCAAAGTCAGAGGCGTCGAGCGCGATCCTGGACAAATCACCGCATGCTCGACTTGAGCTTGAATCAACTGGGCAACCCATGCTTGTGCCCAAAAAAGGTTGCGCTCTGCATTCATAGGATACCCAGTGCATTGAGCAAAGCTTGCGCTTTATGCTCTGTCTCCAACCACTCTTTGCTCTCACAAGAGCCTTGCACCACACCCGCACCAACAAACAACTCCGCCATCTTTGAATGAATTCTTGCAGAGCGCAATGCCACAAACAAGCTAAGCTCTGCTTCGTTTCCCCACCCCAATGCCCCCGCATACCAACCACGAGAAAAAGGCTCTTTCGCCCGTAAAAAACACATGGCTTTTTCTCTGGGGCTGCCCGCAACGGCAGGACTTGGGTGCATGGCACGCGCCACTTCCAGAGGCAAAACACCCTTGCGAAGGGAAGCACGAATCGGCGTATGCAAATGGATAAGGTTGGGAAGCGTCCGAATTCCCACAGAGGCAGCAACTTCTACTGTCTCACTAAAAGGTTGAAGTGCTTTTTGGATTCCCTCGGTCACCCAACGGTGCTCACGCAAGTCTTTTTCTGAATGCAACAGGGCAGAGGCTTCTCCAACACTGGCTGTGCCGGCAAGCGCTTCTGTCTCCAATTGCGCTCCCTTTATGTGACACAAAACCTCTGGCGTCGCTCCTATGAAAAAATGACCGTCATCGCCGCGAATAGAATAAACCCAACAATCCTCAAAACGACTTTCCAGGTTTTTCAATACGCCAACAGGGTTCCACGCCACTTCATTTTCAACATGAATTTGTCTGGCCAAAACCAGCTTGTGTATATGCCCTTCATCCATCTCTTGCAGTGCCGCCTCTACCAAGCGCGCCCAGGACTGCTTCTCTTGTTGAATGTCTCCCAGCCGACAAGCCGAAGGTGAAAAAACCGACGGGGTGAAAACAGCGCTCTGCTTTTCGGTTTTTAGCTGGGACAAATGCTTCTGCGCTTCTTCTTGGGTGGGACCAAACCCACATGCAAAACATTTGTCTTCGTGCTGCCACACAAGCTGCTTCGGCAAACACCAAAGCTCTTTCTCAAACCCCGGCCACGGCCTTTGTTTGTCAAAAATCCATCCACCCCAAAAAGGCCCCGGCAACCCTTGGGGCTTTTCCCCACACCACCGAAGTGAAACCATGGACTTGCTCGCAACACCACGCGCCCAAAATTGAAAATTCTCACTGGGCTTTGAGCAATAGAAATCCACGGTTGCCAAATCCGCAACCCATCCTTTGTCAAACTCCAACTCCTGAGTACAACCCCAAAATAAGCTCATGTCGCAAACGAAAACCAATCCTTCAGCCTTTTAGCTTAACAACGCCCTCCTTGCATCTTCTCGTTCAAAACACTTTGAACTCACCCGGCAATAGGGTAGGCCTCAAACGCGTTTTGCCGCTGTCTTATCTTCATGAATCAGGAGCCAGGCTTGAGTGAATCCGTCCGCAACATGTTTTCGCAAATTGCCCCACGCTATGATCTCGCCAACGATGTTTTATCTCTGGGAACACACCGCCGTTGGCGCAAAAAGGCTGTGAAACTTGCTCGTGCCGCCCCCGGAGACAAAGTGCTGGACTGCGCAACCGGAACAGGAGACTTGGCGCTTGCCTTCAAACGCGCTGTAGGCCCACAAGGCGAAGTTACCGGTACGGACTTTTGTGCCGACATGCTCAACCTGGCCCCCGCCAAGGCCGAAAAAGCAGGATTGGATGTTCGCTTTGAAGTGGCAGACGCAACGGCTCTGCCCTATGCAGATGCTTCTTTCGACATTGTCTCTATTTCTTTCGGCATTCGAAATGTCGACAACCCTCAACGCTGCCTCCTCGAAATGGCACGTGTCCTCAAACACGGCGGCCGCGCCCTCATCGTCGAATTTGGCCAACCCAGAGGGTTGTTTGGAGGCCTCTTTCGTCTCTATTCAAAGCTCGTCATTCCCTTCGTCGGCAAATGCTTGACGGGAAACCGCTCTGCCTATGAATACCTTCCCAAAACCTCGGCCGCCTTCCCCTCCGGAAATGCATTCCTAAACCTCATGGAAGAAACCGCCGCCTTTCACAAAACTCAGGCCCACCCCCTCTCGCTTGGAATTGCTTATGCCTATGTCGGCGAAGTCTCTAAGCCCGAGCAGAAAACCTAAGTCTGAAATCCAACTCTAACATCCAGTCCCGCAACCAACTGGTTCGCATGGCGCTGAACACTTAAGCGGTGCTTGTTTTCACTTGGCCGGCTTGTAAGTTTTTTTGGTTTGTAATTTTGAAACCAGCGTGAAATCTGGAGACATGTCCAACGAAACCTTGACTGTCACCGACAACCGAACGGGAAAAACCTATGAGCTGCCCATTGACAATGGGTGCGTTCGTGCAGTGGATTTGCGACAAATCAGAACAGGTCCAGATGATTTTGGCTTGTTGTCCTATGACTCTGCTTTTCTCAACACAGCCAATTGCAAAAGCAACATTACCTTTATCGACGGGGATAAAGGTATTCTGCTCTATCGCGGCTATCCCATTGAGCAACTTGCAGAGCATTCTACTTTCCTTGAAGTCGCTTACCTCATCATGAATGGTGAATTGCCTACTTCTGAACAGTTGGCAAAATTCAATCACCACATCATGGAGGAAACACACATACATGAGAATATTAAGGTGCTGGTCAGCGGCCTTCGTTATGACGCGCACCCCATGTCCATTTTGGCTTCCGCTGTCGCCGCGCTCTCCGGGTTTTATCCCGAAGCCAAAGAAGTGAAAAATTCCGAAATCCGCCGAGCAAATATGATGCGGCTGGTGGCCAAAGTTTCAACCATTGCCGCCTATGCCTTCCGCCACAGCCAAGGCTTCCACTTCAATTATCCCAACAGCGACCTCACCTATTGCGGAAATTTTCTCACCATGGTGAAGCGCATGAATGAAGCCAAATATATACCTCACCCCACCTTAGAGCGTGCCCTGGACATCCTCTTTATCCTCCACGCCGACCATGAGCAAAATTGCTCCACAACCTCCGTGCGTGTCGTGGGCTCTTCTGAGGCAGATCCTTATTCCGCTGTCGCAGCGGGAATCGCTGCACTCTATGGCCCACTGCATGGGGGCGCCAATGAAGCTGTGTTGCGCATGTTGCGTGAAATCGGCCACGTCTCCCACGTCCCTGAATTCATCCGAAAGGTGAAAGCCGGCGAAGGCGGACGTCTCATGGGCTTTGGCCACCGCGTCTATAAAAATTATGATCCGCGAGCGGCCATTATTAAACGCGTTTGTGACGAGGTTTTTGAAGTCACCGGGAAAAATCCGCTGCTCGACATCGCCGTGGAACTTGAACGCATCGCTTTGCAGGACGACTATTTCGTCGCGCGCAAACTTTATCCCAATGTCGACTTCTATTCAGGACTCATTTATGAAGCCATGGGCTTCCCCGTTAATACCTTCCCCGTCTTGTTTGCCATTCCTCGCACCGTGGGTTGGGTCAGCCAATGGGAAGAGATGATTTCTAGCCCTGAGCACAAAATCTCCAGGCCTCGCCAAATTTATTTGGGCTATGGTCACCGAAATTATGTGACTTTGGAAAAACGCCACTAGAAATAAAAGCTTCTTGGGGGGCTACCCCAAACACCTTGCCCCACCTCCCCTAAAAAACCCGCAAAATATTGCGGGTTTTTTTGTGCCTTGCCCCCTCTTGGGTCACCTCTGAAAGATTTTCTAGGAACACCGTTGACATGTGCAAAAAACACTCTTATTCGCCTGTATATATGACCATCGATTTCACCTGTCATAAATGCGGAAGCAGTTTCGAACTCGACATTCAAGATCTCATCGACGGAAGCGAAAAAATTGAATGCCTTCATTGCGACGCAAGCCCTTCTCAAACCATGATGAACGACTTCGTCGCCGCCGTTGCCGATTTGCGTTCCCAAATCTCCATGCTCTCGAAAAAATTCGATATCTCCCTCTCCATGACAACGGAAGAGCTGGATGAATCCGCTGAAGATCTCGACGACGAAGAGGAGGATGAAAACGAAGACGAGCTCGACAGCGACGACGACTATGACGATGAGACAGAAGATGATTATGACGACGATGATGAACTAGAAGACGAGGACGAGGACGAAGACTAAAAAAGGCCAGCTTCTCAAAAGCCAGCCTTTGTTCAATTCCCTTCTCTCAATCTCATTTTAAAAGCGCACTTCCCTGTGCGCTTTTTTTATTTGAAAAATTTCTCAGAAAGATCTGCAATAAAGGGAATGGGCCAACGAATACCATTCAAAGCTTTGATGATGGCTAAAATGCAAATAACCACTATCCCTAAGAAAACTAAGCCAAGTAACGTGGAAAGAAGAAAACCCAGGATAATCGAAATAGAAGTCAATATCGCTGAAACGATGGCTATGACAATACCTGCAATAAACGCAACAATGCAAAACGTTAATCCTTGCTTGGCATGCCACTTGACATAGTCATTTTTTGCTATGAAAAAAGGAATTAAAGAAAATAAACCTAAATAGGACAAAATTAACAGCACCTTATCTTCGCTTTGAACTGGCTCTGCATCTTTTTGTAACTCTTTCATTTACAACTCCAATGTAGCAGTACGTCTTGCTGTGTCCGATAAACAAAAAAAAAGACCTCTCTTCCCTGACCCAACCTTCCTTGTCAATAAGGAATTAATGAGAGGTTTTGAAAGTTTCAAGAGGCCTTTCGCAACAACGGACTATAGCTTGACGCTGTCTACGGTTTTTTTCACGGATGCAAATGACTTAGCCAATTCTGCTTTCTCAGAATCATCGAGTTTTATTTCCAGAATTTTTTCAACCCCCCCTGCCCCAATTTGCGCAGGAACCCCAAAGAAATAACCCGAAATCCCATATTCGCCTTCCAACAAGGCCGCACAAGGCAAAATCCGCTTCCTGTCGAGCAAATAACTCTCTGCCATCGCTATGGCTGAAGCCGCTGGTCCAAAATAGGCCGAGCCTGTCTTGTAGAGGGCTACAAGCTCAGCACCCCCTTCACGCGTACGCTTCACAATGGCATCCAACTTCTCTTTGGAAAGAAGTTCGCACAAAGGCACACCACCTACGGTGCTGTGGCGCAACAAGGGGACCATGTCGTCACCATGCCCACCTAAAACCAGCGCGTCTATGTCTCGGATAGAACACTGGAGAGCCTCTGCAACAAAACACTTGAAACGGGAAGTGTCCAAAACTCCCGCCATGCCTGCAACCAACTGCTTCTTCTGGCCCACAATCTTGTGCAACGCAAACACCATCGCATCCAAAGGATTGGCAATGTTGATGACGAATGCCTCCGGGCATTGGGCCTGAATGTTGAGGGCCACATCACGGATGATTTTGAGGTTAATCTCCAGCAAGTCTTCCCGGCTCATGCCCGGCTTGCGGGGTACGCCTGCCGTAATAATGACAACGTCGGAGCCAGCCAAGTCGGCAGGATTGGTTGAGCCTACGCAGCGGCAGTCATAACCATCCACTGCAGACAGCTGGTTGATGTCCAAAGCCTTGCCTTTCACCAAACCCTCTGCCGGGGGAATGTCAAAAATCACCACATCCCCCAAAGACTTTTGAATAGAAAGCAACGCCAAATTGCCACCAATTTGTCCGCCGCCTATAAGAGCAATTTTTTTCTTCATCTGAACATCCTCACTTTACATGTTTTTGATGATAGCTTGACCAAACTCGCTGCACTTCACTTCCACCACATTCGATTGAGCTTCTTGGCGCATCAACCGCGCAAAGTCATAGGTAACCGTCTTCTGAGAAATGGCCGCATCCATCCCCCGCAAAATAGCATCCGCCGCTTCATCCCATCCCAAATGCCTCAACATCATCTCCGCTGACAAAATCACCGAGCCTGGATTCACCCTGTCGAGGTCGGCATATTTGGGAGCCGTTCCGTGCGTCGCCTCAAACACAGCATGCCCCGTTTTATAGTTGATGTTGCCCCCAGGAGCAATTCCAATGCCCCCCACTTGGGCGGCCAATGCATCCGACAAATAGTCGCCATTCAAATTCAACGTCGCAATGACGTCAAACTCATCAGGGCGCGTCAACACTTGTTGAAGCGTAATGTCTGCAATGGCGTCCTTTATGAGAAGCTTCCCCTGTGACAAGGCTTCTTTTTGCGCCGCATTCGCCGCCTCCTCGCCTTTCTCGGCCTTCACCTTCTCCCACTGCTGCCATGTAAACGTCTGCCCCCCAAACTCCCGCTCCGCTAAGGCATAGCCAAAACGCATAAAGGCCCCTTCCGTAAACTTCATGATGTTGCCCTTGTGTACCAAAGTGACGCTCTTGCGCTTGTGGCTTAGAGCATATTCAATGGCCGCACGAATGAGCCTCTCGGAGCCTTCCTCTGAAACGGGTTTGATGCCGATGCCCACATTCTGTGGAAAACGGATTTTGGCAAAATCCTTGGGGAATTCCTTTTGCAAAAAAGCCAATATCTTCTGGCTCGCTTCGCCGCCGTTCTCGTATTCAATCCCCGCATAAATGTCTTCCGTATTCTCACGGAAAATCACCATGTCCACCTTCTCCGGCGCCTTCACCGGAGAGGGAACCCCTTTGAAATAGCGTACGGGACGCAAGCATACATAAAGATCTAACATCTGCCGTAACGCTACGTTTAACGAACGTATTCCCCCCCCTATGGGGGTCGTTAGTGGGCCCTTAATCCCTACCAAATATTCGCGAAATGCTTGTACCGTCTCGTCCGGCAGCCAGTTGCCCACCGTCTTAAACGCTTTTTCTCCTGCCAATACTTCTTTCCAGACAATCTTCTTCTTCCCGTGATATGCCCGTTCAACAGCTGCATCCACAACGGCAACGGAGGAACGCCAAATATCCCGCCCTGTCCCATCCCCCTCTATAAAAGGAATAATGGGAAAATCTGGGACCAGAAGCTTTGTATCTATGAGAGTTATTTTCTCCCCACTTTCGAGTGACATATGTAAACTCCTTCCTGAAGAAAACGTTGTTGGTTGTTTGTCGCACTAAACGTTCAGCAGAAAATTCAGCAGAAAATAAAACAGGGGCCGTTTTTTAAACCGGAATTCATTGTTTAGTCTCAATTGAGAGAAATCTTCAACTCCAATAAGAAATCTTCAACTCCAATGAAGCAGCAAGGCACAGAACCTATACAGCATTTGGAAACCCTTCTTCGTTATGACCGGACTACGGGCACTTTGCGTGAACGGCATTACCAAATTGCCGTCATCGCAGGCCCTGACACAGGACGTCTTGCACACATCGACGGCCGTCTGACGGTCGGCAGCCGCCCGGGTGTGGGCTTCCGTCTCAAAGACAATACCGTCTCAAGGCACCACTTTGAGCTTTTGGCCAAACCTGAGGGCGTTCTCATTCGAGACTTGGATTCTACCAACGGGACTTGGCTTGCCGGCGCACGCATCCGCGAAGTTGTCATTGAAGACGAAGCGGTTGTCACCATCGGCAAAACCAGCCTCCGCATCTCCATCCAAGAGGAAAACCTCGGACAGCCCAAGGCCATCTCCTCTTTTGGAAAAGTCCTCGGCGCCTGCCCCTCCATGCAGTCCATCTTCGGCCTCCTGGAGCGCGTCTCAAAAGCCTCTTCAACGGTTCTGCTTGCCGGTGAGCCCGGCACCGGCAAAAGTTTGGTGGCTCAATCCATCCACGAAAACAGCGCAAGGGCCAACAAACCCTTCGTCGTCTTCCGCTGCGCCGGCACCCCCATGGAAGACATAGACGCCGAGTTGTTTGGCCGCGTCGCCTCCCCTACCCAAAGCGAAAAAACAGGGGCCTTCTTGAATGCGTCTAACGGTACCCTCTATCTAAATGCCATCGACGCATTGCCAAAAAATACCCAACTCCGCCTGCTCAATGTCTTTGAAAACGGCAACATCCAAAAACTGGGTGCAGACAAGTCCCAACGCGTAGACGTCCGCATCATCGCTTCAACCCAAAAAGACTTGGAAGCAGAAGTCACTGCAGAAAAATTCTCCCAGGAGTTGCTCCTGCAACTGGCCGTCATCCGCATCCAAATCCCCCCCCTGCGGGAACGCCTCGAAGACATCCCCCTGCTGGCACAAGAGTTTGTTCGTCTCATGGGACGCGGTGACTTCGAATTGCCTCGCGGCCTCATGGCTCGCTTCGGCGCCTATGACTGGCCCGGCAATGTCCAGGAGCTGCGCAATCTGGTCGAGCGCGCATTGGCCGGAGCCGATGCGGATCCTCTGCCAGGACAGGCCACAACACGAAAGTCCCCACGCAACCTTGAAGCCGAAATCATTGCAGAGCTTCCTTTCAAAGAAGCTAAGGAGCGTCTCGTGGACTCCTTTACTCGTGAATACCTGATGTCGCTCTATGAGCGCTGTGAGGGCAATATCTCACGCATGGCACGAGAAGCCGGTATTGCCCGAAATTATGTCCATAGGTTGGTAACCAAATATGGGCTTAAACCAGCTCAGGAATAGAGCCCCCTTTTATAACCCCCCCCCTCTCCTCCTGCGGTACCCCCCCTCCGCTGCTGTCTTGAGTGGCCCACTGCTGGCCGTACGCTATTGCTGTCTTGAGTGGCCCACTGCTGGCCGTACGCTATTGCTGTCTTGAGTGGCCCGCTGTTGGCCGTACCCTATTGCTGTCTTTAGTGCCCCGCTGCTCCCCCTAGTGGCCCCCACTGCCCCAACTGCCTAGGCCCTGTAGCTGAAACGAAAAACCAAAGTTGGGCATCCCCAAAGTATATCCGTCGTTATGCTTGTTCGGCACTACCGTCTGCTGGGCGTAAAGCTCAAATCCAAAACAGTTGCACGCAGGCGTCCACTTCACCCCCAACAAATGCTGCGCAAAACGAAACTTCTCATAAATGTCTAGAAAACTCATTTGGTAGCGAAATTGAAAACCCTTCAGCTTCGCCCATACCCCCATCTCTAAATTCGGAGAGGCCTTCGACGCAACCGGTTGCGCGCCTATCAGCATGTCCAGGCCCCGCCGGCTCGTCTCTGTGCCCTCTACCCTAAATAAGTCAAAACGTATGTGCCCGCCCAGCTTCTCCGGCCACTGGGCATGCAAGGACGTCCCAAGTCGCGAAAGCTGCCCACGCTGAGGCTCAATACAAGCGTAAAGGTTGGAATTCAAAAAACGCCAATGCGAGGAAAGTTTCAAAAAAGTGTCCCCCACGCGAAAGCTCGGCTCGTTCGCCACACCCACCGCTTGCGCAACCTCCAAACTCAACAACTCCTCCGCTAGCTCCGGGCTACGCCGCCATAGGCTTTGCCTTAAACTTAACCCTAACTCTAAACCCCGGTAGCCCCGCGGTATGGCTAAGTCCGTCTCGTCATACCCCATAGGGACACTCCCCCACTGCGCCGCTACCCAACGTAACTCCGCCTTCGGCGTTAACGTGTGCCATAGCCCCTCCACTACCTCCTTCGCTAAAGTCCCCTCCGTCTGAAACTTTAACAGAGGGTAGCCCCGCGAAAACCACCGGCCCGTCGCCTCCCCCAGCCATATGTCTTCCCGTAGCCCTAGGGAAGCCGCTATGCCTAGGCCACCCCCTAAAAAACGCTTCTGGTATTTTAATACCGGTAATAGCCCTAGCCTGTCCCTCGCCTCCCTCTCCCCAGGTTGGTAGCGGCCATCCCCCTGCAACTGCTTGTTCCCCCACAAAGGCCTCATCGCTTCTTCAGGACATGCCTCCGCAAGCCCATCGTCATACCAGGAGGGTTGGTAGAGACGCCTTCGCATACACTCCAGGCTCAGCGTCTCCCAACGCCCATTTATCCACATTCTGTCGTCCCCCTCCCGCGCGTCCGGCCCCTCGTCCCCCGTCTGCCCACGCCAGGGCGCAAGGCGTATAAAACTGCCCTGCACCCCCCAAGAAAAACCCTTGCCCAAGGGCTGCTCGCGCAAAGTCATCGCCAAGGCGGGGAAACGTTGCAGGGTGTTGGGGCCGCGGGGAGCGTCTATCACCTGCCCATCACCCCCCACAGGACGAAGCAACTGCGCATCGCCCAGCAGAGAATAACCCCAACGTACGTCCTGTAGAAAACCGAAGTCTAACAATAAGTCTATACGCGGCCCCTCATAGGAAAAACCTAACTGGGAGCGGGCATATTCAACGGACTTTAAAATTAAATCCGTCTCAAAATCCCTCTGTAAATAACCGTCGGAGGCTAAATGGATGTCCGCCAGCATATGCCCATATTCCCCTATGGACTGCCGGTGGTTGATACGCGCCCCCCAACGTAAACCCCGCTGCTTCTTTGAGGCCCCCTCCTCCCCGGTGTAGAATGCATCTACCGGGGAGCGCTGCTCCCTCATGTCCCATAGCCAATCTACCGCTACAGTGCCCTGTAGGTTCTCTGAAGGGGCATAGCGAAACTCCGTGCCTAAACTGGGCCCCTTCACACCATAGGCATTCTCCGCCCCTACCGTCCAACCCGGCGTTAGGGTTAAATCCGCCGAGGGCCCCAGCGTTATGAAAAGGGGCAGCTTGGCCATAAACCCACTGGCAACACTTATGGAGGGCATGGGGAAAAGCAGGCCCGTCTGCCGCGAGGACAAGGGCAGCGATATCCACGGCATCCAAAAAACCGGCACCTCGCCTATATAGGTGACGGTGGACAACAAACTGGCACGCTGGGCCTCCAAGTCCAACGTGCCCCTCTTGGCCTCCAAATGCCAACTGGGGTTCGTCGTGTCACAGTCGCAGGGCGCAAACCCAAAATCCTCAAGCTCCCACCGGCCTTCTTCCTGCCGCATGTGCGTCAAACGTAGGCTCAGCCCATTCTTCCCAAGCTTGAGGGCTTCATCCGCCGTGGAATTCAGCAGCACACCCGCTTCCACACCCTGCTTCTGTATCCATAGGCCATTCTCTAGAAAAATTTCCTCTACCTCATAACTGTCGGAAAATATCCCCTCTAGTGTAGACCCCTCAGCCTCAGCCCCACTACCCCCCTTCGACTTTAAATGCAGGTGTACCATATCCGCCAATACCACCCAATGGCCCGCCTTGTCCGCCCAGCGGATAACCACTTGCCCCTGCGCGGAAAACCACCCCGTCTTCTGCGAGGCACTCAAACGCTGCGCCGTCAGACGCCCATTGGCAACTTGCATCTCCACATTGCCTTCAGCCCAGGCCTCTTCGCTGGATGCTTGGTAGGCAAGCACGTCTGCAGATACCTCCGGAGGTGAAGGTGTCGTGGTTTGCAAAAGCGCAAAAAGGAAAAGCAACATAGACAGCTGGCTTCTAGCTCAAAGAAACCTTCTGCGCATGTTCTAAAACTGCCCCTCAACCCCCCTCCCCTTTAAAATAGGCTTCCATATCTCCATTAACTTCGAGCGATACGCCGCCTAAGCCCCAGCCATAGGAACACCACACCATAAACCAAAGCTGAACTGTCATAAACCGTCGCTACACAACCTACGGATTTGGTCATGTGAATGGGAGCAGAAAAACCCGCAGATGAACCATCACACCCCTGGGCAGATTTGTCTTTGGGATATGCATCGCAGACAAATTGCGCTGAGTCTAAATCCAAAGAATGATCTTCCACAAGCCCTGCAGCCAAGGTCGGACTCATGATAGAGCCCGGCTTCGTGCTGTGCCCAAGCCCCAGTACATGGCCAATTTCATGCACCATCACCGCCTGCAAATCTTCAAAAAAACAGCTCCTGCAAGGCGGCGTTTCATCCACAGCATAGGTGTAGCTGTTGTTAATCTCAATGTCCGCATTTAATAGCTGTCCCGTGTCTGCTCTAAACGTCGTCAAAGTAATCGCTAAGGCCATCTCGTCATATTGCCAACAATTATAAAGCTCGCTGCAGCTGTTGTTTTGCCAACACGGGTCCTCCAAGGCCACTTTCTTCTGACAACTCCCCTCTCGAAGAAGAATGAGGTTCTCCTTTTTTGAGCCCCTGGAAAGATATCTTGTGTTCGTTGAAACAGAGGCCGGCAATTGTTGAAATTGCAAACTTCCACACTCATCCATCTGCGCTTGCCAAACCCCAAAAGCACGCTGAATGCATGCCAAAGAGCCAGGAAGTATCGCATCCAATTTGTCATTCGGTGTCCATGAGAGCAAATCATTTCCCGGCCACCAAAGGCATTTCCCTGTTGAACTGCGCATGCGGACATAATCCGCTTCCACCGAAAAATGACTGTCTTGTGCCAAAACGAGCCCCGCCAACATACACAAGGCAGCAACATTCATAGCGCCTTCTCCTTCTTCAATCCTCCACTCATAGACTTCAACTTGGTTTGAACGCGTTGCCTTAATTGACTGAGGGGCATTTCCTTGCGCAATGGCATCGCCATACGTTGGGCATCTGAATAAATTAACTCTACATTTTTCACTTCTTCAGGAATGGCTATGGGCTCGCTCGAATCAGGTTTCCACTCCAGACGATATTTTCCTTGAGCCATGCCCAATATTCTAAAGCGGCTCTTTCCGTGGGCCGCAAGAAACACCACACACTCTTCCCCTGGTATAAATTGTACGGAGCCCGGCAGCCGCTGCTCAAAACCACCCTCCTTCCCCCCCACTACCAAAGCTGTCACCACCTCCGGACATACGCCCTTCCAACATTCCAGCGACTTGAGTTCAACATCCGTCAAAATCCGGCCGCGTTCACCTCTGATTTTTGCCTGAGACGAAAGAACTTCAGCTCGAATCACCATGTCGGCCTTCTGCACCAAAGTGTCTAAGTCTATGGCCAGCAAAACGGTTGCCTGCACACTCCAAGCACCCATAAGACTCAGCCACAACACCCTCTTTGTATGATTAAACAGTTTCTCCATTTTAAAAAAATAGTCTCTCTGATAGGAGCTCGCCACTATGAGCACGGTACGCGTTCGTTTTGCGCCTTCTCCTACAGGCTATCTTCACATCGGCGGTGCGAGGACCGCTCTCTTCAATTGGCTTCATGCACGAAACCTCAAAGGCCAATTTATTCTTAGGGTCGAAGACACAGATCAGAGTCGCTCCACACCAGAATCCGTCGAAGCCATTTTGGAGGGCCTTCGTTGGCTCGGATTGAATTGGGACGAAGGCCCAGAAGTCGGCGGCGAATATGGCCCCTATTTCCAAATGCGAAAGTTGGAACGCTATCGAGAAGTCGCAGAAACCCTCATCGCCAGCGGCCATGCCTATCGCTGCAGCTGCACCAAAGAGGAACTCGAAGAGCGCCGCCTCTTGGCTGAAAAACAAAAACGCCTCTATCGCTATGAAGGACTCTGTCGCAACAAGACACTCTCACGCGACACGCCTCATGTCGTGCGTTTCAAAGTGCCTCAAGAAGCCGGCAGCGTCTGCTTTTTGGACGAAGTACTCGGCCGCATCTGCAAACAATATTCGGATATTGAGGACTTTATCCTCCTGCGCAACGACGGCATCCCTCTTTATAACTTCGGCTGCGTCGTGGATGATCATGACATGGCTATCAGCCTCGTCGGCCGCGGCCAAGAGCACATCAATTCCACCTTCGGACAAATGCTGCTGTTTGAAGCCCTCGGTTGGCAAGCCCCCAAGTTTGCGCACTTCCCGCTCATCCTCGGGCAAGACAGAGAAAAACTCTCCAAACGCCTGCACCCCGAAGCCGATCTCATGCAACACCGCAAGAATGGAATCCTCCCCCATGCCTTGCTCAACTTCATCGTTCGCTTGGGTTGGTCTCATCAAAACGATGAAACCTTCAGCCTCCAACAAATGATTGAATATTTCGGTTTCAATCATGTCGGCAAAACCTCGGGCGTGTGGAACCCCGATAAGCTGCTGTGGCTCAACCAATATTGGATGAAAAACTTGCCGCCTTCTGAAGTGGCTGCCGCCCTTATCCCCTTCCTTAAAGAAGCCGGCGCTACCGAAATACTGGAACCGGCCAAACTCGAAAAAACAGTGCTGGCCTTGCGCGAGCGCAGCAAAACCCTCGTCGAAATGGCACGCTTGGGTGTTTGCTATTTCCAAAAGGGCGTCACCATGGACGCCGCGGCCAAAGCCAAACACCTTGGCGCCGAAGGCCTCGCCTTGTTGCGCGAAGTGCGTGAGCGCTTGGCTGCTACCGACTTTTCACCAGCCAACATTGAGGCTGCCATTCGCGAAGTCGCCCAAACCCACCAAGTGGGCCTGGGCAAAGTCGCTCAACCCATACGCGTTGCCGTTACCGGCCAAACCATCAGCCCGGGCATCAGCGAAACCCTCGACTTGCTCGGACGCGAAGAAGCCCTCGCACGCATGCAGACAGCATTGAAAGGATAACGGAAATCGCCTGGCCGTATCTCCTTGTCCCTATAAAACCCCTCTTCCTCCCCCTTCAATAAAACGCCCCGGCCTAAAGACCGAGGCGTGTCGTTGGCTTATGCCTGCTGCGTTGAATGCCCGTCTTATTCAATGACGGCGCAGGCCACGCGTGGACCCGCGTTGCCCGTGGGTTGCGCGGCATAATCATCCGGGTTGGCGTGTACAATCAACGCACGGCCAACAATGCTGTGCTCACCCGTCAGTGTAATGCAGGTCAGCAGCTCATCCAACTTGGCGTTGCCATCGGCATCGGCTTCGAGCGAAGGCAAGTCGCCCGCATGGCCTTCACCCACTTTGCCGTGATCTACCTGTTGGGGATTGAAATGCCCTCCAGCACTGGAAAAGTCAGGTGCGCTGCAATCACCTGTCTCATGAATGTGGAAACCGTGCCAGCCGGGCGTCAGTCCACTGACTTCGGCGATGAGCCTGACACCGCCTTCTTCTTCCTTGAAGAGAATGCTTCCTTGGACAACGCCGTCCTGCGCGGGCTTCAGTACAGCGGAAGCTTGTACGGGCACGGGTGCGTCTGCCGTCTTCACCGCACCTTTGGTAGCGCAAGCAGCAAACAGGCCAGTGAAAACAAACAGAGTAAAAAGAATGAGTAACTTTTTCATGAGAAGTCTCCTGGGTAGATAAATGTGTTGTTCCAAAACCGCGTTATTCAATCCCCAAACCTCCAAAGGCAAGGCCATCGCTCCCTTCAGTGGTTTCCCAGCCACCCCAATCCTGAAGCTCAGAGCTATCTCATGTTTTGTTCGTGGATGCAAAACCTAAGCGGATTGCGTATAACAAAGGTTGTCATAGTGGCCGCCGGCCCCCGCTGGCCCCCTTGCTAAAATGAAACCCTCCCGGGTATCCCCCGGGGAGCCGCCGGCCATAACCAATGCTCTATAAACCAGGCCACTACCAGCCCTACCGCACTGCCAATCACATTCCAAGTCATGTCCTTCCAGGATGGCTGGCCATAACCCAGGGCGTCCCAGGCCTCCTTGAGTGCCCCTAGGCCAAGTACCACCAGCGCGCTTGCTCCCATACGAAAGGCAGGCTCTAACCGGGTCTGCCCCAACCATAAATAGGTAACCCCAGCAAGACTGGAGCTGACAATGAGGTGCTTTCGCTTGTCCTTGGCCCACCAACCATCATCGGCAGCCTGCGCCTGGCTGGGCAGACCCAGGCACAACAACAGACCCGCTAGGGCTACCCAGTACAACACAGCATGCAGACTGTACGGATGGCTGGACTGCAAGTTTCGGGAAAAGGCCAGCCGGAAAAAGGAGGGCATATCTCCAACTAAGCATGCAAGACTTGCCGACGCAACTCCAGTGCCGCGGCCTTTGGACTCGGAGAAATGTTAAAATTAGGAAAATTATCCCCTTTGCCTAAACCGTCATAAGAAGGGTTCCCCTCTGTCGCCCCCCCTCCCTATTCCTGGAAGCTAAGCTTAACCAGCTCGTACCCCCTTGCCCCGGGCGAATTTGAGCAAAGGTTGCCCAACGGCTCAGCTGCAAACAGCCCTATAGCTTGCCCCATCTGCCCGAAGAGCCCTGCCATACCGAAGGGAGCGCTATGCCATAAGCTTGTATTTCTCCGCCATGAGGCCGCAAATGGGGCAACGCTGGGTCGGCTTTCCAATCTCCACATGGCCGCAAACGGGGCAATAATAGAACTCGGTCTCGCTCAAGTCTTCGCCGGCAAGCACAGCTTCCAGGGCACGTTTATAGAGTTCCGCATGGACTTTTTCGGCCTTCATCGCCATGCCTATCATCGCCTTGCCGCGGTGCCCCTCTTTCTCGGCCTGCTCAAACATCGGCGGGTACATCTGCTCGTGCTCAAAAGTTTCGCCCTCAATGGCGGCCTTGAGGTTGTCGGCCGTAGTGCCTATGCCATTCATCGCGCTGAAGTGGCCAAGCGCGTGGACTGTCTCGGCCTCCGCTGCAGCACGAAAAAGCTTGGCAATGTTCGCGAAACCGTCCTGCTCGGCCTTGCGCGCGAAGGCCAGGTATTTATTGCGTGCTTGGCTTTCGCCAGCGAATGCAACCTTGAGGTTCTCTAGGGTGGTCGTCATCGGTATGTTTCTCCTTGAGCTATAACTTAAAAATACGTTGTACAGCTTGGTGTAACTGTTTTCGAGAATTGTAAATCATCCTTTAAAATTTTATAACTCAAGTAACCCAAAAGCTCCAGATGCCCGCTCCACCTCGACAAGTGCGCGAGTTCGTTCGGAGAGAGCATCTAAAAAACCGAGATGCACTTCCGTTGCCTTTCGTTGGGCAATCAACAACTCAAGCAACGAAACGGCCCCACGTTGGTAGCTATAGAGCATCTTTTCGAGCACCCGGTCGGCGTCGCCAACCACACCTCGCTCGAAGAGGGCCGCCTTGCGAGAGGCCGCCTCAAATCGAGCCAGCGCCTGTTGAAGCTCTCCTTCGGCGGCGAGCTGTGCAGCCGCTTGTCCACTCACTGCTTGCCGGTGTGCACTCTTGGCCGCCTCAATGTCGCCGCGGTAGATGTGAGAGAAAGGGAGAGGAATGCTCAATGAAGCGGACAAAATCTCTGCCGATGGAACAGTTGGAGCGCTGGAAACCGAGAAGCTGTGCTGCCAGCCAATCTTCGCGGCGATGTCTATAACACGGTTTGCCTCTTCAAGTTTCACCCGGCGCTCTGCTACTTCTACTCGGGCTGTCACGGAACGTAGATCTGCGCGTTGGGAAAGCAAGGCAAACAGTGAAGCCGTGTCGAGCGTCGGCGGCTGAGTACGGAGATCGCCGACAATCTCAAGTGAAGCCCTCGTTTCGAGGACACGTGCCCCAAGGAGTTGCCGCAAGCTAACCTCTGCAACGACTTGTTGCCCTTCGGCTTCTATAAGCTCTGCCCGAAATTGCTCTGCCTCGACTCGCAATTGAAGGAGCACCACTTCGCCGATTTCTCCTGCCGCAAGCCGTCGCTCGTCCGCCGCTACCAGTCGCTGGAGGCCTTCGAGAACCTCTGTTCTACGCGCAACTCGCAAACGAGCATGGAGCAAATTGATAAATGCTTCAGCGGCCGTAGCACGCAATGCCCGACGCACTTCGTCGAACTCGGCATCGGCAGCATTCACCTCGGCTCTAGCAACCCCGACCCGCCCTGAACGCTTCCCTCCCAGTTCTATTGGCACAGACAACTCGACACCAACCATGGTTGGATTTCCAGCATGTGTCGCGTCGAGTTGCGTCAGTCCAACGGAGAGTTCCGGGTTAGGAAAAACTTTGGCGCTGGAAATTCGAGCGTGAGCGCCCTCAACTGCGTGCCTTGCCGTCTCAACGTTGGGATGTACCTCAAGCACCTCCGCAACATAGCGTGAGAGATTCCAAACAGCCTTGGGCTGGGACTCCTCGCCCTCAGCATAAGCCGAAAGCGTGAGCAGCAACATGCTAAGGGGCAGAACTAAGCATCTCATGGTGTTGTCGCTTTCTCGGCAATTTTGCCAAAACGTCGTTCGATGACGAGATAGAGGGCAGGTAGGACCAGCAGCGTAAGCAATGTGGCGCCGAAGAGCCCGCCCACAATAACCGTGGCTAACGGACGTTGAACGTCCGAGCCAATTCCGTGCGCCAACGCGGCGGGGAGCAACCCAAAGGTTGCGACCATTGAAGTCATGAGCACCGGACGTAGCCGCTCCGAGGCGCCGCTTAACACCGCCTTTGAAAGCTCAAGTCCTGAACCTCGCGCTCGAACAAGCGCTGAGACCATAATTACACCGTTTTGTACTGCCACACCGAAGAGTGCGATGAAGCCGACCATGCTTGAGACATTGAGCGTCATCCCACGCAAATGGAGCGCCGCCATTCCGCCAAGAAGCGCCAGCGGGACGATCACCAAAATCAGCGCAGCGTGACGCAAGGTGCCAAAAGCGCCATAGAGGAGCAAAAAAATAAGTGAGAGCACCATCGGGAGAATCACCGCCAGACGTGCCTGCGCACGCTGCTGGTTTTCAAACTGTCCGCCCCAGTGAATTTCCATTGAGCGATCGGACACGTCAACAATCTCAGCAAGTACGTGATGAGCTTCACTCAGGAAGCTCGATAAATCTCGACCGCGAAGGTTAAGCCGCACCGTCATGTGACGTCGGTTCATTTCACGGGTGATGGTTGTTTCACCTTCGCGCAGCTTAATTTGAGCGACTTGCGAAAGCGGAATGCGTTGGCCACCGAGAGCGGTAAGCATTAAGTTGCCCATTGCCTCTGGTTTGTCACGAGCGTCTTCAATGAAACGCGCGGTAACGTCATAACGCCTTTCACCTTGAAAAATTTTTCCGATGGGACGCCCGCCAATGCCAGTCTCAATCAACTCGCCAATTTGCGAAACGTTGATGCCAAAACGTGCAGCTGCGGCACGATTGACTTCAATTTGAACCTGCGGCGTCGGTGGCTCCTGGTCCACCGCCACATCAACAGCTCCGGGAATTGCCTCAATTGCCGTAGCTATTTTTTCGGCGAGATGGCGTGTTGCTCCGAGGTCGTTCCCGAAAATTTTGATGACAAGCTCGCTGTGCGCCCCGGAAACTTTGTCGTTGACCCCATCTATCATCGGCTGGGAGAAACCAACCGTGAGACCGGGGATTCGCTTATAACGCTCCTCAAGTGCAGCAACCAGGTCGCGCTTCGTCTTGCCTGTGGGCCAAGTCGAATAGGGCTGGAGACCAACGAACGCCTCGATGTGTGAAGCAGTCCATGGATCTGTTCCCTCGTCGGGTCGGCCAAGCTGGGTAACCATCGTTTTCACCTCCGAAAACTCGCGCGTCGCCGCACGGAGCGTCCCAGCCATTTCGCTCGCCTTCTCAAGCGAGATTCCAGACGGCAAAATCACCTGCAACCAGATGGAGCCCTCGTCAAGCTCCGGGAGAAACTCGTGTCCGATGGTGGCTGTGAGCAGCCCAGCAACAACCAGCGCGACTGCTCCTGGAACGAGCGCCCGACGCGGCGCCTCAAGGAGCCAGGCAAGGAGCTGCTCATAGCGAGCATGCAGCCAAAGGAGCGGTATATTTCTGAGTGGTCGGTGCGGCTTGCGCAGGGCAAAGAGGGCTAGAGCGGGCATGAGCGCCAACGCCACCAGCGCCGCTCCGGTGAGCGCATAACCAACAGTGTAGGCCATCGGGGTGAAGAGTTTCTGCTCCACACGCTGGAAGGCGAAGAGCGGCAGATAGGCGGTGATGATGATGGCGGTGGCAAAAAACATCGGTCGCGCCACCTGCAAGGCGGCATCACGAACCTGCACCTCTCCAAGCTCACCCTCTGGTTCTTCCTCGCGCCGACGCAATACACTTTCGAACACAACAATGGCTCCGTCAACGATGATGCCAAAATCAATAGCCCCAAGGGAGAGGAGGTTCGCGGGGATGTTGGTCAACGCCATTAGGATAAAGGCGGAGGCAAGGGAGAGCGGCACGGTAACGGCGACAATCAACGCACCCCTCACACTCCCCAGGAAAAGCAGGAGGATGATAATAACCAACCCCATCCCCTCAAGAAGTGTCCGTGAAACGGTGCCAACAGTCTGTCCAACCAGCTCGGTTCTGTCGAGATAGGGGACAACCTTCACGTCATCGGGTAATATTCCATTGTTGAGTGCGTCAACCTTGGCGTGAACCCCTTTGAGGGTTCTCGAAGGATTGTCGCCGCGCAGGAGGAGCACGACACCCACCACCACGTCGGGCGCCTCATCCTTTCCGGCGATACCTTTGCGCGTCATCGCGCCGAGCTGTAGCCGCCCCAAATCCCGGAGGTAGATAGGGGTTCCCTCGATGGAGGCAACAACAATGTTTCCGAGATCGTCGAGTGAGCGGATGAGCCCGATGCCGCGGACCACTGCAGCCTGCTCGCCCTGTACAATCATATTGCCGCCAGCATTGGCGTTGTTGACTTTGACCGCCTCTATCACCTGCTGGAGAGAGAGGTTGTATTGAGCGAGTTTGTTCGGATCGATAGCGAGTTGAAATTCGGTGGTTTCTCCGCCGAAGTGGGTCACGTCGGCAACACCCGGGACTTGCTTGAGCGTTGGAATAACAACCCACGTCTGCAACTCGGTCAACTCACGCGCCGAGCGAAGTTTCGATTCGAGCGTATAACGATAGATTTCACCGATGGGCGAGGTGAGTGGATCCAAAACGGGAGTTGCACCTTCGGGGAGTGTGACATCGGCAATGCGTTCGCGAATTCGCGCCCGTGCCCAATAATCGTCCACCCCATCGCGGAAAACCAGAGTAATCAGCGAAAGGCCGAAGGTACTTTTCGAGCGCATCACCAGCAGCCCAGGAATACCGTTGAGCTCTCTCTCTATTGGAATGGTAATCTGCTCTTCAACTTCCTGGGCGGCGTGGCCGGGGTGCTGGGTTATCACCTGTACCTGAGTGTCGGAGATGTCGGGATAGGCTTCAATGGAGAGGGTGGTGAAAGAGTAATAACCAAATACAGCTATGAGTACGAAGGCGGCAATAACCATCCAGCGACGGGAAAGGCAGGCAGAGACAAGGTGCGAAATCATGGCAGCAGAACTGTTCCTGAGGTGATGATGCGCTCGCCTTCACTCAGACCTGCGAGAATGCATGTCCTGTCGCCAATTCGTTCTCCTATGTCGGCTAGGCGTCGTTCGAATTGCCAGGGCGCCTTTTCAACATAGAGGAAAGTACGCTCGCCGCGGAGCACGAGGGCAGAAGTGGGGGCGAGCAGCTCGTGGACCTCTCCTCCGCGCAGTGTGGCGCGTGCGAACATTCCAGGCTTGAAGCGTCCAGCGGTATTGTCGAGGGCGATTCGTACTTTGACAGCACGCGTCTCGGCCGTGAGCACTTCGCCGATGTGCTCGACATGGCCTTCAAACTGTTCTCCCGGGTAGGCGTTGAGCGCAACGAGGGCCTCCTCTCCCAGGCGAACATAACGGATGTCCTTCTCGGGAACACTCGCGGCGACCCATACAGCGGAGAGATCTGCGACGGTCATTACCGGCGTGGAGGCATCGTTCTGGTATTGGCCCGGAGCAGTCGTCAACTCGACAATTCGACCGGCAATGGGTGAACGGATAACGAGGGGTTTGCCAACGTCGCTGGGGCCTATTCCAAGCAGACGAAGTCGGGCAGCAGCGCCCGAGAGATCGTTGCGCACAATTTCGCGCTCGGTTTCTGCCTGCTCAAGTTCCTTCGCCGCGACGATTCCATGGGCATGCAAGTCTTTCTGCCGCTGGAAATTCCGTTCAGCCTGGCGCTCAGCCGATCGCGCTTTGATGTATTCGGACTGCGCGGCAACCCATTCGGACGAGTCGAACATAAAGAGCGGCGCCCCCTGCTCTATTCTATCTCCGAGTCGGACGTGAAGTTTCGCGATGCGACCAGCAAATGGAAGAGAAATTTTTGCAATCTTCGTCGGATCAGCCTCAATGCTCGCAGGAAGCGTCAGCTCATGGCGTACAGGTTTTGAATGGATTTCCTCAACAACGAGGTGTTCGCGCAGTGGGGAACGTTCCGGCACGAGAAGCAAACCATCACGCTCTTCAAAATGTGCAGGCGCCTCGTCAGCCGGCGCCTTTGTGCCCCGGTTGCAACCCACGGACAAAAGAAGAACAACCGGAAAAAGAGGCAGCATCTCGGACAAAGCAGGCTTCATGCCTTACCTCCTACGAATGGCAATCCGAGTTGTCATTGTTAGCGTTATAATTCACAGCAGGTTTCGTCTAATAAATTTCGAAACCTATCGGCATCATAATCGACGCGAAAGACTTGTGCATGACCCGAACAAAAACGAGTCCAACGAAGAGATCATGTCAAAGTGAAAGCGGTCTGGCGGGATACTCCACGGCAGGATGCTCCACCCTGGATATTCGCCATGACTCTGGAACCGGGAGGGGAAACCGGCAGAGATAGAGACGCCTTGGGGCCTAAGGTGCTACATTTCCACCCATGTGTCACAGCGACTTCATGCAACATAAAACCGGTCCAGTCCCTCCTAGCTTCAGCCAAATGTCATTTTCCGTCTATATATTAGGTGACGTATATATAGGTGACGTCGCCGTCGGGTTGGTGGACCAGCCTCAAAAGCCATAGCCTGTCCTGGTCGGCTTTGTTTTGCTGAATGCCAGTGTAACAGCATAGGTTTTTAGATGGGACGGCGGAGCCCCCGTTCCCCGCTGGCGTTGTAGGATATGGAAATGGAAGCCATCTGTCCTGCCCCCTTATTCGTCATTGCATTATCATATTTTTGAATATTTTGAGTCGGCTTAAGCGTTTTGAAATTTCATCATTTTAGCCTCACCAAAGAAAGTTTAAATTCGTGAATACTTCCAGATGTCTGGCAAAAAAATGTCGCTTAAAGCATCTTTATTGGCATTATGCGTACTGTATATACATATCTACGGATTCTTAATGAATAATGTTTATTTTAGCTAAAACCATTTAAAAATATTCAGGTTATTTTTTATTTTCTCAAGGCAGCCGCTGCTTCAAATTTTTATCCCATGGAGGGCTTCCAACAGAGCAGAGCAAACCAAGCAAGCTTCAAACAAAAACCACCCGACAGGCCCCCCAAACCCTTCACCGGAAGCGACGAGAACCTCAGTTATGAAAAAAATGTCTGAGGCGTTTGAACGCCTTCTGAGCAGGCATGGATGGGGCTTGCAGCATAACCTCTTGATTTAACACGAAAATAAATGCCATGGATCTCCCATCTGTTGCCACAAACAGCAGATCATCACTCTCAATTGTACGAGGCGCACAAAATATTTCTTACTTACAAGCAACAAATGGGTAGGATGTTCAGATAATGGTTTTTAGACGTCTCTTATTTTTGCATACCCAAGCGAGGACATAGTGAAAACCAATAATTTCCTTCAAAGCATCGTAACGAAGGCTACCGACGCAGCCCTCAAGAAATTAGATCTGCCCAGCAAACTGCCAACAAAGGTGGCCTCACCCGAAGCCAAGGCCAGTGGCAACTTCACCGAATATGGCACACAAGGTGACAAATACAAGTTCAGTGCTAAGGACAGCTTTGAGAATAACTGGTCTGGCTCCAAATCCGGATCGGCGGAGTTCAATCTCAAGCCCGAAACGCAGAAAAAGCTTGAGGATGGCGCCAAAACACTGGGCACTCTCCAGAAGGGCCTTGAGGCCATCGGCATCAAACCCGAGCTGAAGAAAGATTTTGACACGGAGTGGTCCAAGAAGGCCGAGGCCAGCACCTCCGGAAAGGTTCAGGGGAAATATGGCGAGGCCGAGTATGCGGCCAACGCTTCCGCTGAGATCTCAGCCGGCGCATCCGGACAAGCCACTCTCAACATGAACGGCCTTGACGCAAGCTTCAACGCGAAGGTAGGTATCGAGGCCACAGCGGAAATTTCCGGCAAAGCCTCCGCGAACTTCAACGTTGCCGGCGTGGATATTCCCGTATCCGCCGAAGGGCATGCGAAAGCAACGGCCAAAGCGTCTGCAGAGGCCAACGGTTCGGCCAAAATCACCCGAGATCCGCTCACTGCCGTCGCCGAGGGCTCTATAGGTGCATCGGCAGTTGCCAAATTGGAAGGCGACATCAAAGCCTCTGCGGGCCCCTTCAGCGTCAAGGCAAGTGGCTATGTGAGTGCAGGTGCTGAAGCTTCAGCGTCCGGAAAAATCGGCTATGAGGATGGCAAGTTCACGCTCAGCGGAAACCTCGGTGCGGCACTCGGCGTCGGTGCCGGCGCCTCCGTGGACGTCGAGGTGGACCTCAAACAGATCGGCAACATGGCCAAGGATGCGGCCGTCCACGTGGCCGAGAAGGCAGCCGACGCGGCTGTCCACATGGCCGAAACGGCGGTCAACGATGCCAAAAACACGGCCGAAAAAGCGGTCAACGAGGTCAAACACACCGTGGACAAGGCTGCAGGCCTCGTGAAAGGTTTGTTCGGCTTCGGCAACTAGGCTGCCAATCTCCGCTTCCCAACCTATAAATTTTGATGGATAATGTTGTCTATGGCAAAGAACGAACTGTATCGGCGTGCAAGTGAAGAGTTGAAAGCGGGAAATTATGAAGAGGCCAAACGGCTCTTCCTCAAACATGAGGAAGAGTCGGGTACTGCGGCAGAGACACCCTCTCTGCTGCAACGAGCGGATGAGCTCTTCACGAAGGGGGAGGTTGTTCAAGCCACGCAACTCTATGAGCAGATCTTAAATCGAAACCCATCGTTGGTGGGCGTCTATCTGGGCTTTGCTCGTATTGCTCTGCTCACAGGCCAAATGGAGGCTGCGAAAATCCACGCCCAAGCCGCAGTTCGGATAGGGCCTGGCAACGGGATGGCATGGACGCTGATCGGCATCGTGGAAGAGGCCGAAGGCAATCCGGATGCCGCGCTGCAATACCTCGAAAAGGGGGTTGAGCTCGCTCCTTCTGCCTTCTTCTGCCAATACAACTATGGGCGGGTACTCGTCGCCACGAAGCGGTCAACCATGGAGTCGGCTATGGGAATTGCCGCACTGCTTGAGGCGACCAAACTGGAGCCACACAACCGCGACGCGCTTTTCATGCTGGGCAACGCCTACCGGGAAGCAAAGCAATATGAGAAGGCGATTCGAGCTTTCGAGGCAGCCCGGGACATCGATCCTAAAAATGTCGAAACGTGGGCTACACTGATCGATCTGCTCTTCGAGGGCAAGGAGTTCAAAGCCGCCCAAGACATCGCCAACGCGGCACTCAGCAACTGTGGCGATCACCCGGCGCTGCTCGAAAAAGCAATGGCGACGGCGATGATGCTCTCGGACTCCACGACAGCAATGGACTATGTGGAACGCGAGCTTAAGCTTGTCCCGGAGCACGAGCAAGGGTGGCTCAACCTGGCGAACCTGGCACTCCTCAACAAGGATTTCGACAAAAGCGAGAACGCTGCCTGTGAGCTGCTGCGGAGGAACCCGAAGAGCTGGGAGGCATGGTACCACCTGGGCAACCTCTATGACGTCGTTCCAAAACGGGAGAAAGAGGCTGAGGAGGCCTATCGCAACTCGATAAAGCTCGCTCCCGACAACTGGAAACCGTTGACCAATCTGGCCGGCATGTTCATCCAGATGGCTGCAAAAGAGAAAAACGCCGAGGCCCTTACGCTGCTTGAGAAGGCCATTCCTCTCGCGCCCGAGGGGGAGTGGCGTGTCCACTATAACCTGGCCCTCGCGCACACGAAACTCGGCAATCCGGACAAGGCACTCGAAATAGCCCGTGCAATTCAGAAAAGCGCACCCCAGGACAATCCGATGTTCGCCGAGGCCCGCAAGCTCGAATCGAACCTCCTCGAAGCTCAGAAAAAATCCTAACAGGGGGTGTAGCACACCTTCACACCTCGTTCGGCTGTGAAGGAGGGTGGGGGCAAGCCGCTTAAAAGAGCGGCTTGGAGAGGAGGGGTTTATAAGCCTACCCCCTATGTAGGCTTGTAGTTTATCGGTTATTCTACTGAATACCCATAAGCAGAATATTTGCGGCTCCGCCTCGCCCCCGTCCAATGAGACGTCTGGCTGCGCTCATTTCAACTTTGAACCGCTCTAGGGCCTGTAGTCCTTGAAGCGAAGCAGGACTTCGGCCATTTCTGCAGCTGACAAAACCGGCGGCTCAGCTACAGAAAGCGCCTGCAAATATATACGCGCCAGCGTCTCCACTTCAACGGCCAAAGCCAGGACATGTTCCAAATCCACAGCGTGGCAGAGCATCCCATGGTGCGCCAGGAGAACAGCGGAACGCTCACACAAAGCCTCAACCACCGTGTCGGACAAGGCCTGCGTGCCAAAAGTGGCATAGGCGGCACACCGTATGGAATCGCCGCCGGCCAGGGCCACCATGTAGTGAAAGGCAGGAATGGAACGCTCTAAACAGGCCAGGGTTGTACAATAGGGGCTATGGGCGTGAAGGATGGCGCCGGCTTGGGGGTAGACTCTATAAATGTCGGCATGCATCCGCCATTCGGTTGAAGGCTTGCGCCTCCCCCGTATCCGACTGGCCCTACCCACCCATACCATGTCTTCGGGCGTGCACTGCTCATAGGGCAGGGCTGAGGGCGTTATCCAAAACCCCTCGCCTTCGCGGGCGCTGACGTTGCCCGAGGCGCCCTGGTTCAGCCCGTGGCCGCTCATCTCTCGGGCAGTGGCCAATACCTGCTCCCGTATAGAAGTCCCCATCATCCCCCCTGCTCCGGATAAAGGCCCAGCAACCCCTCTCGACTTGCCCTGCAAATACCACGCTCGGTAATCAACCCGCTCACCAGCCTCGCCGGAGTCACGTCAAAGGCCGGATTGACTGCTGGCGTGCCAAGGGGCGCAATGGCTACCGTCCGTATGCTTCCACTCTCATCCTCTCCCTGTATGCCTAATACCTCTTCCATACCCCGCTCCTCTATGGGAATTTCTGTTAGGCCTTCATCCACTGTCCAGTCCACCGTCGAGCCCGGTAGGGCTACATAAAAAGGCACGCGGTTGTCCCTGGCGGCCAGGGCCTTCAAATAAGTGCCTATCTTGTTGCAAACGTCACCGCCAGCCGTAACCCGGTCGGCGCCGACAATGCAGAGATCGATCAGACCGTGCTGCATGAGATGGCCGCCGGCATTGTCCACAAGCAAATGATGGGGAATGCCTGCGGCCGCCAGCTCCCAGGCAGTCAAACGGGCGCCCTGGTTGCGGGGACGGGTCTCATCTACCCATACATGTACCGGAATGCCTGCGGCCGCTGCCGCATAAACCGGAGCAAGCGCCGTGCCCCAATCAACGGTGGCCAACCAGCCGGCATTGCAATGGGTGAGAATATGAACCGGTTCGCCCGAGGGCTTTTCTCTCCACCGTTCCTCAATGAGGGCGAGGCCCCAGCGGCCAATGGCCTCGTTGGCGGCCACATCCTCCTCGCAAATTCGCCCGGCCTCACCATATGCCGCGGCCAGCCGTTGCTCTTCGGGCAGGGGCCGCAAACAACCCAGCATCCGCTCTACTGCCCAACGGAGGTTGACGGCTGTAGGTCTGCAGCCCATCAGCCGACGCGCCATCTCCTCCAGGGCTTGAGTACAACTCGACTGACGCAATCCCAAACACATACCATAGGCGGCTGTGGCGCCAATCAGCGGCGCGCCACGCACCAACATCCGGCAAATGGCCCCCACGGCCTCCTCTAAACTTTCGAGCCGCACTACCTGAAAATGAAACGGTAACTGAGTCTGATCTATAACCTCTATCCCTATACCGTCCGCGGCTAAACAAATGGAACGATAGGCCTGTCCTTTAACCCGCACTGTCCACCTCATGGCTGCCCGGAAACACTGGCCGTAGGTTGTAGGCTTTGTAGAATGGATGCTTTAGCATTTTACAAACCTCCCCAAGGCTTGCCTAGGGGCTGATGAGACTTTTAGTCATATTTTTCAATCCATTCCATCCTCATTTCCTCTAAAATTTCCTTAAAAATACCGGCGACCCCCCCCTCAGGGGGTTGGAACACCGTGGACGGGGGATTTTAGCAACGCCGACGCCTATGAGCCGAGCAAACCAACAAGAGCGCCCAAACCGGCAAAAAGCCGCCTGAGACAGCACTTGGGCATAGGGCCGGGCTGTCCACATGGAAACCAACCCCGTTCCGGGAGACAACAGAGAAGCCCGCATCAGAGCCCCAGTCTCCGAAATAGGAGCCGAACAGGCCCATAAAAACGGCTTTGGGTTTGCGGATGACAAAATCCAAGGTGCCGGGTCCGCCCTGCACGCTTTGAGCAGAGCCACCGCCAATTGCAAAAGTAAAAGCATAACCATCGTCCGACTCCAACTCTCTGAGATAAGCTTCTCTGTCTGCAACGACAGTAGGCGCTGTGACAAAAGGCGAAGCCGTGGCGCTGACGCCTTCCGTCTGCACCCACCAGCCTTCTTCCATGTCCGTGGCAAGTCGACTCAACTGGCTGGCCAGGGCCGTCCTATGGGCATTGTCGACGAGAATGAGAACGCCTCTTGGCTGCTCGTCAAAAGGCACGTCCATGCCCGCTGTGACATAGGTAACGCCCGACACATGGGCGCTGGGCATTTTCTGAATGCGGTATTCAAACAGAGTGCCCAAACTGAGGTTGGTGTCCGTATAGGAGGTTGCGGTCGCCGCCACGCTGCCCAAAGTCACCCAAGCCGTATCGGGCGGCACCCAACGAGAGATGGTTATGGAATTAGCATAGACGAAGGGTTCCCATCTCAAGTGTATGCTTAGCGGTGAGGCTGTTACGACAACGTGCACATGAGGCTCCAACTCCTTGACTTCTTGAGCCCACACTGTCCAAGAGAAAACGGCTCCCAAGAAGGCGATGGCCGTTCTGCGAATAGCCGCCTGTCATTCATACACCCTCCATTCCCCATATAACCCGCAGTAGCGGTATGTTTTGAAAGTGCTGTCAAAAGGGAAAAGCGGTGTCTCATGAAGAGCACACCGGCTTCAGCAGACGCCCAGCGCCTCCTTTGTGGATGGGGCCTTCAGCGCCTGGCTGTCCTTGGGGATTTGCTATGTCGCACAAAAAACTTTCTCGCAAATGCTCAGCGCGCAGGCTGCCCACCGCCTTGGGGGTGGCTTCGGCCATTTTATATCCGTTTGGGCACCCTTCTGGTTATTGAGACTTCACCAGGTTCTCTTTCGCGCCTGGGACATTCTGAAGAACAAAACCGACAATGGGGCAAGTGCTCCATTCCTCACAATCGCCACAGGTGCTCAAACCTTTTTCTTGTACGCATTTGCGGATTTCACACTGGTTGCAGTGGGCAATTTTGGGCCCATCCACACGACAGCCCATACAGTTGATGGATTCTGCACAAATATCGGGCGAGTTATACATGAGACGCCACTTTTGGGCGGTTTCTTCACGTAATTCGTCGCTGTTGGCGAGGGTAGCCCTGCGGGCATCGCAATGCTCACAATCTATTCCACAACAGGCAATAAGCTGTTTCATCTTGAATATCTCCTTTTTTCGACAGAAGTCCCCAAGCCCCTTCGCTGCTCTGACGCTTTTGGCGTCAAAGCAGAAAGCTTGCCAGGGGCAAGGCAGCTTGTCAACCTCAGGGGGGGCAGCAGACGGGGGGGCAGCAGCTGGGATAACAGTCTGAACGGCAACGGGAACAATCCAGAGGGGGGCTAGCAGGGGCTACCGGGGAGGGCATGACCCTTGAGGCGGCGGCGTTGTTGTCATTGGCGGCCAACGTACGCTGGCTGGTGGTGACGCAGACGTCATCGCCGATAAAGGCCTCCCTCCAGACATAACCTGACTTGCAGGTATGCACACCATAGGCGCCCACCACCCAACGCGAGGCTTTGGCAGCGTTGTCCGCAGCTACCTGTGTGCGGGTGGCCGGCGTAACGCAGACATAGTCCGATAGGTCCGCCTCCCTCCAGACATAACCCACTTTGCAAGTATTGGGACCAAATACATTTTGCGCCGGGTTGACGCGTGAGGCGGCGGCTTTGTTGTCATTGGCGGCCTGCGTACGCTGGCTGGTGGTGACGCAGACGTCATCGCCCGGAAAGGCCTCCCGCCAAACATAACCTGACTTGCAGGTATGTGCACCATAGGCGCCCACCACCCAACGCGAGGCTTTGACAGCGTTGTCCGCTGCTACCTGCGCGCGGGTGGCCGGCGTGACACAAACGCGGTCGCTGTCTCTGGCTTCCCGCCAGACATAGCCGACGAGGCAACGCTGAACGATGTTGGTGGTAATGGTGACGGAGGCAGCCGTGTCCGTCATGCTGTTGATACGAATTTGCACATCGTTCTTGTTGAGCGATGCTATGGGTCCACCTTTAGGCCCGGTACGAAGGAGATAGGGGGTGCCATATTTCACTTCACGTATCAGCACTTGCTTCTCCTCATGAAAGCCTTTGCCCCAATTGACTTTACGACGGTATTCGACGGTATAATAGCGGAATGGATCTGCCGGCTCAAAAGGAACGCGCACCAACAATGGCCCCGAAGATGCCGATGGGGCCTCCAGCGGCGCAAGGCTCAGCGTCCTTGAAGCAACTCCGTCGGCCCCCATGGTGAATACCCGGTTGCGCGGCAACCAACCCAACTTGTCGCGTTGGTAGCCCCCTAGCCCAACCCCACTGTCCCCAAAAATGCTGGTTTTAAAACTATAGGCGCCTTGGTTGCCCATCACATCCCACGGGTCATCATATTCCCCGGCTTTGGCCCAGCACGCGTTCCTATAGGTGGTATCGTCGGAGAACCCATGGCCTAAGCCATAGACATGAAGCATCTCATGGGCGGCAGTGCCGACGTTCCATCCGTTGTAGTCGAGCGTCACACGGGCGTCCTCGGCGCCATTGTCGATGATATGGCTAAAAATAACGATAATTCTATGGTTGCTCGGAACGCTATAGCCCCCTTTCTTCGCGGCGTCGATGCAGTGCTGAGCACGTGGCCCGCGCTGCGTAGGTGGAAACATCATTTGTGCAGCGGTATAAGGCAGGGTATACCACCCCCGCACGGCCGAACCACTCAGCGAAATTAACCCGCCGGACTGGTCCGCCAAATAGCCAGCTACCCCGTCGGTATTGGCCTGAGTGAAGAATTTAATGAAATAGTCCATGTCATATTTCTGGGCAATCCGCGAGGCGGCGGCTTTGTTGTCATTGGCGGCCTGCGTACGCTGGCTGGTGGTGACGCAGACGTCATCCCCAACAAAAGCCTCCCGCCAAACATAACCTGACTTGCAAGTATGCGAACCATAGGCGCCCACCACCCAACGCGAAACTTTGGCCGCGTTGTCCTCCGCCACCTGCCTGCGGGTTGCCTCCGTGACGCAGACATAGTCCAGCAGGTCGGCCTGTCGCCAGACATAGTTTGTCTGGCATTTGCTCGCAAAGTCCCTCTGATCTTGAAACTTGCACAGCAGCACAGACCAGGGCGTGTTGCCACGAATCGGCACAGCCTCCGCGGGAACAGCTACGCCCAAAATACCCAGCGTGAGAAAAATTCCCATCGCCGAATGAACCCACCTTAGCCCAAAAAACACCTTCAAGAAATGTATGGCTGTCCAGCCTGTTCTCATGCGCATGCGGGTCCGTCCTTTCTTTTTGGCATTATGACGCACAAGACAGTTATTCGCACAATTAAATATATTTATATTCAAATTTAAGCTAATGTTAAACTTAAATCTCCCATCTCTGTTCCTTAAGGGGTTATTGGTAAGCCGTGGCGTGGCAGCTGAGGGAGGAAGCCACGTCTCGTCCAAAAATACCAGCTTGCTTTTGTCCTAAGCGGACTGTTTGCGCCGCTGTTTGTCACGTGCCTGTCTTAAGTCTTCGCGCGCTTGCTCGCTTGCGTGCCTCATTGAGACAGATGGGTTTGAATCCAATCCGCAACATCTTGTCTTGCATTGAATTTTCCCCTTCGGATATCCCCCCCGAGACGCCAACCCGCCAAACTCAATAATAAGTCTTGATATGAATTGCCTTTTTGATCGGAATTCACGGCAATGCCTCCGGTCGTCGTCCCGTCCTCATTCTCTTTAGGTTTCAGAATTTCCAACGCAGCACCCAATTTAAGCTCCTTGGGGTTCTCTCCCAGTGCCGCGTTGGCTTGCTTGAAAGTTTGAACATCCTCGTTGGTGGCTGCGTTATATTGCGTCCAAAATGCAAGCGGTTCTGTTATGGATAAGTCCGGCGTCTTTTCGTGCCCAACCATCAACCGAATCGCCACTTCTTCATCGCTGACCGACGCAGGGACAGCAAGCATGTCTCTGATGTTTGTAACCAGCGGCAACGGCACAACCGTTGGCGTTATGCCACGCAACATGCTCCATGTTGAAATGACTTTTTCGTTGGGTTTGGATACAAAATCGGGATGGAGGCCTAAGTTGACGGCGGTTAGGAAGTGGCCCACTTGATTATCGCTGGATTCGTGCGGATCCTTAAACAGCCCGCCAAAGCCTTCGTCATGCCATCCATCAACGATTCCACCTGTCTTCAGCCCGGGTACAGCCCAGTGTTCCGTGGCCTTGAGTATTCGCTGCATTCTGTCGTAGGCAGTGTCGCTGCTTGCATCTTTGCCGTCGAAACAGTTCGATGAAAAAAAACCGGCCAAGTCTTGGACTCTGTTTGGAAGCCCAGGCTTGGGGGAATTCTCTTGGCGCTGAACCTGCTTTGGCTGCATTGCGTCGCCACCCATGCTGCGTTGCTGAACGACATGCGCAAGCTCGTGCCCCAAGAGCTTTTGGTCTGCAAAGCTGCCGGAAGCACCCAAGGCAATGTTGTTGCCCAGCGTGAAAGCTTTGGCGCCGAGGGATTCAGCCATTTGAGCAGCGTTGTCACCCCTATGAAGGCGCACTTGGCTGAAGTCCTGGCCAAAGCGGGGCTCAAAAAAGGCGCGGGTGGGGGTGTCGAGGGGGGCGCCGCCCTGGTTAAGGGAATGGAGGGAGGACTCCATCTGTGGGGAAGCAGCGGCGGCGACAGAAGAGGAGGCTTTTAAATTTTTTTGTATATGAGCCAGCTAACAAAGTGTTACACACATGGGCGGCCTTCACGGAGGAGGCGCTCATTCCAGGCGAGAATGGACGCGCCCCGTCATTCAGAGATATTTCCCAGCCTCTTTGACAGACAACTTGTTTAATTCATTGCCATGTTTTTTCAAAAAACTTCTCACCCAAGATGGATTTGTTTTTGAATATTCCCGCAAACTCCAACCAATGGCCTTGTTGATAAAAAACTCTTTGCTGCCAAGGTTGTTGACAATGATTTTTTCCAACAATTCAACACGTGTTTTGTCTTTATATCCCTGCTGAAAATCAATGGCTGTCCGTCGAAGCCATATGTTCTCGCTTTGAGACCAAACCAGCATTTCTTTTTCCAGCTCCGGGTGTTTCAAAACAATACTTCCAACAAAAGCGTCAAGAGTATCAATGGTTTCCCACCAGGATTTTCGGACAATCAGTTTTTGCAATTTGGGCAAGTCGTCCTTCGTCAATTTTTTGATTTTGGTTCTCAAATAATCCAGGGCAACATATTGGGCTTCACGATAATCCTTTTCCCAACAGGCGTTCACAAAATCCCAATCCAAATCTGCTTTTTTGAATTCTTTGAAAAATAACTTTTCTAATTCTTTTAGCTTCGGTTTTGGAATACCCAAAAATGGAAATATATTTCGCATATAAGCCGACATTTTTTCGGCTTGTTTGTCGTCTTTATGTTTTTCTAATTCGGCAAAAATTTTGTCATATTTCATTTTTATTTTTCAGAGTTAGTCTAGGGTTATTTCCTGGGTACCTCCTCCTTAAATACCTCTTTTTTAGCCATAAATACAATAGCCCACCCTGCTCTGCCCTAGGGCATAGCCGACCCCTATGCATTGCCAGCCGCTTAGCGCCTTATGCGCAGGCGCTCCACCAACACGTCGGCTTTGCTGTGATTGTTTTTTGAGGTTTTGCTGACTTTGTGCGCTGTCACCTGGGTTTTCCTCGGCGGAATCCCCTTGCCCTTGGCTTTTGCATTGACGCGTACGCTGAATTCAACAACCCCTTTCCTCCCACCCGACAACTTGAAGTTACCAAGTCTTATTTCCAGTTTGCGCGATTTGGCGTCAAAGCTATGCCCGCGTACGCTGACGGCGCTTTTGTTCTTCGGGATACTCACAACGACTTCAACACCTTCCTCATTTTCTGAAATATAACGCACGCTGTCCGGCATCCATGTAACGCTGGCCGGCAGCAGGTCGACAACTTGCAAGTGCTCCGCACTGTCCTTTTCGTTGCCATCGTTGGAGAGGGTTATGGAATATTTTATAACATCGCCAACGAGATCGACACCTGTGTCCTTGTTGCTGAGGTTTTCAGTTTCTATTCCTGCGGAAATGTTGATGGGGCGCTCTATTTCAACGCGAGCCACCGACGCATCGCTCTCGGGCATGCCCACTTCACGCTGAGTCACCCTAATCTCATCGCCTTCGGCCAGCGTTAAGCTGCGCGGGACAGCAACAGACCATTCAAGGCTTGGGTCCGTTTGGGTTTCCACCGTGGCGCCATTGGGCAATGCAACGCTAATCAGCGCGTTGGTGCTGGTGCCAACCCCTGTAATGGTTGAAGCGCCCGTCACAACCCCACGAATGATGGGCGGGGCCGACTGAAGCGCAATGGCCAGCATGAAATAGGGATAGGTCGGCGTCTCGGCGGGAGTCCCGTTGAACCATCCTATATCCCAAATGGTATCAAAGTCCCAAGTGCTGCCCCCCCGTGTGAAGGTGCTCACGGTCTTCATGTTTTTTGTGCTTTCACCTTTCAGCTTGCCCAAGTCGATGTTGCTCATGTCTTGCGTCGCTGTGGTGGATTTTTGTGCAACATCGGTGTCATAAAAGCTCATTCCCCGAGTCAGCAAACGCGAGGAAACATAGCCTACCAGTGGGTTAATACGTCGGCTGCCTGCACTTTCCACAATACCGGAGGCATAGACGTTTTCAATCGCTGACGCCCCACCCACAATACCGATAAGGCCGCCTATGCCTTCACCATAGCTCACCTTCGTCCCGCTAATCTGCGTTTGGCCCAGCACATATCCACGGGCAAATGAGTTTTCAATGCCTGTGGCCTGCACATTCCCAACCAACCCCCCAACACCCATATAGCCGGTTGCGTTGGCATAGGAAGAGCAACTGGAGACGACACTTTTTTGAAGTTCGCCGGCCAAGCCGCCAACATGCGTGGTTGTGAGGGCCGTTCCCCTGACTGCAAAAGTGTTGTTGGGTTCGGGGTGGCTGGCATAAATCTCCATGAGTCCATTGGGGCCATAGGTGAAAGAACCGCCAATAATACTGTTGTCGGCCTTGCCTACCAGTCCGCCCACATATCTTGCCCCGGTGACGCCATTGTTTCCAATCATAACGCGAACACCCATGATCTTCGTATTCTCCGCCCACCCAACGAGGGCACCCACGCGGTAGTTGCCATGAACGCCACTGTCTGCAACTATCAGCTCCAGATCTTTGATCAGGGCGTTGTTGCGTGTTCTGCGGAACAGTCCCTGGTCGCTTTGTTTGGGATTGTTGGCTGCCAAGCCACGGATGCTTCTTCCGTTGCCGTCCAGAGTACCGTCAAACAGCGCTATGGGCGTCCAGGGCTTGGTCAACTCAATGTCGTTGGCCAACCAATACTTGCCGGTTCGGCTCATGTTCCTCAATTGCGTTTCATTGCTGACAACCGTATATCCGGAAGGCGCTTGAGCTGGAACGAGATTGCCCATTGTTTGAGTGAGCTTTGACAGAGCAGCGTCCAGTTCTGCCTGCGTCGCGTTGGTGTTGTAGACGGTCAGCGCATCTATATAAGCCGCGAGGAACTCCGACCAACTGTCTGTGTCATAGTCGGATCTGTTGAGAGAACTGGCCTCATAGAGACTTTCAGCAAGAGGCATTTTGTTGGGTGTCCCGGGCTGTTCAACCGACAGTTCTACGGTTTTGGATGCTCTAACGCCGCCAATCTCAAAATGGAGCGTCAAGCTTTGCCGCCCTACGCCAATAGGCGTAAAAATAACGTCGTATAAATCCGATTGATGCTGTGTGCTGGTTTCGTTAACAGTATAAAAACCTGTATCCTTGATTGGATCATAGGCGCTTGGATTGTCCCACTGAAAATCCGTGAAATCTCTCACTGCGCGCCTCACAACCTGAACGTCCACCAGATGGCTGTTATAACTCAATTGAAGCCTTTCCCCTGTGGCCCTCGCGTCGGTCACGAGAACCGTCATCGGCGCCACGGTTGATCGGCTCAGCGCCAATTCACGGGGACCATTCGGGTAGATTCCCAAGCTGATGGGATCTGCTCTCCATACCTGGGCGCCGTTAAAAGGGTTCGCCGTCATGACATGAAGCCCATGCTCGGATGAAACCATAACTCGCCCACCATAGTTGTATTTGTCCCCAAATCCGCCAACAACAACCGGAGCGAAACTCGTTCCATCCTCCGTGGCAAACAGATCAAATCCGGCCGGATCTGACGCGTCAGCAAAATATTCGGAGGTATAGGAAAAATATTCGACAATGTCCGCGGTAATTTCTCGTGCGCTGCGCGGGGCGTCCGTCTCGTTAATGACGTCGATAATAATGTCCATTAACAAGAGAATGGCCAGTCTAAAATCCGGGGTCGGCAGGCGCCGCGCGATGGTGGCTACGGCACCCTGGACAACTTGTCTGAGCTCGTCGTCGGTTTCAATCGACACCCCTTCGACGCCAAGCAAATAGTCGTCTAAATCTTTCGCCAATAGATCAAAGTCTATGAGATGGGCATCCCGCATCAGCAAAAAATGCAGCCGCGCCAAGTCGATATAATGTCCATTGAGCACCGGAGCTGCACCGTCAATAAGTGTATCCACATATCGGTTTGTGAAGACGGCATAGTTTTCCTTGAAGGTGCTCATGTCCCATGTCGTGGCGTACATCTTCCCTTCGTGCTCGGTCATCCACCACGTGTATTGATTAAACGAGGTGTTCTTCCGCGCATCGGGCAGAAGAGAAAACCCCGCACGCTGGTTGCCAATATGAGGAACCGCTATGCCGTTGGCGTCGACGGCGACATTCTCGCCAACCCTATCCCCGACCACCACCTCCCAGTTGTCATGAACGTCAAACCTATAAATTTGAGCCGGAGAAAACAGCTCGCTCAACACTTCCTTATAGAGACCCCTCAAAAACCCAACAGCGATGGCGGGACCACTGGAAAATGTGGTGACATAGACATAGTCCTGGCCAAATAAGGTGGACAAGAAACCGGAAGCCGAGGCGTTCTTGTGGAGCCCCATACCAAAGGGATAGGGGGAACCTGCCTCCCCTACTATCTCCTCCACCACCAATCCGTTCGGTCCCGGAGTCACTTTGACAACACGAAAACCCCTCACCTCAATGTCTCCTACCCCTTGGTAATCCTGAAATTCCTGCCCCGCTAAAAATGCATAAATAGAACCGTTGAAGGCCAATATGTCCCATACGGAGTCTGGTATTCCGAAATCTGCGAAGTCAACATAGAGTGACCAACCGACGGAATTGGCCCCCGCATTGGGCATCAGATCTTGAAGGTTTTTCCCGTCCGTTACATAAATTTTTGAGTCAAATGTACCGATGTATAACTTATCGTCAGAAAGGGTCGCGGCTCTAAAGTGCTCATGCGAGTCGGTGGGCAGGTTTTCCCAAAACACCATTTCCGGCCTGTCACCCAGTTTGAAATCCTTGCGAAATCGCAAAATAAAGGAATAGTCCGCTATGGGTTTGTTCGTTGTGGCAGCCAGGACATAGAGATCTTCGTTGAAAACAATCATTCTGCGAAAACCGCTCACCATGGGACTCGCATGCACAAGCTCCCACGGGGCGTCGGGATCTGAAGCCCTCTGCCTATATATTCTCCCCGCCATGTCGCCGCTGGGCTCGGGAATGTTGAATACGGTATACATCCCCGGAGTGGGGTTTGCAGCACGCGCCAATATGTTGCCGGCCAAATCTCTGTTCGTGCCTACCCAGAGATAGTCACCATCCGTCTGTTGGAAAAGCTCGCTGCACCAAGCATAGCTGTTGTGCTCGCCCACATAGGGATTGGTGTCAATTCCGTCGATGGTTCCGCGACTGTTTGAATTGGATAGCTTTTGGGCTGCAAACGCGCCGGGAAACGAACACAAGAGCAGCAGGAACACGACTACGGACGTGATAGCCTTCTTCATGATAGCCTTCTTTTCAATATTGGGTGGAGATCCCCGTGCCGCCAACAGCTCCGCCCGGCAGGCTATTCGATGCTATTTGAATTTTCAATACGTCGATGAATTTAAATTAGAATAAATGAATTAATCGGCGCGCTGCCGCCGTCATAGCAACGCTACCGTGAAGGAGATAGCCTATGGTGTATCCTTCACCGTTTGGCAGCCGCATGGCGCATTGGGTTCACCGGTTTTTGGCTCCTAAAGGGTATTGAGGGGAGGGTGTCAGCAACATGAGGACCAGCTTTGGGTTTTTGAAATTTCAAAAAAGCTTAAGGAAGGGCCTTGACGCGCCTGCAACTGTGGCTATTTTTGTCGGGAAAGGAGGGAATTCACCTACCATGATAGAAGCCATTCAAAAAAGACGCTCCGTTCGCACTTATATGGGCAAACCCTTGGACGATGAAACGCTTGCTCAAATAAAACAATACATCCGTCAGCTGCAAGCGCCTTTCGGCATTCAAGCAAGAATAGAATTGCTGGGCATACATTCCGAAGAAAAACGAATAAAGCTAGGGACTTATGGTTGGATTCAAGGCGCGTACGATTATTTAGCGTTGGTTTATGAAGAAGCGCCTTTTGCCGAAACTGCGGCTGCATATATGTTTGAGCAAGCGGTTTTATTTTGTACAAATTTAGGTTTAGGAACTTGTTGGCTAGGGAGCTCCTTCAGTCGCAACGACTTCAAAAAACACATTCAACTGGGTGAAAACGAAAAATTAAGAATTGTTTCACCTGTAGGCCATGCAAGCGACAAGAAAAATTTTATTGAGAAGCATATTGTAAAAGCAGATAAAAAACATGTGTCTCGCAAACCTTTTGGGGAACTTTTTTTTCATAAGAATTTCGACAATCCACTCACAGAAACCCAAGCAGGACATTTTTTGACGCCTCTTGAAATGGTTCGTCTGGCGCCTTCGGCCAACAACAAACAGGAATGGCGTGTGCTGCTTGAAAACAATATGTTGCACTTTTATAAAAAACCTTATCCAGCGTTTGATACCATTGACATGGGAATCGCTCTTTGCCACTTTGAATTGAGCTGCAAAGAATTGGGTATTGAAGGTAACTTTAAAATATTAAAGGACTTTTATGTTAGAGAGCCCATGGAATATGTCATTTCATGGGTTTAAGCCTAACAAAGGTTTTCAGCGTGGCATAGAAAGAGAGAGCCGCATGCCTGAAAAAAAACGTATTCTCGTCGTCCTGGGGCACCCGGATTCCCAAAGCTTCAGCCAAGCCATTTTCAACGCCTATGTCGCCGGGGTTGACCGAACACGCCGTGAAGTCGAAACCTTGGAGCTGGGCAAACTCGACTTCGATCCTGTCCTGCGCTTCGGCTACCGGGCCCGCATGGCGCCTGATCCGGTCATTGAGCGCAGTCAGGAACTGGTAGGCTGGTGCAACCATATGGTCTTTATTTTCCCTTGCTGGTGGGAAAACATGCCCGCCCTGCTCAAAGGTTGGTTTGATCGCGTCTTCACCCCCGGTTTCGCCTATAATTATCAGCTTAAGGGCATAGGCGCCATGTTGCGTACCACCCAACATTTGAAGGGACGTACGGCCACACTGATTGCGACTTATGACGGCCCCGCCTGGTGGTTTAAACTTCGGTTTACCTCCCCTACCCGGTTAATGAAAATCGCTAACTTAAACTTCTGTGGGGTCCGTGTTACCCGTACTCTGGAGCTGAGTTGGACCCGTTCGCAAACCAAAATGACGGACGCCAAGCGCCAAAAGTTCCTGGACAAAGTGGCTGCAGCCGCTCAAACGGATGGATGAGAGGGGGAGCATATACCCCCCCTAAAGCCTGTTGTTATGCCATGTTGCGGCGGCGAAGCCGGGCAAGCAACGCCCATAACAGCACAAAACCAAGCTCGGCAACCGAGGAATTTCCACTTGCCCTGCAACCACAGCCCGAGCTTTTCTTCGGTTTGTCAGGCGGGTCGGTTTCGGCCTTATTCCCCGTTGTTTCGGCATTGCTGCTGCCACAGTCTGTTGTCTCGGAGTCGTCGCCGCTGCCGATTTCATCGACGGTGGCATAGATGCAGTTTGCTCCTTGAGACAGCCAGAAAGTGTGCCCGCTTCCGCTCAGGCTCTGTCCGTTGTTGGCAATAGCGCCTTCAAAGGTGCACGCGCAAATAAGGGGAATCCGTGTCCCCACCGCCGGGGCATAGCCGGGAGCGAGGGTGATGGAGGTGACGGCAGAAACCGCGCCGGCCGGCACGCCGTTTGCCGGGGTGAAGCGCACGGTGTCCGCCCTCAGAGGCTGCGAATCGGCGGAGAGCAGGAATTCATAGGACTCAAAGTGCCCAACCGTTCCAAAGTCCGTCACTTCGCTGCGCTTGTAGTTGTCCAAACTCAAGGTGTTGCCGGTGAAGCAGTCTTTGTCGGCCTCGCAATCCAGAATAGGAGGCGCCATCGTTTTATTTCCTCCACTCATCAAGGAGCCTATGCCAAGCTTCAACGTGCCGCTGAGTTTCACGCTGTTATTCGTAGCGTTGCCAGAGCCGGAGACGCCACCGAGAATTCTATGCCTCTCACCCAAAATTTCACTGTCGGCAATGCTCAGGCTGTTATTCCTAGCGTCGCCCTCATGGGAGTAACCGCCAAAAAAATAGGGGGCATCCATGGAAATTTCACTATTGGCAATGCTCAGGCTGTTGTTCGTGGTGTCGCCCGTATCGGAGTAACCACCGAGAAAATAGGGGTGATTGCTGGAGATTTTCGTATCAGCAATGCTCACACTGTTGTTTGAGACGTTGCCGTCGGAGGAATAGCCGCCATAAATATAGGGGTTATTGCCTGAGATCTTCGTATCGGCAATGCCCACGCTGTTGCTCATAGCGTCGCCCACCTCGGAATAACCGCCGAAAAAATAGGGGTGAGTGCCCGATATCTCACTGTCCGCAATGCTCAGGCTGTTGCCCGCGACGTTGCCATAGTAGGAGTTGCCGCCGCGAAAATAGGTGCCTGATATCCCACTGTCCGCAATGTCCAGGCTGTTGCCCGTGACGTTGCCATAGTAGGAGTTGCCGCCGAAAATATAAGCATCGTCCAAAATCTCGCTATAGGCAATGCTCACGCTGTTGTTGGTGATGTTGCCATTGCGGGAGTCGCCACCATATAGCAAAATCTGACTCAGGCCGCTAATGCCTCTGATGAAAACCGCATTCCCTTCATTGCCGCCCACTTCTTCGAAGTCCGCAAAGTTATATGCGCCGCAAACCAAAACCAAATCCGGAACATCGCCAAGCACAGAGATGGAATTGCCGGAAAGGCTTGCGCTCCTGTCTGTGGAATATGCCGCAGGGGCCAGGGAACCGTCATAGACGCTGATGGTCCGCAGCTGCGGACACGAGGCGCCGGCCACAGGGGGCACAGGTTCGGGGCAAATAATGGTTTCAGGCGGCGCTGTCTGCGCCCAGGCTGGAACAGCCAGCAAAATGCCGAAACAGCCCAAAGCATGCGCTAACACACCTCTCATGACAACCTCCTGTTTAAAAATACTCGCACAATAGAAAACCAGCTCTACGCGAAATAATCTAAGTACGTATGAAGCATCTAAATGTTACACGTATAAGATGGCCGGTCTGCTTTTTCCTGCGGCTTCGCTGCCTTCTGTTCCTAAATCAACTGGTGAAGAAAACGCCGAAATGTCTTTTCATCCTCCGCCAAAACACCGAAAAAATCTTCGTCGATTTTTTCTACCATCGGCAAAGCGCGCTTCATCACCTCTTGGCCTTTCTCAAGAAGCTGAACAGCGTTGGCTCTTGTGTCTTTGGGATGAACCGTTCTTTTCAAAAAACCCTTCTCTTCAAGCCCGCGAAGAATTTGCGAAACCGACATCACATCCATATCCGCCATCTTTGCAATGCTGGATTGCGTCACAAATTCATCAAATTGGTTGAGAAAATTCAAAACAGTCATCGTCACAAATTGAGGGTGTGTTATTCCCATCTCCCTCAATTTGTGTTTGATGGTTGTGTGCCATTTGTTATAAGCACGAATAAAAATAAAGCCGGTGGAAGCGTCGGAATTATTTTTGAATTTTTCTGATGGAAATTCCAATTATTTTTCAACCTCCTGTTTAATCTTCATCATAGCGCCGGGAACGTCGGCGAATACACCGTTGAGGAACCCCAAATCTTCTTTTGTGAATGTTTCCTTTTCCAGACGAACGCTGTGCTGAATGTATGTCTTTCCATTCTCTTGCGAGATTTTGTGGTTGAAGAAGAGACTTCCCATTCCGGGAACATCTGTTCTGTCGCAATAGGAGGCATATTCTATCACTTCTGTCAGCACAAACGCCATTTCCGGTATGTCTTTGAGTTTCACTCTGCCGGTTGTTCCGGCCTTGGCTTCACCATCCAAAACAAGGCTTTCCAAGTCTTCTTCCCAAATGGAACGCTTGCTCGTATCCGCATAATAGGGCCAAATGGCTTCCCGGGTGGCGTTTATTGTCAGTTTACATTTTAATTCCATAGTGTTAGCTCCATATCTTAAGTGCACTTATAATAAGTATGCTTATAATATGGCAGGAGAAACGCCTTGTCAAGCTGCAAATAGGCAACTGCCCGGCGGCGGGAATCGAACTGACGAAAACCATATTGTTGATCAATGTGTTGTCACGGCAAGTTTTTCGCTACCTGATGTTAGCTGTTTTGCCAGCGCCTTTCTGAGCCCGGTTTCTCTTTCAGCGTTTTTTTCGAGGTGCTTTCTTGCAAGGCCTTCGTTTGGAAACCGCTTTAGAAATTCATATAGGGCTTGTTTGCTCCCCAAGTGGAGAGGTGTCATAATGTGTCCTGAAGCAGTTGCGTCCAGGCAAGGAGAGCTTGTGGACTTGCTTATCTACATTTTGCTCATCTCCCTCTTCCTTCTTCTCCTCCAAGGTGGCCTCAGCCTGTGGTTTTGGAGAAATGCTTTCGTGGACCAAGAAGGGAACAACCCCATGGTGGTGCTCAACGGCATTTTGGCTTTTGCAGCTCTTGGGGGTATTGTGGGGGCTGTTGTTGCCTCGGTTATGAAGCAATCCTGGTTGCTTGGTGGGTGGTTCCAAGCAGCTGTTGGTGCTTTGGTCGGCAGTGGAATCGGTTTTTTTGTTGGGATTGTTCCGGTTTGTTTTGCTCCGGTGCGCAAGGCTTTTGCCGAAGTGGAAGCGTTGTATTATTTTCCTACGGTGTTGTTTGCCGTGGCGATTTTCATCGGTTTCCTTGCTGTTATTTCATAGAGCCCCCACCCTGTTCGCTCTCAAGAGAAAATCGCCCGTCTGGGTGCACGCTCGTTTTGTTTTTCCACCCTCGGCCTACCTGCCGGGGGGGGCATGACAAGCCCCCTCACTTCTCAACAACAACTTGTGCGCCTTTGGCCGAGCGTTAAGCTCGGTAACGGAAGCCGTCCGTCTTGGACCATCCACCCATCCACCTAACGATAAACTTCTGAAATTCTGTGCAAAAAAAAATGTCTGTGAGTTTCATGCTCCCCACCTGATTCTTGGGTTGGTATCCACTTTCCGAAAGGCTGAATGCCCGCGAACATGCCAACAAAACGTTGGTATGCATAGAGCGAGCGCATTGAAATACAAAGCCCCATAAGATTTATGGGACTTGGTGGGGTTGTTATTGAGTGGAGGCGGCGGGAATCGAACCCGCGTCCGAGAAATGTTGGCGTTGAGGCGCTACGTGCGTAGCTGACGTTTGTGGTTGTGGCCCATGGGTTGCAAGTCAGCCTGCAACAACCACATGCCATCCCAGAGTTGTCTCACCTCGCCGCTGTCCGGGTGCAACGGCGAAGCCAGCCCGCTGGTTGGCAGACTGTTTTGCCCGCAGGCAATGGCAAACAGTCCGGGCAAGGCGCTTTTTAGGCAGCCAGTGCCAGCTCAACGTTGTCGTTGGCTTTTGTGTTTTTGCTTCCGTATTTGACGAGTGTGAAAGCCCACTCGGCACGCTCCCCAAAACCTCCAGGCCCCGTCGAAACCTTGTCGCCCCCTTAAAACTTTATTCTTTAACTTCACTCTTCACTTTTCAAAGAACAGCCCTACGTCCCCATTTTGCCATATTCCCCTCACTAACTCAACTCCCCTGCCCCTCGCCTATGCTTCTAGAGGGCTACCCCCCCCTGCTGTAGAATGTACCGGCCAAATACCCCTGGGGCTTGGCCGGTCAACCCCCGTCTCACTCTGCCTTTTCAGGCAGCTCAGGCGCTCCGGCTTCCTTGAGAAGAAATTCCGTACGGCGGTTTTTAGCGCGCCCTAGGGCGGAGTCGTTGGGGGCTACGGGTTTATCAAAACCATAGCCTACACTTTGTAGGCGGCTAGGTTCTATGCCTTGGCTAACCAGGTAGTCCACCACAGACTTGGCCCGCCTGTTGGACAAATCCAGGTTATAGGGGCGGCTGCCAACATTGTCGGTGTGGCCTTCAACGGAAATAGGGCCGACTTCAGGGTAGCGCTTGAGCAGCTCCACCACACCGTCCAGCAACTTGAAGCTCTCAGGCTTAATGCTGTCCTTCGCCGTGTCAAAAAGAATGGTCCCCCGAATACGGATACGGTCCGACTCCAGGGCAACTTCGTCTTCCTCAGGAGGCGGCGGACAACCGTCCAGCTCAGGAATGCCCGGCTCCAATGGACACTTGTCCAGATGGTCCGGAATTTCGTCACCATCCGTGTCAGGACAGCCGTCATATTCCGTGGGCCCAGGAATGTCAGGGCAGGCGTCGAGGTGATCCGGCACACCATCGTCGTCCCTGTCGGGATAGGGGCAGCCGTTGTTTTCTTTGGGGCCCGGCTCATCCGGGCAAGCATCCACACTGTCGGGAATGCCGTCGCCGTCTCTGTCAGGATCCGCCAAGTGCTGGTAGCCAAAACCCAGGCCTATGCGAAAAGTCTCCCGGCCATAGCCCGTGTTTTTGCCCACCACGCCGCGGCCCAGGTGCACCTGAAGCAGCCAGTTTTTATAAAGCTGCGCCCTATAGCCCAACATCAGCTCCATCGGCGTCTTTATAGCGTCCGCATAGTCAAAATTAAAGGGGGCTTCAGCGGAGGTTACAAGGTTAAATTCCGCTAATAATTGGTTTTTAGTAAAAATACGCCCGCCCCCTAAGTCGACAATGGCCCCTAAACCCATCATAAACTCCTGGCCTACATAAAGGTTGAGGTATTGCCCAGGCTTGGTGCGCAGACGCCAGCCAATGTTGCCGAGTATACGTAGGGGCCCAAAAGCGCGCTCCAGCGCAGCCCGAGGCGCAAAAACAAACCCCTTCTCCCCTAGAAAATTGTTGGTGTTGCTCGTGGGCGCACGTATTTCAAGCACAGCTCCCAGCGCAACCGGAAATTGCTCCTGCGTCAAAATGGCATAACGGCCCATCAGACGCAAATCGCCCAGCCCCGCCGCTGCCGGCGCCCTCTGAAAAAAACCATACTGCTCAAATACCTCAAACTTGTTCGACTGGTAGACCGTCAAAGGCAAGTCCAAGGCAAGCTCCAAACGAGAAAGCGGTTGATAGCTCGCAAAAAGGTGTACGTCCGCACGAAAAGGAATGAGACTGCCCACACGCTCACCGCCAAATTTAATGGAGAAAGGGACAAAATTAAGGTCCCCCAAAAGACGTAGGCTCCATGTGCCCGCCTGCTGCATTTCTACGGCCTCAAGAATGAGGCCTGAGTCCAAAGTCGGCGTCAGTTTGAGAGGAACGACATCCATGCCACGCTGGAAAGGGTCCGCCGCCAGGGCTGTGTGGACAAACAGACAAGTCAGCAAACAGAGCGCCATTTTGGGCTTCATGCGTCATTTTCCTTCAAAACAAGAGGTCGGCCGGTGTGTCAAACATATGCTCTTGCGAAAAAAACAACAACTTTTGTGAAACACCGAGTATTTTTCTAAGTCAAAAAAAGCATTTTTGGGAGAGTAACCTTTTTTCTTTACCCCCTCATTGCTAACAAACAGTAAATGCTTGGACAACCCTCATTGCTTTGTGGGCGCCGTTTAGCATAGGCCCTATAAGGCTTAGAAAACCATGCCGCCTTATCACCATAGCCCTAACCCCTCCCCTCCTCCCCTCCTCTACCGCCTCCGCTCCGCTTGCGCCCGCTTCGGCATTACCCGCGAATTGGCAGGGGGGTTCCTTGCCGTTTCATTTTTGACGCGCATCGCTTTGTCCATGCATTCGGATGTGACGGGGAAATGGCATGAGCTGTTTTTCGCCTTCTTCATGGGTGCGGCCTATGACTTGCTGACACTCCCCTTTGTGCTCGCCCCATGGCTCCTCTTCCTTGCGCTTTTGCCAAACCGCGCTGCGAAATGGCGGCTTTCGAGGCTTGGGGTGGGCCTCCTGCTTTGCAGTTTTGTGTTTGCCCTTTTGTTGACGGCTGTTGCCGAATGGTTTTTCTGGGAAGAATTTTCAAGCCGCTTCAACTTCATCGCCGTGGATTATTTGTTTTATACCCATGAAGTTTTAGGCAATATTTGGGAGAGTTATTCCACAGGGAAAATTCTGCTGCTCGTGGCCTTCGCCACACTGGCGCTCACATGGTTTTTGCTCCGGCACCGGTGGAACAGCCTCGCTGCACCCCTGGGGTGGAAAATACGCATGGCCGGTATAACGGTAGCCCTAGCCCTACCCTTCCTCCTCTTCTATGGCTTTTCCTCTACCGGGAAAAACCGCTTCTCAACGGATGTGTTGAATGAATTGGCAGGCAACGGCTTCTATGAGTTCGCCTCCGCCGTACGCAACAATGAGTTGGACTATTTGCGCCTCTATGCCTCCCTCCCTGAGGACGAAGCCTATGCGCTGCTAAGGGCCAAACAGTCGCTGACGGTGGACGCCTGGCATTCCGAAAACCCCGCGGAGCGACGCTTTCTCATCCGCCCAACGGAGAAGGAAAAACAACTCAACGTCATTCTCATCAGCGTCGAAAGCCTCGGGGCGGACTTCATCGGCGCCTGGGGGGACGAGCGGGGACTGTCACCCCGCATCGACGCGCTTGCAAAGGAGAGCCTGGTCTTTTCCCAGGTATATGCCACCGGCAACAGGACGGTGCGCGGCCTGGAGGCTTTGGCGCTGTCCATTGTGCCTACGCCGGGGCAGTCCATTGTGAAACGCCCTAACAATACCCATATGTTTTCACTGGGCAGCCTCTTTAGAAGCCGGGGCTATGAAAGCCTATTCCTCTATGGCGGCTATAGCTATTTTGACAACATGCAGGCCTTCTTCGCCAACAACGGCTACCGCGTCGTCGACAGGCAGGCCATTGCCAAAGCCAACATCCACTATGAAAACATTTGGGGCGTCGCGGATGAGGATTTGTTCCACCTGGCCCTCGGCGAAACAGAGGCTCTGCACAAAGACGGCAAACCCTTCTTCGTCCACATTATGACGACCAGCAACCATAGGCCCTATAGCTACCCGGAGGGGCGTATTGATATTCCCTCCGGTACGGGGCGTAACGGTGCGGTTAAATATAGCGACTGGGCCATAGGCCATTTTATAGACGAGGCTAAAAAGACGGCCTGGTTTAAAGACACCTTATTTGTCCTTACGGCGGACCACGGCGCCAATGCGCGGGGGGTAGGGGAGTTGCCTATAGACAAATACCGGATTCCACTACTGTTTTATGCGCCCTACCATATAACCCCCCAGTATGTTGAACGTTTAATGTCCCAAATGGATATTCCCCCTACCCTGCTGGGAAGGCTCGGCTTCGAATATGAAAGCAAATTTTTCGGACAGGACATTTTTCGCCTGCCCGAGGGGGAAGAGCGCGCCTTCGTCGCCAACTACCAGTCGCTCGGCTATTTGAGGGATGGGCGTCTCGTCATGCTCTACCCCAAGCGGCAAACACGCGTGACGCCCAACGCGTTTGCGGGGGCCATGCGCGAAACACAGCCGCTCGACGATGCGGCCCTGCTGCGCGAAGCCATTGCCTGGTACCAGTCCGCCGCCATGTCCTTCGGACAGGGGACTTATGGGTTAGAGGATACGCCTAAAAAATAGGGGGGTGAGGGAGAGGGAGAGGGAGAGGGGGGGGTTAGCCCGTTCCTGTAACTGTAGCTGTAACTGTAGCTGTAGCCATACCCATATATGTAGCCTATGGACCTATGTTAACCTACCCATCTCAATATTTTTATTTTTATTGCAAACAGCTAACAATATATGCTAACAGTTGCTAGCGTATAATTGGAATAATTTAAATGAGGCTAACGAATGAGCGCAACCAAAGAACGTATGGAAACCGTAGGCGTACGCTTCCCTTTGTCGGACATTGAGTGGCTGGCGTCTTTGCAGTTGAAGGAGGCGCTGACGCCCTCCGACAAAATCCGCGCGATTGTCACCGCAGCGCGGCGGCAGCAGGAGGGCTATGGCGACTATGAGGCCTCGCTTTCCTGGCTGAGCGAGCTTTGGGCGCCGGTAGTAGCCGCCATTCGCGCGAGGGAGTTTAGGGCGGAGGGGCCGGGGCTACACTCGGAGTTGCTAAGGCTGCTGATGGAGTGGCTACCTCAAACCTTAGCCCTGCTATTAGCGCGGGGCCGGGGTGAGGAGGAGGGCAGCGGGGGGGCGGGGAGCAAGGACGAAAACCTGGAGGCCCTGCTGCAACTGGAAGCGCAGTTGGCGCAGCGCTGTTTTCTATTATGCGAGTCCCTGCTGCGCCTGGGTATCGGCAGCGCGGCGCCGTGTTATAACCCTGAAATCATCCATGCCTATTTGCCGCGCGTCATTGAATTGGTCCAAGTCATCTCCCACACCCGCAGTCCCCAACCCTAGAGGAAGGAGCTTCCCATGGCAGACAGCATCCGTACCCGTGTAGCACGTATCATCAGCGGCAACATTCACTCCCTCATTGACGCATTGGAAAACATCAACCCTGAAGCCGGCATGGCGCAGGCCATTCGCGAAGTGGACGGCGTCATTGACGAAGTCAGCACAGGGCTTGGCCGCGCCGCTGCGGCAAAGCACTTGGCGCTCTCCAACCTGGCCGAGCAAAACCGTCGGCATGAGCAGCTTGCCGGGGAAATTGACGTAGCTGTCAAAGAGGAGCGCGACGACTTGGCCAAGGCGGCCATTGCGCGGCAGCTTGACATTGAGGCGCAAATTCCGGTGTTGGAGCAGGCCATTGCCAACACCGCGAATGAGGAGAAGGAGATGGAGGGCTATCTCACCGCGTTACGTGCGAAAAAGCGTGAAATGGAAGAAACCTTGCGCCAATTCATCAGCGCACGCGCCGCACAAAATGTGCCGGGTAGCAGCGCTGCGGGAGGGAAAAGCGGCAACCCAAAATCCACGCCCGACAAAATGGCGCAGGCCGAGTCGGCTTTCGATCGTATTCTCGCACGTCAGACAGGTTTGCCGGGCCTTTTGCCGGCCACCGACGTGCAAAGTGCGACCAAGCTGCGTGAGTTGGCAGAATTGGCACGCAACAACCGCGTTGCGGAACGTTTGGCAGCGCTGAAAGCCAAAGGGAATACTTCGGAAGGCGATGCCTAACCCCCCCTCCCCTCCCCGCCTGGAATGAAAAAGAAAGGAGAAGCCCATGTCGCTGTTTTTGGCCGAACAATCGCTGCCTTTCACCGTCGCCCTTATTGTTATGCTGGTGCTTGCCGTGCTGGAGGGCGCAAGCCTGCTCATCGGCACATCCGGCTTGTCGGAAATGATCGACAGTGCCTTTGACTTCGACATAGACGCGGATGCCGATATCCATGGGCACGGAGGCTTGTTGGGGTGGCTGCATTTTGGGCGGGTGCCGGTACTCATGTTGTTGATTCTCTTTTTGACTTCGTTCGGCATTGCCGGTCTGCTGATTCAAATGCTCGCTGCCAGCATCGTCAGCCACTTTCTGCCGGCATGGCTTGCCTCCATCGGCGCCTTTTTCGCGGCAGTCCCGGCGGTGCGTACCGGCGGTTTTGTGTTGGAAAAAATTCTGCCCAAAGACGAATCATCGGCCGTCTCTCTGGATGCGTTGATTGGGCGCGCCGGTATTGTTGTCACCGGAACCGCGCGGGTCGGCAAGGCTGCGCAAGCACGTGTACGCGATGAGCACGGGCGCTCGCACTATGTCATGGTTGAGCCGGATAATGAAGACAGCGTCTTTGAAAGGGGCACTGAAATTTTGCTGATCAAACGCCTTGGCGCAAAATACCAAGCCATTCGAAATCCGCACGCGGGACTCATGCAACCCTAAAACCCCGAAGCAGTGCTTTGTATGTCAGGGCGACGTGCGCAAGGTGCCTTGGCAAAAGGAATTGCACACAAACCCATCAAAATGCTGTTTTGGGTTTCTTGTTTGGGTTACACACTGCCACACCAATCTACAGGCTGACAGCTATTGTTGAAGAGAGCATTTTTGAAGGGAGTTATTTATCATGGAGTTTTTAAATCAATATTTGTATGAGCTGCTGATTTTGGTCGGAGTGGTGCTGGTGGCAATTTTCGCCATCGGTATTGTTTTCTCGCGCCTTTATACACGTTCAACGAAGGAAATGGCTTTTGTCCGCACCGGCATGGGCGGACAGAAAGTGATCATGGACGGCGGCGCGCTCGTGCTTCCGGTGTTGCACGACATCTGCCGTGTCAATATGAATACTTTGCGGTTGGAAGTCAGCCGCGCCAAAAACGAAAGCCTCATCGCCAAAGACAGAATGCGCGTCGACGTCATCGCCGCGTTTTATGTGCGCGTGCAACCGACGGTAGAAGCCATTGCTGCTGCCGCACAAACCTTGGGCATGCGCACTTTGGAACCGGCAAAACTGAAGGAGCTTGTCGAAGACAAATTCGTCGATGCGCTGCGCGCCACTGCCGCGACGATGACCATGCAGCAATTGCAAGACGCACGTCAGGACTTTGTGCAAGGCGTGCAAAATGCCGTCTCTGAGGATATTTTGAAAAACGGGCTTGAGCTTGAATCGGTTTCACTCACCAGCCTGGATCAGACCGCGAAGGACTATTTCAATCCAAACAACGCCTTCGACGCTGAAGGGTTGACCAAGCTGACCGAAGAAACCGAGCGCCGCCGCAAAGAACGCAACGCCATTGAGCAGGACACCGAAGTCGAAGTGCGTCAGAAAAACCTCGGCGCTGATCAAGAAAAACTCGAAATTGAACGCCGACAGGAATTTTTGCATTTGGATCAGCAACGCCAAATTGAAACCCAGCGTGCCGAACAAATCGCCCAAATCGCTCGGCAACGGGCCGAAAGGCAACGCGAGGCAGAGCAGGCAAAAATCATTGCTCAGCAGGAGATTGATCAATCACGGCTTGTGGCCGAGCGGCAGGTGAAAGCCACCGAAGCTGAAAAAGAGCAGACTGTGCGTCAGCGACAAATTACGGCTGAGCGCGAAATTAAAATCTCTCAAATTGACCAAGAGAGAGTTTCGATGCTTGCCGCGCAAGACAAGGAAATCTCCATTTCGGTCAAATCTCGCGAGCAGTCTGAAGCCGAGCGCTTGGCCAACGAAGCGCGCGCCGAAGCGGCGAGGGCAGAAGAGTCTGTCAAAACCGCACGTGACGTCGCCATCGCCGAGCGTGAAAAAGCTGTGGCACTCGTCGAAGCGCAGCAACAAGCGCAAAAACAAGCCATCAGCATCACCGTCGCGGCGCAAGCAGAAAAGAACGCTGCCGCAGATCAGGCCGAAGCCGTGCGTATTAAAGCCGAGGCGCAGAGCATTGCCTATAAGGTGGAAGCCGAAGGCAAACGTCTGGTCAACGACGCCATTAACACCCTGCGTGACGCGCAAATTGCTCTGCAAATTAAGCTGGCGTTGATTGAGCGCCTGCCGGAAATTATTGAGCAGAGCGTGAAACCCATGGAGGCCATTGAGGGCATTAAAATCATCCAGGTTGAAGGATTGGGCGGCGGCGCTTCGCGCTCCGGCGGCGCAGGTGGAGAAGGCGCAAGCGGCGGCAACGGCAACCTCGCTGATCAGGCGGCCAATGCGATGTTGCGCTACCGTGCGCAGCAGCCTGTCATTGATGCGCTGCTCTCTGAAATTGGCATACGGGGGGGTGACATTAATGGAATGATGGGGAGCGTTATGGGGGATTCTAATTTACCGCCTACACCTGCTGCACCTGTATCCTCCCCTTCTATGGGAGTTACCCCTAAAATATCTTCAAGTACAGCTACCTTAACCTCACCCTCCCGTTCTCCTGTTTCTACAATGGATGCCCAGCCTAAACCGCCTTCCATTGCAAGTGTCTCATCCCCATTCTCCCGCCCCTCTGTTTCAATGACGGAAGCTACACCTAAACCACAACCCAAATAACATTCCACAGCTTGCAGCATAAAAGACGGGGCCTCAAGGGCCCCGTTTTTTGTCTGACGTTTGGCAGGCATCCTCAAAAGGTGCTTGGCAGCTCAAAACGGCTTCCCCTCTTCACGTTGAAGCAGAATTTGAAGCCACAGTACCGCCATGAAGGCGGCAAAAAAGAAGCCATGCGGGCTTCCTTCCGCATGGCTTTCATTAAGCGTCAGGGGACTGCTGTCACAAAGGAGACGTCCTGTCTTGGGCGTCGGCACAAACGAATGTGGGCCCAAAACCACAATAAGGCCCGTTGTCCTTGAAGGCTGGGTCCTCCTCAATCTTTCCTTCTGTCGTCAACAAAAAATAGCAGCGCTCGCTTTTCACTTCCTCAGTTGAATTCGGACAGCTTGCCCTCTCATGGTGAAAACGATGGATTTCCAAGTTGCCTTGATAGACAACAATGTCCAATGGCTTTTGGAGAAATGTTTCTTCATCCTCTGTGCAAAACTCCACAACATGCTCAACACCCCATGCGCTGCATCCATGGCTGTCTTTGGCCATGCATGTTTCCCGTTCTTTGAGCGGGACTCCGTTGATTTCAATCCGGAAAGTTTTGAATGAATCCGTTTCTCCATTGACATCCACTTGGAGAGTATAGTTGCCAATACTAAAGTCGGCGCATTTAGCATCACCTTTGCATTGGGTATTCGGGCAACCCGACAAGAGCAAAAGAAGCACCAGCAGAGGGAACCACAAGCCTTTTTTCAACATCGTCCTTCCTCCTTCACACACTCTTTTGAATGATATTCTATTTCAAATATTCTGGTGCAATTCTTTTTCGGGCGGCTTCTTTGTCTGAGTCTTCTTTGAGGTGTTGAGGAATGCTGCCTAGAATTTCGCGGCTCAGCCGTTGCCTCTCTCAGGGGTTTTTGCCTCAATGGGAGGCTCGCTAGAGTGCTCCTCAAACAGCCTCTTTTTTTGTTTGGTGAAAAGTTTTGAAAACAGGCGGGCAGCCCATGAGGGCTCTTCTATGGACTGCATGGGCGGCACGGGAGATGGAGTCAATTGGGGCGCTGGGCGTTTCGTTGCCGGGCTGCCTTTGTGGAAAACCCAAACCTCTGCTTTCGGGGGTGGCTCTTTGGCTTCTGAAGCTTGCTTCTCTTGCTTGACTTCGCTGCGTTTCGCCCCAACAAGAAGTTTCTCCAACTTTCGAACAAGAGAAAGCAGTAACCGTTTTGCATGTGCGCGCTCATGCTTTGCAGCACGCAAGGCCTCATCCAAAACCAGGGAAATGTCATAGAGTCGATGGCGTTCGTCTGGAAGCGCAGCCAAAGCCAAAACTTGCTCATAAACGGTTTTGGCTTCGTCGAAGTATTGTTGCCATAGGCGGTTTAAAACCCAGCAAACAGCGTGCAGCGTTATCCGCTCGTCCTCGTTCAGTCCTTTAGGCATATGGCCCTCAACACGCGAGACAACAACCCTGCCGTACGTTGGTTGGAGGCCGGTTAGCCCGGAGCCCAGCAAAGTGGCGGCTCAAACAGGTTAGAACTCCGGCATATCATCTGAAAAACCGGCGACCTCACGGTCCCCGTCCGAGCCGCCAGAAACCTGGAGGCATACAAACGAGAAGCCGCAGGCCGCCGGGCACTGCTGGGGGTACTCCTCGTTCAGATGATATAATTCGGGGTTCTAAGCCCGGCTGCACTATCGCGCAGCGCAAGAGATTAAGCCTCTCTTTTGCGGGGGTGTCAAGGGGGGGGGATGTGGGGGAGGGTTTAGTTTTCTAGTGCTGCATCTATTTTTTTCAAATGTACAAAAAATAAGTTGTGTTATGATTTTGAGGAAGAAGTATCAAAAGTTGATTTTAAAACAAATGGTTATGAGCACAGATAAACTATGCTGCATACAATGTGGAAAATGGAAACCTGTTTCCGAGTTTAATCTGGAGCATATCCTTCCTCGTGGATTTGGGAACGATGGTGAGACAGAGGCTGTATTAGAGAAAAAAATATGCAAGTCATGCAATGACAGCTATGGAAAAGCAATAGACAAGCCATTCTTGCGGCATGTTTTTTCAAGGGAAATTGAAAAAAATCATGGCATGAAACGTAGGCATCCTAAAAACAAAATAGAAGTAACTGGTAGCGGTGTTTCTGTGATGCATGCAACGACTATCGCCCATGTGTTTGAATGTATCAAAATAGCATTTGAAACCCATATTAGATTTCTTGGCGATGAGTACCGCGACAATGTATTTTATGGCTTACGTCACTTATTGTCGGATATTATTGCGGGATATGAAATCTTAAGAAAAGATTTAAAAGGCAGGTTATCAAAAGGAGTTACATTAGATAAAGTATGGGCTGAAATTGGACAAGCAGCAATATTCTCTAAACATTATGGTGTTATTTGTAGAAATATTTATAGGCTTGACAGAATTTCAGACAACTATGATGAAGTTATTGCAAAGATTGAGTCAAGAAGTGGAGAAAATTCTTATGCTTCGTTGATACAGTTGGGTTGTTGGAATTTCGGAATTGCTGTTATGGTTTGTTTGCAATCCTTGCCATCGATGGTCGTTTGTGTGAGCAATGAAGTGGATAGATATATCAATGAGTATGGACGGGATGGTATACACGTTATGGATCTAAGAAGTTCTGGGAAATGGGTCGGTTTCGAGAGTGAAACGATTGATAACGAACATGATTAGGGTTATTCCCCTACCCCCACTCACCGCGTCGCCTCTTTCATCTGCCTCACAAACCCCGTCAAGGCCTCGTGCATGGCGGCTTTGTCGTTCAAATGTTGCTCAACAAGGGCAACGCCTGCTGAGCCGGAAATGGCTCCGGCGGCACCGGCGGCAAGCGCGGTGCGGACGTGCTCCGGCGTTGAAATGCCAAAACCCACAACAGCGGGAGCTGCGCCGGCTGCCCTCAACGCCTCAAAACGTTGCGGCAACGGCGTCTGCATCTGTCTGTCGGCGCCCGTAACGCCTGCGCGGCCCAAAACATAGGTGTAGCCGCGGCCATGGCGTGCAACTTCCTTCAACGCTCCCTCGCCTATGTTGGGTGGGACGACGAAAACCGGTGAAACACCTGTCTCTGTTGCTGCCTCTATAAATGGCCCCGCTGCCCCTACCGGTATGTCCGCTGCCAATATGGAGTCCACTCCTGCGTTGGCCGCTTCGGCATAAAAGCTTTTTAGCCCACGGTGTATAATGAGGTTGGCATAGAGCAGAAGGCCCATGGGGGTTTCAGGGTGCTTGGCGCGAATGCGTCGGCACAACTCCAAACAGTGCGCGGGTGTCACGCCTGCTTCCAAGGCGCGAAAACTGGAGCGCTGAATCACCGGCCCGTCGGCCACGGCATTCGCAAACGGAATTCCCAATTCCAAAGCGTCGGCGCCGCTGCCCACCAAGGTGTCGACAATCTCAAAACTCGTCTCCACGTCCGGGTCCCCCAGCACCACAAAAGGAATGAATGCGCCCTCTTTTTTCAACTGCAAACGATCAAACATTTTCTCATAGCGGTTGGTTTTCATTCTCTGCTCCGTCGCACAGTTAAAATAAAAGGTGCTGCCTCACATGCTCCACGTCCTTGTCGCCACGCCCCGAGAGGTTCACCAACAACAGTTGCGGCTGCGTCGCTGCCTTGGCCAACTTCAAGGCGTGGGCAATGGCATGCGCGGACTCCAGCGCCGGAATAATGCCCTCTTCACGGGACAAGCGTTGAAAAGCTTCCAACGCTTCGTCGTCGCGAATGCCCACATATTCGGCGCGGCCGTCGGCATAGAGTTGCGCGTGTTGCGGGCCTACGCCAGGGTAGTCGAGGCCGGCAGAAATGGAATGAGACTCGGCCACCTGGCCGTGCGCGTCCTGCAACACATAGCTATAGGTGCCGTGCAAAATTCCAGGACGGCCCTTCTGCAAAGTGGCGCCATGTTTGTCCGTGTGCAAACCGTGCCCCGCCGGCTCTACGCCAATCAACCGTACACTTGCTTCCTCAATAAAGTCGGCAAACAAACCTATGGCGTTGGAGCCGCCGCCAACGCAAGCGATGGCCGCATCGGGCAAGCGCCCTTCCCTCTCCAACATTTGTGCCTTAGCTTCACGGCCAATCACCCTTTGGAATTCACGTACCATGGTGGGAAAGGGGTGGGGGCCTGCCGCTGTCCCAAGGAGGTAGTGGGTGTTTGGGTAGCTTTGGGACCAGTCACGCAAAGCCTCGTTAACGGCGTCTTTCAGCGTGCCGCTTCCGCCTTCCACCGGCACCACTTCCGCACCCATCAGCCGCATGCGGAAGACGTTGGGGGCTTGGCGTTTCATGTCGGTGGCGCCCATATAAATGCACGTCTGCATTTTAAACAAAGCGCCCACCAATGCCGTCGCTACACCGTGTTGCCCCGCACCGGTTTCGGCAATCAACCGCGTTTTCCCCATGCGCCTTGCCAACAATGCCTGCCCCAATACTTGGTTGGTTTTGTGCGCGCCGCCGTGCAACAAATCCTCGCGCTTCAAATAAAGTTTCGCCTTCGTCCCCGCGGTTAAATTTCTGCAGCAATATAACGGCGTCTCTCTGCCGGCATATTCTTTTAGCAGCGTTTCAAACTCCCGCTGAAAGGAGACGTCCGTTTGTGCATCCTCAAAAGCGTGCGCCAATTCATTCAACGTCGGCACCAAAATCTCCGGCACAAACATGCCGCCAAAGGGGCCAAAGGCGCCGTGCGTTATGTTCAACGACGCCATTTGTGTGGAATCAACCATTTTCATAAACCTCCTCTCAACTGAGAAAATAAACGCTTCAATGCCTCCGGGTTTTTCTCCCCGGGCGCATATTCCACCCCTGAGTTAACATCCAAGGCATAGGCCCCCAGGCGGTGCGCCTCCACCACATTTTCAGGGCTAACCCCACCTGCAACAATAAGCCGTGACAACAAGGAAGGTGACAGCCCCCTCAACAATTCCCAATCAAAACATGTTCCGGTGCCGCCGCGCGCCGAAGGGTTGAACGCTTCCAAAAGCAACCTGTCGGCCCCCGTCTCTTTCAACACCGCTTCAAGGGGAAACGCGGTGTTGAAAATGCGTATGGCTTTCCATATTTCACAGGCTGGAGGCAGCGCTTCTCGAAGGCTGCGCACATAGTCCGGGGACTCTTCGCCGTGCAGCTGAATGGCCACAAGTTGCAAAGCTTGTGCAAGGCGCGCAATACGTTCTGGGGTGTCGTTAACAAAAACGCCCACCATCGGCAAGGGCGAAGCGCAAACCACCTCGTGCGCCCGCTTCTCACTCACACAACGCGGAGAGTCCGCTGCGAAAATGACGCCGCCCAGGGAGGCCCCCGACGCATAGGCCAACCTCGCCGCTTCTGGTGTTGTTAGGCCACAAATTTTGATGCGCCCAAAAACAAGTGCGCGCAGAGCCAAGTCAAGCCGCACTTCTTTCATTAACTGGCTGCCAATAAGGAAGGCGTCTATGAAAGGGCTTAGCTTGTCTATGTCGGCACGGCTTTTAATTCCGGATTCGCTTATGGTGATGTGTCCTCTTGGAATTTTGGGCGCGAGACGCAAAGTTGTGGACAAGTCCACTTCCATCGTTTTCAAGTTTCGGTTGTTGATGCCAATCATTTGCGCGCCGAGTTTCAGCGCCCTGTCCAACTCCTCTTCGTCGTGGACTTCTGTCAGCACGTCCATGGACAGTGCACGTGCCATCTTTGCACAACGCTGGTAGTTTGCGTCATTAAGGACGGACAACATCAACAGCACCGCATCCGCACCGTGGACGCGCGCCTCAAGCACTTGGTAGGGCTCCAAAATGAAGTCCTTGCACAAAATCGGCTGCGTCAATGTGGCGCGTGCCTTTTTGAGGTTCTCAAAGCTGCCTTGGAAATAGGGCTCATCCGTCAACACAGAAACGGCGTCGGCGAAGTTGCGCAAGGCGTCTGCAATTTCTTCCATGTCAAAGTTGGGGCGAATCAGTCCTTCGGAGGGCGAGGCCTTTTTGCATTCGAAAACAAAGCGCAACCCCGGCTGTTGGAGCGCTTCGGCAAAACGTCGCATCGTCGGCTGTGCCTGTTTTTCCAAGAGGGCAACCGGCGTTTTTTCAATGCGCGCAGCAATGTCTTTGCGTTTGCGCTCAATTATTTCAGCAAGCATGGCCACGCTTCTCCTCCCGTGTGTCCACGCTGTGGGAAAGGCGCGCCATCGCCTCCAAACGTTCCGCTGCTCGCCCACTTTCCAAAATGCTCCTGGCCATTTCAAAACCCTGTTTGAAGGAGTCCACCTTTTCCCCCAATGCCAACAAGGCCCCGGCGTTTACGGCTATTGCCGTTGCGTGCGCCTCATGCCCTCTGCCGCTCAACACCAAGCGAATTGCTTGCTCGTTTTCTTCGGGCGTGCCGCCAACAATGGAGGACAATGGAAATGTGCGCACGCCAAAATCCAAGGGGGTAAAACGGTGCGTCCTTATTTCGTTGTCCTTCAATTCAGCCGCATGGGTTTCGCCGTGCAACGCAATCTCGTCCAACCCTAAACCGTTCACCACCAATGCACGCTCACAACCCAGAAGCTTCAACGTCTCTGCCACCAGTGTGCACAGCGTGTTGTCATAAACGCCGACCAACATAATGGGTGGACGGGCGGGGTTTACCAGGGGGCCCAGGAGGTTAAACATGGTCCGTGTCGCCAGCGCTTTGCGTACGGGCATCGCGTGGCCTATGCCCTTGTGGTAGTGCGGCGCATAGAGAAAAGTCACGCCTATGTCGTCAAGCAAACGGCGTGCCGTTGCCGGTTCCATGTCGAGTTTGACGCCGCAGCGCTCAAGCAAGTCCGCTGCGCCGCAACGCGATGAGGCCGCACGGTTTCCATGTTTCGCCACCGGCAACCCCGCCTCCGCTGCGACAAAAGTCACAGCCGTTGAAATGTTAATGGTGTTGGCGCCATCACCACCGGTGCCGACGATGTCGGCAAAAGGGTAGCTCGGGCGTGGAAAACCTCGTGCGCCCTCGCGCAAAGCCTGTGCTGCACCGGCAATTTCTTCGGCGGTTTCCCCGCGCAGTTTCAATGCCACCAACAGGGCAGCCATTTCTACGTCTCCAACCTCCCCACAAATAACGGCGTCGAAAAGCTTGCGGCTTTCCTCCCTCCCCATTGTCTCCCCTGTTAACAGCTTGCTTAAAATATGACTTAGCATGGCTTCACTGCCCCCTCTCCCTCTTTGAGTTGCTTGCTGCCAACGCCACATTGAAAACATTGTTCAAAATGGTTTGTCCATATGTCGTCAAAATCGATTCGGGGTGAAATTGAAGGCCATAAATGGGCAGCGACTCGTGTGCCAAGGCCATCACCAACTTCTCGTCCTCAACATCCGTCGCTATGGCATGGAATGCCTTCGGTAACTTTTGCACCACCAAGGAGTGGTAGCGCCCAACCTCAAACGTTGGAGAGAATCCCGAAAACAAGGGGTGGCCCAAATGTTTGATGCGCGTTTTTTTGCCGTGGACAATGTTGCCCGCCCCCCCTATTTTCCCGCCAAAGGCCTCGGCAATCGCCTGGTGCCCCAAACATATGCCCAACATGGGCAGTTTCCCCGCCGCTTTTTGAATTAACTCCAGCATGCAACCTGCCTGCTTCGGCTCCCCCGGCCCTGGCGACAACACCAGCAACACGGAATGCTTCTCGCGAGCAATGTCCAAGGCTGTTTCTGCACCAATGTCGTTGCGGTATACATCTATTTCAGCGCCAAGCAGCAAAAGCGCGTCCACCAGGTTGAAGGTGAATGAGTCAAAATTATCTATAAAGAGAATGTGTGGTTTAGACATGGGCTTCCTCCTGGTGTTGAATGTTTTTCTGTTGCTTCACTTCCGCCAACGCAATGGCCCGCAAAACGGCTTCGGCTTTGCGTCGCGTTTCATCCGCCTCCAGCAACGGCACCGAGTCATGCACCACGCCAGCGCCGGCACGAATATGGGCCATGCCGTCTTGCACCAGCGCTGTGCGAATGAGAATGGCTGTGTCAAAACTGCCGTCGCCACACAAATAGCCGATGGCGCCGCCATAGTGGCCGCGCCGCTCGTGTTCATAATGGCGTAACAGCTGCATGGCTTTAATTTTGGGTGCGCCGGTGAGTGTCCCCATATTCATATTCGCCTGGTAGGCGTGCAGCGCATCCAGCTCCTCTCGCAATTCTCCGCACACACGCGACACCAAATGCATCACGTGTGAATAACGTTCTGTGCGCAACAAGTCGACGACGTGGCGCGTCCCGGGTTTGGACACGCGGGCCACGTCATTTCGCGCCAAGTCCACCAACATCATATGTTCGGCGTTTTCTTTTTCATCCAGTCGCAATTCGGCTTCAATGCGGCCGTCAAAGTCGAAGTCTATGCTTCCATCGTCACGCAAACCTCGGCGGCGCGTCCCGGCAATTGGCGAAATTTCAACGCGGCGCGTTTGACCATCCACTTTCACAGCGGACTCCGGTGACGCGCCAAACAAGGTGAAGTCGCCACCATTCATATAAAACAAATAGGGGCTTGGGTTGAGGGTCCGTAGCAAGCAATAGGCCGCAAACGGGGTTTTGCACGGCATGGAAAAAGTCCGCGAGAGGACAATTTGAAACACATCGCCACAAACAATGTGTTCCTTCAAACTTTCAACCTGTGCAGCAAACGCGGAGTCGTCCATATCCGTTGTGACGGCGTCGAGTGTCACCGGCAGGTGGGTGTTGTCTGAAGGCAAGGCTTCTGCTGCAATGGAAACGGCTTGCTCCATCTCTGCAAATGCTGCTTCCATTTCTGTTTCTATTTTGTCTTCCATTGGCCCATCCCCGCCTCCTGCCGCTGCAAAAGTGCAGGCCAACATATGGCCGGAAGAAGTCAGGTGATCGACAACCACCATCCGGTCTGCGAGGTAGAAGAGGTAGTCGGGAAAATGAGTGCCCGTCCTTGCTTCCGGCAAAGGCTCAAACTGTTCAACCAAGTCATAGGCAAATGCGCCCACCAGAAACACCGCTTCCGGCATGTTGGGCAATGCCGCACGCAGCCATTGAGCCAACTCGCGCAACACCGTCAACGACGACTCGGCCAACAAACGCTCTTGCTCCGACACCTTCTCGTTTTTTTCATGGCATGTCGGCACACGCAGACGCAAAACGCCCTCCTCCATCTGCGGAGAAAAACGCTCAAAGTGTTCTCTTAAATTCGACAGCAAGTTTTTTCCCTGCGCGTTGAGCGCCGTCAACACCACCTCAGCGCCGCGACACACAATCGACAGCGTACTTGACAGCACCAACAGGCTTTTCTGTGTTTTTCGGCTTGAAGGCTCGGCAGACTCCAGCAACACCGTATGCGGTTTTTGGCCGTTGTCACTCAGTTGTGCAAACAATGCCGTCGGCTCTGGAATGTGGCGCAATGGCCGCGTGGCCACATGCACGCCCTTCAAAACCACCTGTCCAGGCGGAAGAAAAGGGGGCATGTTTTTCATCTTGGTTTCTATGGGGGGCGTTAGGTTTTTGTGGGGTATTTCCATTGTGTTCCTCCTGGGGGGGTTAGAGTGGGGCTATGTTCCCTCTGGGTGCGGAGCACAAAAAAAGGCCCGCACTCGGCGGGCCTTTGGCATTCGTTCACTTTTCAGCAAATCACCATGCGTATAGGCGCCCGCCTTCGGAGACAGAGCGCCACCACCAAGCTTGGTTTGCGTTGAAAGAAATGGACAAAGGAGAATTCATTGGCGTGTGCAGTTAGCAGTTTGGGTATGGCTTGTCAACAGGGCAATGCCATGTTTTCCCGTTTGCGGTTTTGGAGGCCTTGTCTTTTATCCACAAGCATTTGCTTTCTCTGAAACAGCGCATTTCCCCCCGGTATGCTGATGTTGACAGTTTCACGCATCACCATTTACAAGCACATTGTGCGGTGTGTCCTAAGCGCAGCGCATCTTGGTGAGGTCTTTATTCATGGCATTTCCGCCGAGCGTCACCCCAAAACCCGCTGTCGCTAACCTAAGCCCTGTCATGGCCGCGACAGAGGCGCTGGCGACAGGAGAGGGACTTAAGGCTTGTGGAGCCATCTTCACGCGTACTGAGGTGGTGGACTTCATTCTTGATCTGGTGGGCTATACAAAAGATCAACCACTGCATAAAAAACGACTATTGGAACCGTCATTCGGTGGTGGGGATTTTCTGCTTCCTATCATCGATCGGCTGCTAAGTGCATGGCAAGCGACAAGCTCGAACCATTCCGTGCTTGACGAGTTGGGTGATGCAATTTGGGCGGTTGAGCTGCACCACGACACCTTCCGCAGCACCTATGCCGCCGTTGTTGCGCTTCTCAAGCACAAGGGGATAGCAGAAAAGACTGCAACAGCCTTGGCTGCCCGTTGGTTATCGCAGGGGGATTTTCTACTGGCGCCGCTGGAAGCTAAATTCCATTTTGTGGTGGGTAACCCACCCTATGTCCGTCAGGAGCTGATCCCACCCCCTCTGCTGACCGAATATCGCAGCCGCTACCCAACCATCTATGACAGAGCCGACCTATATGTCCCCTTCATCGAGCGCTCACTCTCGGTATTGTTGGAAGGTGGCAGTCTGGGCTTCATCTGCGCAGATCGTTGGATGAAAAACCGCTATGGCGGACCGTTGCGAAGGCTTGTGGCCGAACGGTTTCACCTGAAAATCTACGTCGACATGGTAGATACACCGGCTTTTCACTCGGATGTAACTGCCTACCCGGCCATCACCATTATCCTGCGTGAAGCCCCGGGAATAACACGTATTGCCCACCAACCAGCCATTGACCGAGCAACGCTGGCCGAACTGGCAAGCCTGCTCTGCACACCAACGTTGCCAAAAGGAACCCGTTCCGTGCGCGAACTTGTCAAAGTCACCAATGGTGCGGAGCCGTGGTTGCTGGAATCGTCCGATCAAATGGCGCTCATTCGCCGTCTGGAAGCTTGCTTCCACTCAATAGAAAATGTGGGATGCAAGGTTGGGATTGGCGTTGCAAGCGGTGCGGACAAGGCGTTCATCGGCGACTTCGAGACTCTCAATGTCGAGTCAGATCGGAAGCTGCCGTTGGCAACAACCCAAGACATCATCTCCGGTGAAGTGAAATGGTGCGGCCAAGGCATCATCAATCCCTTTGCTGATCTGGGTGGATTGGTCAATCTGAACGAATATCCACTCCTGCGGCACTACCTTGAGGCTCGCCGAGAACTCATAGCCGGGCGTCACTGTGCACAGAAAACTCCGGCCAACTGGTATCGTACGATTGACCGCATTATTCCGGCGCTGGCCACAAAGCCGAAACTTCTGATTCCAGATATTAAAGGTGAGGCACACATCGTCTTTGAGGGCGGCAAACTCTATCCCCACCACAATCTCTATTATGTCACCTCAGATGAATGGGATTTGCGCGCTTTGCAAGCCGTATTGCTGTCTGCCGTCACACGCCTGTTCGTGGCGACTTATTCAACGAAAATGCGGGGTGGATTCCTGCGTTTTCAAGCTCAGTACCTGCGCCGCATTCGCATTCCGCGATGGACGGATGTGCCCGAACCGTTGCGTAGAGAGTTGGCCGGGGCTGCCATCAAACGAGACATACAAGCCTGCAACCAGGCTGTGTTTAAGCTCTATGGCCTGAGCCATGAAGAGCAATCTGCCCTCGGAGGCAATGGAGAATAAATGGCGCTCAATCTCGTCGATTATGAACAGAAAGCCCGTGAAGCTGTGAAGATATTTTGGGGCAGCCGAGAAGCAGCAAGGCAGAAACAAATAGAGTCGGGAAAAGCCGATCAAGGCGAACGCGCAGGCGTCACTGCTGGGAAAAACATGCACGGGTTCTTGGCTTTGGTGCTCGACATCGTCAAGGCCAACGGCCTGGCCCATGCCAAGGTATACCAGAACAGGGCGATGCTAACCCTACCCGGCTATTTTCGGCCTACGAAATTGTGGGATCTCTTGGTCATCCACAAGAAAGAGCTGATCGCCGCCATTGAGCTGAAAAGCCAAGTCGGCCCATCATTCGGCAACAATTTCAACAACAGAGCCGAGGAAGCCATTGGAACAGCTCATGACTTCTGGACAGCCTTCCGCGAAGAATCTTTTGGAAAACAGCCGCGTCCTTTTGTCGGGTGGTTGATGATGGTCGAAGATGCGCCGGAATCTCGTAAATCTGTTCGTAACGCATCGCCACACTTTCCTGTTTCCAAGGAGCTCCAAGAGGCCTCCTACCTCAAGCGTTATGACTTGCTGTGCCAACGACTGGTACAGGAACAGCTTTATACCACGGCAGCCGTCATTGCAGCGAAACGCAGTGCGGTAGATACCGGCCATTTTATGGAGTTGTCGTCAATGACCGGCCTCAGGACATTTGTTACAGCCTTGGCAGGCCACATCGCAGCGGAGACAGCACGGTTGGGCGATGAATCCACCCCACTCTCAACTGCCACACCCTAAACAGGTTCCGTCACAGCTACCCTATCGACAAAGATACCAATCCATGTTTTAGGGAATGACGGCAATGGCAACAACATTCAAAAAACTGGTCGCATTGACGGGGGCAGGCATCAGCGCGGAAAGTGGGATTAACACCTTTCGCGACTCTGGAGGCTTGTGGGAACAATATGACGTCATGGAAGTGGCCAGCATTGACGGTTGGCGCAAAAACCCGCAATTGGTACAGCGTTTCTACAACGAGCGCCGCCAACAACTGGCCGAGGTGGCGCCCAATGCCGCCCACCATATTTTGGCGGAATTGGAGGCGCACTTTGACGTGACGGTGGTGACGCAAAATGTGGACAACCTGCATGAGCGCGCCCAAAGCTCAAAAATTCTCCACCTGCATGGCGAGCTGACCAAAGCACGCAGCTCCGTTGACTCAAGCGGGGTAGTCGACATCGGCTACCGTCCCATAGAGTGGGGCGAAAAAGCGTCCGACGGCAGCCAACTTCGTCCGCACATTGTTTGGTTTGGCGAGGCGGTGCCGATGATTGGAAAGGCCGCCGATATTGTGGCCAAAGCCGACATATTGGTGGTTATAGGCACTTCGCTCAATGTATATCCCGCTGCGGGACTGGTGGCTCATGCCCGGAATAACACGCCCATCTATTTGGTGGACCCCAGCGAAATCAGCTACCCGGGACGCAACATGACAATGATTCGAGAAAAGGCAACTTCCGGGATGGAAAAATTGAAAAGAATGTTGGTGGAGCAACCCTAGCCCCGCTCTCCCCTCCCTGTGGAGCCAACACCAACCCCATGAATGCCCCCATCCTCAAAACCCTCTTCTCGCGGCGTATGTTGGTTTGCGTTTTCACCGGTTTCTCCTCGGGGCTTCCGCTTTATTTGCTGTTCAGCCTTGTCCCCGCCTGGCTTGAAACCGAGGGTTTGAGTCTGCGTACCATTGGCGCTTTCGCTCTGGTTCAACTTCCCTATGCTTTGAAATTTTTGTGGGCGCCGTTGGTGGACCGCTATGCTTTGCCCTGGCTCGGCCTGCGCCGCGGATGGATGGCTGTCCTGCACCTCTCGTTGCTGGGCGTCATTTCCTGGGTGGGTTGTCTGTCGCCCAAGCAAAACCTGACGCTGCTCGTTACGCTGACAGCAACGCTGGCCTTTCTGTCGGCCTCTCTGGACATTGTGCTCGACGCTTTCCGCCGCAACCTCTTGTCCGACGTGGAACAGGAGCTCGGCAACACCCTCCACGTCAACGCCTATAAACTTGCCAGCCTGGTGCCCGGCTCCCTCTCCCTCATTCTTTCGGACTTTCTTTCGTGGCCGCAGGTTTTCCTGGTGACGGCCCTGTTTATGCTGCCCGGCCTGGCCATGACTTTGCTTGTCAGCGAGCCACGCGCTTCCCTTTGTGCACCCAAAACACTGCGTGAAGCGGTGTGGGAGCCGTTTTGTGAATTCATGTCGCGCCACGGTTGGAAACCCGCGCTGAGCATTCTCGCATTCCTGTTGCTCTATAAGCTGGGGGACTCTTTGTGCACCTCGCTGGCGACGCCGTTTTATATGAAAATGGGCTATAGCCGCACACAAATTGGCCTCATCGCCAAACACGCCGCCCTGTGGCCCAGTGTGTTGGGCGGCATTCTGGGCGGCATGTGGATGATGAAAATGGGCCTCAACCGCGCGCTCTGGGTATTCGGTTTTCTGCAAGCCTTCTCCATTCTCGGCTTCGTCAAATTGGCCCAACTGGGCCCGGCGCCCGCCGACGCCACGCGTTTGTGGGCGCTTGCCGGCGTCATCGCCCTTGAAGCGCTGGGCGCCGGCTTGGGCACCGCCGCCTCCGTCTCCTTCATTGCCCGCACCACCCACCCCGCCTATGTCGCTACCCAATTTGCCCTGCTGACCAGCCTTATGGCCATTCCGAGGACTTTCTTCAACGCCAGCGCCGGTTGGTTGGTAGAAGGGTTTCAGTGGAGGGGCCTAGAATGGAAGGGTTTAGGGTGGGAGAATTTCTTCGGGTTATGCTTCTTATTGGCAATACCCGGCATGCTGCTGCTGCTTAAAGTTGCCCCCTGGAGGGGCGCCCCCCCTACCTCCCCTGCTGCCAGTAACCCTGCCCAATAACCTGCTAACCCCCTGGGTGGAGGCTTTCCATAAGCGTTGGAAAATTTTTGGCTGAGTTTTTGGTTGAGCTTTCATGCTCGCCCTGCCTATGTAGTGTGCCCCTTGGGGCCCCTCAAGTCCCTCGGGCCTCAAAGAAGGAGCATATTATGTATATTGGTGTCCCTACAGAAGTGAAACCCGGAGAAAACCGTGTTGGCCTTGTCCCCGCTGGCGTCAGAAGCCTCGTCGCCGCCGGCCATCAAGTTGGAATACAAATGGGCGCCGGAAAAGGCGCAGGCATTGAGGATGCCGCCTATGTCGAGGCCGGCGCCAAACTCGTTGAGGATGCAAAAAAACTCTGGGAAAAAGCCGAAATGGTGGTGAAGGTGAAGGAGCCCATCGCCTCGGAATATCCCCTCATGCGTGAGGGACAAATTATTTATGCCTATTTCCACTTGGCAGCCGTCCCCGAGTTGGCCAAAGCCCTCGTGGAATCCAAGGCCATCGCCGTCGCCTATGAAACCATTCAACTTGCAAACGGCTGTCTCCCCCTGCTGCGCCCCATGAGTGAAATTGCGGGCAAAATGGCCATCCAAGTCGGCGCGCGCTGCTTGGAGCGCAGGCAAGGCGGCAAAGGCATTCTGTTGGGTGGCGTCCCCGGTGTTCGCCGCGGCAAAGTCGCCATTCTGGGCGCAGGCTCTGTGGGTCTGTCCGCTGCGAAAGTCGCTCACGGCATGGGGGCTCAGGTTTCCATTCTCGACACCAATGTCATGCGCCTTGTCTATATTGATGACGTCTTTAACGGCGCTCTCACCACACTGGCGGCCAACCCTGACAACATCAGTCTTGCCATCAAAGAAGCCGACTTGGTGGTCGGCGCCATTCTTTTGCCGGGCGCCAAAGCGCCACGGCTGGTCACCCGCGAGCAATTGTCGATGATGGGGGCAGGTTCCGTTATTGTGGACGTCTCGGTGGATCAGGGCGGCTGTTTTGAGACAACCAAAGCCACCACCCACGAGTCCCCCACCTATGTCGTGGACGGTATTGTACACTATGGCGTCTCCAATATGCCCGGTGCGGTGCCGCAGTCTTCTACCTATGCCCTCACCAACGTCACCACCCCCTATGCGCTTCTGCTTGCCAACCATGGCGCCGTTGAAGCTGCCAAAATTTATGCAGATCTCGCCCTCGGCCTCAACAGCCTCAATGGCCACATCGTCTATGAGCCTGTCGCCGAAGCTGTGAATTTGCCTTTCCGTCCTTGGCGAGAAGCTGTCTAAAGTCAAGTCCTGCGCTTTGCCAACCCGCCTTTTTCCAGCTTGGCGCCCCGCTTTTTTCCTCAATAGCCTCCGGGGCGCCTCGCTTTTTCTCTCAAATAGCCTAAAGAAGGCATTTCCCCCATTGACCTTATACCCCCTCCCGGGTAGCCTGAGTCTGTTCCCATGAGCAAAAAAGTTATCATTGTTGAGAGCGATGCTTCCTTGGCTGCTTCCATGCAGCAGGCACTTTATCTGCAAGGCTATGAGGTCGAATCCACCCAGGATGGGAAAGCAGGTGTCGAGTTGCTTCGACGTATGCAACCCCAGCTCGCCGTCCTGGCCGTCAAACTCCCTGCAGGCCAAAGCGGCTATATCATCTGCAAAAATATTAAAAAAGAAGCGGACCTTCAAAATACGAAGGTGCTGATTGTCGGAAACCCGGAGGGGTTTAGCGATCACAAAAAACTTCGTATACGTGCGGATGACTACCTCGCTACCCCCTTCGACTCGGACACCTTCGTCTATGTCGTTCAAAGCCTCATCGGCAAAACCAGCGCTCCCAAAGCCGCAGAAATGGCCCTCTTGGGCGAATCGGAAATCATCCCCTCGGGCGATGTGGAATCCGCAGATGAACCCTTGGCCGATGATGAGTTCCATGAAATAGAAATAACAGAACCACCCCCACCTTCCTATTCCCCCTCCTCCTCTTCCCCTTCTTTCCCCGCCCCCCCGGTTTTTGCTCCCTCTGTTTCTTCTCCTTCTATTTCCTCTCCCTCTCTCCCTGCCCTCTCGGTTTCTTCTCCCTCTCTGACACCCCCCCCCGCGTCTTCTGTGAGCAGGAGCGGCGTCACTTTGTGGCCATCAACGGATCAACCCGGAGGTGGTTTGCTCCTTGAAAGCGAAAAAGCAGAGTTGCTCTCTCTGCGTGCCAAAACAACAGAGCTCCAAGACTCTCTGAATGAAGCACACCTTTCCAAATCGGAATTTCAGGAAAAAATCCAAGAACTTGAGGAATCACTCGAAAAAACACTGACGGACTTAGAAACAGCCCGTGCTGGCATTTCTACGGACAATAAGGACAAAGAAATTTTCTCCTTGCGCAACACCATTCACCAGCGCGACAAAGAGTTGCTTCAGTTGAAAAGCACACTCCATGAGCGAGAACGAGAAACCATCGACTTGCGCGGCAAAATAAACCTCGTTGAACAAAACATATCCGAGCTTAACGACGAGTCGGCAAGAAAAGACGCTCAACTCAAAACTTTGGGGTTGCGTGCGGATCAGCTCAGCGCAGAGCGGAAACGTCTCGAACAAAGCCTGTCTTCAAGCAAAGATGAAGCGCGCCAAAATGCTGCCCGGCTCATGACTCTGCAGTCTGAATATCAACAACTCAGCGGCGAATTGGCGGGAACGCGCGCGGAATTGGACACCTTGCATACCGTTAAAGCAGAGTTGGATGAAGAATTGTCCTCTCTCAAAACAAGCTCTGAGAGAGCTATTATGGGGCTTAAAGCAGACTTGAGCTCCCTTTCTCGTGACTTGGACAATGAAAAGAATCGCGTCTCACATCTCTCAAAGTCTCTGGACGACACACAAGCCCAAAGAGAGCGTGAGGCCATGCAGGCTGCCGACGAAAAGGCTGCCATGGAGCAGAAAATTTTGGGGCTTGAAGACACTCAACGAAAACAAAACGAACGTTTGGGGCGTCTTTATGATCGTATCCGAGCCGATGAGCAAACTCGGGAGCGAACACGCAAAGCCCTTGCCATTGCGGTACAGCTCCTGGACGAAAAAGCCTTGCCTGAATCTGAGTCTGACTCAAAAGACAAAACCTAGAGGGTGCAGCGATGCAACTCTTTCGCCTCGTCCCTCTCTGTCTCTTGGCCAGCGGTTGTGCGGTCCGTTACGCGATGCCCATGACCGCCCATGAGCTCGTCACCTACAACACGAGCAAGGCGTTCGTCGTCTACCTGAGTCAGCCGGACGCGAGCCCCGCGGTCTGCGACACGAGCACCAAAGGCCCGCACATGAGCGAGTTCAACAAGGATTTCCAGGACGCGCTCGTCACCGGATTCGTCAAGGGAAAGATTCCACCGGCGCTGTGGGTGCGCTGCATCAAACGGGTGCTCAGAGGCCTGCCTGAGGAGAGCGCGGCCTTGCTCCACGACCGGCTCGCGCGCGAGCTCCGAAAAATGTTGCGCAGCTCGGAGATCGAAAAAGATTCCCAGATGGGCGAACGCCTCTCGACACTTCAGCTCTTGTATCTGGAACGCCGCAGAGATCAGAACGCGCACCCCAAAGTCGTCGCGCCAATGTTCGACGAGTTGCGCAAAGCCCTGGAGGGCAAGGCGATGGGCCCGGTCGCGCGAGCGATGGGAGGCGATCTTCTGACAATTGTCGAGATCGAAAACGGCCGCTGGCAAGGTCAGGAGATCAGCATCACGACCATTGATGAATTGGCCGCAGCCGGAGACGAGACAAACCTGTGGCGCATCGCCAAGCGCCACCCGAGCCCCGAGCTGCGCATAGAGGCGAGCCGGCGCATCATTCGAATTCACATCGCGCTCTCGTCGTTCTCCGAGGTGCAGGCCGCGGCCACGGATGTCGAGGATCGCGTGCTCGCCGAGGGAAACAATCGCGTTTCGCTCGTGGACTTTCCACTCGTACGTGCGTGGCTTGTGGACTCGAAGGCGCCCAAGCGCAACGTGCGGATACGCCAGGATGTCTGGAACCAGAGGGCGAAACTCTTGGGATATTCAGCGGATACGAAGAAGTTGTCGGTGCTGCCAGATTTGAGCTTTGGCGAGATACTGTGGGCCGAGCTGCAGTCAGTCTCCAGGCCCGTCACCGTTTGCGAGAACCGAAAAAGCCTCAATCCATTGCCCTGCATCCACATCTCCGACATCTCGCTCGACAATCCATTCACCTATTTGGAAGGGAAAAGGTTGTTCCGCTTCCGCGACAACTTGGGCGTGGCGAAGGTGGTGCCACTGGCCGCGAACGATGATTTCATGTTGCCGCTGCGCATAGGCGGAGTGCCCGCGACGGCGTTGAGATGGGGTCTCTTCTTCGAGCAGCCGGAAAATCTTATTTTCAAGGGGCGCGCGCCAGGCGGCGACGGGCCGAACTTGGTCGTGCACATTGAACGACCTCATCACGCTCGTTTCGTTTTCTATGTGACCGCACCCTCTGGAACCTATATTGCAATACTGCAGACTGGTGACTTGGGGCGATATGGTGTGGCAACCATAGGAGCGCAGGGCTTCGCGGGCGCTCCTGGTTTCTCGGGGACGCCGGGGACCGATGGCGGAGCGTGCCAGGACGGTGGGAATGGCGGCGACGGCGGAGCTGGCTACAATGGCGGCCCAGGTGGCGACGGCGGCGATGTGCTTGTGCGCATCTTCTGCGGCCAGTACAACTGCGAGGAAACGGTCAATATGCTCAGTGGTGTCGTGTGGAGCCAAGGTGGTGCTGGAGGACCAGGAGGAGAGGGGGGCTCGGGAGGCAGGGGCGGTCATGGCGGCTCTGCTCAATCGAACAGCACCTACACTGACAGCAATGGGAATCAGCACGAGAATAACGACGGCTGCAGCGCTGGATCGGACGGAAGCCCGGGATGGAATGGCGCGGACGGCTATGACGGGCGTGACGGCTCGCCTGGACGAGTCACCATAGAGGTTGTGCGGTAGGGCGCGCTCTTGGCCGAGGTGCATGCTCCCAGCAAAAACGAAGTCCAACAAAGAGAAAGTGTCAAAGTGAAACCGGCCTAAGCTTTTTTTTGTACGGCCAGTTTCTTGGCCATCGTTTGGATGACGTTGGGGACGTTTTTGTCTTTCGCAAGGGCTCTCACATCGCTCTCCCTCAACGTGGACAAAAGCTGCATGCTTATGGCCTGAGGTACTTTCGCGTTTTTGGTGAGCGCCAACTTAATGGGATAAAACTTCAGCCATTCTCGGTTTCGAAAAACAATTCGCAAAATTTCTTCGGAGGTAGTTCGGTTTTGAGCAATGCCCAAAATCTCCGCCTCCGTTATCCGGGGACTTTGTATTGCCGCAACGGCAACCAAACGGTTGGTGTCTCTCAGCAACAATGTCCGAATCTCTTTGTTGCCACGCATGGCCAGCTTTATTTTTTCAGAGACGCTCATTTTCAAAATTTTCTGAGACAAACTCAGCCTCTTTCCTTCTTCCAGAGGCAAAGCCTTCTCATCTACAATGCTTGAAAATTCCTCAACCAACTCAGCCGACGTCGGGCTTCCTTCAGGCGCAGTCTTTCCAAAAACACGCATTTGGGCTTCTTGCATCGCAGGCAAGTCTTCGAGAAACACGCCACTCCTCACAGCAAACTCGCAAACACTGTCCACAAGTACAGGAGTCGCATTGGGATTTTGGCAAATTTGGCGAAGCATCTCCTCATGTCGCAACAATCGCAGCTGATTGAGGCCAATAAGCTCCAAAACCTCCGTGTTGCAATGACTTGCACAACGCGCAATGGCCTCATCTGAAGTGGCTGTGTTGGCAACCAACAACTTGGCATAGTTGGCATTCGCCCAGTGCAAGTCCAACAACCAATCCAAAACTTCTGTTTGCAAACGCTCATCTCTCCCAATGCTGACCATAAATTTCTCAGAAATATTGCGCGCCGACAACTGAGCTGCCTCTCGAATCTCTGGAACCAAGTCAACACTCAGCAGAAAAAGCACAGCAATAAAGTCCGACGGCGTTAAAGGCAAGGCCCCCTTTGCGGCCATCAGCCGCAAAGGAATCGGTGAAGATGGATCTACATGTTTGCGGATCGTTGACGGCAAAGTGTTCAGCAACAAGGGCACATCTGTCATTCTTTGTTTCTCTCAAAAAGAATTTGCAACCCCTCTAGGGTTAGGAATGCGTCTGTCTCTTCAATGCAACGGCTTTCTTTTGCCAGAATCATCGCAAGCCCTCCTGTCGCAATAACAAATAATGTCTCGCCCCTCTCTTTCGCAATACGTTCGCAAATACCGTCCACCATCGCTGCAAAACCAAACACAAGTCCAGCCTGCATAGAGTGAATGGTGTTCTTCCCAAGGCAGGAAGGCGGCTGAACAAACTCTATGCGAGGCAATTTGGCCGCTCTCTGAAACAAAGCTTGCATCGAAATCTCAATGCCGGGACAAATGGCGCCCCCCAAATATTCACCACGCGCACTGACAACATCAAAAGTGGTTGCCGTCCCAAAGTCGACAACAATTAACGCTCGCTTCTTCTTCTCAAATGCGGCAACAGCATTGACAATGCGATCGGCTCCCACTTCTCTCGGGTTGTCATATAAAACAGGCATGCCCGTTTTGATGCCAGGCCCTACAAAGAAAAGTTTTTGAGAAAAATAACGCTGCCCCATCTGCTCCAACCCATGCTGCACAGAAGGCACTACGCTGGAAACGGCAATCCCTTTCACAGCCTTCGTGTCAAACCCGGAAAATGCAAACAACTGCAGCAACAATATGCCCCATTCGTCACATGTCCTTTTGTCTGAAGTCTCTATGCGCCAATGAGCCAACAAATGTCCTGCACGAAATACACCCAGGACAGTGTTGGTATTCCCCACATCAATGCAAAGCAACATCTTCTGACCTCACTGAAATAAGAAATTTAAGCAGGTCTCAAATGCTCCACATCTCCTGCCAAAATGCAAAACTCTTGGCCATCGTCACCCTTGAGCACCAAAGCCCCCGTAGAATCTATATGCAACGCCTCCCCCTCCTTCACCTCATTCCCTAAGTCTAGTCGAACACGTTGCCCTAAAGTCGAAGAAAGCGCTGTCCAGGCTGCTGCAATGGGAATAAATCCTTCGCTCGCATATAAGTCGAACCAACTCTCCAGGTGCTGAAGTAAAACGGCCAATACACAAGCTTTGGACTGAAGCCCCCCCAAAGCTGCAGCTAAAGAAGTCGCTCTGGCTCTTAAGTCTTCAGGAAAATCTTCTTCTCGGCCGTTTACGTTAACACCTATTCCAACCACAACCCCTTGGGTCTTCTTCCCATCCGAAACAAGCTCCGTCAAAATCCCAACGAGTTTCTTTCCCCCCACCTGCAAATCATTCGGCCACTTTATCCAAACCTCTGCTCCCAACTCCCGAAGGGCTTTTGCCAGCGCAACCGCTGTCACCAAAGTCAACTCAGGAGCACAATGCAGCGGCAAATTCGGCTTCAACAAAACAGAAAAAAACAAACCACCCGACACAGAAAACCAACTCCGGCCTCTTCTTCCACGGCCTTGCCTCTGCTGCTCGCAAACCACAACATCTCCATGGCAACCTGTCGTCTGTGCCAAAAGCTTGGCTTGCGTGTTGGTGGAATCTAAACTTTCCCAGTGAAAAAAATTCTTCCCCATCCAGGTTGTACGCAAAAACGGCTTAACCTTGTCAAAACGGACAGAGTTGTTCGAGCTTTCTTTCACGGTTGCACCCGAAGTCTTCTCTCTGTCGCACCTTCAAGCTCACCCAAAAGCTCCTTCGCCTGCAAGGCCAAATGCTCATCATCCTCCCCTTGCGCAATCGTAAATAAAAATGCTTTGGCACTTTCACCCCCAACTGCAGCAACAGCATAAAGCACTTCTTGACGCAGCAAAGGCCCTTGTCTCAGGAAAAGCTCTGCCAAGGCGGACGCTGCACGCTCATCTTGTAGCTCCACGAGAAAGCCTACTGCACGCCTCACACCTCCAATATCCTTGCTTTGCAATTCTTTCAAAAGCTCTGGGAAAACAGCTTTGTTCTTTCGACTAGACAACACCTGCATCGCCGCAAAACGCATGGGAGACATCGGCTTTTGAGCTTCCTTTAATAACCGTCTGTCTCCCAGTTGACTGGCCTTCCACAACACCTCTCCATCCTTAAGCAACTCGTCTACCAAAACATCGGTTTCAATATAAACCTCTTGGGGACTCAAAGCGTGCATGGGTACTTGAAACCAACTTTCTCTTTGCAAACGCCAAACAGTCTCTGAATTTTTTCCAAACTTGAGCGCAACAACAAGGACAGCATTCGCATTCTCCCAATGCTCATCCAATAAAATGTCCCAGACAACAACGGAGGCTTGTGCGTCTTTCTCCACCTCTTTAAAGCCGGGCGTTTGAGCCATCCTCTTCATCAATGACTGACGAATCCTGTCTTTGTCCAGGCCCAGGCCTAAAACCGTTTCGTCAAAAGAAACATCCACTCGCCAATAACGCAAAGGAGCTTGAGAAAAACACCCCCAACACAATAGCCAAACCCATGCAAAAAACAAAAATCTGCCTGGGTGGTGCAAGGCTAGGCTTCCTCAGTCGACTGGCTTGGAGGCCATGCTTCCACCAACTCTCCTGTCCTCTCAACAGCTGACTCCTCAAAACCCCCTTGCCTTCCCTCAAACCCATTCTCTTCTGGAGATGTGTTTTCGGACATTGGCGTGGACTGCAAACCAGCCCCCGTCTCCTCCGGCAACAATCTGCGCACCCTGCGACGCCTCCGGTTTCTCTTTCGGCGAACAGTACCGGCTTCTCCCTCACCCTCCTCCTCTCGCGCCGACACATTCTCCGAGGACTCATCAGAGTTCCCTTTTGGAAATGCCGTCTCATGATGCTGACGCTCACGTAGGCGGGCTTCGCGTTTCGCATGCATCGCTACAACTTCACTTCGCAGCTTCTCAAAGAAAACTTCATCTAACTCAAAAAACTCTATGACGTGTTTTTGGACTCCTAACCCCGTCTCTAAAAACTTTTCAGCTAAAGCATCCCCACACCACAACATTACCAAAGGTTCACCATTTAACAGCGCTTCGTTTCTTGCCTCTCCACGCAAATCTCCCGCAGAACAAAGCATGCCCAGTGTGGCGTGGTGATGATGGAGATCATTCCGAAGCGCTTGGATGTGTTTGCGCTCTATGGCGATTGCCCCAGAAAGCAAGCGGATGGAATAACGAATATCCAAACTGCCTTCTCGCCTCCTGGCTGTCAGCAAAACAGCCTCCTTGGAGCGCTTTGCAATTTTTATTTCTCGAAAACGCTCTGCTCCCAAAAGCTTCAACATTGCTCGCTCGAAAATACGTGTCTCAAGCTCCGCTAAATAATTCCTAAAAAACCTCCACATGGCCTTGCGCTCATCACGTGCCCACGAGCGCAAATTGTTTTGTTGATCCTCCATCCTTTGCCGAGAAACCTTCTGACCCATGCCAGACTTCGCTGCAACAGCTCGCCCATTCTCAAGCTGAGCATTGAGTGCTCGCTCGAAACCCTCTTGAATCTCTTCAAACCCAAGCCCTTGAGAATCGAGTTGAAGCTCCCACTTGCCATTGGCCGCTTCCTGACACTGAAACTGTGGCCTCCTTCCAGCATCTATTCGACGCTGATTGTCTTCAGCCAACGCTGCCAACAGCGTCGACAACTCACAATCATTGCTGGCAAGCTCCCTCGCTTTCGCTTCACGCAAAAGCTCGTCCGCCATGAGAGGACGAGTAGCATCGGATAAAAGCTCAAACCCCACCTCAGATATGGGTGGAAACCGCCTCTTGCGCCCTTCCCCCTCCTCCCGACGCTTGCTTGCCAAACTCTTCCCAAGAAAACGAACGTTCTCTTCACTGGCTTGCGGATGGCGTTCCGGAGAACGAAGCGGCAATACCTTCTCTGAAAAAGGCAACAACAGCGTGTCCAGAAAAGCAAGCGCATCTGCATCTTCCGGCAACATCCATTCCGTCAACGCAAACGTATCCTTCGCTGTCACCATAATCGGCTTGTCGTGCATACGCTTGGCTACAGCCCTTAGACGTGCCAACATCGTCATCTCAGGAGTCTTGCCAATGTGCGACAAAAGCCCTTCTTCCAAAGAGAGTTTGGTTATCTCCTGATATGTTAGCGGGTTCCCTGCTTTAGCTAAAACCTGAAGTGCTGCCTCATAAAAAGTCATAGGTGTTGAAAACCAAGTTCAAAAAATAAAAGGGACACTCCCCAGTCCTCTTGCATGCATGCATCCACAATGCAACTTATCTCTAACAATGCCCTCCCACGCCTCTCCTGTCTTCACATTCTCAACCCAGTCCGCAACACTTCATCCTTGAGTCGAATTATTGAGTCGACGATAACCCTGCAACAGGCAAGGCTCCTTGCCACGTCTCTCCCGGCCTTAAACGCCACTCGGGGGGAACGCTCTGCTTCCAAACAAAAACCGGACTCATGTCTCCACCCGAAAGCGAAGGAGAAGAAATGTTAAACTGCGCTTCCACTGTCTCCGCATTAAACGGCATGAGATCTACATCATAGTGCCCCAGTGTCACGTCCGACGGAAACATGCTTATATAACGCTCGGGCCAGTCTATGCGCCCCGGCATGTTGCCTTCTAAATGCATCTCCGCTATCCGCTTCCCCTTCATGTCAAACATGCGCCACTGCGCTCGAAACGTCGCTCGACTCTGTATGCGCAACAGCCCCCTGTCATCCACCGTCTGAACCCTCGGCAAACCCCATAGGACAAGCTGGTAGCGAACCTTCTTCTCCCGCTTCTCATCTAAAATAACCTGCGTCGATAAAATGTCCAGGCGTACCCCTTGGCTGCTCGCCGACCATCGAGGGCTATATCGCCCCTGCCTCATCAGATCAAAAACCGTACGCACACTCTCATATACCCTTCTCCTCTCCTCCTGCCTGTCTGCATTCCCAGGACTCTCCAGCTCCTTCAGGTAGTCGTCAAACCGAGGGTTCAAATGAAAGGCCCCAACGTGCGCCTCCATTTGACCAAAATACCATTGCAGAAAATTCTTCACCTCCACCTGGTATTTCGCCTCCTCCGGTATGGAACGTATCCAGGATACTCGCTCCAGGTAGTCCGCCTTCAACTGCGCCGCTTTGAGCGCCCTCTCTTCCTCCGTCTTCGCTGCTCTCCACCCCTTCACAACAAAAAATATGGAAACAAATACAACAAGAAAAGAAAGAACCAGAGAGAGAAACATCCCAAAATAGCGCCGCGTCATGTATCCCTCTTCCTCAAATACTCCCGCTTTGCCCAAAGCAAAGCAGATTTTGCCTACTCAAGACCACTTGTCTGTTTGTATTCTTACATCTCATTCGATAAATAGGATAGGTTTTGCACACCTTTTAAATTTTTCATAGCCATACCCACCCTCCGGCAAACCCTTCAAGGGTTGAAAACCCCTACCCTCTCCTCCTTTCTATCCGCCCTCCGTTTGTGGCGTCAAGCGCCCAATAGCTTCGGAAGCAAACTAAAATTCACCATATTTCCAACGCATATCCAAATATTGCAAAAATTCTCCTAAACGCGCCGGCTCGGGAACTATCAGCTTGTCTGCCCCCACTACCATCAGCCCCATGCTCTCTAGACGGTATATCCAATAGCCCAATGCCGCTTCCCCTACCCCTAGCTCACTGGGTAACTCCTTCAGAGAAATGGCTACCTCCACCCCCCCAGGCGTCGGCAGCCCCCTCAACTGGCAGGCCTGTAATATGCAATGTACAATGCGGCTGGGAGGATCCGCCAAAAGCAGAGACTCTATCTGCGCATCCGCATCCGAAAGACGCTCTGCCAATTTTCGAATCATCCGTACCGCTATCTCCGCATTCGTGCGCACCATCGTCTCAAATGTCCGCGAATCAATCACCAGCAGCCGAGAGTCCTTGTCCGCTACAGCAGAAGCATTGCGCGCCTTGTTCGAAATAATGGCCATCTCCCCAAAAAATTCCCCCGGCCCCAAAACAGCCAAAATCTTCTCTATGTCTCGTACACGCTTGGAAATCGAAACTTGTCCGGCTTGGACAACAAACATTTCCTTGCCTGTCTCGCCTTCACGAAACAATACTGTCCCTGCTGGAATATCTTTCCCATACCGCTGAAACAGTGTGTCTTCAGCTTTCATAAAACATCCGTGTTAAGGCCCCAAAACTGGGGCGCCATTGTTGGAAACTGCTATACCACCCTTTCATTGTAAACCTTCACATTCTAACACCAGGATTTTGACGTGAATAGCACCTATAAAAACGCCGGAGTCGACACCGACGCCCAAGACGAACTTGTGGAGCGTATCAAACCCTTGGCCGCAAAAACCAAAAAAACGGGACTCCTCGGCGGAGTCGGTGGTTTCGGCGGACTTTTTGAGCTCCCCAAAGGCCTCTATCAAAACCCTGTCCTCGTCTCTGGCACGGATGGCGTGGGCACCAAACTTAAATTGGCTTTCGCCATGCAACGCCACGAAACCGTTGGAATAGACTTGGTCGCCATGTCCGTCAACGATGTGCTGACTTTGGGCGCTCGTCCACTTTTTTTCCTTGACTATTTCGCTACCTCCCGCCTTGAGCTGCCGGTGGCAGAACGCGTTATCTCCGGTATCGTCGAAGGCTGCCTCCTGGCAGATTGTTGCCTCTTGGGCGGCGAAACCGCTGAACTCCCCGGGTTTTATGCCCCAGGCAACTATGAGCTTGCAGGCTTCTGCGTCGGCATCGTCGAAAAATCAGAAATTATCGACGGCCACAATATTCGGCCCGGCGACGCTGTCGTCGGCCTGGCTTCTTCAGGCTTGCATTCCAATGGCTATTCCTTGGCGCGCAAAATTGTTGCAGACAAAGGACTTGCGCTGGAAGCGCCGCTCCCAGAGTTGGGCAAGTCTCTGGGGGAGGCTTTGTTGGAGCCTACCCGAATTTATGTCAAGGAAGTTTTAGCGCTTATGGAGCACCTTAAACCCAAAGGCATGGCGCATATTACGGGCAGCGGCATCCCCGGCAACCTCCCACGTTGCCTGCCCGCCGGCACCCAAGCCGTCCTCTATGAAAAACATTGGCAGCCTCACCCCCTCTTCGGCCTCTTGGCTCAATGGGGCAAAGTCTTGAGAGAAGAAATGTATCATACCTTCAACATGGGCTTGGGCTATTGCTTGGTAATCGACAAACAACAGCTTCCTTTCGTTTTGGATTTTTTCAAACAACGGGGGCTTTTGGCTTGGCACGTTGGTAATATTGAAGAGGCAAACCCTTCCCTCCCCCCCTCCGCACAGGTGCTTCAATGAAACGCATTGCTGTTTTGGCTTCTGGTAATGGCAGCAACCTGCAAGCCCTCATCGATCAGCTCAATGTGCCCAACTCCCCCGCTGAAATCAGCTTGGTCGTCGCCAACGTCGCCTCCGCCCACGCCCTCACCCGCGGTAGAGAAGCCGGCATCCCTACCTTCTTCGTGCCGCATGAGGGCCGAGGCGATAGGCAAAACTATGAAAAACTCCTCATCCAATTGCTGCAAGAATATGCCATAGACTTCGTCTGCCTGGCCGGGTTTATGCGCCTGCTTACCCACCGCTTCCTGGATGCTTATCCTCTCCGCGTCCTTAATGTACACCCGGCCCTCCTCCCCTCCTTCCCCGGTACCCATGCCCCCCTCCAGGCCCTTAAAGCCGGCGTTAAACTCTCCGGTTGTACCATTCACTTGGTCAATGAAGGCGTCGACTCCGGCCCCATCCTCGCCCAGGCCGCTGTCCCCGTCCTCGAAAACGACGACGTCGACAGCTTGAGCGCTCGTATCCAAAACGTGGAACACCAACTCTATCCCCAAGTCGTCCGCCTCTTCGCCGAAGGACGCCTTCGTACCAAGGACAACCTCTTCTTCCTCGATGGCTGGTCACCATGAAATCAGGCACTGCAAGTCTGGGCTCGGCCTTCGTCAATGTGCCTTCTCGACACTTCTATGACTTGGTCGTCGTCGGCAGCCAACTCGCCGGCCTCGCCAGTGCCGCCCTCATCGCTCGCAAGGGCTATAAAGTCCTCGCCGTCGAGGCTACCCTCCCCTATGAGCTTCAAGGCTCCCCCTTCTCCTATGAGCCCATCCTCCTCCCCCACCCACGCTATTCCTCCCTCCTCTCCGCTTTCTTGGAAGAAATGCAGCTTACCAGCGACTTCCATCGTACGGCCATCCCCCTCTCCATGCAGTGGATTGCCCCTCAACAACGCCTCGACTTCCCCCCTTCCCTTGAATACCCCAGCTATGAATGGCGAAAACTCCTCGGAGATGAAAACCCCTCTTGGCTCCAATCCCTCCTGGAATTCCAAAACCAAAGCCAGGCCTTCCTCAAAACCCAACCCCATTTGCCCCCACAGGGCATGCTCGAAACTTGGTCCCTCCGCCGCCAAACACGCCTCCTTGAGTCCTCCCCCCCCCTAGACTGGCCTCCCTCCGGCGCCTGGCCCTCCCTCCAACTCCTCGCCAGCTTAAGCCTCGGCGTGCAACCCTCCCCCTATGCCCTTCAACACTTCGGCGGATGGATGCTCCAGGGCGCCTATGGCTTCCTCCAGGGCCGACAGGGCTTCGGAGAATGGTTGCTCCGCCGTATGCAACAACTCGGCGTGGACGTCGTCTGCCCCTCCCAACTCACTCAACTGGCCTTCGATAACAAAGGCTGCTCCCTCATGCTGCGCGGAGACTCTACCGTCTATCGCGTGCGTACCGCCCTCTGCGCTGCAGAATTGGAGCTCTTTACCCGCTTCCTCGAAGACCCTAAAATCCTCAAAACCCCCTCCTCCCTGCCACCCCCTCCTCAACGCCTAAGCCTACACTGGCTCCTCCCTCAAGAAGCCCTCCCTTATGCCCTTAAGGAGCTCGTCCTCCTCCCCTCCTTCTCCCTTCAAAATATCCCCGCCAGCCCCCCAGAGCGCGGCAGCCATGAGCCCTTGCGAATGTTGACCGCCTCCTCATGGCTCTTCCCTCAAAAAGAAGAAGCCTTGGAGCCTCAACTCAAAGCCCAATTAAAATATATGGCCCAATGCCTGGACGAGCTCCTCCCCTTCGCCCGCCAACACCTCCGCCTCGCCTCCTCCCCTCAACTGGACGCTCCTCCCGAATATCTCCATGAAGCCAGGCTCCCCCTCATGCCCCTCTACCCCGAAATCGACGGGGGCTTGGGCCTCTGCGGAGAGCTTGTCGAATCTAAACGCAAATCCCTCATCATCGCTAACCGACAACTCCTGCCAGGCCTCGGCGTGGAAGGCGAATTGCTCCTGGCTTTCAAAACCAGCAAAACCATTGAGCAACAACTCCTCCGCAAAGCCCCAAGGCACTAGGGGACACCCCAGTCCACGATAGGGTGGCCGCGCAGCTGCGCCCACCACTTCAGGCGCATGTCCGCATTGACCGCTACGGGGCTTCCTACCGCCTCCATAACGGGTAAGTCCGCATAGGAATCTGTGTAGAAACTACAGTCCTCTATGGCCACATTCAACTCGGCCAGCTTCGCCTGCGCCTTGTGCAACTTGCCACGCCCATAGCAAACAATGCCTTCTACCCGCCCACTCAACCGCCCCTCCGCGTCCGTCTCTAAAACATTGGCCAGACAACCGTCTAAACCTAAATCCGCTGCTACCAACTCCCCTAAATATTGCGTCGTGGAGCTCAGCAAAATGCACAAACACCCCGCCTGCCGCTGCTGCTTGAGCGCTTCAAGCGCCCCCGGACGGTAGAGACGACGCACCTCCTCCTCATAAAACCTTCGGCTTTGCTCCAAAATCTCCTCATGCGAAACCCCCGCAAAACCCTCCATCGCCTCCAATAAAGGTATTGCCCCTCCTCCACCCCACCCTAGGCTATAACGCGTAAGCCAACTTAACACACGCAGCGCTCCCATACGGGCCAACACCCCCTCCTTCCCCTCCCTCAGTTGCCGACGAATCCATAAAACAGCTGAATTCCGAGCAATAAGCGTCTTGTCCAAGTCAAAAAAAGCAACGCTCACTCGCTTGGACCCCATCGTGGCAACCCATAAAACCCCACCCCTAACTCACACAGAAAAGTGCTACTTCCACTTTCTTGTCGGAAGCCAGACGACGACAGGTTCCTGAAAAATGAATACGGTCATTCGCGTCTGCCCCTTCTTCCCAATATGCAATGCCTCCGTTGTGTAGAGTACAATTTTGCACAGTGCCGTCTTCCCGCGTCAGCATGACGGTCATCAGACGCTTGTCAGGAATGTTCTTCAAATCAATGTATTGGGGAACATTGGCCATATTGGCAATGCGTATGAGGGTTTCACGGTAGGAATCCTCACAAATGGAGCTCAAATTCTGCAAGCTCTTGTCAAACATCTCCGCCATTTCCCTGTGCCGAAAACCCGCAGCCATGGAAACCGGACAATCCACATTGCAAGTGGAACCCTCCAGGCAAACAGTTGTCAATTCTGCCTTCTTCTGCGCGTCCAGGGAAACAGGCGCAATGGCCGTCCATATCACCTCGCGAGGCCTGCCGTGGCTGTCCACCAAATGGTTGAACATCTCATAATATTCCTTCACAGGCGTCAATTTCTCCCGCTCTGTGTTGCAAGCATTGGAATCTTCTTCATCTATACCTATCCGCACTGTGGGCGTATTTCTACCATCCGTCCGCTCACTGCAATCGTCTTCATCCGAAAGCACCACCACCAACAAACGCGCACCCTCCCGCAAAAACCCCTTGTTCCCACCCTCGCTGAGGGGTTTTTCACTCAAGTCCGACAACAAAGCCAAACGCACAGCTTCAAAAGGCGTCTCTTGTGGACTGCCTGAAATGCCTCTGTAGATTCTATCGCGGAAAAGAGAAAGAAAGTCGGGCCAATCGCTGAGGAGTACACGTTGGTTCCCTCCTTGAGTCGGCAAAAGCCTTCCTCCAGGATAATCCTTTCCTGCCAAATCCCTATAGCTCAACGGCTGGTATTCCTCCAAACGATAGACGGAAGTGCTGATGATGCCAATGTTCATGCTCTGATCGATGCCGCCACCCTTCTGGAGCTCTTCCATAAAAGCCGTCAGTTCACTTTGGACTTTGAGCTGCTTGTTATGCATGGAGCCTGAATCGTCTATAACAAAAAGAATATCCAGCTGTTGAACCTCAGGCTCGGGCATCTCTTGCAGACAACTCATGGGAATCATCGAGCCGTCTTTCTCTGGAGAACTTTCAACGCCCAAACAACCATTGCAACCCCAAGCGAAAAAAAACAAGAATGGAAAAAACAACGCTGGTCTTTTATAAGTTTCCATAAGGTACCCAATTGGCTGGCCCGCCAAACTGTTTCTCCAGCTTAACTCTTTTTTTGAAAAAAAGGAAAGCCGGCTTGCCTAAGCGTTTGGAACGGCTAGGTTGTCAAAGTCATAATCCCAGTTCATTTTTCACATAGAAATTCGGAATACCTTCTCATGACGGATGACTCCAAAAAAAGCGGCAGACCTGACTTGCCCCACCTCCCCCCCTCTCCCCAGGGCTTTTCTCATCTCATCCCTAAGGAAGACATTCCTCAAGTCCTTCCTATTTTGCCCCTGAGAAATTCCGTCTTCTTCCCCGGGGGCGTCCTCCCCTTGGCCGTCGGACGCCAAAAAACCATCGCCCTCATTAAGGATGCCGTGCGTGACGAACAATTCATCGGCGTCGTTACTCAGAAAAAAGCAGAGGAGGAAGATCCAAAGTCGACGGATCTCTATATGACGGGGACGGTGGCCAAAATCGTTAAACTCCTGAAAATGGGCGAGGAAAACTATTCCCTCGTCGTCCAGGGACTGGCACGCTTCCGCCTCTTGGAATTGGTTCAAGAAGCCCCCTATCTCAAAGCGCGCATAGAGCCCTTGGAGGATAAGACGCCCATCGAAAACCTCGAAATTGAAGCCCTCGGCATCAACCTCAAAAAACTTGCACGCGAAGTCATTGAGTTGATGCCGGAATTGCCGGCTGCTGCCGGCGAGCTGGTGGAGAGCATCAACCACCCAGGCCATTTGGCGGACCTCATCGCCGCCAATATTGATGTGCCGCTCGAAGAAAAACAGGCCGTCTTGGAAACCGTCGAGCTGAAGGCGAGGATGAACCTCGTCCTTGAAGTGCTCAACCGAAAACGCGAAATCCTCAAGCTTTCCAACAAAATTGACTCTGCCGTCAAAGGGGAAATGTCCAAAACGCAGCGCGAATATTATTTGCGCCAGCAGCTGAAAGCCATCAAAGAAGAGTTGGGGGAGCTCGGCGAAGAAGAAGAAGAAATAGACGAGTTGGATGAACGCCTTAAAAATGCCTCCCTCCCCCCTGAGGTGGATAAGGTGGCTACCAAAGAGCTCAACCGCTTGCGCTCTATCCCTACGGCTTCCAGCGAATATACTGTCTCGCGCACCTATTTGGATTGGATTGCAGACCTTCCATGGAACAAAAAAAGCGAAGACAACCTGGACATTGAAAACGCACGCCAAACCCTGGACGCGGACCACCACGGCATCCAAAAAGTTAAAAAGCGGATTCTGGAATACCTCGCGGTGCGTAAACTTAAAAACGATATGCGCGGCCCCATCCTCTGTCTGGTCGGCCCCCCTGGCGTCGGCAAAACCTCCTTGGGCCAGTCCGTCGCACGCGCCATCGGCAGAAAATTCGTCCGCCTCTCCTTGGGCGGCGTGCGTGACGAGGCCGAAATCCGCGGCCACCGGCGTACCTATGTGGGGGCGCTCCCAGGCCGCTTCATCCAAAACATGAAAAAAGCAGGGACCGTTAACCCGGTGATGATGTTGGATGAGATTGATAAACTGGGGGCGGATTTTCGCGGAGACCCTTCTTCGGCATTGCTGGAGGTTTTGGATCCAGAGCAAAACAACAGTTTTTCAGATCACTATTTGGATGTGGCCTATGACTTGTCCAGAGTGATGTTTATTGCTACGGCCAACCAACTCGACTCCGTCCCGCCTGCCCTTAAAGACCGTATGGAGATTATTGAATTATCCGGCTATACTTTTGATGAAAAAGAAGCCATCGCCATTAAACACCTCATCCCTAAACAACTTAAAGAGCATGGCTTGAATGCGGACCACCTCAGCATCGACGAAAAAGCCCTCCAAGTGCTGCTGGCTTCCTATACACGCGAGGCGGGCGTGCGCAGCTTGGAGCGACGCATTGCCGACATCTGCCGCGCCGTCGCCGTTGATTTTGCCTCCGGAAAAACAGACAAACAACACATTGCCGCCGAGCGCGTTCCCGAAATCCTGGGGCCCGAGCGCTTCTATTCCGAAGTGGCAGAGCGTACGGAAAAAACCGGGGTGGCAACGGGCCTCGCCTGGACGGCCGCCGGGGGAGACTTGCTCTTCATTGAGTGTACCAAAATGACAGGCAAGGGGGGGCTTACCCTCACCGGACAACTGGGGGACGTTATGAAAGAATCCGCCCAGGCCGCCCTCTCCTATTTGCGCTCCAAAGCAGAACCACTGGGCCTCCCCCCAGACTTTATGGAAAAAACAGATATCCACCTCCACTTCCCCGCCGGCGCTATCCCCAAAGACGGCCCCTCCGCGGGAATTACCATTTTTACGGCGCTGACTTCCCTTATGACGCATATACGTGTACGTGCCGATACGGCCATGACGGGCGAGGCCACCTTGCGCGGACTCGTCTTGCCCGTGGGCGGCATTAAAGAAAAAGTCCTCGCCGCCCACCGCGCCGGAATTCGACGCCTCATCCTCCCAGAGCGCTGCCGCAAAGACATGGTCGACGTTCCAGAGCAGGCCAAAAACGAAATGGAATTCCTCTTCGTCACCACCATGGACGAGGTGCTTCAACTCGCCCTTGAGTCCTGGCCTCCACCCCCCAAAACCGTGCCCGCTGCTAAGGAAACACCCGCTATGGCCTCCGCCTAGACCGATTCAAAGTTGAAATGAGCTTGGCGAGACACAAAATTTTCGAGCAGATTCCCGCGGCCCGGACTGAGGCCACCGGAGGCGTAGCCTGAGCTACGTCGAGGATGGCCGAGGGAGGAAGCGCGGGAAGATGCCGAAAAGTTTGTGTCGCAGCGGCTCATTTCAACTTTGAATCGGTCTAGAGGCGCCCTAAATCGTCAAATGTCGTCTGGCCCGGCAACTGGGCCTTGTATTTCTCAAGCACCAAGTCGATGCCCTGGCGAATATATTCGGCTACAGGGACTTTCGTCTTCTGGTTGAGCAGCTTCAGCAAGGCGTCTTGCTCCGCTGTAATATAAATGGTCGTGCTCATCTTTTTGCGCGCCATGCGCCTATGGATATGCCACAACGCATTTGTGTGCAAAGCCAAACACACTTGGGTTGCTTTTCTGCTCGGCCTCCTCGGCCTCCTCTCCCTCCACTGCGCCAAAGCCCGCCCCCGCCTGCCTTGGCCCGGCTCGGCCCCCCTTCCATCCAAAACCTATGACTTGAATAAAGACGGTATCCCCGACGTCTTCTATCAATACGATAAAAATACCGCCTTCAGCGAGGAAAGCGTGGACTGGAACGGCGACGGCATCCCCGAAGTACGCCGCTTCTTCGAAAATGGACTGCTCGTCTTGGAAACCTATGACTTGTATGTCGAAGGAAAACCCTCCCTCTGGCTCTATTATGACAAGGGCGCCCTCGCCCTCACAGAGTGGGACGAGGATGGGGACGGAGAACCCGATAGGCAAAAATTTGCCCTCCAACCTAGCCTGCTCGACTTCTTGCAGCTCCTCCTTAGCCCCCTTAGCCAGAATATGAAAGCCAACCCCTCAACAACTCTACCCCCGGCGTGCTGCCCGTCTCTGCCGCTACCCCCGCCTCCACCTCCAGGGGCATCCCCCAATAACCCCGACTCCTAAACGCTTCCAATAGCTCCTCCCGCCTCCCCTCATCCGGCGCAAATACAATACAACCGTCACCCCCCCCCGCCCCGGATTGCTTCGCGCTACACCCATAGGCCTTCGCTAAACCTATAATCTGCTGCTGCTCAGGGGGTATTTCTCCCAGCAGCTTGTCCAATAACGACTGCAAGGCCTCCACGGCCTCCGCTAAGGCCTCAAACTCCCCATGTATCCAAGCACGCTCCAACTGCTCTCCAAAAATTTCACAGGACAACACAAAGGCCTGCCGGGCCTTCGCGTTGTGGCGCGCCTCTATGGCCTTCAGCATGGAAACGGTAGAGGCACTTCGGCCCATAAACACATAGGCTAGGGCAAAAGGCTTAGGGTGGAGGGAATAAGCCCTAGGGGGGCTAGAGCGTAGATAGCGTACCAGGCCCCCCAACTGGCATGCGGCAACGTCGGCGCCGCTGCCCCTGCCGCCCTGCGCGTCGGCATGCGCACCCAAGGCCAACGGCAAGGGCTCCTGCGCAGAGCCCAGCGCCAACAGGCTGGCATTCGTCGCCAATACCGCCGCGCGCGCACTGCTGCCCAGGCCCAGCTTGTGCCCCTGCAACAGCGGCGTAGGGGCCATGGCCAAGCCAAACCCCAAGGAGGCTTTCCCATGGCTGGACAATACTTTGTCGATGGCGCGCGCAGCGAAGAGGAAGGGCTGGCCAACAGGGCCCCTCCACGACACCCCTGCCGGCGTCACCTCCCCCTCTAGCCCCCCTGCCTCTAACTCTAAGCGTATACGGCAGTCCTCCCGGGGCTGGAAAGCGGCTAAGGCCCGCGGCCCTACCGCTAATACCCTCGCCGTTCCCCCCCAGACAACGGCGTATTCCCCGGCAACAAAAAGTTTGCCGGGCGCCGACAAAAATTTCATGGCGCCGGGGTTATACGGCGCGTCTAAAGCGTCCACGCTGCCCTTAAAGCACTTTTTAATGCCCAGTGGGGGGGTATTTTTCACCTGCGGGGGGCTTATAAAAATTCCCCTTCCCAGGGAGGGGGGTTATTGGGCTTTCAAAAACAATTCTTTCGACCTCCGGGGGTTGTTTTCTTGGGCCTGCGGCCCGACGGCTTTCTTTCTTCGAGCGGTGTTTTTTTCTCCCATTGAGCGTTATTTATTAGGCCCTGGCGGGCCCGCTTTCTTTCCTCTCTTTGGACGTTGTTTTTGCCTCACTTTGAGCGTTATTTATTAGGCCCTGGCGGGCCCGCTTTCTTTCCTCTCTTTGGGCGTCAGTTTTCGCCTACCGGCGAGTCACTTTTTTGTGTGACAAAAAAGTAACCAAAAAAACACCCTCTGGGGCCCCGCCGGGGGCTTTGGCATCACTCGCAACCCCTTTCGAGCTTCCCTTAATTCGTTTGCATCAGGAGGGGCCGTGTACACTGTACAAGGGTGAAGCGTGTCAGCACAGTCCTTTGAAAAACCTACCTCAAAAAACGCATCCGCTGCATCATCTCTTTCGTCATCTTCCAACACACCGAAGCGTGACGCTCAATGTCATAATGCCGCAACCCCGAAGCTTGAACCGCTTTGTACACACGAGGCTGAAGGTTTTGGAGCCGTTCCAAAATGCCATTCAACGTTTCAGCAGTGAAGTTTTTATTAAGTTGCTGCTTGTCCAACCTCTGAAGAAAAGCCTGGGCGAGACGCATTAAAACCGTTGCCCCCAAAATACAGTGCAGGAGACCGACAACATAACGCGAGGTGTGCGGTTCCAGAGTTTCGCTTGTCTGCTCGTTTTGTTTTTCCATGTTGGCCCCTCCAAGTGTTGCGCGTTAAACACTGCAACGGGCCAAGCACGCTTGCTTGCTAAAGCTGCCGTGGCAGCCCAACAAGTTAGTAAACCGTCCATAACGCGAAACCGGCGGGCCTTCCGGCCCCTCGCTGGGCCGCCGAATAGGGGGCGCAAACGAAAAGCCGCGAAGGCTTATGACAGTCGCGGCTTTCGCCGCGTTATGGAC
>Ga0123356_10000076_pt1 | contig 104365 bp, 55 predicted proteins | sample TergutEmb28metaG_2_FD_92546 | JGI IMG/M metagenome (GOLD analysis project Ga0123356, IMG submission 92546) | Embiratermes neotenicus P3 segment gut microbial communities from Petit-Saut dam, French Guiana - Emb289 P3 | ecosystem: Host-associated > Arthropoda: Insects > Digestive system > Gut ...
CCTGTGGAAACGCGAAGACCTCGGAACCATGAGCGGCACCTATAGCGCATCCATCCCCAAGCACGGCGTAGCGCTCGTGAAAGTTTCGGGCCAGTAGCGGGCAGATCCTTGACACCGGATTTGGCTCAGGCTGGCCGATGTCCGCGAGAACCCGGATCGTCATTATGAACAACCACCACACCAGGACGGTGTCCCGCCGATACGGCTGAATAAACATGTGGAGAGACAGCTGCGCGGGAAATCAGGTGCGCCGCGCTCGTCGCGAACTACGCTTCAGGCGGTGCAGGCTTAAAGCGCGCCCGGCGCACCACCAAGTTTAACAGCGTGACCGCGCCGCCCAGAACGCGGTAAATCGGAAACGACCTGCAGACCACTGGCAGCACGTTCAAGAATGTTGTTCCGGCGCGTGCACAAGAGCCCAAGATAATTAAGGAGAGCGTCAAGGCGAAGACGCCGATGACCGGATGACCGCGCCATAGATTGGCACCAGATACCAATGCTGCCGCTCTTTCTCAGTTTGTCAGTCGCGTGCCCGATCAGAGCCGGTCGAGCGGTCGAGCGGCTGGTTGGCCTGATTATTTCACCCGGTGCCAGAAAGTTCATTGAGCAGGCTGGGGCTCCAAATGGATTCAAGCCGTTGGCGGCATGAGAACTGAGAATCTCACCTGTTTCAATAAAATTGTGATGCGCAGGAAACGCTTTCGCTTATTCCCGCACCATCAGAGTAGCTAAGAAACTGGACGTCTTCCCTCCTGGGGCAAATCGTCCCCGTCCTCAAACATGTGCACGTTGCTTCCTCCCTGGAGCACCGCCGTCGTGTGTCAGAGGTCCAGATCCAAGGGTTGAGTTTGAAATTACTTAAGAAGGAGAATTGTATGCTTCGTCAAATCGCTACTCTGGCCGCGCCGCTCGTTTTGACCGCTGCCACGCTACCTGCTTCCGCCGCCAACATTACCTATTATGGCTGCGTCAACAACACCACGGGCGCCATCACTCTTGTCAGCGCCAGCAGTACCTGCAAGACCGGATTTCACAAGATTCAGTGGAATCAGATTGGACCGGCTGGTCCTGCCGGCCCGAAGGGCGCAACCGGCGCCACCGGACTACAAGGCCCCGTAGGGCCTGCCGGCCCAAAGGGCGCTACCGGCGCCATCGGGCCACAGGGGCCCGTGGGAGCCACCGGCCCGCAGGGCGCGCCCGGCGCCGCCGGACCGCAAGGACCGCCGGGAATGTCGGTCGGTTACTCTGCCTTCACCGAGGCCCATACGTTCTTAGGATCGCCGACACGCGTGATTCAAACGCCGCCGGTTTCAGTTTCTGGTGTGTACTTAGTCAACGCCTCGGCGCTTCTCTCGATCGATACGAACGACATTGCTGCCTACTGTCAAACGGGTACTGTCAACACTGGCACTGACGGTAACTTCGGCGGCTCTAGTGTGCCTGGGCATTTTCAGCAGGCCAGTATTTCTGACTTTTTCTTCATGTCGGCCGGGGACGCTGTCTATTTGTACTGTAAAAGCAACAACGCCGACGCTAACACCTATGTCTACAACGCGGCTCTGAACGCGACCCTGATTAACAGCTTCAATCCAGCAACTATTGCCAGAAAAGCGGGCTCCCTGGCCAGGGCGAAAGCCGCGCTCTCCTCGGGCGATCCCAAGGCGCCGCGATAGGGTCTGGACGTTTCTGCTTCACTTTGCTCCAACTCTGCCTCGACTCGAAGGCGGAGTTGGAGTTCTTGTTTGCTCCAACCTGCTTGGCACCGCAGTGCGCTTTCGCAGACCGCTTTTCGATGGCGCCGCACGACACGCCAATGGAATCTCGCAGGCACAGAGGATTCAGAAAACGGATTCCCGCTCACGTTTCGTTGTCCGGAGACCGGCTCAAAAGTATTCGACAGTGAGAGTCAGCCGAACCATCCGCGCCAAGCTCTCCCCACCGGTAATCGGCAACGCCGTTTGCGAAGGCCGAGCAAGCTACTCAACCCGGTGGCCATAAGCCCCAGGCTGCTAGGTTCGGGTATCGTATTGTTAATGTCTACATTCCCCTCCTGCTCTTGATATCGAAACAAAGTTAGTAAGGCTCGTTCCAAAATGTACGCCGGCGCCACTGGCAACGCCGCATATGTTGCCTCCAGTTCCGCGAAAGCTCACAAACGGCGTGCATGCCTGGTTCGGGCCCGTCGTCGGGTTGGTGAAGGAATTCGCAAATCCCCCGCTATTGAAATTAAACAAGAGCTGTTGGAGTCGCCGAGAGGGCGCCTTCACTCAGGAAGAGCGAAGTGCTGGGCGTGCCACCGGGGCCCGTCAGAGTTGCCGTTTGGCCGTTGACATTGATGTTGAAGCTGAAACTGACAATGTCTCCGGTAAACAGTGGGCCGATTGCTCCATTGGTTGTGATTGTACCGGTAACCACGCCATTCTGTGTCACGTCCCTTATCGGGTAAGTGGTTGGACGCTGCTGCACTCCCGGTGAGAATTTACCCAAGTGTGCACACTACTGCAAGCACAAGCAACTCTCTCATATGTCGCGCTCCTTTAAGCCAGACGCTCACTCCGGGAAGTGAGCCCATCAGTAATCCAAAGCAGGTGTTCAAGCCGCAACTGGCCGAACTTATCGCTTGATCTGCCTCTGGGCCTCAAGACGGTTGCCAGCAAGCACACCGCTTCAGCGGGAATTTGCTGGTTATGGGAAGTGATTACAGCTTTAATCCAGCGACAATTCCCAGAGAAAGTGGACTGCGTGGCCAGGACGAAAGCCACACTCTCCTCGAGCGCTCCCGAGGCACGATAAGGTAGGTTTTCTGTCGCATTTGCTCCAACTCTGCCTCGATTCGAAGGCAGGGTTGGAGTTCTCCAACCTCTTTAAAGTCTTGTGTCGCGCACGCACAGGCTCGGGCGCGCGCTTCCCGACCTCCGGCGGACCTCTTTCCGAGTTCTCTCTTCTTTACCGCTATGCAGGCAGCCACGGGAGCAACGCCTGCGCCCGCCGCGCGGACATCCAGGACGCTTCCCTCGAGTCTTCCCGGAACATACGGTCGAGCTTAGGTCCGGATAGGTTACGATCCGCACTTGGCTGCTCGTCAGGTTAGCCACAGTCGTCCTCGTCAAACGGACCGCGGAACAAAGGCTGAGCTCCTCATCACCTGATCAGGCTTGAATCCCCATGCCGACTGGATTCCCCTCCGCACGCCGGATCAGACGATTCTTTCAGCCGAGCTCGAGTGGCCGCTGTGGAACCGTTCCCATCGGCGCAGAATTCGAAGGTACGTGCGGCGGAACTTGTTGCCATACTCGGCCTTGTAACCGCACCGCCCAACATCAAAAGGGTCTCAAGACGATGTCGGCCGACCTGACAACGCAGTACGATGCGATGGTAACCTTCCGGCCGGATGAGCCGTATCAGCAAGATGCCCTACACTGTAAAGGTCGTGTAGACAAAATGATTGTTGACGACTCGGAAACCTTTGTGCTTTCGTTGTCTCCACTATAAGAGTCGTTTACTCGAGGGGACACGGTTCGCAGTTTCGCAGTTTAACCCGCACGTGACGAGGTTGACCGTATTGGGCCTGAGGGTTGCGCACCAGAAACAATGCTGGCGCGCTCTGCTTTTAAATCGATTTATTGAGTGGGTGTTGTTGAGCCGAGGCGCTCCATTTTGGGAATCCACATATGAGACCACTCCCCCTACAAAGGTCCTTTGGGCCGGGTATTAGTTCCCGCGCGGTTATAACTGCCCTCTGGAGCAGCAAACGCGTGAGCACAGTTCGTCAGCTTACGTGTCACTTGTCAAGTCGAAATAGGAATCGTGATCGTGAAATGCTATGTTCCCTGTCAAGCGACTCAGGGCCGGATACAGAATAGAAGCTTTTGCTTTGCCGTTTGAGACACGCAACCGTTTGCAGCCCCAAGGCAAACGGCCACGAGAACCGCAGCTAAATCGTTTGATTTCAGTGCCAGCAAAGGTCCCTGGTTGGTCATTCAACTGCAGTAGAAGTGATCGCACTTTGCGGAAGGAAGGCTGAGGACCCCGCCACCCGCAGGCGAAGAACGTCCTCACCGTTTGAGCTTCGCCAAGCAACCGTCTAGAGGCAGATCTAAGGGAGTAAGCATGCGTCCGAGGCTCGCCTCGCGGGCCTCTCGCCTGACTGAAGCTCTTATGGTTCGATAGACCTTTGACGCATAAAGGCCTTCATTCACAACACTTTGCCGGGTATGACCGGCGCACGGAGGAATCTAATGATCAATCGAAGACGTTTCATGCAGGCGGGAGCCGCTACGACAGTTGCGTTGGCGTTTCCTTTCCGCGCATTTCCTTTTTCGCAGAGCGTGCTAGGTATCAAAAAATTCGCAGTCCCTTTGCCAGGTCTGATCCTTGACACGGACACGTCAGCTGGGCGTGGCATTCCTGTTTTGACGGCGACACAAACCGGGGCGGCCGGTGGAGCAACAGCCACCGTTTTCCAAATCTCGGCGAAGGGTTTTGAACAAAAATTACTCACCGGCGCCACAACCGGAGTTGACCCCAGTGTGAAGCTCTGGGGGTACGTCAGTGACAAAGGATCTGCAGCCGGTGCAACGCCTCAATACCTGGGCGGCGTGATCGTGGCCACTGGCGGGAAGGTAGACAAAGCCATCCCGGTAATACTCGAAGTCACCAATGCACTGCCGGACCAAAAAATACTGCCGTTAGACACAACGCTCGTCGATCCGGCCTCGGGTGAAGTCGCTACGGCACAACGTGTTGACCGCATTGCGATCCACAACCACGGCGCCTTTGACTTTTGGGACAGCGACGGCGGCCCGTTCCACTGGTTTTCTAGCGCGGTTAATTATGTGCACGGCTCCAGTTTCGTCAACAAAGGGTCAGCCAACGGAACCGCAGTTTACTTCTATCCCAACCAACAGAGCGCGCGGTTCCTCTGGTATCACGATCACGCCTATGGGGTCACGCGCACCAATGCTTACGCCGGTCTCGCCAGCGCATTTCTGATCACGGATACGCCCGGGGACGGGGGAGAACAGGATTTGATCGCCGACAGCACAATTCCCGGTCTCTTATTCCCCGACGCCTTGAGCGGCAGGATTGGGATTCCGCTCATTATCCAGGACAAGACATTCTGGGATCCGAACAGCGACCCCAAGTATACCGACGCTGTCCCAACCGCAGTAGAGGGCGACCTATGGTATCCGCACGTGTACGAAGGGGGTTTAGACCCAACCGGTCTTCCTGCAATGTCCCTCCCTCCGGCCCCGGCGGATAACGGGAACCACGCTAGGTGGGGAACACCTATCCCAGCGGTGTCACAAGCCCTGGCGAATTCCTCGGTTCCGGAGTTTTTCTCCGACACGATCCTCGTCAACGGCGCGCCATATCCCACCTTGACCGTGGATCCCAAGAGATACCGCTTCCGCTTCCTGAACGCTTCGCAGGGTCGCTTCTACAACCTCCAACTCTACATGGCCGACACAGCTACGTTGGACGGAATCACCTTGCATAACGATCCCCAGGGCGAAACCGACCCCAACGATAACCCAATCCTCGTCCCCACGAATCAACCGGGGCCGGCGTTCGTCCAGATCGCCAACGAGGCAGGGTTCCTGCCGAACCCCGCCGTCTTCAGCAACGGGTCAGGCAACGCCAACAGCAACCGGGTACTGCGCTACATCTCTCCGACAACACCAGCACGCCGCCGTGCCGACTCGGGGCGGGAAATCGCATTCGGCGGGGACCGCCTGCGATTCACCGGCCTGCCCGGCGACCCGACCGAGGGCAATCCACGGTCTTTCAACCTGCTCATCGCTCCCGCGGAGCGGCCGGATGTGATCATCGACTTCCGCCAGGACGATGGCAGCGCCTTCCCGGAGGGGACCGCGTTCATCCTCTATAACGATGCCCCCGCGCCATTTCCGGGCGGCGACACTCGCAACGACTACTTTAGGGTTCCGGACCCTGCAGGTGCGAACCTGCCGGCCGGTTGGTCCAATGACCTGCGGAGCATCGGCGGCGCGGCTCCCGCTCAGGAAGGTCAGGGTCCGGATACGCGCATTCTCATGAAGTTCGTCGTCTCGGGCAACGCCGCTTCAAGCGAGCCGTCTTTCGCCGAGTGGATGAGCACGTTAGCGACGCGTCTTCCTGAAGCATTTACCGCCGTCCAAGACCCGCCCCTTGACCTAAGCGGAGCCAGAACCCTAGTCAAGACCCTGGGAGAGGACAATGACGAGCACGGCCGTCTCAGGCAATACCTGGGTAACACTTCTGCCGGTGTGAGGACCTATCTCGACTTTCCGACTGAAGTGGCACTCGAGGACGAGGTGCAGATCTGGCAGGTCTACAACACGACTGCCGACACCCACCCCATGCATTTCCACCTGGTCAACGTCCAGGTTCTCGGTCGGGACCAGTGGGCATTCAACCCGGACGGCACTCCGGTACTCCCGCTCCAGATCCTCCCCAACACCCACACAGATCCTGACCCGAACGAGATGGGCTGGAGGGAGACGGTGCGGATGAACCCGGGTACCGTGACCACGGTGGCGATGAAGTTCTCTCTGCCGCAGGTCACCGCTGCGACCACGACCACGGCACATGTCGAGAGCCCCCGGCTTCTCGCCAGCTACGGAATAAGCGGCACCGAGTACGTTTGGCACTGCCATATTCTGGAGCACGAGGAGCACGACATGATGCGGCCTCTCGTGGTGATACCAAAGACGCCAGTCACACCCGCACCGCAAAAAAAGTAATCACGCGGTGGCGTTGGACTGTCCATTTTAGCTGAGCACGCCCCGCGGTTTCCGTGGGGCGTGTGCTTTTTTTTCCCTTTGAGGAGGACCATGAATAAGTGGGCGTATTCGACACTCGCCGTTGTGCTGGCTGCCGGATTCTTCCTTTCGGGCGCATGGTACAACCAACGAGCGACGGCCAAGGGCAGTGTCCATGAGGGCCGTCGCATTCTCTACTATCAGGACCCGATGCACCCGGCCTACAAATCGGACAAACCCGGCATCGCGCCTGACTGTGGCATGCGGCTCGTACCGGTTTACGCCGATAGCGAATCAGAGTCCACGGACTCGCGCTCAATGTCTTCGACTGGTTCGGTACACGTCACCGCGCAACAGCAGCGAACGATCGGCCTCCAAACCGAGACCGTCGCTCACGCCCCCGGCGTGCATACCCTTCATGTCCTGGGCAGGGTAACTCTCGACGAAACGCGCATCTACCCGGTGGAGGCGGCCGGCGACGGCTGGATCCGCAAGGCGGAGCAGGTCGTTGTCGGCGATATTGTCAAGAAAGACGAGGTGCTCGCCACCTTTTACAACCGCGACTTCCTGACCGCTCAGGAGACCTACCTCTACGCCCTCGACACCCTGGATCGGATCAAGAAGGCTCAGGGTGAGGCCCAGGCGAACCTCACCCACGGCCAGGTGAGGTCGGCCGAAGAGAACCTGGAGTTCTTTGGCATGAGCGAAAGCCAGGTCCGCGAAATCGCGCGCACCCGGAAGATCACCAACGACATCGACTTCCGGTCGCCGGTCGCCGGCCTGGTTGTGGCCCGCAACGCATATACAGCGATGCGGTTTAACCGCGGAGAAGAACTGTTCCGCATCGCGGACATCCATCACGTCTGGGTCCTCGCCGACGTGTTCGAGAACGACACACGGCTCTTGCGGATGGCCCGAAGCGCCACGGTCCGTTATCAGGATCGGCAGCTTCCGGTTCGGATCAGCAACACCCTCCCACGGTTTGACCCCGTGTCCCGTGCCCTTAAGGTCCGGCTCGAAATGGATAATCCCGCATATCTATTGCGGCCGGATATGTTTGTGGATGTCGAGTTTCAGATAGCCCTTCCGAAAACCGTCGCCATACCGGTGGATGCCGTCATTGATTCCGGCCTTCGTAAGACGGTCTATGTGGAGACTGCCGACGGCGGCTTTATTCCCCGTGAGGTCGAAACCGGCTGGCGCATGGGAGACACCGTCGAGATCACCAAGGGTCTCAAGCCGGGAGAGCGAATTGTGGTTGCCGGGAACTTTCTCCTCGATTCCGAAACCCGAATGGAAATGAGCGGGCCCCGCTTAAGCCATGATTAACCGGATCATTGAGTTTTCGGCGCGAAACCGGTTCCTGGTCTTCACCCTGGTCGGGGCCGCCGCGCTCGGCGGCTGGTGGGCGATGGAACATGTCTCGCTCGACGCCATCCCGGATCTGAGCGACACGCAAGTAATCGTCTATTCCCGCTGGGACCGCAGCCCCGATATCCTCGAAGCGCAGGTCACCTACCCGATCGTCTCAGCCCTCGTGGGCGCGCCGCGGGTAAAGGCCGTGCGCGGCATCTCGGATTTCGGCTATTCCTACGTTTACGTCGTCTTCGAGGACAACACCGACCTTTACTGGGCCCGATCGCGGACGCTCGAATACCTCTCCGGCGTCTTGCCGCGGCTCCCCGAAGGCGTCAAGACCGAGCTCGGTCCGGATGCCACGGGAGTTGGCTGGGTCTTTCAATACGTGCTCGAGGACAAATCTGGCAAACATTCGCTTGCCGATCTGCGCTCCTATCAGGACTGGTATCTCCGCTACTATCTCAAGTCCGTGCCCGGCGTCGCAGAGGTGGCATCGCTCGGCGGCTTTGGCCGCCAGTACCAGGTCAACGTAGATCCCAATCGGCTCCAGGCCTATGGCATCGCGATCTCCCGCGTCGTGGACGCCGTGCGGGGCGGGAATAAGGACGTCGGCGGTCGGCTCCTCGAGTTTGGCGGCACCGAGTACATGATCCGCGGCCGTGGTTATGTCCAATCGGTCGGCGACCTCGAACAAATCGTGCTGAAGGTCTCCGAGGACGGCACACCGGTCCGCATTAGAGACATCGGACAGGTGTCGGTGGGCCCGGACCTGCGGCGCGGCGTCGCAGATCTCGACGGAGATGGCGAGGCTGTCTCGGGCATTGTCGTGATGCGCCAGGGCGAGAACGCTCTTGAAGTCATCAACCGGGTGAAGGCCAAGATCCGGCAGCTCGAGCCCGGCCTTCCGGAGGGCGTCCGCATCGTTCCTATCTACGATCGCTCGGATCTGATCCGGCGTTCGATCGCGAACCTCCGGTCTACGCTCCTCGAAATCATCATGATCGTCGTGCTGGTCATCTTCCTCTTCCTCTGGCATGTACCGAGCGCGCTGATCCCTGTCATCACCATCCCTCTGGCGATCCTCATTTCCTTCCTGCCCTTTCGGGCCCTGGGAGTCACGGCGAACATCATGTCGCTCGGCGGCATCGCCATCGCCATCGGGGCAATGGTGGATGCGGCGATCGTGGTAGTCGAACAAACGCACAAGCGGCTGGAGGAGTGGCAGCGAGACGGATCCCGGGAAAACTACCGCACGGTGGTTCTTGAAGCCGTAAAAGAAGTCGCCGGTCCCAGCTTCTTCGCCCTGCTCGTGATCGGAGTTTCGTTTCTCCCAGTTCTCACGCTCGAAGCCCAGGAAGGCCGGCTCTTCAAACCGCTCGCCTACACCAAGATTCTGGCCATGATTGTGGCCGCCGTGCTGGCCATCACCCTGGTTCCCGCCCTGCTGCTGCTCGTCATGCGGGTGCGGGAATTCCGTTTTCGTCCGCGGTGGCTGTCGCGCGCGGCCAACGTAGCGCTGGTCGGGCGCATTCATCAGGAGCAGCACCACCCGATCAGCCGCGCTCTGATTCGCCTGTATGAACCGGTAGTTTCCTGGTCGCTTCGGCGGAAACGGCTGGTGATCGGCGGCGCCATGGCGTTAGTCGCCATCACGATTCCCGTCTTCTGGAAACTCGGCACCGAGTTCATGCCGCCGCTGGATGAAGGCTCGCTGCTCTATATGCCGACGACCATGCCGGGCATCTCCATCGGAGAAGCGCAGCAGGTCTTACAGGCTACCGACGGCATCATCCGGGGGTTTCCCGAGGTGGACCACGTCCTGGGGAAAGCGGGACGCGCTGAAACGCCCACCGACCCGGCGCCGCTCTCGATGCTCGAGAGCGTCATCGTTTTGAAGCCGCCCGCCGAATGGCCCAGGACCCCGACCTGGTATTCGTCATGGTCGCCCGCCTGGTTAAAACCGCTGTTTCGCCGGTTTACCCCCGACCATATCTCAACCGCACAACTGGTAACGCAGTTGAATGAGGCACTGCGGCTCCCCGGGCTCTCGAACGCCTGGACCATGCCGGTCAGAGGCCGCATCGATATGCTGACCACCGGCATGCGCACGCCGGTGGGTCTGAAAATCTCCGGCGACGACACCGCGGAGATCCAGCGGATCGGCACCCGCATCGAGGCCCTGCTAGAACCGGTTCCCGGCACGCGCAGCGTCTTCGCCGAGCGCACGAGCGGCGGCTATTTTCTGGACATCGTCTGGAACCGCGAGGCGCTTGCCCGTTACGGGCTGAGCATCGACGATGCCCAGACCGCGGTTGAGAACGCCATCGGCGGTGAGAACATCACCACCACTATCGAAGGACGCGAGCGCTATCCCGTCGATGTGCGCTACATGCGCGATTTTCGCTCAGACTTCCAGGCCCTTGGACACGTCCTCGTCCCGGCGTCCGGCGACCGCCAGATCCCGCTCGAGCAACTCGCCGAAATCAAGGCCGTTCCGGGGCCCGCTATGCTGCGCGACGAAGACGGGCTGCTCACCGGCTACGTGTATGTCGACATTGCCGGCCGCGATCCCAGTTCCTACATTGCCGACGCCGCTCCCCGGCTCAGCGCTAACCTGAAGCTCAAACCCGGATATTCCGTCACGTGGAGCGGCCAATATGAGGCCCTCAAGCGGGTGCACGACCGGCTCACCGTGGCAGTTCCGTTCACTCTACTCGTGATCTTTTTGTTGCTTTACCTCAATACGCGGTCAGTCACGAAAAGCGCCATCGTGCTCCTGGCGGTGCCGTTTTCCGCCGTAGGCGCCGTCTGGTTCCTGTACCTGCTTGGTTACAACATGAGCGTAGCCGTCTGGATTGGTCTGATTGCTCTGCTCGGCGTGGATGCGGAGACGGGCGTCTACATGCTCCTGTATCTCGATCTTGCCTACGAGCGCGCCCGTCGCGAGGGCTCGCTCTCGACGCTTGGGGGCTTGCGCAGGGCCATCCGGCAAGGCGCAGCGCGCCGGCTACGACCAAAGCTCATGACGGTGGCGACCATGTTTTTCGGATTGGTGCCGATTCTTTGGTCAACCGGAACCGGTTCCGATGTCATGAAGCGAATCGCCGCTCCTATGATCGGCGGCATTCTGACCTCATTTGTGCTCGAGCTGGTCGTATATCCGGCCGTATACGAGGTCTGGCGGACGCGCGGCCGGGTTTTTCGCCCTGAGCCGCGAGTCTCTTTGCGCGTGGTTCCCCCTGAGAGCGAAGAGCAGACCGTGGTGTAAATTTTGCATTTTCTGCATGTTCTATCACGCCATTTCAATCTGGTTTGACAGACCACAGGTTCTCCTGAGATTCGCCTTTCCCACCGTTGCAGAGCATTCAAAAAAGGGGAGCCTTCATGTTTGGCCCTGACGCGGTTGTACTTTAAGTCGAACAAACACGACCATGGCGCGCCGTAGCCAGGCCTGCTCCCTGTAGTCGTCGAGCAAATCGAAACCTGTACTCCATCCGGAATGGTTTGGATCAGAAAACCATCTTCCGTCGGCCACTGTAAGGGCTATCTCCATTTTCAGCCACGCTCGGGCGAAGCGGGGTAGGCAACCGTCCGTTGATCATGGCAGGGCCAGTATGAGCGCGCGCCATGCCGGTCAAGCAAAATGGAACGGCCCGATTCGGCGATTGAGCGGTCAGCTACATACCGCGAGAAACCGTCATTTCCGGTCCGAAAGCAATTGGCCCGAACATCGAACGCTCGCGGAATCCCAGAGCCAGTCACAGTCTCGGCTTCCACAAAGGTAGGGGCTGATGGCGAGAGCATGATGTTCACTCGAACCACCATGCCTTTCTTCACGCCTTTCGAACTGTCCGCCACCGTGCCATTCAAGACGGTGGTGACGAACAGCCACAGGCCAACCTCCGCCCTCTAACGTTCCGACCGATTTTCGGTCGCCAATGTCTCTCGGGAACGTTGATCAGGGTGCCGTAGATAATTCCCACGACCTTGGCGAAGGGCGAAGGAGCGAAGGAGCCAACAAACATCAGGCGTGGGCAATCGTGGCTCTGCCATCGCCGGCGGCTCTCCCCCATAGTCCCAGCGGCGCCGGAGTCCTCGAACTCCGTCATCAGTCCCCGCCGTGCGGCCGGGGCAGGGAGATTTGCGGCGCCAATTTGCGCCATATAAATGTAATAAGGTCGCTCGAAGCGAAATCTGTACGAGTGCGGTCTCGGTGACCGCAAGGTCCGAACCAGTAACTGGCTAGCAGGCTCCCATGATCAGCTTTCCAACTGGGTTTCGGAATCTCGGAAATGCCTTCGGGTTGACATCGCTGCTGCGAAGGAATCGTGGGCGTGACTTTGATCGTTTGTGCCAGTTGGTGGCCGCGAACAGCTTGGGCACGAAAGATGACGAAATTTGGGAGTCGCCGCCCATTGGGAACAGACGGAATATAGGGGTGTCCGGTTCATTGTCGCGTCCTACTCCTGGAGCAAACAACCCTTTTGGATTGTGGTTTGTCTACCGGAGAAACCGTCATGTGGTGGAGCCATGAAGATTTTGGCGCGACGCCTCGCGAGCAAGAAAGGGTAGCAACGAAACAACTGACGAGTTTCGGCGAAAGGTAAGTCTGGGCACCACCCTGTTGCCGCCCTGCCGCTGACACTCTTATGTTTTTCGGTTCCGCTCCTCATTTGCGAAAGAGACGACACCACAGGGCAATGTCCTTCTCGGGAAGGGGCTCCATGCAGGAAACTCGGCTCGTTAGCAGTATGTTACAACTTGTCTATTTGTTTTATAATCCCTTGACCTGGTTAGTGACGCCTATCTATCTGTTGAGGACGCCCTACTTACGCGCCTTTCCCTTTATTCCTCTTGTACCGTTCGGGCCCTCTGCTTCGGCCTATCCGCCCTCCACCTTTTGCCCTGGAGTGCCTCGTAATAGCCTTTTCGACCACCCGATCTACTCTGGCCTGTACTGACTTCTGTAGAGCGAAGTCAGAGCAAATTGCTCGGTAAGTCACGCTTCCGAGTGATGTGAGCGGGATCTCCCGTGGGTCACCTCTCCTTACCCCCCCTCTCTTGGTGGATGGTGGATTTCCGAGCATTTGGGGGCATTTGCGCTCCAACCGGCAGGCCACAGCAGAAAAGTCTGTCCTAACTACTAACAAGAGGTGGTGGCGATGTGAGTGGCCACGAATTCGACTGCCTTCACGCACAGACGCCGGATCTGCCACGCCGTTACCTTGATGGATACGAGCTTTGCACTGTTTTACGCGCCTGTGGGCCTCTCATGCGCTTCTTTCATCGGCTCGCACTAATTTGGTTCACACCTCCTTCAGGTCGCTGCGCCAAGCGTTATTTGGAACTCTGCGCTTCGCTCTGATTCACCTCTATGCGGTTGTGGAAGGACTTTCACCCTCAAGGTGTCGAAGATGCTCGGGACACAGGGGGAATAGCCCTGCCTCTCCATAGGGGCAGGGCTATATGTGAAAGTAAGCTGCTGGCTGGATCCGAAACTCTAGACCGGCAGCTTGAGCTTGCGTCTCGCTACCCCAGCGAGACCGATCAGGCCAGTACCGAGCATCGCAAGCGTGCTTGGTTCCGGGACGGCGCCGTTAAGAAGGACGGCACCATTAGCACCAACCAGGCCTCCGGAGGAGTTGAACTCGACGCCGAAGTTTACCTCGCCGCTTGTAAAGAACTGATTGGGCAAGGTCTCTGCGTGGATTACAGCGGTCTGGGCGTTCATGATTATGGTCCCGTTCATGACGCTGTCCCTAAAAAGCTGGCCCGTGTTGCTGACTGTCACGGTACCGCTGCCGAACGTGCAAACGGCCGCGGCAGTGCCACAGCCTGTCAAGTCTGAGGTCGTAAGGGCGATGTTCGCGTGGATCATTGTTGCCGGGTCGGGCACTGAACAGCCATTACCGGCAGTGCAAGACACAGCTATGGAGAAGTTGGGTCCGGAAAAGGAACTGACGGTGGTGGTCGACACCGCATTTTGAGCGGGTGTCCCGGTGTTGTATCTGACTTGGTCGGCAAACGCGGCCATGGGCAAAGCCAGGGCCAAAAGCGCCAACAGCATTACTCGTCTCATATTTACTCCTTTGTAGTATTTCGTTTGCCTCAAAGGACCTCAAGACGGCAGCTGGTAAGCGCAACGGTGAGGACTCATTTCGCCTGCGGCTGGCGGCTCCTCATCCTTTTTCTCCGCACAATACGACCACGTTCCTTGCAGTTAAGCTACCAAGTAGACGAAGTTTAGTGATGTTGAAAAATAAGCGATTTATAGCGGTCGCGGTGGCCCTTTTCATCGCTGGTCTGCAAAGGACTGCATACCTTCGACCCGCTGAGCAAAAGTTTCTGTAGTTAACTATGCCTCGCGGTCGCTGTGTAGCACTTTTCATCGCTGGTCTGCAAAGGTCTGCATATGTTCGACCCGTAGAGCAAGAGTTTCTGTCAGTAACTATAACTATGCATCACGGGGGCCGTTGCTTTTGCGCTGTTATAGAACGCAGCTATCAGGACGCCTGGCTGGATTTGTTGCTTGAGAATGCTTCCTTCCTGAGCTTTCGGCTCTTTACAAGAATTTACAAAAATGACAATTTACACGAAACTTAACGCTCTTCGAGCTTTCGTCATGGGAATGTCGCGCCGGCGGGGAAGTCGCGGCGAAACTTAGCCCGAAGATCGACGATGCCCCTCCGTCTGGAAATCCGCAAGAGCGCGGTTTCCAAATTTCCGGACAGCACCCGTCGGGCCTAACTTAAGATACGTACGTGCTACGATCTTTGGCCATGATCGCCAAACTAACCACCATTCTCGCGTGCGTCTTTTCTTGTTCATGGAGTGCACTTGCCGCCGAGGCCCCGGATTTCACGGTAAAGAAAATTGGTGAGGGAGTTTATGCGGCCATCAGTCCTGACCGCAGCAAAGCAGGCAGTAATGCCGGCTTTGTCGTGGGCAGCGCGGGAGTGGTTGTTGTAGATACGTTTGTCGATGTTGCTCCAGCGAAGGAACTGCTGGCGGAAATCCGTAAGATAACCAGCCTGCCGATTCGTTTCGTGGTCGATACCCATTATCACCTCGACCACACGGGCGGGAACGCGGTTTTTGCCGACGCCGGCGCCACGATACTGGCGCATCGCAACGTGCGCCCCTGGCTGCGCAGTGAGAACATGAAGTTCTTCCCCGAAGCCAAGCCGGAACAAAAGGCACGCGTGGAATCTCTGGTTCTGCCCGACGAGGTCTACACCGACGCCGTGGACGTTTATCTTGGGTCGCGCCGGCTCGAGGTGCGCTACCTGCGTGGCCATACCGGCGGCGATTCTGTGGTCATTGTGCCCGATGCCAACGTGGTCTTTAGCGGGGATCTTGTCTGGCAGAGGCACTTCCCCAACCTGATCGACGCCAACACGGCTGACTGGATCAAGACACTCGAAAAGCTTCGGGCCGATCATGGGTCGGCAACTTTCGTCTCCGGGCATGGCGACCTCGCCACAGCCGGGGATGTGCGCAATTTTCACGACCACCTGGTGGCTCTGCGTGATGATGTTGCCAAGGCACTGGCTCAGGGGAAATCGGGCCAGGAATTCTTGGATTCAGTCTCGGCGCAAATAAAGGAAAAGTACGCCGACTGGGGCTTTCAGCAATTTATTCCCCGCAACGTTCAGGAGACTGCAGCTGAGATAAAGGGCGGAAAGAAAGTCCCGGTTGCGCCGACGCCGGCCGCAGTCGACTAGTTGCGGGGAACACGCGCATCGTACCGGCTGCAGAGCCGAACTGTCGCGCACACCGTCTCAAGTCCCCATAACCGGAGAGGCCACTCAAGCGGCCCGGCACGACAAGCGGCCTATACTCGCATGGTCAGGTTTGCCCGCTCGTACTCCCGAGGTCGCCTTTGGTGAACCGGCGCCGACTCAGGGCTCCAAGAAAAGAGGAAAGAGGGTGGAATGGAATCCCCACTTCCTCGAGCGAGCTGGCCTTGCCTCTTACCGTCTCATTCTCGGGTCCTCTAGCGGACGGTTTTTTCGACCAGCTCGCCGTGTAAAGCATAATCTATGCTTTTGCCCTGTGCGGGTCCAACAGTGCTGGCTTTCTGTCATCAACGATTTCTCGACCGACATTCGGGCTGCACTAAGTCAGGAAACTTACTTTGAGGTACTTCATTCCGGGGAAAATATAGCCTGGACCGCTGATCTTCGTTCGGCCACGTGTAATGATTGAGTAATAGTTGAAGGGATACTAGTAGTTAAAGCGTTACCCCTGTCAGTTTTGGCAGTTGCCGAAGGCACGGTTTCTACTCAGAATCGCAAGAACAAACACGGTACACACCCATAAGGCGTTGCAAAAGCCCCCGGTCTCTGGCTAACCCTTCTCTCCTGCCGGGGGCGCTTATACTTACACACGCCGGACAGGCTTTTTCTCTTCCCGCATTAGAAGGCCCTGTCCGACAGGCAAACAACGCTCGTAGGTTGCGAAGAACGAATGCGCGCGGGCTACCCCGCGCCGCCGACGTACGACAAGGCCAGGTCTTTGCCACGAAGCCGCCTCGAGCCCGCGATTACCGACGACGATTACCGACGACGCGTTTGGCGGACGGATCCCCTAAGCCCCCCTTGTCAACCTTGCCAGTAGAGAGTTGGCAAGTTCTTCAGTCAAATCGATCCAGCGCTGCCAACATTGTCGCGTTTGACGGGACCGCCGGCGAGCCACGCCGAGCACAACGCCGCCTCGCGAATCCATCCAACCAGAGGCTCTTGTTTCATGCGAGCTACATGAAATTGCCCGAGACCGAGACCGTATGCGTGGAGGTGACGTCGGAAGCCCGCGCCAAGTGGCAGAGGATCGCAAACTGCATATTTGATCTTCTCATGGAGTCGACCGGCGGGCCGGACGAAGCTTACATCATTCTCCAGTCCCTGGTGCACCACTTTGAGGAGAATTACGGAATGCGCGGCGAATTCATCATGGAACGGAAGCAGTAGTTGTCGGCCCCTGACAGCGGGAGCACCGCCGCCTTGTCTCTCTTTAGTTTCACCCTGATAGCAGCCTCGTCCGCCCCTTCGGAGTTGCAAGAACCTGAAATCCGGTTTGAGATCCCATGCGCGAATGGCCTGGCCGGCGGTCGTTAAGATCAGAGTGCAACCGAGTTAACTACGGTTAGTTGTTAGTTGTCTCAGTTTCGACTGCTTCCTTCTCGAGCGGCAAGGCACGGACCAGGAAGCGCTGGGGTGATCTTGGACTCCGGCCAAATGGATAGCAGGTAATCAACGTCAGCGAGTCTTCCGTGGTTGGCATCAGGCGGACGACGTCTTCAGGTTCGACTACCTGTACTGCGTCCACCGAATACAAACGCTCGCGCAACCGGCCTTGCCGATCGAACCAGTCGAGCCTGAGGGTGTCGCCCCGCAAGATGCCTTGGAGCGGCCGGAACCAGCTGGTGCGATGTCCGGCCAGCATGAGGTTCCCTGGCCCGCCCAAGGCGGCCCAGCTCAAAACGCGGGCGGGACCGAATGCCAGAGTCCGCGGCGTGGCGCCCTCGAGGACAATTTCGTCGTATCCGAGGCGCGGGATTCGCAGCCGCGCAACCGGATAGGTATCGGCCCAGGGCCACGGGGCGTGAGGCTTACCCGTACCGATGCTCTCTTGCCAGGCGCGCCGGATGAGGACTCCGGCCAGCATCGCCTTGGCGTGGAGGAAGAGGGCGCGCCCGGTGAGGCACGCCCCGGCAATTACGACGAGCGCAGCCAGGACTCGAATCGCCTTCACGACACCGCTCCCGCTCGCGCCCGTCGTACGAACCACAGGAGAACCATACCGGAGATCAGGAGCATCGCCCCCAGCGCTTCGAGGAACTCGTCTGCGTTGCCGGTGGCCGGAGGGCCGAAGAACTTCTCCATTTTCATGCCGGCCGGGAGTTCGGCTGGGACGGGAGCGGTGTTCGATTGTCCACCGGAGTTGACGACGATTTCTTCGATGGCCACCAACGACGTGAAGCGTGTGACCAGGTTGTATTGAATGGCGTGCGTGATCAGGTTTTGGCGGATCTTGGCGCGATCCGATTCGTCCGACTCGCGCCAGCGATCCATGAGGTCTTCGACGCGTTGGCGCGCCCACAGCGTGGTGATGCCCGGATGGAAGGCGGCCGTCGACTCGTCCACCGGGATGACAGCTTCGTACGGCTCGTTCCCCGCATGCGCCGTGAGATGAACTTTGCCTGCGCGGCCCTTGGTGATCTCGCCCCAGATGACGAGCGGCTGTCCGGCGAAGAGGTCGGGGGGCCGCTCGGGGTAGACGTTCGAGACTTCAACTCCTTCGAAGCTCAGATTCACATCCGTAAGCACCGGGTTTTCGAGGCTCGAGAACAGGCGCGTCATCTGTTCCTTGATTTCAGAAACGTCCGCGATGTGCGTAAAGGTGCCGCGGCCGAATTGCGCCATTTTGCCGGCCAGGAAAGCGTTGGGCGCGCTGCCGATGCCGATGGTGTAGAGACGCGCGCCGCCCAGGTTCTGCCGCATGGCGGCAAAAATCTGCTCCTCGTTGCCGAGGTCTCCGTCGGTAAGCAGGAGGATTGTACGAATGTAGCTGGGCGATTGCGGTTTCGTCATGAGGTGCATGAGGGCGGGCAACATCTCGGTACCGCCGTTGGCCTCGAGGTGTTGTACGTAGCGGCGCGCAGCGGCCACGTTGTCAGGAGTCGCCTCGAGCGGTTCGGAGGACAACTCCTGGTAGGTGTTGTTGAAGGCAAGGATGCCGAAACGGTCGACAGGGCGCAAACGGTCGAGCGCGGTGAGCAGCGCTGCGCGGGCTTGTTCGATCGAGGTGCCCGCCATGGAGCCCGAAATGTCGATCATGTAGAGCATCTCGACAGGCGTACGGTCCTGCGGCTCCACCGTGGGAGGAAACGCTGCCAGGAGGAAGTGGCTGGTTTCTTTGCCTGGAGAAAGGAACAGTGCGGCCTTCGGTTGCGCCGATTCGGCTTGCCGGACTTCGAGGATGAAGTCCTTGTTGGGGATCACCGCACCTTGAGCCAGCTCTACATGATAGCGTCCGTTGGCGGTCTTGCTGACATGGATTGCGTGCGAGACCGAGGTGATGGATGAAGTCTCAAAGCCGGGATCAAGGTCTACAGAGACCGAAATGTCGTGCCCGGAGCGGTTTTCGGGATGGCGCAGGATGGGCGTTATGCGCGAGGCGTCGGGCACTGCGTCCGTGTCCATGGACCATCCGGTGCCGGCATGACCTGCGGGCCCGGAGCCCGGAACGTATCGCGGACCGACGACCATGGGGAACTTGAGGCGCATGCGGCCCTCGTCCCAACGCAGCGGCTCGACGTAGCGCAGGCGGACATCGATGCGGTCGCCCGGCATGACGTTCGCAACCGAGGCGGTAAAGATGTTCGGACGCTCTTCTTCAACCAGGGCGGCGCGTTTGCCTTCAGACTTGGCAGCTTCGTAGGTGCTCTTAGCCTCTTCGCGCTCGCGAATCTTGCTGCGGATGACGCGGTTGCCGATGCGGATTTCCATGTCGTAGACGGCAGCGTCGTGGGGCAGCGGGAAAACGTAGATGGCCTCGATCGGAGTGGAGGTTGAGTTTTCGTACTCTTGCGCCACCGTCGCCGCCACCACCGGTCCGCGGACATCGAAGCGAGCGTCGGTATGAACAAGCGGGACTATCTCGTACGCGCCCGCGACTGGGGAACGGTAAAGCAAGGATCCCTGGCAGACTTCGGGTGGTTGGGGCCCTGCGTTGCCGTCCTGCCGGCCGGACATCGGGCTCCCGAGCACGGCGGTGATGGTGAGAAGCGGGGCGAAGAGCCAGTTCCTGATTCCGTGGAAAAGCCAAGAGCGGGTGATGAGCCTCATGGTGCCTCCCTGCTGGAAGTCGAATCGCGGACGAGGGGTGCAAAGCGCGGGCCAGAGGACTGGGACTAGCGATTCACTTGAGAGTCAACGGGTTAGGAGGATGAGTGGGAATGGAACTTCAGGCCTGGTGTGTTCGGCGGCACACAGCGTGTGTCTCGCAACCCGCGAACAGCCAATTGAGCTTTAGCGTTTCCCACTGTCGAATCGACATCCGCCTTGAAGGAAGCGCCGATTTGTTGGAACTCGGCGGGCTGGGTTACCTCCGCTTGGCGATTCACCCCTAAAGCGCAATAATGTCGAAGGTCTGGCTCTGAAGAAAGCCAAGAAAGGGAACGCGGCTCGTCTGGATGGCTTCGTCTCCAGGCAAAATCGCTGTCTAATTTCCGCAGTCACTTGTTAGAATCCTCGATGGATTTCACCCAAGCGAGTACTTCCCGGCGCGTTTTCCTGCAGAGGTCCGCCGTGGCGGGGGCATATCTGACCAGATTCCACGCATACGCCAGCGCTCCCGCAACCTCGGTGATCGTGATCGGCGCAGGTGCCTTCGGCGGCTGGACTGCGCTCGAACTCCTGAGGAAAGGCGCCAAAGTCGTCCTGCTCGATGCCTGGGGCCCGGGAAATTCACGCGCCAGTTCGGGCGGTGAGACTCGCATCATTCGTGCGACCTATGGCCCCGGCCGCATTTACACGCAGATGGCAGCGCGAGCGCGCAAACTATGGAAGGCGTACGAGCAGGAATGGAACCTGAAGCTTTTCTTTCCGACCGGCGTGCTCTGGATGACGGGCAGCGATGATTCTTACGAACAGGCGGCACTGCCTCTGTTGAGCGAGGCTGGCGTGGCGTTTGAGAAGCTTAGCGCCGCCGAGTGCGCCAAGCGCTGGCCGCAAATCAACTATGCGGGCATCTCCTGGGCGGTATACGAGCCGGACTCCGGTTACCTCGCCGCGCGCCGCGCCTGTGAGGCGGTCCTGAACGCCTTCGTGAAACAAGGCGGCGAATATCGGCAGGCGCAGGCCATGCCGGGCGAAATCGCGGCCCATCGAATGCGCGAAGTCATGCTCGGATCGGGAGAAACCTTGAGGGCCGATCGATACGTCTTCGCCTGCGGCCCGTGGCTCGGGAAAGTGTTTTCTTTCCTGTCGTCGGCGATCACGCCGACCCGGCAGGAGGTGTTCTTTTTCGGCACCGGCGCAGGCGACCCCCGTTTTACGGACGCCCAAATGCCGGTCTGGAGCGATGACAGCAAACCTGCGATCGATGGCTTCCCCGGAAAGCATTGGTTCTACGGCATCCCGGGAAACCAGTGGCGCGGCTTCAAAATCGCCGACGACATGCGCGGGCCTGTCGTTGACCCTACGACCCTGGAACGTCAGATTTCCCCCGAGGGCTTGAGGATGGCGCGGGCATACCTGCGGATGCGCTTTCCGGCGCTCGCGGACGCGCCGCTGGTCGAAAGCCGCGTCTGCCAGTATGAAAACTCCACCGACCAGGACTTCATTCTGGATCATCATCCCGAAGCGGCGAATGTGTGGATCCTCGGCGGGGGCTCCGGGCACGGTTTTAAACACGGACCGGCATTCGGCGAGATGGCCTGTGATGTCGTCCTCGGAAACAGGGAGCCGCCCCGGGAGTTTAGACTCGAGCGTCTGCTGAAGATGAGTTCCCCATGAACATACAGAACCCGAGCACACTTCGGGTTCAACGCGGAGATCACTGCGGCAAGTAGTTGCCTGCAACGTCGACCCGCAACTCCACCGACCCTAACTTCTGCGCTTTACTCTCGGCTTGCCAGCGAAGCGTCTGCCATTTGCCTTTGTCCCGCGCAGAAGAGGTTATGGTCAACTGGACAGGGTATGATTCATGCGCAGCCACCGTGTACAGGATTGCCTCGGGCTTCTGGGTCCAGCCGGCCGGCAAGTTCGCGCTGAGACGGACCTCTTCGGTAGAATCGGTATCGTTTCGAATGAGAAGCGGCACCCAGAGCGATTCTCCCGGTCCAACCTGCGCCTCCGGCGGGTACAAATCCCGGAGATGCTCAATGTTGTGCGCCGGCCAGAATGCATGGTAAAAGCCCCACGGCCCGCCCAGTTCAAGGGCAAGTTTCTGCTCAGGCGCTTGATAGCCTCGAGCCTTCACGTACGGAATCGATCCTGGTTTGATTCCTTCGAAAACATCGGCGGTTGGGCCGCATCCGACGAGCGACTTGCCAAAGATCAGGCGCACCGGCCGTTCCGTGAACTCCTTGAGTTGGGCATCATTAAAGTCGTTTTGGGTCTTGTAGAAGCCCCACGCCTCTGCCGCGATCTGCGAGTAGGGGATCTTCCGCGAAGGAGAAATGCCGCTTGTGGGATATTCCGGACCTTTTCCTTTTTCGAAGTCTAAGTCGGTGGCATCGGAAAAATAGTAGATTTTCTTCGGCTGCCAGGGACGAAGCCCCTCTCCGTAATTATTAATGTTCCAACGATCGCGCGGCGCTGCGACCTGCTCAGGAAAGGCGAGCGGATTGCCTGCCAGGTCGAAAGCGTCGGTCGCAAGGACTCCGGCTGCCTGATGGTCCTCATGGTTCTCGCCAACGTCGTAGTTCGGCATCCAGGTGAAAATGACTTCCGGTCGTGTCAACCGGACAAGCCGTATGACTTCCTCCTCCATCCTGCCGTGCCCCCATCGCTCGAGCGAATGAAGCACGTCCTCGCCCGGGGTGTCGGAACCGTCGAGAAACCAGGAAAGCGCGATGCCATAGGAGGCGAGAGACTGGCGCGCCTCCATTTCGCGAACGTCGGAGAGCGCACGAGCCTGTTCCTGGCCCGCCGCGTTCCCGCCCGAATTGCCGTGGGTGGCGTAGACGAAGCCTACCTTCTTATGCCGTTGCTCAATCGACTGCGCCAGATAGGCCGCAACCTCGATGTCGTCATCGGGATGGCCGACAACGACCAGAATGTCGACTTTGTAGCGGGGGTCGGGGTCCGGCAAAGGCGGCGCGGCCTGCGAGCCAACCTGTTGAACTCCGAAAAGAATTAGAGCGGACAAAGCCAGCCACGAAGGGTGTGGTTTCATCTTGGGGACCTTCTAGCCCTCCTCCTGTCTTGGCGGAATCACGCTGTAGCCAGGCGCGGCCTGCTTGAGATTGTGCGTGAGCTTAGCTTGGGCGTCGCCGACGGCCCAGCGAATTCCGCCTGCGAGAAGATTCAGGAAGAATGCGTTCGACCAGTTCTCGGGCCGGTCGCCGATGGCGGTGAAAAACACCCGGCCCTTGCCCTCCATGCGCGCCCAGGCGATGGGATAGGGCGGACGCTCGTAGGGCTTCCCTTTCATGCCCTTGGTATCGAGCGTCGCGATCACGTGTATATCGGTCCTGAAATCCTTCAGCGAGTACCACTCGTCCTCGAGTTGCACGGGAGACGACACCCCTTCGAGGCCGGGAAACGTCGGATCGTTGATGATGAGGTTTGTCTTCTGCAGCCGTGGATCGCGGCCGTGCGTAATGAATTCGCCGCCGAGCATCCTTATATAAGGATCGGCTTGGTCGCCGTGCGCGATGTAGCGGTTGGAATTGTCCTTCGGGTCGGGCGCGGTGTGGAAGGTATCCGAGGCAGCGTGGACGCCAATAAAGCCGAGGCCATCGCGAATCTGATTGAGCAACGCCTGCTTGCCTGCGGGCGACATGGCCGGGTTCTGGTCGGTGCCGGTTGTGGTCAGGTCGCCAGTGGTAAAGAAAAGCACGGCCGTATGATGGCGGAAATCGCCGGAATCAAAAACCCGGCCATCCTTGGTCGCGGTCACCTCGAAACCATGCTTGCTGCCGAGGGAAGTAACCGTCTGTTCGACGATGCTGGGCCTGCCGTCGATTCTTTTCACTACTTGATGTTCGAAGCCCGAGGACTTGGTAAACACCAGAACAGACTTTTTTTGTGAGCTCAACAAGTCGACCGGCATGGCAACACTGGCGGCGGCGACAGCTCCGGTGGTAAGGAATTGCCGGCGGTTGAAGTGGTCCTTTCTTATAGTCATCGATCTCCTCCTCACCCCAAAATTCTATGTCGGCCAATGGCTGCCGAAGCGGCTCCGGTGTGTCCCGCACCGCAGGCGAGCGCCCGAGCCTCGCGAAATGTCCTTGACCTTGTTCAACCCTGGTACGCCGCCTGCAGGCTGAGCGAAGAAAATTGCCGGACGTTGGATGGTCTTCACGAGGTTCAGATTTTTCCGTTGATTATACGAGCCGCCTCATACAGTTTCTCTACGGCTTCCTCGGGCAGTCTTCCGCTAGTGTCCGGCGACAGGTTCAGCAGGAGGTTGGCGCGACCGTCGCGGCACGCCTTATAACCCGCGGCAATCGCCTGTGGGCTTTGCGTCTCAAACCCGGGACGCCAGAACCAGCTGTGCATGGGGGGCATGGGCTTGTACGGCGGGCCGGTTGGTATCCACGATTCCATCGGCATGTAGTATGGCCCGCCTTCGAACTTCACCTGCGGGTCGTGGCCTTCGGGCGGAGGCAGCGCGTCTTCGCCATTGATCACATCCGTGGGCCAGCTTTTCGGCTCGCAGACACGCCCCAGATTGCGCTTGCTCTGATAAAAGGCCTGGTTCATCACCACAATCCCCTGCGGGCTGTACTTCTTGATCAGCCGGTACAGTTCCCAGCGCTGCTCGTCGGAGAGTTTCCAGGTGATGTCCAGTAGTTGATAAAACGTGTTGGGATACCGGCTGTGCAGCTCCGTGAGCTGCCGCTTGATGAGCTGGTAGTACCCTTCCTTCACGGGAATGTTCCAGTCGAACACGCCCTCGTTGTGGGGATCGAGAATGCAGTAATAGAATCCCGGCACTACTTTGTACTCATGGCAGGCGGCCACAAAGGCCGCGACTACGTCGGTCTTGTTCGGGCTCGCGGCCACGTCGTAATCGTAGTTCGCCGAATCCCACAGGCAGAATCCGGACATGTGCTTCGCAGTCAGCACGGCATATTTGGCGCCCAGATCGCGGGCCACTCGAATCCACTGCCGCACGTCGAGATGTGTGGGATTGTACGTGCTCGCCGGAGCTGAGCCGGTTTCATAGTCATTTCCGGTGAACGTGTTCATGCTGAAGTGGAACGAGACGCCGAACTGGAGCTGCTCGAATTTGCGCAGGCCGGGCGTAGGATGCGCAGCCGGTCCGGTTGGACCGGCGGCGCGGGCGTAGGCCGTTCCGGCCAGAACGAGAGGCACCGACGCCGCCACTCCCCGGGAAAATTCGCGGCGGTTCACTTCGCACCTCGCAGCGTGAAGGCGACGTAGACGCCGCCCGAAGGCGATCGGAGGTCCTTGCCGCCGCCGGCCGCGATCACCACATACTGCCGGCCGTCGACTTCGTAGGTGATCGGCGTAGCGTTGCCCGAAAAAGGCAGCGTAGTCTCCCAGAGCAATTTTCCCGTGGACTTGTCGAAGGCGCGGAACTTCTTGTCGTAATTGGTGGCGCCGATGAAGAGCACACCGCCGGCGGTCACGATCGGCCCGCCGTAGTTTTCGCTGCCGGTGTCCTTCATGCCCTTCGCCGCAAGCTCCGGATATTCGCCCAGAGGAATCTTCCACGCGTATTCGCCCGTGTTGAGGTTGATCGCGTTCAGAGTGCCCCACGGCGGAGCGACCGCCGGATAACCGTCGGGATCGTGAAAACGCGTGTAACCGGAAAAGCGGTAACGCATGAGCGGCGGCTCCGGTTGGCCGGATGACAATTCCTTGTTTTCGCCTTCGCTCACAAATTTCACCAGCGCGTTGACTTCATCCTGACTGAGATTCGGAAAACCGGGCATTCTTCCCCCACCCTTCCGAATGCGGTCTTCTATCTGCTCCTGCGTCCTGCGGTCGCGGATACCCACGAGCGACGGAAACAGCGGCGGAGAGCCTTTCATGTCGTCGCGGTGACAGATCGTGCATTGGCTCTGGTAAATGCCTTTGCCGCTCGCCTGATTCGCGGTGTTCTCGGCCAATTCGACCGCCCAGGCCATTTCGTTGGAATTGACGTAAAGAATGCCCGAGTCTGAATCAAACGCCGAGCCGCCCCATTCCGCCCCGCCGTCGAAGCCGGGAAAAATGACCGTGTTCTTTCCCACGCTCAAGGGAACGAACTGCCCTTCGCTGCGGTAGGTACGAAATTGCTCGAGGACCCACTGGTGCGCCTCGGGAGTCCGGTTGGTGAGCATGTCTTCGGTCAAGTGCTGGCGGGCGTAGGGCGCCGGCTTGGTCGGAAGCGGTTGCTTGTCCGCGGCCACCTCACCCTTCAGATCGCTGGGCGGATATTTGCGGTACTTGACGGGGAAGAGCGGCTTTCCCGTGGCGCGATCGAATACATAGACGAAACCCTGCTTCGTGGTTTGGGCCACGGCATCGACGCGCTTGCCGTCGTGGGTAAGGGTGACCAGCGTCGGTGGAGAAGGGAAATCGCGGTCCCAGATGTCGTGGTGAACGCCTTGAAAATGCCAGATGCGCTCACCGGTTTCCGCGTTCAGGGCCAGCTCGCAGTTGGCAAAGAGATTGTCGCCGATGCGGTCGCCGCCGTAGAAATCGAATGCCGCCGATCCGGTCGGCGCATACAGAATGCCGGTCTTCTGATCGACCGTCATTCCGGTCCAGTTATTGGCCGCGCCGCTTTTCTGCCAGGCGTCCTTCGGCCAGGTGTCGTAGCCGAACTCGCCGGGATGGGGAATGGTATGGAAACTCCATCGCAGTTTCCCCGTGCGCACATCGTAGGCGCGAATATCTCCGGGAAGAGCGGGCAGGGTTTCCGGAAGGCGCCCGCCGACGATAAACAAATCCTTGTAGATGACGGCCGGGCTGGTAAGCACGATGGACCCGGTCTTCTGATCGCGCCCCAGATTCTCGCTTAGATCGACGCGGCCGTGCTCGCCGAAGCCCTCGATCGGCCGGCCCGTCTCGGCATTCAGCGCGTAGACGAAGTTCATCACGCCGACGATGATGCGTCGATCCTGCCTGTCAGGGCTCGTCCAGTACGCGAGTCCCCGATCAGGCTGGTTACCGACAAAGCCGGAATCAAACTTCCACTTCAGCCCGCCGGTTCGGGCGTCGAGGGCGAAGACCTTTTGCGATGGCGAAATTCCATAGAGGACCCCGTCAACTTCTATGGGGCTTGTCTGGAGACCGCCGGTTTCTCCCGTGTCGTAAGACCAGGCAACTTCAAGCTGGCCGACATTGGAGGCATTGATCTGGTTGAGCGGCGAGTAATGGGTGTTCTCCGTATTCCCGCCGTAGATCGGCCAGTCGAACCCCGCGCCGGCCTCTGACTGCACGCCAACAGGCGCCGCGACAAGGGAAATCCACAAAAGACATTTCAGACCGCACTTTATTCTAGACATCGGCCGATATCAGAAGCTTACCTTCAAGCTCATCTGGATGTTACGGGGATCGTTGCGGGTGCCGAACACCTGCCCAAAATTACCGCAATCGAGACAGAGGTTGATGTTGCTGCCCCACCCTCCATAGTACTCGCCGCCGTACTGGGGGTGATTGAAAGCGTTCAGGAACTCGGCCCGGAACTGAGTTTTGACCCGCTCGGTGATGTCGAAGCTCTTGGAGACGGCCAGATCGGCATTCCTGGTTGCGCCTTCCCGCAACTGGGTCATCCGCGAAGGTTCGTTTCCGTAGGTCAGGCCAGCCGGTGGGGCGAAGGCCGCAGGATTGATCCATTCGTTGATGGTCTGGTGCGCCGGCCTGGGATCGCCGACAAGATTCGGCAGTCCCTGTCCCGGAAATCCGTAGTTTCCAAGGGGGCTGGAGGAGTAAAACGGCGAAAGCAGAGGCATTCCGCTCGCCAGCCGAATTATCCCGGAAACTTGCCAGTTCCCAAGGATCCCCCGGACGAGTTTGGGAGCGCCTGCTCCAAAGTGTTGGCCTTTGCCGTAAGGCAAGTCATAGACCAGCGCGGTAGCGAAGCTTTGCGGTTGGTCGTGGGTGCTGACCGCATAATCCAGCTTCGGATTGTACGAATCCCGCCACAGATTGCCCGTGGTCCAGCCCAGGAAATCTTCCGATCCGTCGTCGAGCGCCTTCGACCAGACATAAGTCGAGAGCAGGCTCAAACCATTCGAGAACTGGTGGTTGAATTTCACGTTGAGCGCGTCGTAGGCGGAGCTGGCGCCCGGGTACGAGCGGTTCCATATCAGATAGGTGTACTGGGGGTATGGCAGGAGAAGCTGAGACTGCGAGACCTGCTGACCGCTGAGGGGACTGTTCGGATCGGTGATGATGCCATAGAACGGATTGGCCACGGGGTTGCTCAGGTAGCTGCTGCCGAGCGCCAGGTCCTTGGTCGGGAGCTGGTCCGCGTTGAGATTGGGATTTCCATACATCAAGCGGCGCCCGCGCATCCCCATGTAGCCGATTTCAAACACCGAATGGGGGGTGAGCTGGTACTGGAGGTCCATGCTCCACTGCTCGGCGTAGCCTGTGGGATGCGGCCCTTTGGGCCAGATCTGGCTGGCGCCGTCTCCCACCTGCGTCATTTCGCCTTGCGCGCTTCCCGCCGGCTGGACCAGTCCGTTGGGGAAGGGGTTGCTGGCGAGATTGGACGGAACATACCCCAGACTGTTCACGCTGCCAAGCCAGTTGGTGGTCGAGGTGAATCCCAGAAATTCGCCCGGCTGGTCGTAGCTGATCATGGCGGAAGCGGGAGCGTAGAACAGGCCCGCGCCTACGCGGCCGACCAATTTATCGGTGATCTTGTACGCGAGTCCCAGGCGGGGAGCAAAGTTGAGATTGTCGGGCCCCCAAGCGTAGCGATTATTCTGGCTGGCGTACTCAAAGGCTCCGTTCATGGTGTAGCCAAGCTGCGCACTGATGGGGTTAACGGCGGAAGTATCGAAGTAGGTCAAGCGATTGTAGCGTTCGGTTGCCGGCCTCTGGTTTTCGTAACGAAGGCCCGCGGTAATGGTCAGGCGCTCGGTGGCCCGCCACTGGTCCTGAATGTAGGCGCCGAAGGTGTGCAGACTCATTGCCGGGTCCATCTGTATGGACGACGTTCCGTTGCCCGTCCCGAGCAGCAGGGCTGCAATAGCGTCCCCGTTGTTGCCGGTGCCGCCGCCCTCCTGTGCCGCCACGCAGGCGCCGCCCCCGTTTGTATTCGGGTCGCACTCGGTGAACGCTCTGGGGAAATTGAAGGTCCCCGGCGTATCCTGGCGGTTGTTCATGAAATAGATGTCGTAGTTGCCGCCGAACTTCAGCGTGTGTTTCCCGAGTTCTTTGGTTATATTGCCGATCGCCGTGCCGTTGCTGCGGACATAGCGGTTGTAGCTGGCGTATTGACTGCCGAGCGAGTTGTAGTTGTCCGCATTCACCAGCGGGAGCAGCGGGGCCTGAAATAAAGTCGGGGAAAGGCCTATGGTGCTCGCCGTGGCCTTGCCGAAGCCGACCGAAGTCTGCTCTTCATGCCAGTGTCCAATCCCGACATAGGCATCGACTACCCAGGTGGGACTCGGGGTGTAAGTGTCGTTGAGAACAACCTGAAAGCCGCGATCGTCGTTGGTCGCGCTGTTGTCGGCGCCATTGCAGAAGAAGCACGCCGGGGTGTAGTTCTGGCGGACGCGATCGGACATGCGCGCAAAGATCCGGTTCTTCGCGCTCTGTTCCCAATCGATACGCCAGTCGAATTTGTCGTTGTCCGTGGTCCCGCCGCCTTGTTTGTAATAGTTGTTGGTGAGGCCGCCCTGCGTGGGCAGGGGATAGAGCGAAAGAATCTTCGCGCCTACGGAGTCCCAGAGATTCTTTGGAATCTGATTGTTTGGAAATGGGTCGCGCGTGAAATAGGTTCCGCTGGCGTCGGTCACCTGACGGGTTGAAAACGGGTTGTAGATCGCATAGGGCAATTCAGAAAAATCCCCGTTATGCATCTTGGCGGTGGGGACGGTCAAAAAGCCGCTCGACTCCACATCGGGCTGGCGCAGCCCTTCGTAGGCGCCGAAGAAGAACAGATGGTGTCTGCGGGAAATGGGGCCGCCCAGGGTCCCCCCGAACTGGTTGCGATGGAAGAGACCTTTGGGGGTTATGGGAGTGCTGTGATCGTTGCCCCAGCTGTTGGCATCGAGCGCGGAATTGCGCAGGTAATCGTAAACCTCGCCATGGAGCTTCTCGGTGCCGCTCTTGGTGACCAGAGTCACCACGCCCGCGCCGGAGCGTTCGTACTGGGCGTCGTAGACGTTCTGCACGACCTGCTGCTCCTCTACGGCGTCGTTGTTCGGAGCGACCAGAAGCCCTCCCCAGTCGACGGCGGTAGAAGGAGCGCCATCAATCAGAATCTGTTCGTTCCCGCTTCGCCCTCCATTGAGGCCGAAAGCGCTGCCGTTTTGATCGAAGCTGGTGGATTTCGAAGTCAGCCCGCTTTGCGCTTCGGTCGTACCCGCCAGGGCAAACACGAAGTTCAATGGGTTGCGGTAGCTGTTCGGCAGCGATTCAAGCAGATGGGCACTCAAGGTGACGGAATTGTTCGCCGACTCGGTGTCCACCAGCACCGACTCGCCCGTTACCTCAACCCGCTGTTCGGTTCCGCCGATGGCGAGCGGGAGGTTCACGGTGGCGGCCGTGTTCGCCAGCAGAATCATGTTGCTGTGACGAACGGTTTGGAAGCCCGGCGCCCCCGCCGTGATCTCGTACGTTCCCGGCAGCAGATTATCGAATTTGTACGATCCGGCCGCGTTCGACGTGGCGTCGCGCGTGTCGCTGGTATTCATGTTGCGGAGACGAATGTTGGCTCCCGGCACCACGCTGCCGCTCGGGTCAGTGACAGCGCCGGCGATGGACGCGGAAAATGTCTGCGCCAGACTGCCCTCAACGAGGGCGGCGAAAACCCCGAATAAAATACAAAGCCAAAATAGATGGTTTGGCCTGAATCGCACATGCATTTTCCTCACGAACACTCCTCCGCTTTACTGATTGGTAAATTCTCTGGATTGTCTGGCTGTAGCTCAGAACCCGCTGCTGCGGTCACGCCGTCTTTCTCACTCTCTACGGACGCGTTCCCTGGCGTCGAATCGGTTGGCAATCGATGATGGGAAACCAAATCGGCATTGGCCGAAGCACTCACGGCCCAGGCGCTCTTTGGCTGCGCGGCAAGAAAACGCTCGACCTCGGATGAGGCAGGCATCGATGGCTGGGCCCCGTGCCGGGTCACGGAAATGGCAGCGACGGCCGTGGCCCACTCTGCGGCCTCGAGTGGCGCCTTGCCGCTCACCAGACTGACCGCCAGCGCGCCGTTGAAGGCATCTCCGGCGCCCGTGGCATCGACCGTACGCACCGGATAGGCCGGCAACCGCAGCCGGGTGCCGTCGGACAGCGCGACGAAACACCCGCGCGATCCCAGCTTCAGAATTACGTTCCGGCAGCCGCATTGCAGCAATTTGCCGGCTGCCAGCTCGAGTGCATCTTCCCCAAGTTCTTCGAATGCCCGGCCCAGCAAAGAGCAGGTCTCGGTTTCGTTGGGCGTAAGCCAGCTGACGTTGCGCAGCAGGGTATCCGGCAAAGGCCTGGCGGGAGCAGGGTCCAGGATGAAAGGAATGGATTCTTCCGCGCAAATGTCAGAAACCGCCTGCACGGTTTCAAGCGGAATCTCCAGCTGCGCCAGGACCACGCCTGCGGCTCGAATCGCGTTCTCGCGCGCATAAATGTCGCGGGGTTCGAGCTGCGCATTCGCGCCCGGAACGACCGTAATCGCATTGTTTCCGCGAGCGTCGGTGATAATCTCGGCCACTCCGGACGAGCCCTCGACAAAATCGATGGCATCGGTGTTTACCCCTGCCTGCTCGAGTCCGGCCTTCAACTGCTTACCGAAAGAATCGTTCCCCACTTTGCCCAGCATGGCGGCATCAGCGCCAAGCCGCGCGGCGGCCACGGCCTGATTGGCACCCTTTCCGCCGGGAAACGTCTGGAACCTTGAACCCAGAACCGTCTCCCCCGCGACCGGGATTCGCTCAGTCGCCGCCACCAGATCGAGATTGATACTGCCGACTACTACAATGGGTTTCGTCATCGGCTTTCTGAACTGAATCGAGGGCCCGGGATTGCCCGAACCTCTGCTACTGACCCAGGACCGGCGCAACCGCTACCGCTCCCAGTCCCGCAATAAAAAAAAGGAACATCAACGGCACCAGCTTCCGCGCGCTTTCCGGAGCATTGCGGAATTCCTTCCAGATGAAGACTCCCCAGATCGCCGAAACCATGGTCGCGCCCTGCCCGATTGCGTAGGAAATCGCCGGGCCTATGATCTGCGCGTGCGACGCCACAAAATTCAGCACCGCCCCGGTGCACAAGATCAGGCCGCCGGCAATTCCCCAAGCATGCCAGGATCTCTGTCCTCGGAAATAGTCCCTCATCGTGACGGGCTGTCCGCCGGTAAGCGGTTTGCGCATCAGGAAGTGGTTTACCGGCACCGCGCAGACGGCCGTCCCCAGGGCGAAGAAGAAGGCGACGACATAGGGGCCGAGAGAGTGCTCTCCCGTAATCGCCTTGGCCACCAGCGGATAGAAAACGCCCATCAGGATTCCGCAGGCGAGGCTCAACTGGATTCCGCGGGCGCTCAAAGATTTGCGCGCAGTCTCGCGGCGCCGATAGGCGACGGCATCGATGACGATTGCCAGGACAACCAGCGCGACCCCGCCAAAAAGCAGAAATGGGCTTCCCTGCGGCGCAATCCAATAATTCAGCAACACCCCGACGACCAGCGCCAAACCGATGCCCACGGGAAACGCTACCGCCAGCCCCGCGACCTCGATGGCAGCCACGAGCAGAAGATTGGCGACGTTGAAGACCACTCCGCCTAGCAACGCGAAAAGGATGTGCGCGGCGTCAGCGCTGCGGATGTTATTGAGGAAAGATAGCTGGCCTCCGCCTAGACTCCCCAGCGTCAGCCCCCAAAACAAACTCCCGAGAATGATTCCCAGAGTGTAGTCCCAATAAAACAGCTGAAAGGGCCAGCCGGGGGTAAGCTTCATGGTGTTAGCCCACGATCCCCAGCACAGCATGCTGCCGACCATGAACAGTAAAGCAATTCCGTAGGCTTCGGGTTGGTACATATTCAAATCAGCTTGCAGGGCTTTCTGGGCGCCGCCATTCCGGCAGCCGGAGTCAACGCGCCGAGACGTGCGAGTTGTCCGGCAGGCCGCAATCGAACCTGCGGGTCAAAATCCGGCCCTTCCAGGCTTCGCCCCCAACGCGTTTGGCTCAGGCCTGCCCCAGCGTCACATTTTGAAACGTTTAAATTCCGAATCACGGAGTCTAGTTGCCGGTCTCAACCGTTGTCAAGACCGAAATGCTGCGGAACCTATTTGCACTGCAAATTTTCTGGGATTGGCGCCCGATAGCACCCGTTGAAAGGCTTAGCCGGTTCCGGCCGCCTGCGTCCGCTGACTGGACCTGGCGAGTCCGCGTGCGTCCGCAATACAAGCCACCGAGTTTCGAATTCTCAGTTCCGTGGGCAATACGACTTTCTTCGGCGGCTGGGTCAGCCCGTCGATCCTTTCAAGCAGCAGGCGGGCGGCAGTGGTTCCCAACTGATACCCCGATTGGTGCACCGTGGTGAGGGCGGGAGCCGTGAACTCGGCGAAATCGAGGTTGTCAAATCCGACAATGGACAGTTCTTCAGGACAATCGAGGCCCAATTCACGCGCGGCCAAGAGGACGCCAAGCGCCATCAAGTCATTGCAGGCGAATATCGCAGTCGGCCGCGGCAGCATGCGCAACAATCTGGTCGCGGCCTGATAGCCGCTGTCGCGATCAAAACGCGCTTCCTGAATGTAGTCCGGCTCGATCGCCAGCTTGGCCTCGGCCAGCGCGCGCCTGAAACCCTTCAAGCGTTCGGTGGCATTGGCCAGGTGCAGAGGGCCGGTAATGACGGCGAGCCGCCGGTGCCCCATGCGCAGCAGGTGGCGAGTGGCGCTGTACGCTCCTCGCTGGTTGGCGGCCAGGACCACGTCCCCGTTCCAGCCCTCCGGACGGCGATCCACACAGACCACAGGAGACCGCGAATGCGCCGATCTCAACTGCGTGCCGATCTCGCTGCCGACCGACGGAATCACCAGCCAGCCGGCGGGCCGATAGGACTGCAACTCGTTCAGGTATGAGATTTCCTTGCGAGGATCGTTGTCGGTGTTGCACAGCACCAGACGCAGCGAGCGCTTGTAGGCGACGTCTTCGACGCCGCGCACCACCGCAGGGAAGAAGGGATTGGTCACGTCGGGCATCATCATGACCAGCATGCTGGTCCGGTTGCGGCGAAGGCCTCGCGCCAACTGGCTGGGCTGATAGCCCAGGTTGCGAATTGCATCCAGCACGCGCTGCTGCAATTTGTCGCGAACCTTCGCGGTTCCGTTGATGACATGGGAGACCGTGCCGATGGAGACGTCGGCCCTTTCAGCGATCTGGCGGATGGTCACGGGACGGATCATCGGCCCCCCAGGGGAGAGTGAGTTCAAGTGTACCAGCGTCGTCTCCTCAGGGTGGGGAACACACGTTCGTCAGGGAGACTGGATAAAACGTTTCAAGAAATTGCCATGGGCAAATCCCTTGAGAGCAGACTCGAGCCGAAGCCAGCCCGGTTCTGTTCTGTCAAGGGGATTGCGGGCATGGATCGCCCATCCCCCGACGGGTTCTCAGGTCATTTTTGCGCCTTGGCGGAAATCCAACGAAAACGAGGTCCGTGGCCTCATTTCTGGGCGGCGGCGACCGGCTCGGACGTTCGCTGCCGAGAGCCCCTGCCGCCAGGCTTCATCCAATTGTCATAAAGAACTTGATAGGGTTGAGGAGACGCCGATCTCTTACGAAGCAGAAACCGGGGTATGTCCCACGCCTGCAGTGGAGATGAAAAGCGCGCGGTGAACGTGCAGCCAGGATGCTGAAAAAAGTACTCCTAATCCTCAGGGTGCATGGGGTCTGAAAAAGCATGCAGGGAGCCCCGCCGGAACACAGAGAGTGCAAGCATCAGCCGCTGCCCGCGATTCGCGCCAGTGGCAGAGGAAATCTTAGTCCAATCTCGCCGGCGTTCGATGCCATAAGGAGCAAGCTCTGATGGCACTTCCCAGGAACAAAACGAAAATCGTCGCCACGATCGGACCCGCGTCGGAGTCGCCCGAGATGTTGGAACGGCTCATGCGTGCGGGCTTAAACGTCGCCCGACTCAACTTCTCGCACGGCGACTTCGCCGGCCACGCCGAGCGCATCCAGCGCATCCGCTCGACGTCGGAGACGACCGGTTGCCGTGTCGCGATCATGGCCGACCTTCCCGGGCCAAAGATCCGGATTGGCACGATCGAACCCGAGCCGATTCATCTCAATCCCGGGGACAAATTCATACTGACTACGATAGAGGCGACCGTTGGCACTCCAGAGCGCGTGTCCGTGAGCTTCCAGCACTTGCCGGGCGTGGTAAAGGCCGGTGACAGACTTTTCCTGAACGACGGCCTGGTGCAATTGGTAGTCGAGCGAGTCGAAGGAAGCGAAGTTTACTGCAAGGTGTCGGTCGGTGGCGAATTACGCTCCAAAAAGGGCCTGAATCTGCCCGGAATCCCCCTGGGCCTCAGCGCCTTCACAGACCACGACCGCGCTTGTCTGGAATTTGCGCTGCAGCACGGAGTCGACGCTGTCAGCCAGTCGTTCGTCGAGACTGGCGGCGACATTGAAGCGGTGCGGTCGGCCGCCGAAGCTGCGGGCAAGCGACCCTTTATCGTCGCCAAGATCGAACGACTGGACGCCATCGAGCGCTTCGATGAGATCCTGGACGCGAGCGACGGCATCATGATTGCACGCGGCGACCTCGGCGTTGAAGTTCCGATTGAGGAACTGGCAATGGTGCAGAAACAGCTCATCGCCCGAGCGCGGATCGCCGGCAAGCCGGTCATCACGGCCACTCAGATGCTCGAATCGATGACGGGCAGCCGGCTGCCAACACGGTCTGAGGCGACCGACGTTGCGAACGCTATCCTCGATGGAACCGATGCCCTGATGCTGTCCGGTGAATCGGCGATCGGCAAATTTCCCGAGGAGTCCGTAGCGATGCTGGCAAGGATTGCCGCCTACACGGAGTCGCAACGTCCCCCGGTGCGGCTGGAGGAACTGCGCTCGCGCCTGCGGCATGGCCCGCCGACCACCACCGCCGACGCCATTGCCTCGATCGTCGAAACCGCTTTGGATACCTTCCCATGCGCGGCAGTGTTCGTTCCCACACGAACCGGCAAGACCGCCCGCATGATCTCCCGCTTGAGTCCATCGCAATGGATTCTCGCGCTGAGCCGCGACCCGGCGGTGTGCCAGGGACTGGCCTTTTCCTACGGTGTGGAGCCTATCCTGATGCTCGAGGAACCGACAAACTGGTGCGATTTTGCCCGGACCCGGCTAAAGGAGGACCAAGTTCCCGGCCAGGCGGCCCTGCTCGTGGCGGGGCCCTCCAGTCGGAATCCGGCGGCCAATTATCGCCTTGAATTCCTCAACTATGGGGGGTTCACGCCTTCCTCGCCTGCGAGATAGGTCCCGGCAGCCAAGGAGGTCTCAGCAGTTGAAGCCGCGTTGAAATCTTCGGGCAGCCGGTGCAAGCACCGGCTTCTCGGGGACGAGCGTTCGATCGTCCGTGTCGAAGGCAGCCTTCTTCAGATCAAGCAAGACAGCCAACTCGACCGATCCAAACTTTATTCTGGGTCGCCATCCCGAAGCGGCGAATGGAGAATCGCCGGATTGCCGGAGGAGGTTCGGGTCATGGCTTCAAACATGGGCCGGCCCATAGGTGAAATGGCGACAAACGCTATACTCGGTCTGAAGGCGCCGCCAAACTCGACCGGCTGCTCAACACCAGCAGCAGATGACGGCGTTGGGCTCTCCTCACTCACATGATCAAAAAACGAGCTTCTCTCGTTGCCTTTACCTGCCTTGTCTTGATATGCGCGACCGCCGCTGCCAACGATGTTCACGACGTGCCATACCGGCGAATTGACGGCCTCACTTTGACTTTGGACGCACACCTGCCCGATGGGGACGGACCGCTGCCGGCCGTCGTGCTGGTGCATGGAGGTGGTTGGGTCGCGGGCGACAAGCAGCAATATATTACCTACATTTTTCGGCCGCTCTCGGATGCAGGCTTCGCGTGGTTCAGCATTAATTACCGCCTTGCGCCGCGATACCATTTTCCGGCCCCAGCGGAGGACCTGGAGGCTGCGATCCGCTTCATTCAAGCGAACGCCGCCGCCTACAAAATCGATCCCCGTCGGATTGCGCTGATTGGGGAATCAGCCGGGGGTCATTTGGTGTCTTACGTCGGGGCGCGCCATGACCGAGAATCTCGCGTCGCAGCCGTTGTTTCCATGTATGGAATTCACGACTTCGTTTCCGCCAGCATGGAGTGGAAGCCATTTCCACACGAAGTCTTCGACTTGTTCGGGATCACCGCCGTAAATGCAGAAACAGTTTCGCACCTGGTTGAGGCCTCGCCTGTGGTTTACGTCCACAAGGATATGCCTCCTTTTTTACTACTTCATGGCTCAAAGGATGAAGATGTTCCCTATAGTCAGTCGGTTGAAATGTGCAGCAAGATGAAACGCGTGGGTGCCCGCTGCGACCTGATCACCATCGAAGGAGCACCCCATGGTATGGACCATTGGGAATCTCATCCGGAATTCTTGTGGTACAAGAAAGCTCTCATTGACTGGCTGCAAAAGACTTTGAAGTAGCGCCACGAATCCTGGCGGATTCGCGAATGCCTCGGCCGAGACGACCCCTGCCCCCTGATGGTCTTCATGGCGTCCGCCGACAACATAATTCGGGTTCTCATAAAGAACTTCCGGAACGGCTGAGGCGGATGAGACGATGAGACTTGGAACCTAACCTGACTTTCGCAGATGCGAAAGTCAGGCTGATGGACTCAGCCGAAACCTTCTACTCCGGCCAAGTCCAGATTGCTAAAAATGCAGATGCAGGCCGAACTGCATCTGTCGCATTGTGGCAGCGGCCGTGATCTGACCTGCGCCGGATACGTCAACGGTCGGGTTCGGATTCGCCAGATTCACATGATTAAACGCGTTGTAGTTTTCCCACTTGAACTCGAGCGTTTTGCCTTCCGCAACGGTGAATACTTTCCCCAGCGAAAGATCGAAGTCAGTAAGTCCAGGACCTCGTAGCGAGTTGTGCCGCACATCGCCGTTGCGACCTACACCCTGAGGGGATGTGTATGCAGCGGGGTTGAACCACAGGTTCGCGTCAGGGTTGGGAACGCTGGGATCGCCAATCTGATCCGCCCGCACCTGGTTCAGATCAGCATACACAAGCGGTGCGTTCGATACGTTCGGAGTAAACGGCAGACCCGATTCCACGGTTGTAACTCCAGTGAAGTCCCACCCGCCGAGGATCAGATCGATCGGTTTACTCGCGGCACTGCCCCAATGTCGTCCTCTGCCAAAAGGAACTTCCCAGAGATGACTGACGGTCAAAGTGTGCGTGCGATCGTAGTTCGCCGGTCCGTGGTCCTGCCACCAATTCAGACTATTTGAAAACGGACTGCCAGTCTCGCTGTTAGCCATTGCTTTCCCATACGTATACGTGACCAGAAAATCCAGGCCATGCGACGCACGTTTCTGCACCTTCACCTGCATGGCGTGGTAGCTCGAGTTATCGCAATTGCAGGTCTCGAATAACCCTTGCTCCAGACCGAACTTCTGGAAATAGGCTCGGCGGGCGTCATAGTTATCGCAGGTCCCGTCCGCCACACAATTCGGATCGAGCGCTGCTTGATTCACATTTGGATTGACGAATAAATGCCGGCCTACATTGCCGATGTACGCAATTTCCCCTGTCAGGCTGGAAGTAAACTGATGCTGTAGGGTCAAATTCCAGGAATCGGCGAGCGGAATGCGGTACGAGCTAGGCGGATTGAAGAAATAGAAAACATTGAGCCCATTGGGCAGCGGATACCGCCCATTCGAGCCAATTGCGGGGTTCACCGGCAGAGGCGGGCCGGCAAACAGATTGAAAACCGGAGAATAGTTGTTGTTCTGATTGATCTGTTGCGGGTTCGTAATTGGCGGATCGTAGTCCGGTGCCTGACCGAACACGGCGCCCAGGCCCGCCGGGCTAAAACTCCGTCCATAGCCGGCTCGTACGACCGTATGCTGCTGCACCTGGTAAGCAAAGCCAAGCCGTGGAGCGAACCCGAGATTGTACGCTTTCACACCCATATTTAACGGTACCGATCCTTCGCCAGCGACCAACACCTCGCCCGTATTCGGATCGAAGCTCCCGGCGCCCCCCTGACTTGCGGCCGTTTGCGGCAGATAGTTCTCATAACGTATGCCGTAGCTGAGGGTCAGCTTCGCCGTCGCCCGCCAGGAGTCCTGCGCGTAAAAGAAGAGTCGGGTCTGTCGCAGTCCTGGATGAAAACCGCTGCCGGTAAAGTAACGCGCGAAGTTGCTGGGATCTCCCAACAGGAATGATGCCAGCGCCGCTCCCGTCGTGCCCCCGCCCACACCGTCCACGTCTGCGCTGCCCGTCACCCCGTCGGAAAAGGTAATCTCGCCGGAACGGTGAGAGTCGCTGGGAATGCGCTGCTGCTGCGCGCGGCGAATATCAGCTCCCCAGCCAATCGTGTGATTGCCCTTTGTCTTTGTCCAATTATTCACCCACTGGAAATGGTTCTCGGTCTCTTTCAGCGGGCAATTGCACTGGTTAACCCCGAGAGCATAGCCAAAGTTAAATCCGCCATTGCCTTGAACGTAGAATGCCGGCATGCCGCTGGTTTCGGTCGTGCCCAGGTTGAGATTCGGCAATCCGGCATCCGTTGCCGGTGTTGTTCCCACGCCGTTTGGCTGCACGCGAATCCGATAGCGGTAAAATCCGAAGCGGAAATCTGTGATCAGAGAGGAACTGAGCGCGTAGGTGCTGCCGAGCGCGAGACTCTGGTTGCGATCGAGCGAACTGCCCGCGAAATTGATTCCATTCAAGGCTGGACCACCCGCCTCGCTGCCGTAAGCGCCCGGTGCGGAGAGATCAAAGTCGGCAAGCGTGTACCGTCCGAACATATGCATTTTGTCGGAGAAGTTGTAGTCAATCCGACCGTCCACTTGATCGCTGTTAAATTGTTCGGCGCCAATGGCATCGTAATTGTTTGCGATTCCAGCACCGGCGATATTCGGCTGTGGCAGAAACTTCAGGATGCTGGTAATCGATGCTGGCACGGACAGCACATTCACCTGCCCACCTGTCGAAATCGCTTTTCGTCCTGTTCCATCTCCGTTTCCCGTTGTGGGATCGAATACCATCCCCTGCTGCGCCGCGACAGCTTTTCCTTCGGTCGTGGTTACCATCACCGGACTTGCGCACCCAGTGGGTGACGACGATCCATCGCTGCAAATGAAATCGCCGAGCAACCCCGTCAAATCTCCGCTGCGCTCCGCCGCAGTGGGCACGGTTGTGATGAGCGAAGCGTCACGGCGGCGTCGCGTCCCCTGATAATCGCCAAAGAAGAAGAGCTTGTCCTTCTTGATCGGACCACCGAACGAACCGCCAAACTGGTTCCAACGTAACGGAAGGTTCGTTTGCGAAAATCGATCGGAAGCATTGAATACGTCGTTCCGCAAATATTCGAACGCCGAACCGTGATAACTATTCGTGCCAGACTTGGTCGTTGCCTGGAGCAGGGCTCCGGCAACCGATCCAAATTGCGCATCATAGTTACTGGTCGTGATCTTGAATTCCTGCAGAGAATCGAGGTTCGGATTGACCACCGCAATGCCCAGAATGGCGCTCTCGTTCTCTGTTCCATCGAGCAGGAATCCATTCGAGGTAAACTGCTGGCCATTGACGTCGATCTGATATCCACCTTGCGGGTTTTCGGCCGCCGCGTGTGTCCAATCGTTGAGTTGTGTGCCGGGGGTTACCAAGAGCATTTGGGTGAGATTGCGGTTCAGGATGGGCAGGCCCCCGAGCTCGCGCGTTGTCAACGTACTGCTCACGTCGGCGCGATCGACTTTTAATAGGGGCGTTTCCTCCGTGACTTCCACCTGAGCGGTTGCTCCCTGCACTCCTAAGCGCGCGTCCACACGCGTCGACGCGTCGATCTGAATATCCGCAGTGGATTCGAACAGACTGAATCCCGCTGCTGTAACGCTGACGAGGTAACGCCCCGCGAGCAGGTGCGTTTGCTCATAATTGCCCCTCGCATTGGTGACGGTTTTGTATTCACCCCCACGGTCCAGATCTTTAATTATGACGGTCGCATTCGGCACCGCCGCGCCGCTAGGATCATTGACCGTGCCGACAATGTTGCCGTATACGGCTTGACCAAAGGCAAACTGCCCCAGCAACAACAAAAGCGAGACTAAGAGATACACCAGTTTGTTTTTCTTCATGGAGAGTCTCCCCCGGGTTTAGCCCGTACCGGGATGGTTAAGGCGGCGAATGGAGTCAACAGGCGAGACCAGGAGTCGCCGAGGGCGTGGACTTTCTTTGTCTGTCCTACACATCTGCCTGTCCGACACACGTCAAGAGATTCTGGAAGTCCACATCCGCATCCGGTTGTGACTTTGTAAAACTATTTAACAAAGCTGTCGCACTGTTTATCATCGTTCTACTCTCGTTGTCAATTCATTTTCAGGGACAGGTTCAGGGGACGCGTCACTTCGTAGCCGATAGCAGGCTCTCTTCTACCTCGTCTAAGGCGAGCCTTAACACTCCGTAAAGCTGGGCATCTTCTCCGAGAATGCTGATTGCCAGTCGCGGGCGTGCGAAGTCGTTGCGTTCCAGGATGCGCCGGGTCTTTTCGAACAGGCATTCGCTCGTCCCGATGCCGCCTCCCAAAACAACCAGGGACGGGTTCAACAGCACACAGATATTCGAAATCGTATTTGCGAGTATCTTGGCTGACTCAGCCAGGATTCGCATGGCAGCAGAGTTCCCGGCCTCGGCCAGCTCGAAAACTTCGGTGGGCTTGAGCCTGGGATCGAGCCGCCCGTTTCTGCCCTTCTCGCAAGCCATCTGCCATGCGCGTGCGATTCCATGGCCACCGATTAAGCTTTCGAGCGCGCCTGGCTTGTCCATGAGTACCGTGGAAACGTGCGTACCTGGGACCTGAAGATATCCAACCTCGCCGGCGGCCCAGTCAGCGCCATGATATAGCTCGCCGCGAACGAAAAGGCCGGCTCCAATTCCCGTTCCGATGGCCAGAAAGACAAAGTTGTCGCACCCTCTTGCGGCGCCATTCCAGCGCTCGCCAATCGCGGCAACGTTCACGTCATTGTCGATCACGACGGGGACTCTTAGTCGAGTTCCCAGCAGCGCACGCAACGGTACGTTTTCCCAATTCGCCAAGTGAGGTGCGGAGAGAACCATTCCGGCTTTCACGTTGGTAATACCGGGCGCTCCCGCGGCCACCGCCAGCAGTTGACGCCAGCCAAGTCCCTGCTGCCGCAGCAATTCGTGTATTCCGTCGCGAATCCGATCGACAACCTTGGCCGGCGTGTGGAGTACGCTGGTATCTGCTGTCCAGCGGCCCAGAATCGTGCCATCCAAATCGGCCAGTACCAGACGCAGGTTCGACCCGCCGATATCGACCCCGGCGACACAGCCGTATTTCGAGTTGAAGCGCAATAGATCGGGGCGGCGCCCACCGTTCGACGTGCCTGGACCCAAATATTCGACCAAGTTCCGTTTTTCCAGCAATTCGATGGTGCTCGACACCGTGGGGGCACTAAGCCCCGACAGACGAACCAGATCGGCCCGAGAGCACGGACTGTTGGCGCGCAGCAGGTTAAGAAGCTCGCGGGAATTCATCTGCCTGAGGAGGAAAGGACGAAATGGGCCGGATCTCGAGGCGGAAAAGGGTCGCGATTTACGCATACATCTCAACGAAAACACCGGGTCCCCAGCACAACCCGGCAAATCAGGAACAGCAGATAAGTTAATATTCTTTAGAAAGTTCGGCAAGCTTTTTCAGTTCTGTCACATATGCATCCAGCAGAGCCTCATTTCTGCTCATGGAGTGAACTGCCAACTGTGAGGATTCGCAAGGATAACGGGATGGCCGCCTCGCGATGCATGCGCTGTTCATTTTTCCATTCGTCGTAACCGGAAGGTGACACTGCGAATGGCGTGGATCGCCATACAATTCGCCCCTGATGGTCGGGATTGCCCAAGGACCCGGGAGACGCGAACGTTGGCGCGTCATCTGGTGGTTAAGGCGGTGTGGCCTCAGTGAAAAGGGTTTGACAGGAACTCCATGGCTCGGCCCTTCTCGAACGGGCGTCCTGTTGTCCCGTGACAGCGTCTACGATTTAAGCGACCTCAAGCCCTTGAAAACCCCGCAACTTGGAAAATGTCATGCGGGCTGCCGGTCTGCAGCACATAGGCTTCTGCTCTCTTATAGCCACTCTGCAGCCCGCGGAAGGCCGCGACGGTATCCTGAAGTCCGTAGAAATAATCAGGGTTCTGGCTGGCATGCGCATAGCATGCAGCTTTCTTCGCATCGAGAACGCCGGAGATGTCCACGTAATGCGTGGGAGTGCCAAATTGCATTGTGTCCTCGCCGTCGGACACCTCGTAGTAATACATGGGAAATTTGGGGTCTGATTGCCTCCATGATTCAAACATCAGGCTCGCGATCGCCCGGTGGTCGGGATGATTGTCAATGAGCCATTGGTTGAACACCGCGTCGGGCTTCTCCGCATCGATGATCCTCTTGAATGCTTCGTAATGCGCAGGGTCAACAATCGCATGACCGTTGACTTGATTTGCATACATGGGTCGGGCATCCAGAATTCCACATGCTTTCTTTGCTTCCGCGATTCTCACAGCCGCGGAGGTATCCTTCCACGAACCGTCATTTAAGTAGAGCAGCACCACCTCGTGGCCGAGGGCCGTGAATCGGGCAACCGTTCCCCCGCAGCCATATTCCGGATCACCAGGGTGGCCGCCACACACAATGATCTTTAACTTGCGCGCTGTCTGGGCGTCTGAGCGGTTGCTGGCGAGCCCACTCACAGCCGCTGCGCCCGCGATACCTGTAGTCTTCAGCATTTCTCGTCGATTCATTGCCTGAAAGGAGAACCCCCTTTGTGCCTAGCGGTAAACATCTACGTAGTTCGGGCCTTTCACGTCAGCTTGCCGCAACTCTTCGAGCAAGGAAATGCCCCGGCGAGCAGCGGGGAACGACGAACGGACTATCGCTGTCGACGATGTCCCCTGCGGTTCACTCAAAGCGATGCGGCTGGCCGGTGGCCGAGAGCACGGCATTCCAGTCCGGGCTCAGAGGATCGACTCGTTTCTGCTGCGACACCAGGAGTTCGATCGGGACGTGAATGAAACGATCATGCAAGAAACCGATGACCAGGCCCGTCTTTCCGGCCATCCCTGCATGGACGGCGTGTCTCGCGAATGCATCGCAAAGGACCGAGTCTTCGGCATTGACCGGCCTGCTGCGGACGATGTAGCTCGGGTCAAAGTAGCGCATAACGATCGGAATTTTCTGCGCGCTAAACCACTCTTCGATCTTCTCGCGCAGGAACCAACCGATATCACGCAGCCTGACGTTTCCCGAAGCATCGCGCTCATCTCCGGTATTTCCCAACAATTCCTGTCCTGCGCCTTCGGCAACGGCGATGACCGCATGGCGGCTCGCCACAATCCGGCGTTCTAATGCGGCGAGCAATCCACCCGGCCCATCCAATCGGAACGGCACTTCCGGGATCAGCGCGAAGTTTACCTCCTGGCTTGCCACGGTGGCCTCGGCGGTCAGAAATCCGGCATGCCGCCCCATGAGCTTCACTACGGCGATCCCGTTCTCGACGCTGCGCGCCTCGATGTGCGCGCGCTGCAACACTTTGGTTGCCTCCTCGACTGCGGTGAGGAAGCCGAATGAGCGCGCCACAAACGGGATGTCATTATCGATGGTCTTCGGGATCCCGACCACCGAGAGCGCATGACCCCGCTTTCGGGCGGCCTCGACGAACTCCCGGGCGCCGCGCTGCGTGCCATCACCGCCGATGGTGAACAGGATATCGATCCCGCGGCGGATCAGATTCTCGAGCACACGCGCCTTGTTCACCGGACCACGCGAAGTGCCCAGAATTGTGCCGGCTTGCAGATGAATTCTGTCCACCAACTCGTGCGTCAGCACGAACGGTTCCGCGCCGTGTTCCGGATCCAACCCTCGATATCCCCAGCGGAAGCCGAGCACCTCTTTGACTCCGTAGGCGCGCATTTCGAAAAACAGCGACCGGATGACGTCGTTGAGCCCGGGGCAAAGTCCTCCGCAGGTGACGATGCCGGCGCGCGTTTCGGCCGGATTGAAGAACAGATGTTCGCGCGCGCCCGCCAATTCAAAGAGAAGGCCCTCATCCGAGGGCGCATCCACGGTACGGAGGATGGTGGCCGGAAGGCGCTCGGACTCATTCACCCAGCGTTTCAGAGGCGATCGAAAGCGCGCGGCGCCGAGGGCCGGAATATTCGCCGGGATATTCATGGATCATTCCTCAATCGTTTCCCCCGACATTCCCGGGAGCCGGACTCGGCGCAAATGGGATGTCCCCCCTGGAGGGCCGGAATTCGACCCACACTCCCGAACACATGGAATATACCCTGGGGCCCGTTGTTGCATCAAACTTTGGCGCCCTGCAAACCAAGATCTCGGATCAATCGCGGGCTCGAAACAAGAGCGGTGGGCACGATCTCGCGAGTGCCACGGCATCAGATTCACAGGTTCGAACACTTTCGTGCACTCGATTTTCGCAAGGGGAGTCCCTCACGATGGTCGGAAATCCATCCTCTGTCATCGCCACAGCCGTCTTCGACACCAAGCCCTATGATCGGGAGGCGTTCGAGCAGGCCTCAGCCAACCGTGGCATCGACTGGCGATTTCTCGAGTTCCGTCTGACCAAAGATTCGGTCTCTGCGGCGAAGAATGCCCGCGCGGTCTGCGTATTTGTCAATGACCAGTTGAACCGGCCCTGTCTCGAAGCGCTGGCAGGCCTGGGCGTCGAACTCGTGGCCCTTCGCTGCACGGGATTCAATAACGTAGATGTCGAGTCTGCCAGAGGGTTGAAGCTGACCGTCACGCGAGTCCCTGTCTATTCGCCGCACGCGGTAGCCGAACATGCCGTTGCGCTGCTGCTCACGTTGAACCGCAAGACCCATCGCGCATTCAACCGCGTGCGGGAGCTGAACTTTTCACTCAACGGATTGATAGGTTTCGATCTCTACGCCAAGACCGCGGGGATCGTCGGCACAGGCAACATCGGACGCATCGCGGGACAGATTCTCCGCGGGTTTGGAATGCGAGTCCTGGCCTATGACCCGTTCCCCAACCATGAATGGGCCAAGCACGCCGGAGTAAAGTACGTCGAAACTCTCCCAGAGTTGCTAACGACCAGCGACGTGGTTTCGCTGCACGCTCCCCTTACCCCTGAGACCCGGTACACCATTCGGGCGGAGACCATCGAGTTGATGAAGCGTGGCAGCATACTCATCAATTCGAGCCGGGGAGGATTGGTGGACACCAAGGCTTTGATTGACGGGTTAAAGTCCGGGCGCTTTGCAGGTGTCGGGCTCGACGTGTATGAGGAAGAGGAGGGGATTTTCTTCGAGGACCTCTCCGGCGACGTGCTTCACGACGATGACCTGGCCCGGTTACTCACCTTTCCCAACGTGCTGATTACTTCGCATCAAGCATTCCTCACGCGCGAGGCATTGAGCACCATCGCCCGCACCACGGTCACCAATCTGCTGGCCCTGGCCGGCCAGCAGTCATTCGTCGAGGGTTCCGTTGTGACTTAGGCGCTTGAGTCGGCGTCGCTATGGATTTTCTCCTGGCAATCCTGCCCATCGGCTTCCTCATCTATGTGATGACCAAGAAAGACCCTTGGTCCTCCCATACGAGCTTTCCCCTGGCCGCCGTCTTCGTCTACCTTCTGGTTCTCCTGCGCTCCCGGCTCGACGCGTATCTGGTCCACGCCACGGTTGTGAACGGCGCGCTTTCAGCCTTGACGCCAATCTCGATTATCTGGGGGGCAATCCTTCTGTCCCTGGTGATGCGACGTTCGGGAGCGGAAGGAACCATCGGGGAATGGCTGAAGGAAGTAAGCGCCAATCCGGTTGCGCAATTGATGATCGTCGGGTGGGCCTTTCCCTTCATGATTGAGGGGTCCAGTGGTTTCGGAACGCCCGCGGCCATTGCCGCTCCCCTGCTCGTCGGCCTTGGTTTCGACGGGGTGCGCGTGGCGATTCTCACGTTGGTAATGAATGCCGTACCCGTTACCTTCGGCGCGGTCGGCACGACCATGTGGTTTGGCTTAAGCCAGGTGTCATTGAGCTCATCCGAGATGCTGTCGGTGAGCTGGAAAAGCGCCCTCATGCACACGGTGGCCGCGCTGGTCGTGCCGGTGATCGCCCTGCGCTTCATCGTAAGTTGGGCCGACATTCGCGAGAACCTGCTCTACATTTATCTGAGCGTTCTGAGCTGTATGCTGCCCTCGCTGGCTTTGTCCCGCTTCAACTACGAGTTCCCATCGTTGATTGGCGGTGCGGTCGGGCTCTGTCTTTCCGTGCTGCTGGCAAAGCGCCAAGTGGGGCTCGCGCCTGCGCCTGCCGGCAAAGACGCGGAGGCCCTTCCGCCATCCAAACACCACGACCGCCTGCGGGCTTTCGCGCCCTATCTGATGTTGATCGCCATCCTGATTGTCACACGGGTGCGCTTCCTGCCCTTTCGCGCATGGCTCAATGCGGAGTCCCCCAAACTGGCGCTCGACTGGGGGTGGCTGGGCCTATTCAGCGTGAGCGCCGCTCTCGTCTTCAAATTGGATTCTATCTTCGGCACCTCGAGCGGCTGGAGCTATCACGCGCTCTTTGTGCCCGCCCTGGTCCCGTTTCTCGTCGTCGTGCTTCTTTCTATACCGCTGCTCGGAATCGACCTTCCTGCGCTGAAAACGGTCGCGGTCGAAACGACGCATCGATTAATTGGACCGAGCGTCACGCTGGTGGCGGCCTTGATCATGGTCCAATTGATGACGATTGGGGACGACACGTCGCAGACCATGATTATCGGCCGGACCTTCGCCTCGATCACCGGCAGGAGCTGGCCATTCTTTGCGCCCGTGCTGGGGGCGCTGGGCTCCTTTTTCGCAGGCTCGGCCACCGTCTCGAACCTGACCTTCGCCGGCATCCAGGAATCGATTGCCCGCACGCTCGGCTTCGATCGAACTTCGATTCTTGCTCTTCAGTCCGTAGGCGCCGCTTTGGGCAATATGGTTGCCATCAGCAACATCATCGCTGTGACCTCTATTCTGGATCTGCGGAATCAAGAGGGTTTTGTTCTCAAGCGAACGGTTGTGCCCCTGATCGTCTATTGTCTGGTCGCCGGCATATCAGGTCTGATTCTCGCCTAGTCGACACACCTTCGCGAGCGCATCACGCCTTCCATTGAGGCAACGGAACTGCGCGGCGCCAGAGCCGTTGTTAACGGCTGGGATGGCAGGATGAGGTCGAGAACCCCATTCCTAGCGTCGACGCGCATGCCCGAATCGCCCGCTCGGCCCATGCCGCCAAGGGCTTCATGCCGCACGGTCGGCGAGGTACTGGTTGTGGTCGGGCCCGATTGTGTTCCCGAGGATCACTCCGCTTTCACTGTAGTATTGCAGCCGCCGCCGCTCGCAACATCGGCTCGCCTCATCGAACATTACGCATGAGTCGATGGGCTTCGAATAGACGTGCAGGGTCACACTGCCGCGACGAGATTTCTCGAGATTCTCGATCTGGTGCGTCGTTTGCCGCCGGTCGACCACCGCGACCTTTCGATCGGCCTGGCAGGTCGCGCTATTCAGCAGTTCGACTTCCACCGGCCGCCCTTGCCGCGCTTCGTATCTCGCGGGAATTGTGATTCCCTCCCTGCGTTGGGACCGCACGAATCGGTAATTGCGGCAGATCAGTTCACCCTGCACAACGGTCAGCCAACCGAGTTGGCCGGCGTGGGAATGAATGGGAGTCTTTTGGCCCGGAAGCCAGCAGAGCAGGAGAACTTCAAACAGGTGGTCGCGGTAAATCAAATTGCGCGTGTACCGCTCGCGACTCCACAAAAGGTATGGAGCTAACGCATCTGCCGATGGCTGCATCTCCGCCACGAACTCTGAAACTCGCTTCGTCGAAACCGCTTCTTTCTCGAGCGCCCTCAGGCCGGCGACGAAATCGCCGATCCGCGACCGGAGCGGATGCACATCGTGTACATAAGTCACCTTGTCCTCCTCATGGGACCGGAGTCGGGGGCGGGATCAGCAGCCGTCAAGTCCGGCACGGACCGCGGATGGCAGTTTCAAATCCGGGCGTCCACACCTCTGGCCAAATGTCTGTCCATAGTCTATAATATCAATTAACATTATTGACAAGAAAAATGAGCTCTCCACCTGTCATTCGCGCCTGCTTCGGGGTGAGAAGCACATCCCGTTCCAGCCCGTTTGCCGGCTTTTCCCAAATCAGACCAACGCCATGCAAAGCCGGGTTCCACTTCCGGACACACAGAATGGAGGGCGCATGAACATCAGGACCACAGGACTCATGCTGGCCGCTCGAAGTCTTTTGGCGCTTGTTTTCACCGGCGTTCCCGCGGCTGCGCAAGTCATCGATGGAGTCTGGGATGCCACGGTCACCGTGAACCGCGTTCCGATACCGTTCCGGATTGAGCTGGCCAACAAAGGCGCAAAGGCCAGCGGCGACTTCTTCAATGGCGACGAGCGGGTGAACCCCTCGACGGAAGGCTCCTTTCAAGATGGCTTGCTTGATCTTAAATTCTCGAGCTATGCCACCGAACTCAAAGCGACCTTCAAAGACGAAATCCTGACCGGCTCCTACGAGGGCCGGCGGGGAAGCGCGTATCCGTTTCAGGCAAGGCGGCACAATCCAGCGTCGACAGCGGGGGTCGATCCCCGGGCGCCGCGCATCGACGGGCCCTGGGAGATTCAGGTCAAGAGCCCGAAGCGAGAGTCGGCGTGGCACCTGCTCGTAAATCAGTCAGGTACGAGCGTATCGGCAGCCATTCTGCGTGTCGACGGCGACACCGGAACCCTTGCCGGCAGCTATAAAGACGGGAAGTTCATCCTCAGCCATTTCACGGGAGAGCGGCCCTTCTACGTGGAAGTGACGCCGCTTGCGGACGGCACCCTCCAGCTTGCAATCAGTAGTTCTCATGAGACTCAGACGTTGATTGCGGTTCGACCTGAGGCGGCGCGCGCCAAGGGCTTGGCGCCGCCCGACGATCCCACGCAACACACCAAACTAAGAAATCCCAAGGAACCCCTGCATTTCAGCTTTCCCGATCTGAACGGTCAGCTCGTCTCCGAGCACGATGCGCGTTTCCGCGGAAAAGTCGTGCTCATCGACGTTACCGGCAGCTGGTGTCCCAACTGCCACGATGAGGCTCCCTTCCTCGAAGCTCTCTACCGGAAATACCACGGTCAGGGACTGGAGATTGTGGCCCTGGATTTTGAGCCGGCGGAGGATTTGAAAGATCTCTCCCGGCTCCGGGCTTTCATTCAGCGCTACGGCATCGACTACACTTACCTGATTGCCGGCGAACCCGACCAGCTGAACCAAAAGATACCGCAAGCCGACAACCTGGACGCCTGGCCGACGACATTCTTGGTTGGACGCGATGGACTTGTCCATGAGGTTCACACCGGGTTCACCAGCCGCGCAAGCGGCGCATTGGATTCCGAGCTGAAAGAGCGTATGGACAGCGAGGTGGCGCGTCTGCTTTCCGCTAACGTACAAACCGCAAGCAGCAGCCGGTAGCGGGCGTGACGACCCGCATGACATCCCGAAAAATCGAGGAAGACCGTGAGGATGGACGGGCTTGAATCAGATCGACAAGCGAGCACGCGTGAATCGGGTTAGAGGAGTGTCCGGCCGGCAGATTCGCCTCCTTGTCGTCAGCTGCCTGCTTTCGATTTCGCAGGTGGCAGCTGCGCAGACTCGAGCCATGGTGTCGACGCTTTACCCCACGCGTGGAAATCCGACATCGGCAATCGCGACACGGGATGGTGAATATATCTTCGTTTCCGTCACCAACGTTGGCCAGCCGAACTTCAGCGGCCCGGACTCCGTGGCGGGCAGCCGAAAGGATTCCGTGTCGGGCATCGAGGTCTTGCGGCGCCGTCGCCCGACAAGTGCCGGAAAGGAACTGGAATCGGTCGCCTTCGTCCGGACCGGGTCGACGGGAGCAAACGGACTGGCTTTGCTTCGAGGAGGCCGGACGCTTGCCGTGGGCGTTGGGGATGAAGGAGTCGCATTTCTGGATGTACACGATCTCCTCCGTGGCAAGGGAACCCCGCGCTTCGCACACCAATCCAAAGGTGCAGGCACGTTCGATGTCGTCGCGACCGCCGATGGCGAATACGTGTTTTCCTCGAATGAATATGGCGCCGTCGACGGCCAGCGCGGCAGTGTCGGAATCATCGCTACCCACGTCGATGGCAAGGGACGGGTTGCCAAGCCCGAAACGCTCGGCCAGATTGCGGCCGGCGATGTCGTTCCCAGCCTGAGCCTTTCTCCAGACGGCATGCGCTTGTATGTCGCATCGGAATTCGTCCGGGACGAGAAGGCGCGCTGGATCGCAGGCGCCCGCAATCCGCATCTGTCCAAGGCGGACTGCGTTCAGCGCCGGGGAACACCTCCACGCCCCAACGGATACATCTCAGTGATCGATACCCGGCGCGCCGTTGCGCTCGAAAGCGATGCCACCCTCGCCCGCGTCGCCTCCGGCTGTTCCCCCGTGCGCTTGGTGGAAACCGCCGACCTTAGAGTTCTCTTCGTCTCCGCACGCGGAGATGACGCGATTCTTTCGTTCGACACCCGGCTCCTTGAGCGTGACCCCGAACACGCTTTTCTGCGTTCGATTCCGTCTGGCGGCACGGCCCCGGTGGGGATTCGTCTCTTTTCGGACGATCACCTGCTCGCAGTGGCCAACTCAAATCGATTCGCCGGCTCGAACGGCAACTTTGCAGTTCTCGATATGTCCGGCGATCCAAAGACGACGCACCCGCTGATGCTTTCAGCGGGCGCCTTTCCGCGCAATATCAGCCTGAGTAGCGACGGTTCGACTCTCTATCTCACAAACTACACATCCCGCAGCCTGGAAGTAATTCGAACCGCCGAGCCATGAGGGGGTGCTGCGCCCGCCCGATCCGTTGCCCGAGGCGATCGGGCGTAAGCGAACACCCCGGTTCATGCGTGCGTGCTTTCCTCTAAATTTAGCGTTTACTCGAATCGGTCTGTTCGCATCCTGAGACCAGGGCCGCCAAGGAAACATTCGCACCGGTTCAGGAGAATTCCCAACCGACACTTCACGGGCGCCAGAGGGACTGGCGGCCTTCGGCCCGGGGGAAGAGCGGAAGACCTGCCGCCAATCCTGTACGCCGGGAACGCCGCCGGAGGCGCAGTTGATGGCTACACGGACTGGGCCCTCTCGGCCTGACAGGGGGACAGGTTAAATATGGACTCTCAAGCAGGCGTGAAAATCCAACAGCGCGTCTCGACGAAAACCCGGATTGTGGCTACTCCCCGGGTCGGGGATGAAGGTACTTGCGGAGAAAGGCGAGCTGGCGTTTATAGGAATCCAGCCGATGTTCGGGCTGCTGAAAGCCGTGCCCCTCATGCGGATAGGTAACGTATTCGTAGGTCTTCCCTGCTCTCTTGAGCGCGGCGACAAACTCCTGCGACTCCTGTGGCGGAACCTGTGGATCCTGTTCGCCATGCATCACAAGAAGAGGAGTTGTGATCCTATCCACGTCCGGCAGAACATTGGCTCTACGATAGACCGCAGGCTTGGCTTCGGGTGGGCCGCCCATCTTGGTCTCCCAACGGATGCGCGAGTTGCGGTTGGTGTATCGAAGGAAGAGTGCGCGATCGACAACGCCGAACATTTCGATGCCGGCGGCAAAGGTGTCGGGGAGTTTGGTAACGGCGTTGGCCACGACGGTGCCGCCGTGGCTGCCTCCCCCTATGGCAACACGCTTGGGGTCGGCAAGCCCCTTGTCCACGAGCGCCTGTACCGAGGCTTGAATGTCATCGATCTCGCCTCCGCCCGAGTCCTCGACATTTAGATTGCGGAAATGCTCGCCGTATCCGGTACTGCCTCGGAAGTTGGGTTCAAATACCAGGTAACCTTCCTGCGCCAGATACAACGACCACGGGGTGAGACTGAGAACTACCTGTCCTTCGGGGCCGCCGTGAGCCCAGATGATGAGCGGATAGCGAACGCCGGGCTGGTAGGCTTTCGGGCGATAAAGAATTCCCGCAAGCGGAAGACCGTCTTTGCCATGGAAGTCGAAGACCTCAGGCTGCGGCAGCCCGGCCTCTTCATACACGGAAGGCGGCGGTGGACGGAGGGGATGGGCGTTTCCGCCATGCACATCGGCAACATAGGTTGTTGGCGCCTCGAAGACGGTCCCGCGTTCAAAGTAGACGGATCTGCTATCGGACGACCATTGCGGGTCGGCTTCGACTCCGGCAAGGTGAGTGAGGCGGCGCGGCATCGAGCCGTCCACCGGGACAATCCAGATGTGGCGCTCTTCAGGCAGACCGCGGTTGGAAACGATGGCGATGGACCTGCCGTCGGGAGAGTAGACGGGAGCTTCGTCTTCGCTGTTGCCCTGCGTGAGCTGCCTTGGTTTGCCTCCCGAGGCTGGAATCAGGAATATCTTGTCCCAGCCGGTTTGCTGAAGTACGACCGCTAAGGTTCTGCTGTCAGGCGACCATGCGGCGCTGTTGGCCGCCCACGCGCCGCCCCGGTCGTTCTGGGCAATATAAACGTCAGTTCGCTCGTCTGTCGCTCTGCCTGTGCTCTGATCAAAGCCCAGGACCTTAAGCTTGCCGGAAAAATACTGGCGAGACCGCTCGGCGTAGGAGAGGTATCTGCCATCGGGCGACCAGGCTGGATTGGGAGCGAAGCGGTCCGAAGCGACCGCGTCTCCGTGGTCGGGCGATGGGTTGTTGGCTGCGTCTTCGCCCGTATATATCTCGGTCGGCGCGAGATCGTTCCTGGTCTTGCCGTCTTCACTTACGACCCAGAGTTCATTCCACCCTTTGCGACCGGACTCATAGAGAATCCATTTGCCATCGGGATTCCACCTGGGGAAATGGTCGGTCGCGCCGCGCGGGTCCCCGGCGCCCACAACTCCGTCGGTGAGTTGGACCGGCACGCCACCGGATACTCTAACCACCCAGATGTCTCCCTTGCTGACGTAGGCGAGCTCGCGGCTATCGGGCGACCAGCTCACCTCCGACGCGGCTCCGGCATTCGTGGTCACCGGGATCTCCTCTCCTCCAGCGACCGGCCTGAGAACGATGCGGCCTCTTTCTATCACGGCAAAGTTCTTCCCGTCAGGGGACAGCACGCCAGCCCGGCCGGGATTAGCCTCGACCAGGTCTTCAAGGGTAATTTGCCCGTGCTGCGCAAACGCGGCGGACACTAACCAAATCATCAAGAAAGAAGAGGCCATGATGATTTTCATGTCCGCGCCTCGTGAGACGAGCCGGAACCAGGCTTGATGTCGTGCCATTTCGCTTCTCCTCCCTAGAAAACGAATTTCCCAAGAAATACCAGGACGCGGCCGGAGACGATGGCGCCCTGTCCGGTTCCGTAGATGCTGGTCGGCGAACTTACCGTGCTGGTTATTAGGCCAAAGGAGCCGGAGGCGACGTTGCCCGTTGGTACCGCGAAGTTGGCATGGTTAAAGAGGTTGTAGGCGCTGACCCCCAGCTCGAAGGCCGCAGCTTCGGTGACGGGGATCCTTTTCGTGAGTTGGCTCGAGACCGAGAAAAATCCCGGCCCCCGAAAGCTGTTGGGGCGGATGTTGCCGAAGTCGTCTTGTGTATCGCGGGTGGCAAACTGCGCAGGGGTAAGGCAGGGCGCCACGACCGCGGAACGCGAGCAGCTTTTGTTGACGAGACTTGGGTCGAGAAGATCAGCGAGCACCGTACCGCCAAACGTAGGCGAAAGATTTCCCGGAATCACGCTGCTGGTCACCGAAAAGGAGCGCCCGCTGTAGAGATAGAGCTTGCCGCCAAATGTCCAGTTGCCCACTGCGGATTGCAGCCAGCGTTTGCTTTGCCGCGGAGTGGTCCACAGAAGATCCGCCGTGAAATTGTTTCGCGTATCGAAGTTGGTCGCTCCGTAGCCTGCACGAGGATTATTGGGGTTCAAGAGGAACTGGGTGGCAGGCGAACCGGAGGGCGGATCCAGCTGAAGGGCATGACTCCAGGTATAGAAAACCCGCGCCTGAAATCCATAACTGAAAGTATGGCGGACCTGCGCCGTAAGCCCGTTGTAGTTGGAGTAGCCGGAGGTGGCTACCTGGCTGATGGTCGAAAACCGCGGATCGGGAATCGACGTGGGCAGGCCGCCGAACCCGTTGGGATAGCGGGCCGGCGTGCCGATGTAGGCATTGGCGATTGCGTTGATGACCGCTTCGTCATATCCGTGATTGCCCGAGTAGGTAAGGACAAAGATGTCGTGCGAGGTAATGGGCTGCTCGATTTCGAGGCTCCACTCAACCACCTTGATCGTCCGGAAGTTATCGGGATAGGAGTAGAAAGTCGGCGGAGCGAACTGGACCTTTCCGAGCGCGGTCTGAAGATCGGTGAGACTGTCGCCATTCGCGAAGCCGTTCTGGAACGCCTGATTGGACGCAATGGCCACGGACTGGGAACTGTTGGGATCGTTCGCCAGAGCCACGTTTCCATAGGTGACGGTAGGCGTGAACTTGTTGGGAGCATTGCCAAAGACATTGGCCGTGACGTTGCCGGCAAAGGTATTGGCGAACAGACCCGCTCCGCCGCGGATGACCGTTTTCCCGTCGCCCCAGGGCGACCAGGCAATGCCCAACCGCGGTTCGGAGACGACGCCCTCGAGGTTCGCGAAGGCCTGTCTGAGGCCCGTCTGAATGGTGGCGTTGTAGGGCACAGTTTCTCCCGCTTGATAGCCGGGGGAGAGAAAAGGCGTAGTGAACCGCGAAAAGCAGTTCTCTTTGCAAGAAGGATTGCCCTGGAGTTCGAAGCGGACGCCGTAAGTGATATTCAGGTTGTTGCGCACTCTCCATTCGTCCTGTCCATAGAAGCCCAGCGAATTCAGACGCGTGTGCGCCACCGGCAGCAACGGGAACGACTGCCTGTAGGTGCTCCCGGCGCCGGCGCTGTTTAGAGTGCCGCTGGCAAAGTCCGTGAGGTCGTTGAACGTGTAGTTGCCAAGGATCGACCCGCTGGCGATCGTCGAATCGGAGACGCGGTTGTTGCGATTATTGACTCCGGCCTGCAGGGCATGCCGGCCGTGCGCCCACGAGAGGTCATCGATGAGTTGGAACTGCTCGCCCCGCCGTCCAGTGGGGAGAAGGGCATTCACATTGGCAAATCCGCTTCCCGTACTGTTATTGGCGCTGCCGTTGGCCCCGCCATCGTTAAAGAGAAAGTTTCCCGGGAACGCGCCTTCCGCCCGGGGGAAATTCACCACCCCGAAAATGGCCGAGTACCAGTTGCCGCTGGCCACGAAGTTGTTCACCAGGTTCGGCGTGATGGTGTAGGTGTAGTTGACTTGAGGAATCGTCCACGGCTGATTGCTCTGCTGATTGAAGACCGGACTGATGGGGCTGGTGGCGCTGGCCTGAATGCCCCAGTCGCGGCTGAGGCGGAAGTAGATTTTCTGCCTGTCGCTGATGTTGTAGTCGACGCGTCCGGAGAGGTAACTTTCGGTGTTGATGCTCGAGGCATTGGTTCCGAAGGCGACGGCGCAGGGCACACTCTTCCCAAACTGGGGTCCGCTCGCGCCATTCACAAAGGCGCCGGGAAAGGTCTGTTTTCCGCAGCCCAGATTGCCGTTACCGTCCTGCAGTGGTCCGGTGCCATTGGAGACCGGAACAGCACGGCTGATTCCCGGAGCAGCGTTGTAAAGCGAGAACAACTTCTGGTACAGCGGTACAGAGTCAGCCGGAATATGCGCAAGCGTATATTGCTCGAACTCGGACGACGGCAATGAAATCACCCCGCTCGACGGGAGAGCATAGCGGAGTCCTTCGAAGTTGGCAAAAAACATGAGCTTGTTCTTGCGGATGGGCCCCCCGAGCGAGGCCGCATATTGATTGGCTACGGCGGGCCCTCTCGGGGTGCCGGTAAGATTGTTGAAATAGTCGTTGGCATTGAAGACTGCACCGTTATAGTTCTCGGCGAGGTTGCCGTGGAATTGATTGGTTCCGGAGCGAGTGATGTAGTTAACCTGCGCTCCGGCCATGCGGCCATACTGCGCGCTGAAAGCGTTCACGATCACGGCAGCTTCCTGAATGTCATTGGCGCCGAGCGTATTGTTACTGGCTCCGGACTTATTGTTCAGGTTATAGGGCTCGGTAATGTCGGCTCCGTTGATGGTGAACAGAGCGGAGCTGAAAGGAAGGCCGTTAACGTTGAAGTTGGTATTGCCGCCTCCCACGTTAAGGCGCAGGCTTGGAGTCGTGAAGGCAATGTTCGTAATGTCGCCTCCGTTGATCGGCATGTTCTGTACTTCTTTCACGGTAAAGGAAGACGCCTGGTTGGCATTTTCCGTCTGAGCCAGCGAGCCGTCCGAGGTGACCTCTACCGTCTGGCTCACCAATTGCACGGACAGTGCGAGATTTACCTGCTGTTCCTGGCCGACGAGCAGACTAAAGCGCGACTTGGCGGTGCTCTGGCCCGTGGCTTCGGCGAAGATGGTGTATTCGCCCGGTTTGAGGAACGGGAAACGATATTGACCGGATGCGTTGGTCTTGGTGGTTCTGACGGTGCCGGTTGCTGTTTGCTCGATGGTTACACTTGCTTCAGGAACCACCGCGCCAGTGGCATCGGTGACGGCGCCGACCACGGTGCCGCTGGTGATCGTCTGGGCGCTCGTAAGCGCCGTAAGGAAAAGGAAAATCACGGCAAGACCGGTTCGCACTACCCTGCGAGAGCTCGTGGTTGCCCCTTGGACCCGCTCTAGCGTCCGAATCACAGCGAACGATTTCATGGTTCTAATTCCTTCCTAGCCAGCTCGAGTTCTATAGTTATTCCCCATTAGTTCCATTAACTATATTTATATAGTTATATTTAGCGTGCAAAAAAAATCGGTGCTCGTTGCCCCGACTAGGCGCCTCAGATAACGGGACGACCCTAGACCGGAGGTTACGAGCAGGAAGCGCCCCGCTCTATGCCGAAGAAGCAATCTTGATCATCAGATCCCAATATGCGTCGTAAGTTTACCTATTGGTTGACTATGGCCGCCTGCGAACCCAGTGTTGCTGGTGTTCGTAGAAGACCTTCTCGCGGTGTCGCTCAGGTTTGCTTGATCCTGCGTCCACAGACAATGTGGCGGGGTTATTTCGAACTTCAACAACAACATCGCGAAACGGGGTAGGGCCAGCGCATAGTCTTTCGAGACCGGCAAAGCCATCGGTCCCTCAATGCAGTTCCCGAAAGCTTTTCCAACTTCATAAGTATGTCTACTTTGTTACTAGACTATTTGTCAAGGGAAAAAACAGAAATTCCCACTTTGCTCCTGCCGGGAAGAGCCAGCCGACGACCGGATGTCGGCGTCACGGAACCCCAGGGTTTGTCAAACGCAGTGGGAGTACAGGGGATATTGCCTGTTTCGCGCCGAATTCCCCCAAGATCCCGCACCCAGTCTCGAGAGAGCGCTACCGATCACTTCTGCGGCCGCTTGCCGGATAATGTCCGTTCGTCGCACAGGCGAACTGGATTACGCTGCGTACAAGTTGCGGCCTTATGCGGGTCCAACCCCGCCCCCGGCCTCCACCACCCGCATACGCCAATTCGGTTTTCCAGCCCTCGGTGGACCTGCAACCAACAGCGGTTTGTGCATGCGTTCCGCCAGACACACAACCTCGGCACCACCGGCGCTCGAAGCGCTGCGAGATTGCTATCGACGGAAAAAGGCCACAATGGATGAACTGTTTGTGACAGCGAGAGTTTGCCGGGTAGCACGAACCATGCAACCCTATCTGGAATCACTCGCATGAAGAAAGCCGTCGCCAATTTCCCAGCGTCAGTGCGGCAGCGGCTTTTGAACTTGGCGACTGAGCGCAAAGAAGATTTTGGACTCGTTTTGAGCCGTCACGGATTGGAACGATTCTTGTATCGCCTCAGTGCCGACCCGACTCTGAGTCGCCGACTGAATTAGCTCGTAGGATGTAACAATATTTCAGCGAGCGAAGACGACCGTCTTGAGTCGCTTAAGCCTTGAATCCTCCCAGCGTCCTTCTCGATTCCCACAGCCAACTTCCTGAGCGTTGCGACCTGCTTCGGTTTCAAGTGCGACTTTTCTGCGCGATCAATTTGTTTTCTTATCTCCGCGATCCGTTTGGCCGGCAAGGCCTGGCTGCGGGCCAATTGATCGAGGTAAGCGCGAGCCACCACCAAGCTCGACGGCCAGGTGATCCTCTGCTGATTCTGCACGTTCAAGGCGGCCATGCGAATGGCCTTGGCCGCATCGATTTCGTTTTCGGTCAGGAACTTCGTCGGCGTCAGCTCGAATACGTCCAGCCCACGCGCAATCTCCGAGCTGTAGATGTACCCGTTGTACCAATATGCCGACCAGTCGCCGCCGAGCACGAGCGTCTTGGCATCGATCGGTCCGCGGTCGAAATAGGCGATCTCCACCGGATGCGCCGCGTCCGTGAAGTCCATAATCGAGATACCGCCCTGGTACCAGGCTTGCACCTCGATATCGCGTCCGGGCACCGGGATGAGCGACCCGTTATGCGCCACGCAGTTTTCGGTGTCGCCCTGCGCGGCTGGCAGCTTGTAATAGCTGGCCATGCTCAGCTTGTCATCCTTCAGATTGAAGATGGCATCCGCGCCCCACTTGTTCGGGTCGTTCGGGCGGCAGCGCGCCCCCAATCCGCCGCCCCACTCGTCGGTAAACACCACCTTGGTGCCGTCGTTGGAAAACGACGCAGAGTGCCAGAAAGAGTAATTTGGATCGTTGACTGCATCCACCCGTTCCGGATGCACTGGGTCTTTAATGTTCAGCAGGATCCCGTTGCCCGAGCATGCGCCGGCCGCCAGTCCGAGAGCCGAGTACACGGTGATATCGTGGCACCGGTTGGTGTCCTTCGGCTTCTCCGCGCCCTTGCCGTGGCTGCCGCCATTGTTCAAGCCGTTCATGGCCCCGGTGCGGGGATCCATGAACACGCGGGGGCTCGACACCACCTTGGCTTCCTGCGGGTCCGCCACGGGAACTCTGATCACATCGATACGAAACAGCGCGGTGTTCGGGTCCTTGTCGGGAGGCTCGTTCGAGCACCCCGCCTGTTCTTCCGGCTGCCGCACATACGAGGTTCCCGAGACGTAGATATAGACGTTGTCTTTGTCGTTGGGGTCGACCACGAGGGTATGGGTGTGCGAACCGCGGCAAGTCTGTACCGCGGCCACCTGCTTCGGGCTCTTGATATCGGAGATGTCGAAGATTCTCACGCCGCGGAAACGGTCCTTCTGTGGCGACGGCGGGCGGCGTTCCCTGGCCTGGCCCGCAGGTCCCTGGCCGGCAGGCGGCGGAGGGTCCGGAGGAAAACCCTGGGTGCCGCAATCCAGGCGTCCGTTCGGCTGCTCCACCGACACGAATAGCAAATTGCGATACACCGACACATCACCCTGTCCGCCTGGGCACACCAGGGTCGTCAGCAGCGCGGTCTTGGCCGGGTTGGAGATGTCAAAGATGTCGACGCCGTAAAAGTTGCCCTGGAACAGGTAATTGCCCTGAAAGGCGAGGTCCGAGTTGGCGAAAGCAAGCTGCGCCATCATCATCTGGCGCAGCTTCGGCATCTTTGCCGTGTCCGCGACGCCGAGATGGCTGAGCATCCGTTGCACCTTGGGGTCCTCGGGATTGTCGGCCCCCAGATCGAACGCCGCCGGCTTCCTGAGCAGCAGCAGATGCTTCATGCCCATCGAGGCTTCCCCTGCGTCATAGAGCCCCGCCGCGAGTTTGTAACGCGGATCGTTCACATCCGACCCGGTCATTCCCGGCGGAAGCGGCGGGGCCGGTTCCGGCGTAAACGGATCCGGTTCCTCCTCCTCTGGCTTCGCGGAGGTAGCGGCAGGCGCGGGCGTCGCCGCGGGCGTTTGCGCCGGCGCGCTCATCGGGAAACACAGCACACCGGCCATCGCGACACCGGCCACGCGCAACGCCCAACGTTCGACTCGATTCGTCATTTCTCCTTCTCCCTTTTGTCCAACATCGATTGCATGATCGTGATCTCGGCCTGTTGTCCGGTGTCCACGTCGGTCGCGAAGTCAAATATCTCGGCGTCCTGAGCCGAGCCCTGGCTGTCGAATAAGCCCTTCACCATGGTCAGCGCACCCTGGTGGTGCTGGATCATCCCCGTCAGGAACAGGTGGTCGAACTCCGCCCCCTTCGACTTCCGCAGCGCCTCCATCTGCTCCGCGGTCAGCATTCCAGGCATCAGAGGCATCGCGTGTCCGGATTTGTCCATCGCGGGCATTCCCGCCATGGCCATCGAAATGGGCTGTCCCCGGACCGCCAGCCAGCGCTTCATCATCTTGATTTCATCCGCCTGCGAGCTGCTGATTCGCGCACCCAGCAACCGCAGCCTCCTGTTTTCTGTGTGCGAGGGGATCAGGGCCGTCATCTCTACCGCCTGCGCGTGATGCATGATCATACCCTGCATGAACTGCACATCCGCCGCCGCGGGCGGCGGCAGCGTAGGACGCGTTCCCGGTGGCAGCGTCCTCGTCGGTTGTCCCGGGGCGCTCGGCTGCACTACCGTGGCCGGTTGCGGTTCTTGAGGCTGCGCCTCGACCGCCAGCAGAATGACAATAAGAATGACTGCCAATTCCTCATCCCTCGTTACTGGATACACAATACACTGGCGCCCGCACCGGAACGCATGCCTCATAATACTTATTCTTCCTTCAGCGTGCGGACGTGCGGGAGAGGCCCGCTGTCGTAGCTGCCGCCTGGGGCTTAACGACCGTCAGCGTGATGCTTGACGGATATTGACGTGAATGATGCACCGAATTGTGCGCGACGACGCCCTTTACTTCGTCGTAATTGTTTCCCCCGGTGTTCAGGTTTCGATCGAAACGTGGGAAGTTGCTGCTCGACACTTCAATCCGAATACGGTGGCCAGCGGCAAAGTAATTGCTGGTCGTCATCGGCTGTAGCACAACTTTGTAGACCTCCCCTGGTTTCATCCAAACCGGAGGCTTCTCATATCCTTCGCGATAGCGAAGACGCTGGATAGTCTCATCCAGGTTGTAGGCGGTCCCCTCCGGCAAGACATCGATGAGCTTGATGGTTACATCCGTATCCTTGGCGTCTGAAGACACGTAGAGAGCGGGTTCAATCGGTCCGCTTACTTCAATTCCTTCTTTCAGGGGCTGAGAAGTGTAGACCAGAATGTCCTGGCGCGCCTCCATCTTGCGCTGATCAAAAGCGCCGCCAGTCACCGCAGTCCCAGTGCAGCAGACGTTGCCGCCATAGGAGGGTACGGGATTTTCCGGGTCGTAGGTGAAAGTGTCCGGCTTGTCCGCCTCGTTAGGATCAGGCACGAGCGAGCCATCCCCAAACAAACTGTTGGCTTTGCCCTGGCTCGCAAGAAATAGCTTCATGGGCTCGGCGCCAGCAGGCGGCCATGTCTCAGAAGTCTGCCATTTGTTGAGGCCCATGGTGTAATATCGGACCCGGGGTGTCTTTTCGAGTATCTGGTTGTCCTCGCCCTTGAGAAAGTGGTCAAACCACCCGTAAGTGAGCGCGTCGTAATCAAGCCGCGCGTCGCCAAGATGGCGCTCGCCAACTACGGTATCTTCGGTGGCGCGTTTGTACTGGCAGTGAAGCGTGGGTGCGATAGTGGCGTACTGCTCGTTCGCGATCTCCGGCCTGGCGGTCTTCCGCACGTAATTGTAGGCAGCCAGGTTCGGCCCGACCGATACGTCATACCAAGACATGAACCAGAATCCGGGAACATTGATCGGCATGTCGTCGTGCCATAGTCCCCCGCGATACCAGGCGGGATCATTCGGAGTTCGCTTGATCATGGCGCCGCCAGTATCGACCGGCATAGGGTCAGCGAAGATTCCGTGCGGCCCGCCGACCGCCTGAATGATGTCCTTCACCGGGAGATGGCGGAGCGCTTGCGACCAATCAACGGGAGGCAGCTGCTGCGCAAGATCGAAGGCCCTCGAGACACGGATCAGATCCTCTTGCGAGGTGCCGGGCGCAAACATCGGCCGGACCTGGTTCTGTTCGCCGTAGAGCCAGGCGATAAACAGCATTTGAACGGCTCCCCCCCGATACCAGTTTCCCTGCTCGAAATAGGGATGCACCCGCCCTACTCCGGCTCCAAATCCCTGCGGGATCATGGCCGCATATGCCGGGTTGCCGAGCGCGGCTACGCCCAGTTGCCATTCGGCTGTAGAAGAACAGCCAATCGTACCGACTTTGCCGTTTGCCCAAGGCTGAGAGGTCATCCAGGAGACGGCGTCGTAGCCATCGGTGCGGGGCGGTCCGAGAATGTCGTATTCGCCTTCGGAGAAGAAATGGCCTCGCTCGTTCATCTCGACATAAGCGTAGCCGCGCTTTACGGCGTCCAGTTCGCTGGTCAGATCGCGCGGGGCTCCATTTCGCACGTCCCAGAAATTGAAGTTGTAGGGAGTGCGTACGAAGACAATCGGGTACTTTTTGGACTCATCCTTCGGGCGGTAGATATCGGCTGCCATTCGCTTTCCGTCACGCATGGGCACCATAACTTTGCGATCGATAACGGCGATGGACTCGAGTTGCTTCTCGATTGCATTCCGCTTGGCGACCAGCTCGGGGTCCGGCACATTTCGTTGCTGGGCCAGGGCATCCGTCGAGACCGAGACAATTCCGACCAGTAGGGGAACAAGCAAGGAATGCGAGTAGATTTTCCTGAGCGCTTCTGATTTATCTTTCAATTTGTCTCCCATTTCAGCACTTGTGCGACAATTTTGCTTTGTTTTCTTGCTGCGTACCGCCCGTCAAGGCTCCGATCGTCAGAGCCCGAGGCGGCCGTGCCCATGATGGTTACAGGCGCTTACCAACCTACGGCCTTCAAGTGGGCTTCCGTTACGGCGGGGCATTCTTGGCGATCTGGGCAGCCATGATCTTGATCAACGCGGCGTTGGTCATGGGGTGCCAACCGTGTCCCTTCATCGGGCGGCCATAGCTGAACGAACCTTCATAGGCAGGGTTTCGTGTGTTCTTTAGAAAGTCTTCGAGCAGATAAACGGCGAGGTTCAAATGGTAGTGGTCCATGTCACCGCAATAGAGGTGCAACTTGCCAATAAGGTGCGGACCAATTTTCTGCCAATTAGTCTCGATGTAATATCGCAGGTCGTAGCCGTGATCGCGCATGTATCCAGCGACCTCGTGGTCAATGTCGCCCGTCTGCTTGTCCCAGATGTCCTTGGGATAGCCGTCTGAGCCCGTCGGGCCATATACCGCCTGCCAGATATCTAGTTGTTGTCCGGAACGACCGTGTGTACCGAGCGCCGCTTCAAGCTGGCTCAATTGCCTCTGAGTGACCTGCACCTGTCCGTCGGGATTCCGCTGCCATGGCCGTTCGGGAAGCAGCCACTCGTAGCCGGGGGGATAGAATGCGTTGTCGTCGCGATAGACGTCCGTCATCACCCAGCGGCGAAAGTCGATAGGGTCGGGATAGAAGCTCCAAGTTCCGCCAAAGAACTCCGGATGGTAGACCTGCAGGGCCAGCGACTCCCAACCGCCAGTCGACCCCCCGGTCAGCACGCGCGCGTAGGGCTGCCGGATGATGCGGAAGTGGCTCTCGAGATAGGGGATCAACTCCCTCATGAGGGCATCGCCGTAAGGGCCGTTGTTAGCGGAGTTTACGGCATAGGAATCATCGAAATAGGGAGTGGGGTGCTGGAAGGTCACCGCGATCACTCGAGGAAAATCGTCCGCGATCCAGGATTGGTAAAACTGGTAACCGCTTTCTAAACCTCGATCCTCGCGCGCCTTTCGCTGTGTTTCGGTTTCCGGACTCTCGTTGGTTTCGAAGTTGAAAGGAGCTTCCAGCCCGAAGTGACCCTGCAGGTACACAACCGGGTAGTGAACGTCGGGATGCAAATCGTAGTCCTTGGGCAGCAGTACAGTCGCCCCGATAAAAATCGGATGCCCCCAGAACTTTGTGAGCAGCTGGCTTTCAAATTTGATCCGCTTCACCCACGCCGTGTCTGGCGAGACTTCTACCGGAGGGATGGTTTGGTCGAGGCTCAGCTTCATCACGTAACCGGCGGCTGCGTCGAGGTGCATTTTTTCGACTGCGCTCATCAGGTTGCCGGGAGAGCGGTTAAAGTGCTGCCCTTCCCACTGGTCCATGTGGGCCCAAATGGTATGGCCGTCCGAGCGATGGAATTCCGTGTAGAGATTCAGCAGAGCTTGGACATAATAGTCTCCGGCCGGCAGTTCCTTCAGGCTGCGAAGCGGATAGCCGGGCGTGGCGGAGTCAATGACCGCACTCTGGCCGGGTCTGAGCTGATCGACATCGGCGCCCCAGAAAGGCACACGTTGGCCCCACGAGCCCACCTGCAGCCGCGGTTCCGGCGAATCATGCCGCGTAACTACTACAAAGACACGTCCTGTAATCGGTTGCCCATGCACGCTGGAGGGAAAAGAGATCTCGAACCGCTGCGCCTGGGCCAAATGGAAAAACCAAAAGAGAAATGTAAACAGGAGAATTACATTGCTTTTTTTCTTTGAGTTCATCCTTCGCCCCGGACTCTAAAACGAGAAGCGCGCTCCAAACTGGGCCTGAAACGGCGAGCCCGTGCCGATGCCCCCAATGAAACCGATGGGCTGTTCGAACTTCGGGCTTCGCGAGTTCCCCTGAAAATTGTTCCCGAAATTCACTGTGTTGAAGAGATTGAAGAACTCGGAGAACAGGCTAAGTTCGCTCCTCTCCTTGATACGAAATATCTTCGAAACCCGCATGTCGGTTAGGAAGAAGGGATCGCCGCGCTTGCTGTCCACCGACACCTGTTTGCCTGTTGCCGGATCAATGTAGCGATCGTTGTTAATCCCGTCACCGTTCAGATCAGTTCCGGCAATAAGGTTATAGGGCTGGGCTGAGGACGCCTGCATCACCGGGGCAACCTGGATTCCCCACCACGGCAATGCAAAGACTCCAAGGACCACTACGCGATGACGCCCGTCGTTTCTCGTCGGTCCCCATTCCGAAGGCGCGAACATATTGTCCTGATCCTGAGCCACCAAGTTATTGTCTGCTGCCAGAGAGCCGAGGCCGCTGGTCGTGGTGCCGTAGGCATACGATCGTGCCAGCGTATAGCTTGCCTGGAACGTGACCCGCCGCATGTGCTTCTCGACCTTTACTGCCAGTTCGTCATAGCGGGAGCGATTCGTGGACTCCGCAATAGTAATTAGACCCAAAATGTCCGGGTCGCCAAGAACGGATCCAAACTCTGGGGCCAGCCGGCGTGTCCCGTCTACGAGGGGGTTCAGCCCCAAGTAATTGCGAAACTCATGCAGACCCAAAATGTGAGTGTAATCGGCGTCGAGCATCACGCCGTGTCCCAACTGGCGCGAGAACCCGATGCTCGCCTGCTGGGAATACGGGGAGCGATAGTTCGGGTCGATCCACTGGCCAGCAGAACGTCCGCCCGGCGGAAGCTGGGTGACCCCTGTAGGCGCAGAAGGCGTCGGATCCACCCCAAAGCGGTAGTTAGCCAGTTCGCCAATCCCCACGTTAGTGTTGGTGTCAGTCACGGTGACGTCGAGCAGCGGCTTGGACTGCGTCACCACCGGGAAGAGCGGGTTGATGAAGCTTTCATCGAAAAACAGTCCGTAACCCCCGCGGATTACCGTCTTTCCAGAGCCGGTTGGGTCGTAGGCGAAGCCGATCCGGGGCGCGATGTTGCCCTTGTCGGTGTGCGGTAGGTGGGCGAACGGACTGTTAATCACTTGCAGAACCTGCAGAGTGCGGTTTTGGGGCAGTTCGCTCAGGTCATAGAAATTGACATCTACGTCATAGCGCACCCCAAGGTTCAGCGTCAGCCGGCGTGAAACCCGCCAGTCGTCTTGGAAGTAGGTGAAAAACTGCTGGGCTCCCAAGAAATTAAAATCGGTGGCAGCCGTCGCCTGCGAGAAGCTCTCTACCGCCCCCGGCGTCTCGAATCCCTCCGGATAGAGCGTCTTGTTGCTGAGAATCACGGAGGGATCATCGAAGAAGTTGAAGGAACCGAACTGGCCGAAGTTTAGGCTGCCACCATACTTCAGAAACTTGTTGTAGTCACCGCCAAGCTTCAGGAAATGGTTGCCGTGTTGCACGGAGAAATCGTTGCGGAACTGGAGTTTCCGCTGAGTGGTCTCCTGCTTAATAGCGAGGCTGCCGCGCCCAATCGAGAGCGAGGGGAAGACCAGGTTGCTGGTGGACGGCTGCGTTACCGAGCTGTCGATCAGATTGAGGAAATCGTTTACTTGAAAAGTAAACTGATTCAGCACTCGATCCCCGAACAGATGCGTTTCCGAACCCACGAGGCTGTACAGGTGGTTCTGGTCGAAAGTAGGTTCAGAAAGGTCATGGTTCGGAGAAGTGATCTGATCGTTGCTTCGATTGTTGCGCTGCTGTGCCCATCTGACCGCCATGGAATCGCGGTCGCTGAACTTCACGTCTCCCTTAATGGTGTAGAGGGTTTCCCGATAGGGCTGGGGAATCTCATGGATAGGCACGGCTCCGAACGGGGCGAGAAGCGTCATCTCGTTGTAAATGTCACCGGGGATGGTCAGGCTGGTGTTCTCGCGGATGCGCTCGATCGCGCCGAAGATGAAGGCTTTGTTCTTGCGGATAGGACCACCCAAAGATCCGCCAAATTGCTGCCGGCTCAGGGGTGGCTTCGGCAGGTTATCCTGCTTGGCAAAGAAGTCTCTGGCCGCGAACGTCTGGTCACGCGCGAACAGGAATCCCGAGCCATGCACGTCATTGGTACCGGACTTGCTGACGATGGTCATCGCGGCGCCCGACGTGCGCCCGTCGGAGGCCGAGAAGCGATGCAACGTGACCTTAAACTCTTGGATGCCCTCGATGGTGAAGTTCTGAAGCAACCCGCCGACGACGTTGTCTTTGCTGTCACCACCGTCAACGGTGGTGTTCAGGTTTCGGCCTCCTGAGCCGCTAATGGAGAGGCCGCCGATCGTCCGCTTGGTGGGGTCCCAGGAAGCGGCTGGCCGGACTCCCGGCAGCAATGTCACCAGGCCCGAGAAATTGCGGTTGAGCAATGGGATGTTTTCGAGCTCACGTGTCTGTATGGTGGCTCTCACATCCGACGTCGTCGTTTCCATCGACGCGTCGCTCGCGACGACCTCTACTTGTTGGCTGGCTCCCGCAGGCCGCAGCGTGAAATCCAGAGTAAGGGTCGCACCGACCAGCAGCGTGACGTGTGTCTTCACTTCCGTAGCGAACCTGCTAAAGTCTGCCTTCACCTCGTAGATGCCTGGCTGCAATCCTGTGATGATATAAAACCCGTGCTCATTAGAAGTCGCGGCACGGGCAATCCCAGTCCCAGTGTTCGTCGCGGTCATCGTTGCCGCGGGAACTACCGCGCCGCTCGTGTCCACCACTGTGCCGCTGAAGCTGCCTGTTGCGCTCGTCTGACCCCAGACCACACATGGGAAAAGCAGTAGTACGAATGCGAGTTGTCGCATCATGCTCTCCTTCGATAATTGGAGCGAGGAACTGACACCTGCACTTTCACTTCTTCGATTGCATTACGAAGAGTGAAAGTCACGTATGTCGTGCCACAAAGGTATTTGCACTTACCGCAACGTCACACTCTGATCGACAGATCGACAGAATTTGTCTGCGTCAGCAGCAAGGGTGTCGCAGACGTAATACTCTGGGACAGTTCCGGGAGAAAGCGTGAAGTTCGATCCCATCTCCGCCCTGACGTCACCGAGACAGTGCTCTCGGTTGCTCCCTGAAAGCCTTTTTCAATCTTCATGCCATCGACGGAGCCTACACGCCGTGTGCGCGTACACGATTATTTGAGCTCACCTGTTTTGTCAAGAACAAAATAATGAACAGAACAAAATAGTGAAACAGAACAAAACAGTGAAAGTGTGGCCAAACTAGCTTCTGGCCGGTTGCTTGGAACGGCCATTAGCTCTTTCGTCAGGGGTTTCTTTCACATAAGACCGCCAGCGTGGCGCCGAGTTGAGCCGATCCGGAGCTAGCTGTTCACTGCGCCCGCAGAGTTGGTGGAGTCACGGGGTGTACGGTACGGCCCGTTTAGCAGAACGATTATCTGGAATCGTTGGACGCTGATGAGATATACGCCGATCACACGCAGCTTTCTTTGCGACGAATACATTGACAATAATGCCAAACATCGCTATCGGTGACGGCATGCTCAGCACATTTTCACCTACTTAATCTTTCCACCATCCCGATGTCCCGCGCTTGTTCTCGTGTTCTAGCTCAAGTCAGCTTACCCGAGTGTCTTCCCAATATTTTTAGTGGCTAGTTACGATCCATGCAACCCTGGGTTTACTTTTCTTTACAAAACTACCGTTGACACAAAACCAACCGGATACTAGACTCCCCGGACTAACAAGCTACGTTGCTCAATTGCGAATCTCTGATCATGATGTTTTCGCCTCCAGACTGATTCTCTTGGTAGGCGGCGGCGAGGTTTTGGATCTCCGCTTCGTCGCGCATTCCTATTTCTTTAGCTAAGAAGGTGCTTTTGTTTCCTCGGCTGAGATTTGGCGGAAAGCAACATCAAGAGACAAATGATCCTGTGCAGGCACGGTGGCAGTTCTCCTTCTGGCCGGCATTGCGACATCACGTTGAGGAGCATCGATACCGGAGATGAACGCATGGAACGTACAGGGCGTTTGCGAAGCAGAGTGCAGGCCATGCACTATTTAGTAAATCCGGGGCAACTTGTGTACAGCAACGGAAGATTGCCGATCGCCTGCAGTTGAAACCAACTGATCATGGCGCATGACCGGGAAGTACAGGCGATGATGCCTGCTCGCGTTTCAAGTGTAAATGGGACACATTCAGTCCTATCCCGGAAAAGAGTAGCTAAGACATGAAGCGACCTATCGACTCCCGTCTCGTGGCATTCATGCTGTCAGTCCTCGCCGCACAAATGACCGCCTCAGCACAGCTACGGCGCCCGGCCGTGCCGGAAGATATCTTCGCTCTTAAGGATGTGGGCGACATTCACATCTCTCCCGATGGAAAAACTGCCGCCTACACCGTGACTACCGTTAATCGCGTGGCGAACAGCTACGTTTCGCACCTACGGACCGTTTCCTTGTCTGGGGGAGCGCCGGTGCAACTCACCACCGGAAACACGCGAGACACGGGGCCGCGCTGGTCGCCTGATGGCACCAAGATCGCGTATGAATCTGCTTCCAACGGCGACCACGCATTGTGGGTAGTTGACGTCAAGCAGCGAAAGCCGGTTCGGGTTGCCGGCTGGCGTCAGAGCAACTTTTTCGTGTCTAAGGCCGGCGAGACGCTCGCTTGGTCGCCGAACTCGCAGTCGATTGCCTTCGTGGCCGCGGAGGAACATGCCGAGGCGACGGGCTCGGACCCTCGTGTCATCACTCGCGTCGAATACAAGACCCGCACCAACTTCGCCGACAATCTTCACAGTCACATCTTTGTTGTCAAGCTCGCTGACCGTTCTGTGAGCCAGCTCACGAAGGGCAACTACGATGAACACTCCATCTCCTGGTCGCCGCGCGGCGATGAGATCGCCTTCCTCTCCAACCACGAGCCCGATCCGGACGCACAGCTCAACTACGATATTTTTGCCGTGAACTCCAGGACCGGAGAGCAGCGACAGATCACGCGCACCGCAGGAGTGGAGTTGGCGCCGGCGTGGTCGCCAGATGGCACAGCCATCGCATACACGGCCACGACACGACCGCTGACGACCATTGACAGCGTGTCTGAAGACAATCACGTGTTTGTGATCTCGCGGGACGGCGAGCATACGACCGAACTCGCCGAGGGCTTGGATCGTCGCTGCACCTCGCCTGCCTGGTCCGCCGACGGCGCGTACGTGTACTTTCTGGCGGGCGACCATGGCAAGACTCTTATTTACCGCGCTCCGCGTGGAGGCGGCACCGCGCAGGCCCTGGCCGAAGCGCGCATGCAAGTCGGTTCCTACGGAGTGGGATCTGAGCGTATCGCATTCGTCCGAAGCGATGATGAGCACCCATCCGAAGTGTATTCCGCGGCGCTGGACGGAAGCGATCCTAAGGCATTGGCAGACATCAATGCCGCCTTCGCCCGCACCATTGCCGTTTCCCAACCACAGGAGTTCCGATTCAAGAGTTTCGACGGCGCGGAAATCGAGGGATGGCTGGTACGTCCGATCGATTTCAGGGCTGGACAGAAGTACCCGATGCTGCTATCCATCCACGGTGGGCCGCATGGCATGTTCGGCTATGCCTTCAATCTGAACAATCAGATCTATGCCGGGCACGGATACGGCGTCCTCTACATCAACCCTCGCGGCAGCTCCGGATATGGCCAGAAGTTTTCCGATGGATGCGTTTCTGACTGGGGCGGAGGCGATTACAAGGACCTGATGGCCGGCGTTGATGCGGTGATCGCGGACAATGCCTGGATTGACCCGGACCGACTTGGGGTGCTCGGCGGCAGCTACGGCGGCTACATGACCAACTGGGTTATTTCACAAACGCAACGTTTCAAAGCTGCTGTGGCGATTGCGAGCCTGAGTAACCTCATCAGCTTCTACTCGACCTCGCTTTATCAAGACCTCGTGCACGTCGAATTCAACGGTTTTCCGTGGGACAACTACGATCTGCTTTGGGGCCGCTCGCCGCTCAAGTACATCAAGAACGTAACCACGCCGACGCTCTTCATCCACGGCGAACAGGACAACGATGTGCACATTACGCAGGCAGAGGAGATGTACATGGGACTCAAGCGCCGCAACATTGATGCCGAGTTTGCCCGCTATCCACGTGAGGGCCACGGCCTGCGGGAACCGGAGCACAGGCTCGACGAATTGCAGCGCGAGCTCGCTTGGTTCGACCACTATCTGCAAGGAGGGCCGCTGCCGCCGCGAGGCAAATAACCCCTTGCCGCCAATGAGGGCATGCAGGCTCTCGTATGGGTCCAAGCATATTCTGTGCGAGGGGATGAGAACAAGAATCCCTTTTTGTTGGTATTCCGCTGCCCACCGAATTGGTGGCGCAGCCTCAAGAACCGTAGTGGCCACGGTCGTGCACGAGGATGCTCCCGGGGCAACCGAGCAAGAAACTGCCACGGCAGGTAGCATCGCGGCGCGAGGCTCGAACGTCGACAGCAATGCGGGAAATGCTGCTATGCCGGACTACGGGACTCGAAACCGTGCGGCCACTGCCGTGACAGGGGAACGTGCCGGCCGTGTCAATTGTTCTTCCCCACTCGTGGTATACTCAAGTTGACGCTTCTTACTACGGTTTGCTCGTCACGCGGTAGTCAACTTTTCCGACTAGCTTCATCTCCGCCTTTCTTGCCCGCCGTTTATTTGCGTGAAATCCAGAATTGAATTGTGAGCGGCATCCGCGGCTCTCGACATCTGTCGGAGTGCGCGCGGTCAACCCTCCAGAAAGAAACCAGATTCCAATGACAAGATTTTCCGAACTGCCCCTGTCTTCCGCGTTGCAGCAGAAGCTCGAGGCAGCCCAATTTATCACCCTCACTCCCATCCAGCAACGCACGATCCCCCCTGCTCTCGAAGGCCGGGATGTCCTCGGCACAGCCCAGACTGGGACCGGCAAGACGCTGGCGTTTCTCATTCCCCTCATCGAGACCCTTCGCCGGGAGCCGGCGCGTTCTACGGGCGCCGTAGTATTGCTGCCGACGCGCGAACTCGCGATGCAGGTCCACGAACAATACGAACAACTGCGCCCGAAGGGAATGCCGAAGGCCGCGCTCATCATCGGAGGCGTATCGGAGAAAGCGCAGATCCAAAGTCTGCGGACCGGCTCCGGGCTCGTAATTGCCACTCCCGGACGCCTGCAGGACCTCATGAATCGCAAGTTCGCCGATCTGCAGAAGGTCAAGATTCTCGTGCTTGACGAAGCAGACCGCATGTTGGACATGGGTTTCCTTCCGTCGATCCGGCGCATTTTGTCGGCTTTGCCCCGCGAGCGGCAGACGCTGTGTTTCTCGGCCACCATGGAACAGTCGGTCGCCGGTCTGGTAACGGACTACATGCGCGATCCGGTTCGGGTCGCTTTGGGCTCGGTGCTCAAGCCCGCCGAAAGCGTACAACTCAAGGCCTACGAGTTGCGGCCCGGAGAGAAACTCGATTGCCTCCGCCGCCTGCTGTATGCCGAAAAGGGCCAAACTCTGGTCTTCACACGCACCAAGCGAGGCACCGAGCGGCTGGCGAAGGAGCTTGTGCGCGACGGCTTCGCGGCTGCCATGATTCATGGCGATCGCTCCCAGTCTCAGCGCAACGGCGCTTTGAGTGGGTTTCAGGAAGGCCGCTTCCAGGTGCTGGTGGCGACCGATATCGCAGCGCGCGGTCTGCACGTCGAGGACGTCGCCCATGTCGTGAATTACGACGTGCCCAAAATTGCGGAAGACTTTATCCATCGAGTCGGCCGCACAGGCCGAGCAGGCCTTCGCGGGCGCGCCTCTACCCTGGCCGCAGGAGCCGAGGTGCTCGAACTGGCCAAGATCGAACGTACTCTCAAGTTAAAGATGGAACGTATACAGCCGGAGTGGACGAGTGCCGCGCCGCCGAGGCGAGCGGTTCAAAACACGCTAGCCTCACGAACTCTGACCGCTTTGCCGGGAGAGGTATTCGTGTAGAGTCCCGAAAACCTGGTTGCCGGGGCGCTAAGCTCCGGCAACTCGCATCCGATATTGGTATTCCGATAGATTCCGGAACCTCGCATTGAAATCCAGAGCTAGTCCCTTGCTGAGGAAGCGTCTTTTCGGACCTTTTTCCGCGCGCGCTTCCGCGCCAAAGCCTGTTTCACGCGGCGCTTTTCGCCCGGCTTCAAGTAGTACGAGTGGCGTTTCACTTCTTTAATGATGTCCTCCGTCTGAACTTTACGTTTGAACCGACGGAGCGCATTCTCTAAGGATTCGCCCTCTTGCAATCGAATTTCTGCCACTCTCACCCTCCTACACTAAGTTGCTGCGATGCGCATCGGTTGTGCGCCCGACGTTTCGTTCCGAGAATATGGCGCCAGGCACAGGGGCCCGGGCGTGCCATCACGCGTTACTCGCTGACGTGGTCAACGGGAGCGGACTCCTCGGCAGTGTCTGCTTCTTCTGCGCCAAAATTGAATAGCGCAGCCTGCTCTCGAGCATGTTCGCGCAGTTCAGCCATCTCATCCACGCTGCCCGCGACAGCCTTCTCCTGTTTTCGTTGACTCCGGCGCTCTGCCTTGTCCCGTTGTCTCTGTTGCCGCGTGTGTTCCTTCTGGCGCTTTGTAAATGTTGATCGACCTCTTGGCATCCGTATCCCTTCGTATCTCCTTGATTAGGTTTCAATGCCGGCGAGCTTTGTCTGAGCCCCGCCGGAAGGCACTCTGAACAGCCGAAAAACTACCAGCGCGGTTCGCGCGGCTGACGTGGGTGCCCGCGGTAGTCGTCCCGCCCACGGCCGCCTCCCCCGCCAAAACGATGACCTCCGCCCCGTGAACGTTCCGGTTTCGGTTTGGCCTCGTTGATGGTCAGCGTTCGTCCGCCCAGATCGGTGCCATTGAGCACCGCAATCGCCTTGTCGGCTTCGCTCGAATCGGCCATTTCCACGAACGCGAAACCACGGGAGCGTCCCGTCTCGCGGTCAGTCACGAGAGTTACCTTTTCCACCGCGCCGTGTGCCTCGAAGAAGTTTCGCAACTCGGCTTCGGTGGTGCTGTGGGGCAGATTCCCGACGTAAAGGTTCTTCATTGCAATTCCTCTCTCAATGTTCATCACCCCACGCTAGCCGGTGCCAGGTTCGGTCTCGATCGACGTCCTTCAATTTCCCGGTGCGGAGCGGGCAGGTTCCGCGTGGCTCGGGGGGCGGACGTTTCCCGGTAAATCTGGACTCTCCTCCGTTCCCAGCTGACATGACAACTCGCGACAGGATGATCTGTTAACGGCCAAGTAGCCGACGTTTGGGGTAGCGCACCTGCCGTCAGCCGAGCAATCCGATTGAACAGCACAGAATTACCTGGAGAAAAACGGCTGTTGCAAAGACCGCACCTCTCCATTGTCTTAATCACGAAGGCGCTGGGTACTTTGGGCGTCTCTCCGAGGTTAAGTGTTTCTAGTATATCGTGTTTGAGGCCATTCCTGCTGAGGCCATTCCTGCTGAGGGCCGCCGGGGGTCGCTGATTCTGCATGCCGCGCCGGCTGGGGGTGGGCAGGGCCCCAGGGCCAGGGCGCAACCGAATCACGGGTCAAGCCAGCTCGACATCAATGTTCTTGCTGCTTCGGTCGAGGGCGCTAATTCGAAAGCTGCGCACTTGCCCGGGCTGGAGGTCGGTCGGCTTGGAGGTGTCTCGAGCCGCCGCGCCGGATTTCCATCGCGCTTCGAGCATCGAACTCAGAGATTGCAGGTCGGTTGCGGCATTCGAGCTAGGCGCGGGCTCCGGCTTCACTCCGCTCGCCAGGGCACATTTCGCTCTCACACCTTCGCCCAACTCAGCGATTGCGACGCCATTCTGCACCTCGACCACGCGGCCGCTGACCACGTCTCCGGCCTTGTGCTCGTCCAGGTACTCGTCGATGCTGGTGGGCGCCATCTGCTTGATTCCGAGCTTCAGACGGCGCTTCTCGGTATCGAGTTCGAGCACCAGCGCCTTCACCGGCTGCCCGACCCTGAATACGTCCAGGGGATGGTTGATCCGCTTTTCCGCGCTGATGTCGCTGACGTGAATCATGCCCTCGATTCCCTCCGCCAGCTGGACGAAGGCGCCGAACTTGGTGAGGCTTACAATCGGACCCTCGACAAGGGATCCGGGCGGAAACTTTTGCGCGGCTTCCTTCCAGGGATCGCCGAGCGCCTGTTTCAGCCCTACGGAAATGCGCCTCTCGGCGGCATTGACCCCGAGAATCACTACTTCCACTACCTCGCCGGTCTTCACCGCATCGCTCGTCTTTCGCACCCGTTTGCCCCAGGACATCTCCGAAATGTGAATCAAGGCTTCAATTCCCGGTTCGAGTTCGACGAACGCACCAAAGTCCATAAGGCGCGTGACGGTGCCCCGCACACGCTCGCCGATCCTGTACTTGGAGGGAACCGAGTCCCAGGGCTGCGGCTGCAGATGCTTCGTGCCGATCGCGATTCGCCGTTTTTCGGGGTCAATCTTCAGGACGCGTGCTTCGATCGGCTGCCCAACCGAAAGCACATCCCCGGGATTGTTGATTCGGCTCCAGGAGATGTCGCCGACGTGCAGCAAGGCATCCGTGCCGCCGATATCGACGAAAGCTCCGTAATTGGTAAGGCTTCGTACCGTACCGCTGACCACATCACCCTCTTGCAATTCGGAGTACCGGCGGTCCTGGAGCGCGCGCTCTTCCTCTTCGGCCACAATTCGACGGTCCACGACCACATCTTCGTCGGCAGCATCCAGCTTCGTGACCCGGCAGCGAATCTCCTGGCCCACCAATTTCTCCATCTCCGCAGCACTCCGCGCTCCACTGCGCGATGCCGGCAGGAATGCGCGAACGCCGACGTCCACGCTCAACCCGCCCTTGACAACCGCAGTGACCGTACCGACAATCGCGGTCTTGTCGGCAAACGCCTTCTCCAGCGCGGCCCAGTCCGTAGGATGCGCTGCCCGGCTGCGCGTCAGCTCGTAATAGCCCTCAGCATTCCGGCCCTTGATTGCGACTTTCAGCTTGTCGCCGGGCTTCGGAGGCTCGCGATCATTGACGAACTCGGACAGACGCAATATGCCTTCCGTCTTGAGCCCGATGTCGACAAATGCGCCCTCTGCCGAAACCGCCGCGATCGTGCCCTCGCGCAGGCCCTCTGCCGGCTTGGCGCCGTGCGTTTTCTCGAACTGCGAAAGAATGTTGCCGAACGACTCGGAAGGCTCGTTCGCCGGTGAAGGTTCAGGAATATCTGGAATATTAGGATCGGGCATGCAGGACACAACCTTGATTCAGAATATATGACCTTTGTTGATTCTGGATGAGTGAATGATTTCAGCATAACATCGCGAGGTTCGTGGGACGCCGGCTTGCGCAGGAAGTCCTCTCCGGCCGGGCCCGGGCAATGCTTCCGCCGGTTGAGGACCGGAAACCTGCGGGAAGCGAACCGGGCAGGCTGGAGTCAGACTTATTTCCCAAGCGGCATCGGAAATCGTCGAGTGGGAGGACATCACGACTTCCGGCATGGCGATGCCAGTGCGCTCGATCATCCTGAGGGCGCCGATGCCTGCAGGGCAATCGCTTGGGCCACAGGGCCACTGGCCCGCGCCGGGTCGTTTCGGTCGTCTCTTAATATATTAAGAGGTCGATTAGGAGGTTGATGGCGTCGACCCGGCAGAGTCCACATCTCAGCGACGGCGTGCCCGCTAAAGTGATCAGGAACAGGAGCGGGCCCGAGGTCTACGCCCGGCCACTCGTTAGCAGCGCGGCCAGCGACCGGGCCAGATTATCGAGCGCGGCCTCGCTGGGCAAGGTGACGGTAAGCCGGGGCCGCCCCTCCTCGTCGCGCTCCAAGCACTGGCTGAGACGAGCTTTGAACTCGTCGGCCATTTGTGCACCTCCGTTTGTCGGTTCCCGCTGCGGAATCATCTCGCCAAGGAAGGTGAATGCCGCCGCAAGGAGCTGGCCGCCCGCTTGTGCCACGCGCGCGCGGCGGGCCAGCTGCTCTGCCTCCTGCTGCTGGCGCTCTCTTTGCGACTCATCGATCGGCGAGTGCGGTTGGGCGCCGAGCAGCACTTCTAGACGCTTCTTCAACTCATCTACTCCCGATTGGAGGCCGATCTCCTTGACGTCGGATTCCATATCGAGCGCAGCCAAAGCCAGGTCATGCTTGGCTGAAAGTGTCGCCAGCAGTTTTTCCTCAATCGTTTCCTCGGTCACGAGCAAATACACCTGCACCGGGTTGTTTTGTCCCATGCGATGCGCCCTCGCGATGCGCTGTTCGAGCACAGCCGGATTCCAGGGCAGATCCACATTGATGACGGTGTTCGCGGCCTGGAGATTGATCCCCGTCGAGCCCGCGTTGGTCGTGAGGAAAAGGCGGCATGCCGGGTCATGCTGGAACTGGTGCAACAACTGCTGCCGCTTTTTTTGCGGAACCGACCCATCCAGCCGGACAGAGTCGAGTTTGAGAGGCTCGATCCGGGACTCGATCAAATTGAGCATGGTGGTCCATTCCGAAAAGAGCACAATCTTGCGATCCTGCTCTGCGGCCAGTTCCCTGAGCAGTTCCTCTAAGCGCTCCAGCTTGCTCGAGAATCCCGGCGGGTGTTTGTCCACAAGGAACGTGCTGTCAGCGTTCATGCGGGCCAAAAGCAGCGCCTTCTGCAGTCGCAGCAGATCCATTTCCGAGATGTATCGCTTGCGTACGATGGTGCCCACGATCAACATCTGCGCCGCGTCGTTATCGGCCTGTGCGCGGGTGGGCGCAATGCGCAGGATTTCTGTCGTGCGCGGAGGCAGGTCCTTCAGGACTGCCCTTCGCGTGCGGCGCAGCAGGACCGGTTTGAGCCTCTCGCGCAGCAGGTCGAGGTTCTTGTAGCCTAGGACCTTGCCCTTCTCGTCCGTGACCCGATGTCGGTTGAAGAAGCGGAATGCGGGACCGAGCCGCCGGTCGTCGATGAATTCGACGACCGAAAACAGGTCGTCGAGCCTGTTTTCAAGCGGCGTACCGGAAAGCACGAGCGCGAACGGCGACCGCAGGTTCTTCACCGTTTGCGTCGTCTTCGCCTCCCAGTTCTTGATCCGCTGGCCCTCGTCGAGGACAATCAGATCCCACCTGGCTCGCCCGATCGCCTGGATGTCGCGCAGTACCTGCTCATAGTTGCAGATGGTGAAGAAACACGCGTTCTGGTACTGCGCAGCTCGTTGTTCGGCGCTCCCGACGACGATCTGACAACTGCGCTCGGAGAAACGGAGAATCTCGCTACGCCACTGCGATTTGACCGAGGCGGGACACACGATCAGAACTTTGTGGATGCTCGCTTCGCGAGCGAGCAGCTCCGCTACTCCGATGCCCTGAAGGGTCTTGCCGAGCCCCATATCATCGGCCAGGATCGCCCGGCCCGCGCCGGCAGCAAAGGCGATACCGTCCAGTTGGTAGGGCAGGATCTCAGCCTTCAGCAACGCAGTGCGCAGCGGATGGGACCCGGGGCTGCGTCGGATTTCGGCGGCTGTCGAGGCGATGCGCCGCTGCAAGAGCTGGGCCTGAATGTACTCCTCGGCGTCCGGGTAGACCGTCACCGAGATGTCCAGGGCTTCAAGGCGGCGGATGCGCCTGAGCAGATCCGGCAGGTCGGTAACGGCTCGGTCGCGGATGGGCTGCACGATGGCCATGGCCCGCTCGTCGAGCTGCGGCGGAAGGAGCATGTGCAGTTCCATCTCCTTGCCATAGGCGAGATGCACACAGATTTCGCGGCGGCGGTGTGGCCGATCGCGAACCGACTTCGTCGACGAACCTTCTCGAGCGCATGAAGGATGTGCTTGCAGGTGCCAAGCGTGTTCTTGCGGAAATCCGGACATGAGCAGTAGGACTCGCCCGGTTGCCACCCTCGCAGCGCCACGCGATAAGACTTACCTGACGCCGAGTTGACGAGCGTGTAGTCGGTCCAGATGGTCTGCGGGTTTGCGGATACGATCTGCATTTTTTCGGTGCGGGCGCGCTCCTCGCGCTCCGCCACAGCCTGGGCGATCAGCGCCGGCTCGCCCAGGCTCTCGAGGGGATTGGGATCAGGCGGCGCGTCGGCCAACCCCAGAGCAAGCTTCTCCTCGAGAATCAGTGAGAACGCGGCTCCCGCGTGCTCACATGGCACGGTGCAGGTATTGCACCGCCAGTCGAGACGGTCGCGCACCGCCGGATTCAGCGATATCGTCACCAAAGAGTCGCCGAGGGTGAGTTGAAACCCGTCCCGGTCGAACCGGACCTGCGTGGCGATATCGATGTCGTATGTGCCGCCCGCCCTGATGAGACGATTCCCTTCAGGGCCCAGCAGCTTTGCGGCTGTGATGAAGGACAACCGGGAGAGCTTGTCGAACAGTGTGAGCTGGGCGCTCGACTTGGTCAGCATGAGATCTCCTAGACTGTTATAGGTCTGATTCCACAGGCGTGCTGAACTCGACGTCGCAGCCGAAGCCTTGTACCTCTGAGATCCGGCTCGGATCAGCGATCTTTACCTCGGACTCGCCCGCGAAGAACGTCGTGATTCGTCATACGGACCGAACTTCCGGAGTCCGATCACGGAGTCGGAATATGACTGCGTCCCTCCGAGCCGCCAGCGCGGTCGAGAAGCCGAAGCGGGAGCGCTTAACCATCCCGGAGTCTTCAGCTGTCGACGACCAGCCTTTCGATAACGCTGCGCGCTTCCGGACTCAGACTGGAAAACTCCTCTTCCGTCAGCAGCCCCTCCGACCGGATGCCGGCCAGCATCGTCAACCCTTGCGAGCGTTTCAGACCATTAAAGAGGCGCGCAATGTCTCGATCGCGCCGGTCGAGAATCCTGTAGATTTCGAGATAGCGCTCGTGGGCGCTCCACGCTCGACTTCGGCAAGCACTCGTTCACTGAACCGATCGAGAGCGAGCGGATGCAAGCGCCTCAACGCCTTCCAATCGGTTTCTTTGATCACGCGCAAAACGCTGCCTTTCCGCGCTGACAGGTGGACGGCGTCGAGGCTCGAGAAGCCGGATAGTGTGTCTGCTCGAGCGTCCTCGTCTCAAGCAATGTGGCCGCCGTTACCGCGAGAGATGACAAGGGGAACCCTTTCCAGGAACATACCGAGCGGTACCGGGTTGCGCACACGACGCCGGATGGAGATAGTGAATGCCGGTCGTCCGGTGATGAAACAAGCGCGGGCATAGAGTCCATATTTTCCCGGCCGTACCCGCCCTGCTCATTTGTCGGACGGCTGGGTTGGGTCATCGCTTGAGGAAGCAGCTGTCTGGAGTCGCTGAAATTCCCGCATCTCCCGATCGGCCGATGCCGCGTTTCCCTGCTTGCGGTAGAGAGATGCCAAGCCAAAATGCGCCTGCGCTGCCAGAGGCCCGTCCTTTTCTATCGAGAGGAGCTCCTGCCAAGACTTTTCGGCTGACGCCGGATCGTTATTGAGCGATTCGGCCTTGCCCAGCGCGTAAAGGGTCTCGGGCATTCGGGGCTGCAGCCGATTCGACCGTTGAAGTTCCGCTCTCGCTTCGGAAGGCTTGCCTTCCTGGAGCAGCGCGTTTCCTAACCGGAACGCCGCTTCCGCATTGCCGGGTTGCAGCTTCGTCTCCGCGCGAAATTCCTGTTCCGCCTTCCCCCACTGGGACGAGCCAGCGTAGACCAGTCCTAGGTCGAGATGAAGACCCGGCGTCTCGGGCCGCTGCTTCAGGGCCGCCAGATACTCCTTCTCCGCGTCGGGCATTCTTCGCAGAACGAAATAGTTTTCTCCCATCGCCTGATGGGCGCGCGCAGAATCCGGAAAGGCCGTCAAGAGCGTATCCATGCTTTGCTTCGACAGGAGGCCGCTGGCTCGGCCGAGGTAGTAGAGCAAGTCGGGATCGTTGGGCCGCGAGGCCAGCGCAGAGCGAAGGTTTGTCACCGCATGATCCAGTTGTCCAGTTTGCAGTTGCGCGATGCCGAGCGCAGCTTTTTCCTTGGCGCGCTCAAGGTGCGGAATCGCTTCCGCGGCATAGCCCTCGACCAGCAAAGCGTAACCCAGGAGTTGGTGTGCCGGAATCGAATCCGGACTGAGTTCGACCGCGTGCTTCAAAGGCGCCAGCGCAGAAGCGTAGTCGTGGTTCTCCATATACGCTTGACCCAGGCTGATAAAAGCGACGGCGAGCGTCGGATCCAACTCCGTGGCCTGGCGAAATTCCGCGATCGCCGCTTGCGCATTGCCGTGCTTGTCCGCGTCGGCGCCGGCTCGAAGATGCTTTGCGGCCTCCGGAGAAGCGGTTTGCAGAGCCACCCACATGACTAAGAAGAGTTGGATCACGGTTTCTCCGGTTCGCGTATTTCGAGGAATTGGTCGGCGAGAACATCATTCATGATCTGGCGGGTTCCTGAAGGCCAGTCCACCTCGATCCGCGCTGTTTTCGACTGGCCCAGACCAAAGTGCAAACGCGGGTCATTGGAGCAAAGATAGCTGCCGGCCGACGTTGCAACTCTCATCTGCCCGTTCACCAGCACGCGCGCGCCGAAGCCATCGCGGTTGCTGCGGGTCCCGCGGAGAGCAAGCGTGAGCCAGTGTTCCGCGCCGCCGCGATTCAGCAGCACCTCGGGACGCCCTCCGAGCACGGTCATGACCGCGTCCTGCCAGCCGTCGTTATTCAGGTCTCCAAATGCGGCGCCCCGCGCCGCAACGGGAGTCGAGATGCCCGATTCGACCCGTTCGAAGCGCCCGCCGCGGTTCAGCGCCAACATGGGCTTTTCGCGATAGTGCAGCGAGGGGTCGATTTCTTCCACGTTATCGAGAACGTGGCCCTGCGCGACGAAGAGGTCCTTCCATCCATCGTTATCGAAGTCTTCAAGGCCCACTCCCCATCCCGAGCTCCCGCTCGAGAGCATTCCCAGGCCGGTTTCGAGGCTGGCGTAACCGAACGTGCCGGCGCCCTCGTTATGGTACACACCATAAATTTCGCGCGGAAGCTCAGTCACGATAACGTCGGGTTTCTGATCGTTATCGTAGTCCTGAAAAACCACACCCATTCCCGAGAGCCGCCTTCCGTCCTCAGACAAGCCGGCGCCGGATGAGAGAGCGCGCTCCGTGAAGGCGCCCTTGCGGTTATTGTGAAAAAGATACTGCTGCATGCCATCATTGGCAACGTAGATATCCGTGTATCCATCGTTGTCGTAGTCGGCGAAGGCAACCCCCAGGGCGCGCCCTTTGGGGAAAGCAATTCCTGATCGCTCGGAAACGTCGGTAAAGGTCCCGTCGCCATTGTTGTGATACAGAATACTGGTAGTCGCCGGAAACTCCTCCGGAGGGCAGTAGGTGTGATAGTTGCCACCGCAATCTTTGCTGGTTTTTGTGTCCCACAACATATAGCGGGTGACGAACAGGTCCAGTTTGCCGTCGTTATCGTAGTCGACAAATCCTGCTGACGCCGACCAGCCGCCGGCCGCGACGCCCGCCTTCTCGGTGACATCGCTGAACGTGCCGTTGCCGTTGTTGTGATAGAGAATATTTTTTCCGTAATTGGTGACGTAAAGGTCCGGATATCCGTCGTTGTCATAGTCGCCGACGGCCACTCCCATTCCATAGTTGCCATCTGCCACATGAGCCAGACCGGCTCGCTCGGTGACATCCGTGAAACCGCCGTCCTGGTTCTGCCGAAAGAGCCGGTTCCAGTATTTCGGATTGCGTCGGTCGAAACTTTCCGGCAACGACATGGGGCTCGCGATGCGTCCACCGTTGACAAAAAAAATATCGAGCCGTCCGTCCCGGTTGTAGTCGAGGAGCGCCACTCCGCCGGGCATGGTTTCAATCAGGTACTTCTGCGGCGTGGGCGAATTCTCGAGCGTGAAATCGAGACCGGCGGGCGAGCGCAGCTCAAAGACCGGCGCGTCGACGGCTGCACCCAGGAACATTCCCGCGGCAACCACGGCTGCGATTCCGAGCCCGATACCGGCCCGGAAACGACTTCCAGACCGCCCCTGGATCTCTTCATTCCCCATAAATCTCCATACCCATCGCGCTTCAGAACAGAAATTTCACGGCAAACTGAACCAGACGCGGATTGGTTCCCGGCGCCGTACCGGTAACGACCCCAAAATTCGCGTTGTTGCTGCTGCAACACGTTGTATTCGGGGGAGCAAATTGGGTTCGATTGAACAAGTTGAAAAATTCGGTTCGGAATTCCACGCCCAGACGCTCGTCGGGACCGAACAGGGTCCGCTTGAAGATTGCGAAATCGACATTGTCGACTCCGTCGGCACGCAGGGTTGAATCTACCCGGGATTCGTTCCCAAACGTAAAGTCTGCCGGCGCAACGAAACATGCCGTGTTGAACCACTGCGCAAGCCGATTCCGAACCCCGCCCGACGAAGACTTGCCGCATCCGTCTAGAACATCCGGACGCGATCCGGCGCCAAACATGGTAATGTCATTCGCCTGGCCATTGCTGAATACCAGGGGAAACCCTCTCTGAAACGTGATCACGCCATCCACGCCCCATCCATCGACCAATTTAGACAGGCTGCCGCTGACACCGGCGAGAAATCGTTTCCCCTGGCCAAAGGGCAAATCGAGCACGTAACTGGCGACCAGTCGCTGCGGCACGTCCTGGGACGACAGAGACTGCTCTCCGCGCAGATTGTTGTTGTCCTGAATTCCACCCACACGGGGTTCGAGCCACGAAGTGAGAGTGTCGGTGTCGCTGATGAGCTTGGAATTGGTGTAGGCCACCAGCAAGGAACCGCCATCCCAGAACCGCCGCCGCACGGTCACCTGCAACGAATGGTAGATGCTGTCGAACGAACCCTGTCCGGCGAGGTCGACGCTGGCATATTGCGGAAACGGCCGAAGAAGTTGGCCTTCGGTAGTGGTCGGCGCCGCCAGCGCAAGAGGCTGTCCGTTGATGAAAAACGGATTGGGAACCGATTGGAGAAGGCGTACGGCCGCTCGCCCGCCGGCCGCATACTCTTCGGCAGCCTGCGCCAGAAGATTGTCGGAAAGCTGATTGATCTGCTGCGAGTATTGCTCGAGATGCGTCCCTTTCGAACCGACGTAAGCGGCAGAAACGGAAAAGCCCGCCGGCAACTCGCGCTCGACGTCGAGGTTCCACTGCTGCACGTATCCGGCAGGATGGTGCGACCGGTCAACTTCGGTGATCGAGCTTACAACCTGGGTTAGAAATTGCTGGGTGCCTTCCATTCCAAGCCCTCGGCCGGGCGGCGGCGAAATTCCGTTCAGGAACGGAAGCGCGAGCGAGTTAAAAGGGTGCACCCCGTCGACGGTGCCGGTGTAGGTGGTGCTGGCGGCGTTGACCATATCGTTGCCCGGGTTCACCGCGAACGACACATAATTCGGGACCCAGTAGATACCGTAACCGCTGCGAACTATGGTTCGCGGCGTTGCGCTGTAGGCCAGGCCGATGCGCGGCGCAAAATTAGTCGTGTCGAGCGGAAGGTTGTTGCGCGAGCCGTTCGGAATGAGAAATACGTCGCCCTTCACTTCTCGAGATCCTGCCGGCAGAAGGGGATTTAAGTAGCTCGCGGCGGCAGGATCAAAATACGAAAGCCGGTTGCGCCGTTCCGACCAGGGACCCTGCAATTCGTAACGCAAACCCAGACTCAGCGTGAGCCTGGGCGTCCCGTGCCAGGTATCGCTGAAGTAAAAGGCGCGGTAGACCTGCTTTCCTGCCGTGAGGGCGGGCACTACTGCCTGATCGAAAAAATGGTTTTCAAAACTGCTGAAATTATCGGCGTAGCCGAGCAAAAAATCGGAAAACGAGAACCTGGTAAAGCACGGCTGTCCCGGGGCGCAAAACTCAAAGGCGCCGCTCGCCAGATTCGTTTGTCCGTAGTTGTCGTATCCAACCTCCAACTGAGATCCGAACTGATAACGATGGCGGCCGCGCATGATGATGACGCTCGGAGCCAGGCTGTATTGCGTGTTGCGATCCTGAATGAAGCTTTGCCCCTGCGTGCACATGATGCTGTCGGCGATGTTCGCCACGCAGGGTGTCGGCGGCGTGCGCATCACCGAGGGAATGACCGCGTTATAGCTCACCGGCCAGTCGATCGACACCAGATTGAAACCTGCGTTGTTCGGGGTGCGGTTATAGCGAAAGCGGCTCATACTGGCGCTGAAATCGAAGATATTTCCGGGACTGAAGATGTAGTTGTACGCTGCCGCCGCCGTGTTGGTGGAATAGACCTCGGCACACCGGTCGGCGCACAGACCGTCGCCAAGAGGATCGATGGGCAAGTCCTTTACAGCCCAGTGGCTGAAGCGGACGAAGAGTTTTTGGCTATCGGCGATGTTGCGATCGACCCGGGCCACAAACTGGTTCTGGTCGCCGCCGGTGCGGGCCACCGTTTGAAAATTGTTGATGGTGCCCGATGGAGTCACAATACCCGCATTGTTGGCAAGGGGCCACAAGCCGAGCAGCGCCTTCGACGTCGGATTCATGCGGCCGGCGGGAATCTTGTTTCCCGGGAAGGCCACCGGAACGGCGTTGCTTCCCGGGCACGCGCCCTGGGCGTTCACCACCCCCGCGCAGGGATCCATGATCGGCGTGCTGATGGCTGAGAAATCGCCCGCCCTTTCGGCCTCGGTCGGCACCGTGGTGGTAAACGGCTGTCCGGTGCGGAGCCGGAATCCCTCCCAACTCAAGAACCAGAAGGTCTTAACGGCGTAGGCGCGCCCGGGGACCCGCAGCGGCCCTCCCGCGTTGCCTCCGAATTGGTTCTGAATCCATGGGGGACGCTGTTTGCCGGTGGCATTCAGAAAATAGTCGTTGGCATTGAAAATCCGGTTGCGTACGTATTCGTAGAGTTCTCCGTGAAAGGAACTGGTTCCTCCTTTGGTGCTGAGGTTGGTGACACCTCCGGAAAACTTCCCCCATTCCGCCCCGAGGTTGCTGGTTTGAACTTTGAATTCCTGGATGGAGTCTTGAGTGGGAATGAGGATGGGAAGGTTGATATAGCCGATATTCAGCGGTTGTCCATCCAGATATTCGGCGCTCTGATTCCCGAACGATCCACTTACCTGATAGTTGGCCCAGCCGAACGGATTCACTCCGACGGGGGTGCCGTTGGAACTGCCTTGCGGAACCACCGAAGGCGCCAGGGCGATCAGGTTGAAAACGTTTCGTCCATTCAACGGCAGTTCGTTGGCCTTGTGCTGCTCGACCACCGTACCGATCGAAGAGGATTCGGTGTCGAGCAGCGACGGACCGCCTTCGACGGTAATGCTTTCGAGCGCGGACCCCACTTCCATTTCGAAATTGAGCTCCAAAGCGTCCTGCACGTGGAGTATCACATTGGTCTGGATGACGGCTTTGAAACCAAGCCTCTCAATTTCGACACGGTACCTTCCCGGCGGCAGGTTCGACACGTAGTAGAGACCGGCTTGATTCGTGCCCCCCTGGTAGTGCACTCCCGTCCCGGTGTTTATAGCCGTCACCATGGCGCCCACAATGGCGGCCTTACTGGGATCGGTCACGCGGCCAGTCAAGGAGGCATTGGTGGACTGCGCCGAGAGCGTAGCCGCGAAAACAGGAGTACAAAGAAGAAGTCGAACCACTCGACTGCGCATCAAGGCTCGTTCCCCGAAAACGTCTCGACTCGTCCGGCGCAAAATCGCGGAAATACCGCTTAGGGAGTATATACGTCGTGCGAGGCCGCTCTGTACCAGCCCCGTCGCGATATTTGTTAGTCGTAGAACCCCGCCTTTTTTGTCTGGAAAGATTTCGCCACTCTGTTGTATGTTCTTGCGAGCTTTCCAGACATTCGTTTTTTCTCGACAGTTTTTCGCACTTAATGGTGGCGAGTTCCAAGATGAGCTCTCCTTACAACGAGCGTCTGCTGCCTCTGCCCCTGGTGTGGGACGAGAAACAAGAACGTTCCGCGCCCACGGCGCCGGATGCGCTCCTTGCCACCGATGAAGAACTCATGCTGCGCCTGCGAACTCAGGATTGCAGCGCGCTGGAACTGTTGTTCAAGCGCCACTCCCGTCTCGTGTTCGGCATCACCCTGCGGATTCTTCGGAACCAGGGCGAATGCGAGGACGTGGTCCAGGATGTGTTCTTTTACATGTATCAGAAGTCCTTTCTGTTTGATCCGGCCAAGGGCAGCGCCAAAGGCTGGATCGTGCAGGTAGCGTTCAGCCGGGCGCTCGATCGTCGGGCAAACCTGGCCCGCCGCGCATATTATTCCGGTACAAATCTCGAGCTTGTCGGCGATACTCTACTGGGCCCGGTGGATGTGGAGCGCGAGGTAGAGGCCAGGCTCAACCGCCGGTACTTGGAGCGTGCCTTCGAAGAGTTGCCGATTGCGCAGCGGAGGACCCTCGAGATGTTTTATTTCGAGGGGCTGGAGCTTCGGGAAATCAGCGAGCGCTTGAACGAATCTCTGGGGAATGTCCGCCACCATTTTTACCGGGGGCTCGAGCGGTTGCGCAGGAACTCTTTTGTGCAGAGCATGCGGGCAGCACAGCAACGATGAACGAAGAACACAATCACCCGGAGTTTCAAGAACTCTGCGCTCTGGCCACCACGGGAACCTTAACCGCCGCCGAACGAGTCGAACTGCGGCGGCACCTGGAGGTATGCCCGGAATGCACGGAAGCCTATGCCCAGTATCTTGTGCTGACCTGCGAGGGGCTGCCCCTGCTGGCCAGCGCGCATGCCGATCCGGTTGAAGTGAAAAGCTGGAATGAAAAGTCCACGTGGAAACGACTCTTGGTGCGGGTTCGGGATGCGGAACAGCTGGCACACACGCCCGGGCGCAACTTCCGAGCGGTGCGCCGGGCGCCGTGGGCAGGTCTGCTGACCCGTTCCTGGGCGCGGACGGCCGTCGCCGCCTGGGTCGTGGCCGGCGTCGGTTATGGCGCCTATCGTGTCGGCGCCCACCGGGCCCTCCTCCACGATTGGGCTACCGGTTCTCCAAGCGCTCAACCCGTGTCGAGCACGAGCGAAGAGACGTACGCGAAGCGGCTGGTGAGCGCGCAGGCGGAAAAGATTTCGCGTCTCGAAGCCGAGAACTCAAGCCGGCAGGCTCAAATCGAGCATTTAAACGCAGAGTGGGCAAACCTCGAACGCCGCACTCTCAAGCTGGCATCGACCCGCGAACAATCCGAGAGCACGGTGCAGTCGCTTGCGGCCGAGCGCAATACTCTGGCTGCGCAGTTAGCCGCGCTCCAGCAGTCGTATGCGGATGCCCGGAAAGAACTGGCCGCCGTCAAAAGCGAACGCGACAAAGCCCTGCTGCAGATGGCGTCCCTCGAATCGAACTTGCAGGATCTCAAAGCAGCCCATCAAGAGCAGGGGCAACGGTTGCATGATGACGAGCAATACCTGGCCTCGGACCGCGACATTCGCGAATTGATGGGAGCTCGCAAGCTTTACATTGCCGATGTCTTTGATGTCGACAGCTCCAGCCGCACGCGCAAGCCTTACGGCCGCGTCTTCTACACCGAAAATAAGTCGCTCATTTTCTATGCTTTTGACCTGGACCGCGAGCCGCGCGTCAAGAATGCCGCTTTCCAGGTGTGGGGCGAAAAGGATGCGCCTCAGGGAGAAAAAGCTCACCCGCTGAACCTCGGCATTCTGTACATGGACAGTGAATCCAACCGACGATGGGTTTTGCGCTCTGATGATTCCAGGCAATTAGCGGAAATCGACGCAGTTTTCGTAACCGTTGAGCCAGATGGCGGCAGCTCCAAGCCCACGAGCAAACCGTTCTTATATGCGCTCCTGCGAAAAGAAGCCAACCACCCCTAATCCGCGTTAACCCGATTCCTCGAAGGTCTTGGTTGCAGCTCACTTACGCCGCCTGGTACAAAACACCTCCTGCGCGCGTACACACGTTTAGGCGAGGCCGTCGGCGCTCTAGCTGTCCGTTCGATTTGTCCCCGCCCGACTGGGTCGGAAATTGGCATCCTCTACCAGAATGCTTCTCTAACTCGATTCTACTTGTGGAGATAACATGACTTCTCGTAGGTTTTGGATCATCGCGGCGTGGGCGACCTGGCTCGCGTTGGCTCCTCACATGGCCAAGGCGCAAACCACTTATGGCTCGATCTCGGGATCGGTGCAGGACTCCTCCGGCGCCGCCGTTGCTGACGCACAGGTGACTTTGACGAACCTGGGCACTGCCGAGAAGCGCACTCAGCCGACCGGGCCGGATGGGCTTTATTCCTTTGTGAATCTTGTTCCCGGCATGTATCGAATCGATGTGGAAAAATCCGGCTTCAAACGTTTTGCGCGGACCAATGTTCCGGTGGAGGTCAATCAGGCAAACAAGATTGATGCGGTGCTCGCTCCCGGGCAAGTGAGCGAAACCGTGGAGGTCACGAGCGAGGTCCCCTTCCTGCAGCCGGAGACCTCGTCGCTCGGCACGGTGGTTGAGACAAGGGCAGCCAACGAATTGCCTCTCAATGGAAGGAACATTTTTAATCTAACCACCATCACGCCCTCGGTCGTTCCTCAAGGCAATACCATGGGCACGGTTGTCGGCAAGAACCCGTTCGACTTCGCGAATTATCAGGTCGGGGGCTCATTCGCCAATGAAGCGGCCATGTACCTGGATGGCCAGCCTCTTAATATCGGCTACATTAATCTGCCTCTTGTGGTTCCCACGGATGATTCGGTTTCCGAGTTTAAGGTTCAATACAACAACCTGGGGCCGGAGTGGGGTAAGTTTTCAGGCGGCGTCATCAATATAAGCACGAAATCGGGAACCAACGCCTGGCACGCCTCCGGATACGATTACCTCCGCAATAAGGTACTCAACGCCAACGAATTTTTTAACAAGCAGGGCGAACTCTCGAGCGGCAAAGGCAACCAGCCGCCACCGTGGACGCAGAACCAGTTTGGGGCGAACGTAGGCGGGGCCCTCATCAAGAATAAGACCTTTGTGTTCGGCAGCTATGAAGGGTTCCGGCTGCGCACAGGCACGCCGTTCAACACAACCGTACCCACGATGGAGGAGCGTACCGGCAATTTTGCCGATTTGTGCAAGTCGGGCTTCAATACCCCCGATCCGCACGGCTCAGGCGTTAACATTTGTTCGGACACCAACGGGACGGGACAGTTCGTTCATCAGCTTTATAATCCGATCGCCTTCACCGGGCCGGTCTCAGGACTTACCCTGAACCCGGCAACCTCAACCAGTTTCCGCATGCCCTTTGCCAACAACTGTATTTCTACGGCATGCGGGTCCCCCACCGAGTTCATTAATCCCACCTCCGCCATCCTGTTGAATAAGTTGATCGCTGACCCCACCGGCTCGGGAACAGTCCTTAATTTTCTGAAGGACGCGAGCACCGGCGGCGATACCGATGAGGCGGTAGTCCGGGTTGACCAGACCATCAGCTCGAGGCAGACGCTGTTCGGGCGATACAGCTACTACAAGCTGCTCAGCCTCGCTCAGGATCCTTTCGGCACGGGTCTCTGCAAAGACCGCTGCGCCGAAAACACCAAAAGCAAGGGTGTGGCGCTTGGCTATAACTTCGCGATCAGCCCAACCACGATCGCGAACGTGAATGCCAGCATCAGCCGTTTCACGTACCTGCGCGCCCCGATTAACGACAACTTCAGCATGACCAGCGAGGGTTGGCCTGCTTCTTACGATCCTCTGATTCCGAACATCGAGCGCACGCCCATGACGCCGTGTTTCGGCCAGAATGATGCCCTCGTCGGTTGCAGCCAGGGACAGAGCGCCATTTCCGATGCCGACACCCAGTTCAATATTTCCCCGCAGATCACCATGATCCGCGGGCGCCACACGCTTGCCTGGGGCGGTCAGCTCGAGGAAGGCTATGACAACTATCTGCAGACGAACACCGGAGGAGGCTTGATCTCGTTCGGCGGCGGTTGGACATCGGCGTTTCCCGGGGTTGTCGGAGCGGGGAACATACAGGGCGCCGGGGCCGGAAACGGCGAAGACTTCGCCGATTTCCTGCTCGGATACGGCAATGGAGCTGGCGCTGCCTTTGGCAATCAGACCAGCGGGTCCCTGGTTATTTCAGGACCGGTTTCCGGAAAGGAAAGCTATCGGGCGCTCTACTTCGGCGACACCTGGCACGTGACCAGCAAACTCACGCTGAATCTGGGCCTCCGTTATGAGCTGCAAGGGACCTGGTCCGAGCGGTACGACAAAATGACCTATTTCAATCCGAGCGCGGCCAATGCCTCGGTGACCGGGTGCAGTGGAGTGGCCGGAAGCGCCTGCCCGGGAGATGCGTTCCTGGTCGGCACCGGGGTGAACAGCAGCCGCAACAATCTGCCGCTGTCCAAGAAACAGATCCTGCCGCGCCTGGGATTTGCCTACTCCCTGAACTCGAAAACGGTGGTTCGCGGAGGATACGGCATTTTCTTCATCCCCAACTACGTCTCGTTTAATGCGAACCCCTACAACGATATCGTGAACAGCGCCACCTCGCCTTTCTTCAACAGCAATGACCACGGTATAACGCCGTCCGCGACGCTCAATGCCAACAGTTGCACCTGGACGGGCAACAACGCACTCACCTGTCTGGGAACCGGCCCCTTCAATGAGGGAGCGGCAGGCACCGGGGCGAACAACCTGGTTGCCGTAGCCGGGCGCAATCCGCAGCCCAATATCTCGCAATATGCGCTGACCCAGAACAATATTTCCTCTACGGGCTACACGGTCCAGAAATACGGATACGTCCAGCAGTGGAACTTCGACATCGAGCGTGAACTGCCCGCCGGCTTCTCTTTGGACCTCGCCTACGCCGGCTCTCACGGCGTGCACTTGGAGCAGTCGGCCACGAATATTAACCAGATCCCCGACCGCTTTCTCACTCAGGCTCACGCGCAATATGCCGCCGGCGGCGCGACTGCGGTCACCATCGCGCAACCAGTGACGACCTACCCGTTCAGTCAAGCTCTACCCGGGGGCCTGGGCCCCACGAATCTGCTCGCGGGACAGCTTGCCCGCCCATACCCCGAGTATTCCGGTCTAAATCTCAACGCGTTCGGATGCTGCGAGAGCAGTTATAACGCGCTGCAGGCAACCGTGAAGAAACGCTTCCCTGGCAACGGCCTGATGCTCGTCTCTTATACAAACTCAAAACTGATGTCCAACACAGACACGCTTACCTCGTGGCTCGAAGGGGGCACAACCGGCGGCGTAGGCAGCGTCCAGGATTGGAACAACATGGCTGGCGAACGCTCTCTCTCGTCCCAGGATGTTCCACAACGTCTGGTCGTAAGTTACGTGCTCGATCTTCCTTTTGGTCGTGGACAGAAATTCCTGGCGGACGTTCACGGTTTCACCGGCGGCCTGGTTTCCGGGTGGGGCATAGACGGCGCCACCACCTTCCAGCGGGGGTTCCCGGTCAAGCTGAGCTGGGGCGGCAGTAATGTAATGACTTCCGATGGTTTTGGCATTGGCAGCCTGCGGCCTGACTACATTGCCGGCTGCAACAAGCAGCGCTCGGGAAGCGCGGTCAGCCGACTCAATGAATGGTTCAACACCGATTGCTTCACGGCGCCCAGCGGCCTCGATGCTTCGGGTCAGCAGAACAATCCCTGGACGTTTGGCAACGAGGCGAGGGTTGACGCCTCCCTGAGGCAGCAGGGAGTGAATAACTTCGACTTTGCGGTATTCAAGAGAACGACAATTTACGAACGGATGAACCTTGAGTTCCGCGCCGAGTTCTTCAATCTATTTAATCACCCTCAGTTTGGGCCGCCCAACGGAACGGAGACCAGTTCGACTTTTGCCAGCGTCACGAACACCGTCAACAACCCGCGTCTCGTGCAGTTGGGCCTGAAATTGTCGTTTTGAAGCTCGCGGCGGAATGCGAATTCACCCAGATAGGCCTGAGCAGGTCTGGGCTGACACCGTGGCGAGCTCCAGGCACTGCTGGAAATTGCCACATTCTCGGTCCGCCGCGTGGCAGCCAGTCTGCTGCTCGCGCCGGACCTCGGTGATAGGGCGGGCATAAGTCGCCCGCCCTGTCCGGTTCAGTTCACCCCGCGCTGTCTGCTCAAGCGTACGGACGTACTCGATGACCGACTCGGAGCAGGCCTACCATGTGCGTCGACTTACCTTGATGGGTCAGGGATGCAACTCCAGCCGGTTGGTCACGACCCTCTCGACCGCGTCGTGCGAATATGCCAGCGGGAAATACTCTCCTTCGTTCCATAAGGGCATCAGATCCGAATAGTGGCGACTGCCCGGCTCGCCGCTCTGTCCGGGAGTGTTTACGGCGACCGAGTTGTCCCAGTCATCAGGGTCAAGAATTTCGCGATAGCTCGCTCCCGCAACCTGCTCGAACGAGTCTGCAGAGTGTCCGGTGGCTCCGACGGTATCTCCGTCGCCCGAGCGCGGTAGTGGTCCGAGGTCAGGGACCATGGGAGCGAGCGAATGCCGGAATTGCATGTAATGCAACTGCCCCCACGTCCACTTGGCGGAATCGCCGCCTTCGAGTTTCCGAAGCCGCTCGCAGGCTGTGTGCAAGGATTGCTCCATCAGCTGATTGCGGCCTTTCTCGGGTTCGGCTCCGAAAATATCCTGGCTCGGGTGGGACAAGACTCCCAATACCTGATAGGCGCTCCAACTGCGCGCAAGGAACCACAATCGGGGCGGGGCAAGCTTGCGCACGACCGCCTTCTTCAACTCCTCGAGGAAGAGCTCATACAAAGCGGCCGCGGGTGAGTTCTTGTCCAGAACGCCGTCCCAGTGAAGCAACAACTGGGCTTCGCTCGCCTCATGGTCCTGCTCTGCACGCCCGAGCAGCTGAACCAGCTCGCGCGCCGGTATCGATACGACGTCGTTCTGCAAACGTTTGAAGTCTTCGATTGTGAGCTTATGCCCCGCATGAACCGACGCCGCAAGCACTTGAGTAATACGCTGGGCTCGATACCGCGAGTACCACTCAAAGCCGATGTTGTAAGGGTAGGATTCCGGAATCATCTTGTTATTCGCGGTGGCAATGAATCCGTTCGGCGGATTGTAGGAGTGCGGCAAGTCCGAGACCGGTATGAAGCCCGACCACTCGTACCCTCCGGTTCCTGAAACCGGAAGCAATCCCGTCCAATTTCTGCGCACGGGTGACAACCCCGCCGAGTACTCGCCAATATTACCCGCGCGATCGGCGTAGACAATATTTTCCGAGGGCACCAGCCAACGCTTCATCGCACTCGAGAATTGGCCCCAGTTTTCGGCGCGGTCCACCGCGAGCGACGCCAGATAGCCTGCGGTTCCAGGCTCCGTGCCCACCCATCGAAGCGCGAGAGCCTGGCGATCGTTCTGCCATAACACCGGGCCATGCCGGGTGAACTTAAGCTCGACCGCAACATCCGGATTCCCCCGAATTCTGAAGACCTCGCGTTCGACCTGCATTGGCTCCCAACCACGATCGGTCCGGTACTGGGAATGGTCGTCGGGATTCAATTCTTCGAGGTAGAGGTCCTGCTGGTCGGATCCGAAAACCGTGAATCCCCAGGCAATCTGCTGGTTATGGCCGAGGGCGACGCCAGGCAGAGCGGGCTCTCCGGCGCCGATCACGTCCCACCCGGGCGCAACCAGGTGCACCATATATCGAAGAGAAGGAACCGTCAGTACACGGTGCGGATCATTGGCCAGCAGGGGTTTTCCGCTTTGCGTCAACCTGCCGGAGACCGTCCAATTGTTGCTGCCTTCAATGTAATAGGCGGGAACTTTGATTCGCGAATCACTGCCCATCACATTTTCGAGCAGCCCGGGCGAGAGTCCCGAGAAATCCACGCCAGGGGCCGGGTCGAGTACGACCTTGGGATCCAGGTCAAGAAGCCTGGATGCTTTGTCCGGCCCAACGGCGGCGACCATTTCGGCATGTTCCAACTCGGCCATAGCATTTCCTGTCATCGAGAACGCCGCCATTCGATTCAGGCAGTCTTCGGGCTTCCATGGTTCTGGTCTGAACCCCGCCGTCTTGAATTCAATAGGCATGCCTGAGCTCCCCTTTGCCAGGCGCAATGCGATATTCGCATTGATTCCGCTGGTAAAGGCTTCGAGAATTTCCCTCGTGTCGGGGGAATAGCTCTCGTATTCCGATTTCATGTCGCCCCGATAGCGTAAGAGGCGAGCATTGATGTCGCGAAACAGCGCGGAGGGACCCAAGACCTCGGCCAGACGCCCCTGCCCTGAGCGTTTCCATAATTCCAGCTGAAACAGCCGGTCTTGCGAAGCAACAAAGCCCTGCGCAAAAAACAAATCGTGCTGGTTCTGTGCGTAGATATGTGCCACTCCCCAACGGTCGCGCAGCACGCTCACCGGATGCTCCAACCCTGCTACTTTCAAGCTGCCTTGAATGGTGGAAACCGATCCTTCGGCGCGAACCTCAAACGTTGACGGTTCCCCCGCAGCGTAGAGGAAAAGGCCCGGACTCGAGGCAGAAATGAGATAGAAGAGAAGAAGGAAGCTGATGGTCCTCACCAGAAGGCCTCCTCAAACGACTTCGGCGCCACGTCGCCCTGCTGACATGGTTGCTCTCGGAATCTCTACTCCCAGCCCGGAGGAGTTGTCGAACGTCTTTTGAGGAACCAAGAAAAATCAGCCGCCATGAGCTCCGCAAATCGAGTGCAACCGCAGTTCGCCACCTGTTCGGCGGCGGCAAACCTGGAACGTCGATCAGGATAAGGCGGCGGCCGCACGTCGTCAAGAATCCAAGCTGTGATGTGAATCCAAGCTGTGATGTAGCCGCAACGTGAGAAGTTCCTCTCTTAGCAGGGTCGAAAATCCCCTAAGGTGCAGTGTTGAAGGATTGGTGGTTCGACTTGGTAGCCTAGTTTTCGGAGTATGCGGACCATCCTGTTTGTGCGCACTCGCTTTGATCTTCGCTCACGGCTGGGCCTCGCCTCAGCAATGGAGGATTTGAGACCGATATATTGTCCGTGGGAAACGAGGCCGCGGTGGGACGCGTCAACACTTTTGCGCCTCCCCCGATCAGGCACGGATCACTCGCACCCCAAACCTGTAGTGGTGCAGGGGGGCCGCGGGCGACCGCGGACCCCTCAGCTGATCTGACAGACAAAACAGAAGTTGACTTCCCAATTGCCCACGATCCGATCTGAATTCCGAGCGCTCACGAGGTCTACTGATTTCAGATCAGTACAAGCTCGGAACAATCTTCTCGGCCCGTTGACCAAAGACCGAAAAAGCTGTCTTCTGATCAGGGATTTTCGCCGGCGAACGAGGCGCAGGACACCTTGGGGTGCCAGTTTACGAACGCGCCATTGGGATTATCCTTCCAAGCCCAGACATGCAGTGTATAAAACGCCGGCAGCCCAAAGCGGTTGGGGATTTCAAAATAATGGAAGAGCTGTCCCATTAGTTGGGGCGGGCCCTCTGGGTGCTGCGCATTCCACATATCGGCAAGAACCAGATAGTCAGCGCCGATCAGTGTCAGGCCGCCGTCGGGCTTAGGCTCGTAGATCACGATCTGCGGACGGGTGGCGTCAATAACTCCGGTGCTCACAAGTGCCCCATTTACGTAATGCAGGCCCATCGCACCCGAGTCCGGTCCGCTGACACACCCAAACTGCAGCGCATAGCCTTCTCGCTGGGCCACCGAGACATCCTGGAAGCGCGCGGTCGATTCGCGGACGATCTTTATCAAGGCACTTCCAGTGCTCGGCTGGGAAACAGATAATTCCTGTTGCACGTGCGCGTGACTCTGTTGCGCCAGAGCGCCTCCCGGGCAGAGGTTCACAAGAGCGAGAGCAGCGAGCGAGTACTCGACTGGCTTCACAAAAAATCTAGTCATCGTATAGTCGCCTGATAAGAAATACTTGGAACAGTCTGTGATCGTTACGGTTTAGAACTTCCGGCCATGCACTTATCCAGAAATTCGCTTCGAGCAGAGAGCAGCCATCCACTAAGAGAGAGCGGAGAACATCTCGAAAGCGCAGCTACACCTCGATTTCGGTTCCTGTCTGTTGCCCGCCCGTGACATCGCGACTCCGACTCCTGGGCCCAAAAGGCAGGAGCATGGGCACACGACGCCGATACTCGGCGTATTCGCCGTGTAACCGCACAAGATCCCGTTCCTCGAACTGGATCGCGAGCAGAATGTATGCAGTGGTTGCGATGGCAAAAACCAGATGCGTCACCGTCATCAGCGGGGCTGACCAGAATACGAGGAGCCATCCCACGTACAAAGGGTGCCGAACAATCCGGTACAGGCCCGGAGTCCCGAAACCAAGCGGCGTGTAGGGGATTCCGCGCAGGCGGAGGTAAACTTGGCGCAACCCGAACAAGTCGAAGTGGTTGATGAGAAAGGTAGCGACGAGTACGGTCAACCAGCCTATCGCGTACAGGGCTTCGAGAAGGAGCTGGCCGGGGGCGCTCTCCACGTTCCAAACTACGCCCCCGATTGGCTCCCATTTCCAGAACAACAGAAGCAATGCCAAGCTGGAGAACAGCACATAAGTGCTTCGCTCAACCGGAGCCGGTACGAGGCGGGTCCAGGCGCGCTTAAACCATTGGCGCGCCATTAGGCTGTGCTGGAGGGCGAACAGTCCGAGCAACGCGGCGTCGATTCCGAGCGCGTAGGTGAACGCTCGGTGGGGTCCGGAGTCAATTGACTTCGGAACGACAAAGTTTCCTATAAAGCCAATGGCGTATAGGAAGGTGGCGAAGAACGCCAGATAGCAAACCACACCATACAAGAACCCTACAATTCTGCTGAACATTGTCGTGAGCCTCCTGAGCTCGAGGCGGTCCGCCATACCTTTCCCCTCTCGACCGCCTCTGCTAGAATTTTGGTCGCATGCGGGCGCGGCTTTTGTGCTCACCGCCATGTGGGCGACCTTGACTTCATATCGGAGTCCCCCTCGGATGTCTTCAAAGCGCAATCAAATCTTCTTGAAATCGTTTTAAAACCACTTATGTCGCAGTCAGCACGAGTTTTGTACGAGTTCGGCCCGTTCCGGTTGGATCCGTCGCAGGGGCTGCTCGCGGAGGGTACAAAGAACGTCCCGCTGACCTGGAAGGAATTTCGAACGTTGTTAGCGCTGGTCGAGAGTCGGGGCGAGATCGTCAGCAAGGAAGAGCTACTCGAGAAAGTTTGGCCCGATACCTACGTGTGCGAAGCCACTCTGGCTCAAAACGTATCCACGCTGCGGAAGCAACTGAAAGACGACCGAGCTACCACCCACTACATTGAAACCGTCCCCAAACGCGGCTATCGCTTTGTCGCGCGAGTGACGGAGATCGTGCCGAAAGTTCTGGGGTCGCGGCGTGAAAGCCGCAACGCCGAAACCCCAGAACGTCAGGAGATCCGTTTCTGCTCCACGCGCGATGGCGTTCGCATCGCGTGGGCGAGCGCTGGTTCAGGCTACCCGCTGGTCAAGGCAGCCAACTGGCTCAATCATCTGGACTATGAGTGGGAAAGCCCCGTCTGGAGGCACTGGATTCGGGTGCTGGCAGAGTACCATCGCTTTGTTCGCTACGATGAGCGCGGTAACGGGCTATCGGATTGGGAAGCAAAAGAGATGTCTCTTGAGGCGTGGGTACAGGATCTTGAGACCGTCGTTGATGCAGCCGGGGTTGACCGGTTCGCGCTAATGGGAATCTCGCAGGGCGGGGCACCGGCGATTACTTATGCCGTAGAACATCCGGAGCGCGTGAGTCACCTAATCCTTGTGGGTGCTTATAGCCGTGGCTGGGAGCACAGAGACAATCCTGAGGCCCTGAAGGCCCGTCAAGCATTGGAAACGCTGGTGCGTTTGGATTGGGGAACCAAGAATCCTGCCTTTTCTTTTAATTTTGCCTCGCTGTACGTGCCCGAAAACGCCACGCCGCAACACCAGGAGTGGTTCAACGACTTGCGCCGCGTATCAGCTTCCCCCGAAAATGCGGCGCGCATTATGGAAGCATGCGACAAGATCAACGTGCGTCGGCTGCTCCCGTCGGTCTCGGTGCCGACCATCGTGTTTCATAGCGACGGCGACCGCGCGGTGCCGTCCGACGAGGGTCGAATCCTGGCAGTAGAGATTCCAAACGCGAGGTTCGTTCCGTTGTCGAGTGCCAATCACCTTCTTCTCGCAGATGAACCAGCCTGGCGGGTCTTCCTCACAGAACTCAGCAGATTCTTGGGGTGGGAGGTAACAGATGGTGTCATCTGAATGACTTCGCTCGACTCAGACATCTTATTTTTAGCGGCCCTGTATTTGTGAGGGTGTACTCGAACGATTCGCAAACCATTGAGAATGGAACCTCTTGTTGACAATCGGACACTCAGCAGACAGCTCCGCTATTTCGCTATTTCATCGCGATTCCATGAGGCCGCGCCGGACCTGTCGGAAACGCGGTATTGAAATCCAGCTGAAAGTACGGGTCCAGTTCCAGGTGATCACGGAAGACCTTAATCACGTGAACCTTGTGGTCGCCTTCGTAGTGGATCTTGCCGAAATCATCCTCATTTAGAAAGTAATCAGTCGCCACCAGGCGCTTGTCGTCGTCGGTGAGCACAATCGCGTGCGGCCCCGCATCCACGCCCAAGTTGACAATTCCGTTCTGAAAGGGATGCTTAGGATTGCTCACGTCCAGCATTCCGACCTGTCCGGCCTGAAAGGATGCGAATAGCAGACGGTCTCCGCTTTTGGGCATCGCCAGCAGCTGCACCATGCCCCCTCGCACCGGAACCTCGATGTGGGGAACGATGTCTTCGCAGTCGAAAACCACCTCGGCAGTGCCTCGGTCGGGATGGACCAGATATACCAGCCCGTCGAACATGCCGGCCGTGAAAGCCCGTCCCTGAGGGTCGCCGGGAATCAGCTTCACGTCCATGGTCCCCATCGCCTGCGGGATGGAAATCGTGCGGACAATCTTCCGCCACTTGAAATCCCACACCCGGATAGAACCGAACAATTCAGGATCGCCAGGCACGATGTCGAGTGAACTTGCGGGCATCATGAAGTCGGAGGTCACCATCAGATTGAGCTCCGGCCGGGCCGAGATGCCATGGGGATTGAATCCCATTTCCGGAGGATGCCGGGGCCACTCCGCAACCATTCCCAGATTGCCGCTGAACTCGGCTACCCGGCCGGGAGTCATGCCGGTCGACGAACCCATCTGCGTGACCAGGAATCCTCCCTCATCGAGCGGCAGGAAGTCGTCGGTGATGCTCGATTTCGAGCCGCTGGTGGCAAACAGAAACTTCGGGTCGCGGGCATCAGACACATCAAAGAAAAAGATTCCATTCTGTCCCCGGAGGAGGCTGAGCAGCCCTCCGCAGGCCAGGATGTTCTGATCCGCCGAGAGATGGCAGTGATGCGGTTCGTTGCCCACGTTGCCGGGAGGCGGGAGCGGAACCGTCTTGAGGACGTGGCCATAGTCAGGCGAGCCTTCGTCAAAGTTAATGACGGCAAGGAAGTCTGGCGCTAGACGGGCCTGATCACCAGCCCAGACGTACAGCGTTTTCGGGGATCTACTTGGGGAATTAGGGTAGCCTCCCTGTGCGAAAGCAAATCCCGCGAGTGCTGGAACGAGGAAAACCAGGGCCTGAACGGAAGACCACAGCATACGATGCCTTGTTATGTTCATTTCTTCTCCTTGCGTGAGATCAAATTCCTGAGAGTGGAGTTCAATAACGGAATTCCGGGGAAACTTCGCGGTGTTAGTCTCCGTTTGGTTTATTAAGGGAGGAGTTTTTTGCCTGTTTTTGCCTTGCCAATTCGCCCCTGCCTCAGTAGGCTTGGATTGCTTGCTGCCCGGCATGAGGAGCACTCTGGCGCAAGGCGCCACCTAGATCAATTCCCGCGAGATTCCATACGAGTGGAATCTCGATTCCCACGGAGTGCCAGGCCAAGGAAGCGTTTGGATGGAGTCGCCGCACTCCTTCTATAGAATGTTGGCAATTCAGGGCTAACCGATTTACTATCAACATCTTAACCGATAGGGAACTTGATCCTCGTTCAGGGCGAACCGAAGGCTGAATAGACTTTCAACAGATTGCGCCGCATTCAAGCCATGGAAAGCCAAGTCGTCACTCACCACACCTTTTCCTTCCAAGATTTCTCGCTAGATGTGCGCACAGGGGAGCTTACCTGTGCTGGGAAGAAAATTCAGCTTCGCGAACAATCGCTGCAGCTTCTCCTGGCCCTGCTCGAGAGGCCGGGCGAACTGGTAACTCGCGAAGAACTTATGGGGCGGCTTTGGGCCCCTGGCACCGTCGTGGACTCCGACCGCGGGCTCAACAAGGCAATGAAACATCTCCGGGAGGCCCTGGGAGACTCGGCGGACCAGCCTCGCTTTATTGAGACATTTCCCCGCCGAGGTTACCGGCTGCTTGTACCGGTTACACATAACGGTCAAACCAGGAAGGAGGTGGATCCGGCAGGTTCTCCCGGCGTATCGCCGGTTCCTTATTGGGTCGCTCTCGTGGCGGCCGCAGTTGTGGGCCTGGGGTTCGTTATTTTCTTAAGCGTGCGCTACGCCCGAACTCGGCTGACAACCCGGCCACTGCCTCCGCCGCACGTCTCAGCCCTGGCGGTAATTCCTCTCGAGAACCTCTCGAACGATCCCGAGCAAGAGTTTTTCGCCGATGGCATGACGGACGAATTGATCACGAACCTTGCCCGTATGAGCCAGGCACGAATCCTCTCCCGCACTTCCGTGATGCACTACAAGGGTAGTCGAAAGACCCTCAAAGAGATCGCGCAGGAGCTGAATGTGGATGCGATTGTCGAGGGGACCGTAGAGCGCTCGGGCAATCGCGTACGCATCAACGCGCAGCTGATCCAGGCCTCGACCGATTCTCATCTCTGGGCAGAGAGTTACGAACGGGACTTGGAGGGCATTCTGGATTTACAAAGAAACGTGGCGACCGATATTGCGCGGGAGGTCAATATCATGGTGAGGCCACTCAGTTCGGCACGGCCGGTGGATCCGGCCGCCTATGTTTCCTATCTCAAAGGTCATTACGAGTTTTTCCGGTACACCAAGGAAGGCTGGCAAAAATCTATAAACTATTTTAATCAGGCGATCGAGCGAGATCCAAGTTTTGTCCCCGCCCACGTCGGGTTGGCGGCCACTTATCTTGCCGGAGTCGGCTGGGACGCCCTGCCAGTCGAAGAACTGCCTCAGGGAAAGGCCGAGGCCCAAAAAGCACTGGACCTCGACGATCAGCTGGCGAGCGCTCATTTTGTGATGGGTGCAGCCCATACGGAAGAATGGCGATGGCAAGATGCGGAAAGGGAGTTCAAAAGAGGTCTGGAACTAGATCCCAATGATGCCCTGGGCCGGCAGTGGTACAGCAACTACTTGTTGACGCTGGGCCGCTTTCAGGAAGCCATCCACGAACAGGAACTTGCTCGCGCCGTCGACCCGTTTTCCCCCTTAATCAATGCCAACCTGGCAAAGGCCTACTATTATTCCCGCCAATTCGACCGCGCCATTCGACAGGCTCAGGAGGCACTGAAGCTCTACCCTAGGTATCACGCCGCATTCATGTTTTTGGAGCGGGCTTATCGTCACCAGGGGATGCAGGATCTGAGCGTCAACGCGCGCCTGGCGGCCGCAGGCGCACAAGAATCTCCGGCGATTAAGCTTGCCTATCAGAGATCTGGTGTCTCAGGGGTTCTTCGCGCAGAAGCCCAAGCGTACCAGAGGAGCGGCGCAAACTTTGAAGCTGCACGCTGCTATGCCCAGGCTGGGGACAGAAACCTGACATTTGCCTTACTTGAAGACGATTACCAGCGGCACTATCCGGGGCTGTCCCGCCTAAAGGTAGATCCGGATTTTGATCCAGTTCGATCGGACCCGCGCTTTCAGGACCTCCTGCGGCGAGTGGGGCTTCCGTGAGCGCGCATCTCGGCTTTTCCGGTAGCCGGCATCCATTCATGATACCCGCAGACTGCGCGCCATCTGAGTAAAGACCATTCACCGGCAACTCTGGTGCCGGGTCCGGCGCGAGCGGACCTGCTTAAGCGCGTGTTGCTTGCCAGCGTGAGCAACGAGAACACGCGTCGCGCTTACAGTCGTGCTCTCGACAGGTTCCTGGACTGGGTAAGCTGACAAATGCCGACGCCCGTTTTCCTGGTTGATCCTGTGCGAGTATCGCGCTTGGCTCGAACTACATAGATACGCGGCGTCATCAGTCAATCGGTCAAATCGTCAAATCTGGGGGGCATTTCTCACAAGAGCTCAAATCTCGCGAAAATCCAGGAAATCTTCAAAGTATTTTTGAATGTGCCCTGGTTGCAGATCAAGCAATCCTTGCCTCATCGCCTGGACGGGCAGGAGGAGTACTAGACGGGGGCAGGAGTGGAATTGACAACGACCTTCGCAAAATGCGAACATGCCAGCAAGTGGTTGAAATGCCAACAGTTGCACGCACAGTGCAACTTCGCAAACTGCGAAGCATCCAAATTATGTGGGTAATCAGTCGCAAGAGGCTGCTTGAGTCGGCCCAAAAGCACGGCGACGTGGCCGCGCCTCTTGATGCATGGTTCAGGATCGCGAAGCAGGCGGAATGGACGAGCATCGCGGATGTGCGGCGTACTTTTTCGACGGCCGATGCTTTCGGA
>Ga0123356_10000077_pt1 | contig 104208 bp, 80 predicted proteins | sample TergutEmb28metaG_2_FD_92546 | JGI IMG/M metagenome (GOLD analysis project Ga0123356, IMG submission 92546) | Embiratermes neotenicus P3 segment gut microbial communities from Petit-Saut dam, French Guiana - Emb289 P3 | ecosystem: Host-associated > Arthropoda: Insects > Digestive system > Gut ...
CCACGGAATCGAGAACTATTCGCGGCATTTCACCGGGCGCATGCCGGGCGAGCCTCCGCCGACGCTGCTCGATTATTTCCCGCGCGATTATGTGATGTTCCTCGACGAGTCGCACCAGACCGTGCCGCAATTGCACGGCATGTACCACGGCGACCGCTCGCGCAAGCAGACGCTGGTGGAGTACGGATTTCGCCTGCCGTCGGCCCTCGACAACCGCCCCCTCACCTTCGAGGAATTTGAGCACCGGACCAATCAGCTGATTTACGTTTCCGCCACCCCGGGCCCCTATGAGTTGACCAAATCCGCGGGCGTGGTGGTCGAGCAGATCATCCGTCCGACGGGCCTGGTGGACCCGCCGGTCGAAGTGCGCCCCGTGAAGGGGCAGATTGACGATCTGCTGCACGAAATCCGCCAGCGGGTCGCCCGCCGGGAGCGGGTTCTGGTCACCACGTTGACCAAGCGTATGGCCGAAGACCTGGCCGAGTACTACAGCGAAGTCAGCGTAAAGTGCCGCTACCTGCACTCGGAGATCGACACCCTCGAGCGGGTGAAGATTCTGCGCGATCTGCGGCGCGGCGAGTTCGATGTGCTGATCGGCATCAATCTTCTCCGCGAGGGGCTGGACTTGCCGGAAGTGTCTCTGGTGGCCGTGCTCGACGCCGACAAGGAAGGATTCCTGCGCTCGAGCGGTTCTTTGATTCAAACCATCGGCCGCTGCGCCCGCAACATCAACGGCCGGGCTGTGCTCTATGCCGACTCGATCACCGAGTCCATGCGCAAGGCGATGGACGAGACCAACCGCCGGCGCGCGATCCAGGAGGCCTATAACGCGGAGAATGGAATCACGCCGCAATCGATCGTTCGGCCGCTCGAGATGTCGCTGGCCCGCATCGTCGAAGCCGATTATCCGGAACTGTCGACCGCCGATGTCGACGGCATCCCGGACTTCAAGAGCCAGGAAGAGCTCGACCAATTCATTGCCAACCTCGAAAAGGAAATGCGGGAAACCGCCAAGAGGTTCGAGTTTGAAAAAGCGGCCAAGCTCAGGGACCACATCAAACAGTTAAGGACGAAGGAGTTCTTATTTGCCTGACCCGGCCTGGCGCGCGGCTTCCGGCTGCGCGCCCTCGACCGGCAGGCGGACGACAAAGGTCCGGCCCGGGCCGGGGGCATTGTTCTGGCAAAGGATTTCTCCCCCCAGCTCCTTCACGATTCCGTAGCAGATACTCAGTCCGAGCCCGGCTTCGTCGCCCGCCGGTGGGGCCGGGTAAGACGGCTCCGGGTAAGACGACTCGAAGACGGGGTCGGGCCGGCCGGTCGCGGACCGGTTGTCGCGGAACGTTACCTCGACGGCGCCGTCTCGAGAACCGGTCGTAATCTCGATGCGAGGCGCCTCGACCTGGGCGCCGACCGCATGGCAGGCGTTGTTCAAAAGGTTCCAAAACACCTGCTGCAGCCGGTGGGCGTCGCCGAGAACCCATGGCAGACGCCGGCCGAAGTTCGCGATGACCGAAACGCCCCGGTTGTCGCGATCGTAGGAGCCGAGCTCCAGGGCGCGCTTCAGAACCGGGTTCACCTCAATCGGCCTGCGCTCGACGGGCTTCGGGCGCGCGAAGCGCAAGAGGTTCTGCACGCTCTGCTGGGTGCTCTCGGCCTCCTCAAGGATCACGCGCAGGTTTTTGCGCGTGCTTTCCGGCACTTCGGGGTTTTCGACGAGCAGGCCGGCGAAGCCTGCGATCGCCGTGAGGAGATTGTTGACTTCATGCGCTGCGGAGCTTGCCGTCTTGAAAAGCCCGGCACTCGAAAGCGCCAGGGCGGCAAAGGTTGCCACCGCCCCGGCGAGCGTCTTTTCTTCGCCGGTAAATGTAGCTTCGCGCCGGGGATAGACAAGCACCGCGCCTTCCTCACTGGAGGTGGAAAACGGCGCCGCGAGAAGCGTGCCGGCCGGAACCACATCTCCAAGCCGATGCGAGGCCGGGTTGACGGACACGGTAATGAGCTCGCCGGCCGCAACTGCCCGCCGCGAGATATCGGCGGCGAAGTCCAGGCCTTTACCCTCCCGCCGGGCAAGGATGGAAGCGCTCAGGGCCGGGTCCCAGGCCTCAGCCGCCGCCAACTGAAAGCCGCCGCCTGCGCCCGCGAAAACGCATACGAGCGGGCTTTGGAGGAGCAGGCGCAGTTTTTCCGCCACCAGGGATAGGAGCCGACTCGCCTCCGCCGCGCCCCGCATACTGCGGGCGAGATCGAGAAGCACTTCCGAGCGCCGCTCTTCTTCTCTGGTTTGCTCGCGGAGCCGGGCCGTCTCGACGAGCGCTCCCAATTGCCCGGCAAGGATCGCCGCCTTCTCGACGTGGTCCTCGCGAAAGTAGTCCGGGTCGGCGCTGTGGGTCCAGACGGCGGCGCCGATCACGTTGCCCACGACCACAAGCGGCGCGATCAGAGCCGACCTGGCTTCAAATTTCGCCGCCAGGGGATACCGGGAGACGTCGAGCGAATTGACGTAACGCGCCTTTCTGCTCTGAATGGCCTCGACCAGGAAGGCGGTTTCCGCGGTCTTCAAACGCATGCCGCGAAATTGTTCCGCCATCCCGCCGTCGGCTTCCCACCCCTCAAGCTGGTCTGGTGGCAGAAACTGCCAGAGATACGCCGCCGTGGCGCCAAAGTACGCCCGCCCTCGACGGCAAAAAAGCTGGAGAAGCTCCCGGGAAGAGAGCCCAGGCGAGGCGGCGGCGGAAAATCCCAGCAGCAGCTCGCAGAACCGGGCATCGTCGCTTGCCCGTTCAGAGAGTCTCAGAATCGGCCCGGCCCCGGTCATCGAATCCTTTCCTCGGTGAATTTCCAAGTTGTTGATTAAGCGGAATCTAACGGGTGGTCTCAATCTGAGTCAAGGGGAAAACCAAACCGGGCGGCCGAGCCCGGGCGCCCGTCGCGAATCCGCACGGCAACTGGGATCGAAGACAGGGCCGGCGGGTGCGCAAGGACCGAAATTCGCCGCCTCGACGCCGGCGCCGCAAACCGCGCCGGCCCGTTCCATCAACTTACTTATTCCCTTGTGCGTATAATGTTCGGTTCCTGAACTCCACGTCGAGGGCTTTCATGTCGAATGCTTCGGACCCTGCCTCCCCTGCCCGCAGAAATTTTCTGGCCGCAACCGGCGCACTGGCCGGCGCAGTCGCCGCGCCGCGCGCAATGCCGGCGTCGGTGAGCGAAACCGTTCCCCGTCCATCCGCCTCCTCCCGAAGCGAGCGGAGGATTCCCGTCGGGGTGTTCGATCCCGCCTTTCCCGATCTCACGCTCGACCAGCTTGTCGACAAGTACGAGAAGCTCGGGGTCGAAGCCGCGGAGATCGGCACCGGCGGTTATCCGAACAACAAGCATTGCCCGCTCGACGACCTGCTCCGGGATCCGGCGAAACTCCGCGAGTGGAGAAAGAAGTTTGAAGACCGCAAGATCCAGATCGCCGCCCTCAGCTGCCACGGCAATCCGGTGCATCCGGACAAATCGGTCGCCCTGGTCGCCGACCAGACATTCCGCAAGACCGTCGATCTGGCGGAGAAGCTCGACGTGAAGGTGATCGTGGGATTTTCCGGCTGCCCCGGAGGCAATGCGAGCGACCGGAACCCCAACTGGATCACCTACCGCTGGCCGCCGGAGTACGCCGCCGCGCAGGACTGGCAATGGAAGGAGCGCCTGGTCCCCTACTGGCGGGATGCGGCAAAATATGCGCGCGAGCACGGGATTCACCGCATTGCGCTCGAGATGCACCCCAATTTCTGCGTGTACAACCCGCTCACTCTTCTGAAATTGCGGGAAGCGGTCGGAGAAGAGATCGGCGCCAATAACGACCTCAGCCATCTATTCTGGCAGGGGTGCAATCCGGTCGAGGTCATTCACATGCTCGGCAAGCAAGGCGCCATTTACCACGCCCACATGAAGGACACGGTGCTGTTCCCCGACAAGGTCGCAAAATACGGCGTGCTGAATTTTATCTTCGAAAAGCAGGATCTGGCGACGGCCTCGGACGCCTTCCGGGCCGTCGGCTACGGCCACAGCGCCAGCGCCTGGAAAGACATCGTGAACGCCTACATGGAGGTCGGCTACGACGGAATCTTCAGCGTCGAAAACGAAGACCCCATCCTTTCGGGCGAAGTCGGGGTGGAGCGCGCGTTGTACGTGCTGAAGAATGTGAGGGAGGAACTGCTTACCGAGCCGCAGCGGTCGTAATCACAGTCGGCCGGGCCGACCGGCGCTTTCCTGACAGGGGGATAGGAGACGGAGATGAACATGAACCGCAGAGCATGGATTTGCGCGACAACCACGGCTTTCCTCGCCAGCCGCTTCTCCTGGGCCCGGGGCGACAACCGCATCCGGAAGATCGGCCTCGAACTCTATACCGTCCGCGCCGCGCTCAATCAGGACTTTGCAGGCACCATCGCGCGCGTCGCCAAGATTGGATACAAAGAGGTGGAGATGGCGCAGTTTTTCGCCCATCTGCCCGAGTTGAATCCCTCGGCCAAGCGCGCGAGAGAAATTCTGGACGCAAACGGCCTGGTCTCGCCCGCCACCCACGTTCCCTTTTCGGCGCTCTCGCCCGAGAACCTGCCCCGGGTGATTGAAGCCAGCACCGTGCTCGGCCACGCCTATATCGTCAATCCCTCGATCGACCGCCAGCTCGTGAAGCAAACGGACGGGTGGAAGCGCGCCGCCGAAACGTTCAACCGCGCCGGGGAGCTGACCCGGAAGGCGGGAATTCAGATGGCCTACCACAATCATGTCGAGGAGTTTAAGCCGCTCGCCGACGGCAAATTGCCCTACGACGTTCTGCTCGAAGAGACCGATCCCAAGCTGGTCGCCATGGAAATGGATTTGGGCTGGGCGCACGTGGCCGGCGCCGATCCGCTGGCGTATTTCTCGAAGCATCCCGGCCGCTTCCACCTCGTACACGTAAAGGACTTTACCCGCGACCACACCATGACCGACGTCGGCAAGGGCGAGATTGACTGGAAGGCAATCTTCGCCCAGTCCCATGTCGGAGGAATCGAGCATTACTTCGTTGAATTCGACGATCCCGGAGATCCATTTGCGAGCATTGAGGCAAGTTTTCAGTATCTCGACAAGCTGCGCTTCTAAGTTTTCCCGGCCGGGCGCTCCGCCCGCCGGGCCGGCCCTTCGAGGCCTCTCGACCCTTGTCCGCGGAACGAACGCAGGCTTACGCACAGAAACGGAGACTTCATGGCGCAGGTAATCCGCTCTCCCCAGGTCTACGACGTCTGCGTCGTCGGCTCGGGCGCGGCCGGCGGTACGGCGGCGAAAGTTCTCGCCGAAGGCGGCCTCAACGTGGTGATGATCGAGGCCGGCCCGGCGGTCAATCCGGAGAAAGATTTCAAAGAGCACGTCTGGCCCTATCAGCTTCCGCACCGCGGCGCCGGTGTGGGCGGGGCGGCCAGCGCGGACTTCGGGGAATTTCTCGCCCCCAACGGCTCCTGGGACATCGAAGGCGAGCCCTACACGGTGGCGCCCGAATCGCGTTTTCGCTGGTTTCGTTCCCGCATCGTCGGCGGACGCACCAACCACTGGGGGCGGATCGCGCTGCGTTTTGCCCCCGTAGATTTCAAAGCGCGGTCCACCGACGGAATGGGCGACGACTGGCCGATTACCTACGAGGATCTCGCCCCCTATTACGACAAAGTCGAATCCTACATCGGCGTCTTCGGCACCAAGGAGGGTGTGCCCAGCGCGCCCGATGGAATTTTCCTGACGCCGCCGAAGATCCGCTGCACCGAAACCATCGTGAAGAAAGCCTGCGACCAGCTGAACATTCTCTGCATTCCCTCCCGGCTGGCCATTCTCACCCAGGCGCACAACGGCCGCCCGCCGTGCCATTACTGCGGCCAGTGCGGGCGCGGCTGCATCAGCGCATCGAACTTCAGCTCCAGCCAGGTCATGATCCCGCCGGCCGAAAAGACCGGCCGCTTCACGCTCCTCACCAACGCCATGGCCCGGGAAATCGTGGTCGGCAAGGACGGCAAAGCCGAAGCCGTCTCCTATATCGACAAGCTCACACGCAGCGAGAAGAAAGTTCACGCCAAGGCCTTCGTGATCGGCGCCAGCGCATGCGAGTCCGCGCGCCTGCTGCTGAATTCGAAGTCCCCGATCTTTCCCGACGGGATTGCCAACTCCTCGGGCGTCGCCGGGCGGTATCTGACCGACAGCGTCGGCAGCTCCGGTTGGGGATATTTCCCGCAGCTGGCCAAAGTGCCCGCGCACAACCACGATGGCGTCGGCGGGATGCACATGTATATGCCGTGGTGGAAGTTCGATCGCAAGAATGATTTCCTGCGCGGATATCACATCGAATTCGGCGGCGGGCGCGAGATGCCGGGTGTCGGCGACTTCGACGGCGTATGCGAAGATTACGAAAGCTACGGCCTGAGCCTGAAACAGAAGTGCCGTGAGATGTACGGCACGTTCATCGGGTTTGCCGGCCGCGGCGAGATGGTCCCGAACGAGCAAAGCTATATGGACATCGACCCCGACACGGTCGACCAGTGGGGCATCCCGGTCGTGCGATTTCATTGGCAATGGAGCGACAACGAAATCAGGATGGCGGGCGACATGCAGGAGACATTCCGCAGCATCGTGGATGCCGCCGGCGGAACCTACTACTCCCGCGTCAAGCCGGACGGCCCGAATCCGCACGGAATCTCCGACGGCGGCGTGATCATTCATGAGCTCGGCGTGGCGCGCATGGGGAACAGCCCGAAGACTTCGGTGCTGAACGGTTATTGCCAGGCCCATGACGTGAAGAACCTGTTTGTAACCGATGCCGCGTGCTTCGTAAGCAATCCCGAAAAGAATCCCACGCTGACGATCATGGCAGTCTCGTGGCGGGCGTCGGAGTACCTGCTGCAGGAAGCGAAGAAGGGAAACCTGTAGAGCCCGGCTGCGCGCTCGCCTGGAACCCCCGAACGAGCGCTTCCGACGGCCGACAGCCCGAAGAGGTGGAGAGGAGATCGAGAATGACCGAGTCCCTGAGGGACGACCGAGCACAAGCCGCGAAGCCCTCCCGCCGCGAGGTTCTCAAGTCGCTCGCCATGGGGGCGGCGGCCACGTCGGTTTTGCGCGTAATCCCGGCGCAGGCGGCCGCGTACGCCCATCACATGATTCGATCGGAAAAGGCGGCAACTCCGGCGAACAGCTACACCCCCAAATTCTTTGCCGCCCACGACTACAAAACTCTCCAGACGTTGTGCCAGACGATCCTTCCCCCGGATGCCGAATCGGGCGGCGCAATCGAAGCCGGAGCGCCGGAATTCATCGACCTGCTCACCAGCGAGAACCGGGAATATCAGCGCACCCTCGGCGGAGGTTTGCTCTGGCTGGATGCGACCTGCTCCGACCGTTACGACAAAGTTTTCCTTGACTGCTCGCCCGCCCAGCAAAAGGAGATCCTCGATCTCATCGCCTTTCGCAACAACGCAGCTTTGAATCCCGGACTGAGCCAGGGCATCGAGTTCTTTTCCTTTCTGCGCAACATGACGGTCGACGGGTTTTTCACGAGCGAGATTGGCATCAAATATCTCGGCTATATCGGAAGCACTTTCCTGAAAGAGTTCCCCGGCTGCCCGCCCGTGCCGGGATTGTAAGACTCGCCACAACTGCACGCATCCATAACCACCGGCTCTACAGCGAGGGTATTCCGAATGCCCTCCGGATCTCGGCGGCCAAACCCGGCGCACATCCGAAGGCTGACCCCCGGTCGATGCTCCGCGATCCGTCCAGCGCGAAGAAAACCCCGCCGGCTTCTTCTATGATCAGCCTGAGCGCGGCGAGGTCCCAGGGTGCCACCTTGGGCTCGAACCAGACGTCTGCTCTGCCGGCGGCAACGAGGCACGCATCGAGCGCCCCGCCGTACGTGCGCACCGCCCACGAGCGTTGCATGATCTCCAGGATCGTTGGCAAATGTGGGCGGGCTTCTCCTCCCTGCAGGCCGTTAGGGTGGAACGAGCACTCGCCTAACGTGGTCCTGCCTGACACGCGCAGGCGCTCACCGTGTAGATAAGAGCCTTCCCCGGCCGCGGCCCAGTATGTCTCTTCGAGCTCCGGAAAGTGCGCGACGCCAACGACCGACTCGCCGTTTGCTTCCAGAGCGACAAGCACACACCAGAATCGGTTGCCCCGCACGAAGTCGCGGGTGCCATCGATGGGGTCCACGACCCAGCGCCGCCCGCTCGCCCCGGATTTGCTGGTGCCCTCCTCCCCGAGAATGCCATCGTCTGCAAATTCGCTCTCGATCGCCTCACGAATGAGTCGCTCGTTGTCCCGATCCGCCGTGGTCACGGGCGAGTCGTCCGCCTTCGTCTCTACGGCAATCCCGTCTGCACGAATTCGCTGCGCATTTGCGCCGGCTTCGAGGGCGATCCGACGCGCGAATTCCAGTTCTCGCTGATATCTCATTTCGTGCATTGGACGACTCTCTCGATCATGGGCGCTCTCTCCTTACGGTTGAGTGTTCCCTTGGGGACGGTACGCTGCATCCGCCACCCACCGTTTCCTTGCACTTATCGAGAAACTCTTCGATCGGCAAAAGACCCAAGTCGCGAAGGGTGGGCCGCAAGTTTTTCCCGGTCCCAGTCCAACCAAGTCAAAGCCACGCAAATTCTCGGCAAAGCGGAAACGAATCACTCGGGCCGGCACGCCCACCGCCACCGCGAAAATCGGGCACATTCTTGGTGACCACGGACCCGGCTCCAATCGCTGCACCGGTGCCAATCTTAACTCCGGGGAGCAAGATTGCACCATGCCCGATCCACACGTCGTGGCCGAGAACGACCTGGTGGCGCCGGCGCCAGGAGAAGAACTCGTGATCGTCATCCACCGCCAACTCGTACTTCCTGCGGCCAGGCGCGCGGCGCAATGGGTCCACGACGGCGACAACTCTCAATGCAGGGAGAGCGAATGCTCTCTTCGGCATTGCTCCGATGAGCGAAGTCAACCGCATCGTCACCGAGCGGCGCGGCAGATCGGCGCGCGCTCGAGAAGCAAAGATCGAGGTCCGTATCGCGTCCTCCGTTGGTTTTTGCCGATCCCGAAGGCTCGTTGCTTTGGCGAGCTCGCCCGCCCAGCCGCCGGACAAAGCGCCAGACGCACAAGTCGACCTCCCGGATCCTGATGCCGGCCGTCATTCAAATTCAACCGGCGCACCCGTCTGTTCTCAGCCCGTCTGGTTCTGAGGGCTCGAGCGGTAGTATCCTGAGGTTCCGGCGGCACACCGAGAGTCCCAGGAACTTTCGCTGCTTCTAGAAGGGGCACGCTCGCCCCATGAAAGTCCGAAGGGAAGGGCACGTTGGTTGAACGGCCGCCTTGACAGGCATGAACCGCATACAGTTGCTTCAAATTCTGGGCTGGATCTGGGCGGCGTTCGGAATTTACTGGCTCGCCTCGGGAACTCGGGGTAAGCCCGAGCAAACCGGCGAGTCGTCCATCTATCGCACGCTCCGGCTAACTATCATGGTGGTGGTGTTTGCGTTGCTGTTTGCCAGGTGGACGGCCAAGCTGGGACCGCTGGGCTTGAGTTTCCTCGCGCATCGACCCGCGGTTGAACACGCCGGGTTTGTTCTGGCGCTAGGGGGTATCGCCCTGGCCATATGGGCACGCATCCACCTGGGTCTCTACTGGAGCGACAAGGTGGTGCTGAAAGTCGACCATCAACTGATCCGCACCGGGCCCTATGCGCACCTCCGGCACCCCATTTATTCGGGCGTCCTCGCTGGAGTTGCAGGGACAGCTTTAGTTTTGGGCGAGTGGCGCGGCCTCGTCGCCTTTGCGATTGTCCTCGTCAATTACGCAATCAAAGCCAAGCGCGAAGACCGGCTTCTTGCGGACCACTTCGGAGGCAGCTTCGCCGAGCATAAGAAGCGGGCCGGGTTCCTGCTGCCAAAGTTCTAGCAGCAGGTTTAAACTCCGGTCCGTTCTGGCTGGTATTGCGCCAAATAGCCGGTTCCGCCTGTCACAGCGGCAATCCGTCGGCTGATATCGAGCGGCCGATCGGGAAACCGATCACCATCGCCGTTCCCTCGGCTTGCCGCGCGTACTGTGCCGAGCGACAATCCGGAAACGGCCGCAGCGGTGGCGTTCGGCCGGCGCCGACGAGTCGTGCCAGTACTATGAGCCTAGACGTGCTGGTTTGTTCGTATGAAAGTACTTCTTGTAGGCAGCGATCCAGTCTCTCGCGATGTCGCGCTGCGCCGTGGAGAGATCCAGCTGCCCAGTGCAAACCATTTCGTGGAGACGCTGTTCCAGAGCGTCCTTGACGTGCGCATTCCACACACGGGCCCGGTAGGGCTCTGGCCAGAGATTGCGGATATCCTCGGTTCCACCCAGCCGGGGAGCGATCAGGTAGTCGACCTCATAGTCTTGGGGACGAGCGTTGGCGATTCCATACTCCTGAAATACCCGTTGCCGCAAGTCCATCGACACATCTCCCACCACTTCTTCCTGCGGGGCCGAGCAAACCTCGCTGATTGTGACTTGACGCGTTGCACCGGGCGTCAAACTCCGATTCGGAGCGGCTCCTGCGTCAGACAACACGGCAACAGGTCCCCGTGCATATCGAAACCCAATCACCCCAAGCGCGACCGCAATCAACGGCAGGCAAACGATGGCCACATGGGACAGGCTAAGGCCGAATTGAAAAAGGCCTTTCCGCCAGTCCGTTTGAGGTTCGGAAGCCAATTCTGTCAGCCGGGCGCGAAGTAGAGCACGTGGACCGGCGGCGGGAGGAAGCAGCGCGTCGAACTCGGCATGATGAATGCGAACCAGCGCTGTCATCGTAGTCTGGATTTCCTCCATCCGGGCGCGACAATCCCAGCAGGCTTCAAGATGAGCTTCAACCTCCGCACTACGTTTAGATGAAAGCTCGCCATCTGCCCAACGAACCAGTTCCTCATCCGGGATGTGGCGCATCGACAAGCGAGAATTCTTATGCAGCATAGTTTCACCTCCCGTCGGCACGAATCAGACGTGCGAGGGATCGCGTTAGAGACAGGGATACCGCGCCCAGAGACATTCCAAGGACGGTTGCGATTTCCCGATAGCGGAGGCCTTCGGCGCGCAGTCGCAAACAATGTCGATCATTCTCCGGCAGGGCCTGGACGACGGCCTGTAAGCGATAGCGTCTTTGTGCGGCTGACAGCTGCTCTTCCGGGCCGGGCGCCGGATCTGCATAGCCCTCCGCCACGCTCTCATCTCCTGCCCTCCGTTGAAGCGAAGTCTGATTCGCGAGGCGCTGCTTCAGCGCGAGGTTGTGGGTGACGCGAAAAAGCCAACCCCCAAGGTTCTTCCTGGAACGACCCAGGTGAAGGTGGCGAAAGAGGGCCAGGAACACCTCCTGAATCACCTCTTCCGCGTCGTGGATAGACAGGCCCAGCGACAGGCTGTACCGGAGCAGCGGATTGCGAAACTCATCGAACAGCTCCAGTACCTCTCCCTCAATGCAGGATGCCTTCGCTCGCGTCCGTACCGTGGACGGTAACCCATAACGAGCATCCTCATACGACGATGGCGGCATGTCGGGTCCCATCTATACATTCCAATCCTACCGCGTCTGTTCACTCTTTTTTTTACGTGTTCTCGAGTCGCGTGGACCTTTGTCTAAAAAGAGTGTGAACAGAACCGCTTCCCATCGAATATTCGAATGACGAACCTTTTCCACTACTTCTGCACCTTGGAGACATCCCCGTGACCGACCGGGTCTTGGCCTTTGGGAAAATTGTCGTTGTTTTCTTCTCTTTCTTCTCTGGTTCCTTGCTTCTTGGGCAAAGCAATACGGGCGAGTTGCGGCTGCGGGTGACCGATCCGTCAGGCCTCGCGGTAAAGACCTCGATACAGATTGTCAGCGAGGCGAACCAATATCGTCGCGTCCTTTCGACCGATGATCAGGGCGCTCTGACTCTCGAACGGCTGCCTTACGGGGTGTATCAGCTCCAGATAGACCAGAAGGGGTTTGCGAAGGTGTCCCAAGCCGTCGATGTCCATTCGTCCATTCCAACCGACTGCGCCATTCGGTTGAAAGTGACCGGGGCCGAGGAATCCGTGACCGTGAGTGCCGCGAGTACCCTGATTGACCCTGACCAGGCGGGTTCGGTGAACCGGATCGGCTCCGATTCGATACAAAACAGACTGAGTTCGATACCGGGCCGATCCATTCAGGATCTTGTGAGCTCGCAGCCGGGCTGGATCTACGAGGGAAACGCCGTCCTGCACCCGCGCGACTCGGAATATCAGACCCAGATTGTTGTCGATGGCATTCCTCTGACCGACAACCGCTCTCCGAGCTTCGGCCCTCAGATTGAAGCGGACGACGTGCAGTCGCTGTCCATCTACACCGCCGGAATTCCTGCGGAATACGGAAGGAAAATGGGCGGAGTTGTCGAGGTTAACACCGTGCAAGACTCGCAACCTGGCTTTCACGGAGAGGTCGTGCTTTCCGGAGGCAGTTTCGATTCGGCCGGGGCCTTTGCCCAGGGTCAATATGCGTGGGGAAAGAATGTATTCGGAGCGAGCGCCAGCGGCGCCATGACCAGCCACTACCTCAATCCTGTCCTCGTCGAGAACTATACGAACCGCGGCACGCTGGGCGATTTTTCAGCAAATTACGAGCGCGATGTAACGTCGAAAGACCGCCTCAGTCTCAGCCTGCGACATGAACTTTCCCGCTATGAGCTTCCCAACGAACAGTTGCAGCTAGCCGCGGGACAGCTCCAAACTGCCGATAATCTCGAAACCATGGGGATCGTTTCCTACCAGCACACCTTCTCGTCTAACGTGCTGGCTGATCTGAGAGGCATGATCAGGGACAATGCTAACGATTTTTATTCCAACGCCAACTCAACGCCCGTCGAAATCCTGCAACACAATCGCTTTCGCGAAGGCTATTTCAAGGGCAACCTCGCGATCAGCCACGGCCGCCATGAGATCAAGGCGGGGATTGAATCGGACAATCTCTTCCTTCACGAGAATCTCAACTACAACATCACCGACCCCACCCAATACGATCCGGACACGCCGCTCACGTTCAATTTTGCAGGGCATCGTCCTGATCTGGAGCAAGCCCTCTATGTCCAGGACTTGATTCGCTTGGGTAATTGGACGGTGAATGCCGGTCTTCGCTGGGACCACTACCAGTTGATGGTGAACCGCCAGGCATTGCAACCACGTGTAGCGATCTCGCGCTTTTTCCCTTCGGCGAACGTGATCCTTCATTTCTCCTACGACCGCGTGTTCCAAACGCCCTCATTCGAAAACCTGCTGCTTTCGAGTTCAACGGCGGTCACGACGCTGAGTGCTGTTTCACTGCAATTGCCGGTCGAACCATCAGAGGGAAATTACTACGAAGCTGGGCTAACGAAGATTTTATTGAACAAGATTAGACTGGATGCCAACTATTTCCGACGCGCGGTAAACAACTTCGCAGACGACGACCAGATCGATAACACCACGATCAGTTTCCCGATCGCGTTTCAGAAGGCCATCATTTACGGGGTGGAAGGTAAACTCGATCTGCCGGAATGGAAGAAATTCTCAGGTTTCTTGAGCTATTCGTATGAACTTGGCAATGCGTGGAACCCGGTTACCGGTGGACTGTTCCTGGGCGCCAATGCCGATATACCGCTTACGGGCTTTTTCCCGATATCCCAGGATCAACGGAACACCGTACGCGGACGTCTCCGGTATCAGATCGTGCCCCGCCTCTGGGTTGCGGGAGGACTCCAATTCGACAGCGGATTGCCATTTCAGTTCCAGTGCGATCCCAGCCTGACCCTTGAACAATGTATTGCCGGAGAAGTGCAGACCTATGGACAAAAGGTGGTGGACCGGGTCAACTTCGCACAAGGCCGTATTTATCCCACCTTCCAGCTAAGTGCATCCGCGGGTGCGGACGTATACAAGTCGGAGCGGCTGAACGTGCGCTTGCAGATGGACGGGCAAAACCTCACCAACGTTGTGGACGTGATCGACTTTGGTGGCTTGTTCTCAGCGAACGCGATCGGCCCCTCGCGCAGTTTCTCGTTGCGCTTAGCGACAAGTTTTTAGAGTCGCACGCTTCCGGGCTGAAATTCCATGGACAGACCGGCGCGGCAGTTGCACAGAGTTTCGCTCCTCATGACAACAGGCCGCATCTTTTCCGCATCCCTAGGAGGATGTCAAACTCCGACCTGACGAACGTTCTTTTTCTTCTATTGCTCCTCGTTGGAGTCGCTCAGCTGTTGGGGTACTTGTTCGTCAAGCTACGCCAGCCAAAAGTGATTGGCGAGATTCTGGCGGGAATCGTTCTCGGGCCGGCAGTTCTGGGACGGATTCAAATCGGGTCCTTGTCCCTTCCGGAATTGTCAAGACATCACGCGCCCATTTTGAGCTTCGTGTACTGGATGGGCCTGCTGCTGCTGATGTTCATCTCTGGCGCGGAGACCAAGCAGTTGTTCAGTCGTGACGAGAGGCGGGAGGTGAGCTGGCTGACGATAGTGGGAACCGGCATCCCGTTCCTCGTCGGTCTGGTGTTCGGCCCCATGCTGGTTGGACCCGCCATCGCGGGCCCGAAGGGGAACAAGCTGTCTCTCGTCATCATTCTGGCGGTGGGGGTGGCGGTAACGTCCGTTCCGGTGATTTCCAAGATTTTTGCCGATCTGAACATCCTGCATACACGGTTTGCGCGCCTTGTACTGGGCGTTGCGGTTCTTGAAGACATTGTTCTGTGGGCTGCTCTGGCCATTGCCACTGCATTGGCCGGAACGGCCGCGTTACATCCCCGCCAAATGGTGTACCACCTGCTTGCCACAGTCGGGTTCTTCGCGCTCGGCCTCACGCTTCTGCCCAGGTCCGTGAAGAGACTGAACAAGTCCAAGTTTAATGTCCTGGCTAAACATTCGCCCGTGGGCTATGCGCTCACGGTATTGCTTGCTTACTGCGTTCTTGCGGGCGCGCTGGGGGTAAATCTTGTATTCGCAGCCTTTCTCGCTGCCTTCGCCGTAGTCCATAAGAAGCGCCTTCTCTTTGCGGAGGCGCTGGACGCAATCCGGAAGGTCTCGTTTGCGTTTTTTATCCCGGTCTACTTCGCCATCGTCGGCTTAAAGCTCGATTTGGTGAAGGCGTTCTCGTGGCGGCTGCTGCTTCTCTTCCTTGTCGGTACGTGCATCGTCAAAGTCCTGTCTGTTTCACTTGCGGGCCGGCTCGCTGGCTTCCGCGGTCTTGACCTCGTCAATCTCGCGCTCACGACCAATGCGCGTGGAGGTCCAGGCATCGTCCTGGCAAGCGTCGCATTCGACGCCGGGATCATCAATGCCAAGTTCTACACGGCTCTGGTGCTGGTCGCTGTGATTACCTCCCAATTCGCTGGCGCGTGGTTGGAGTACGTGCTCCATCGAGGGTGGCCGCTGCTCAGCACGGACAAAATGGAATCGCAACCCGTCTTACAAGCTGACGACACGATTGCCGCTTAAGCCGCGTAAATTAGCGCTGACTGATTCATTCTCGCCATCTCCTCCCGGATAGCGCTTCTTTCCGTCCGCCGTTCGATCAACGTGCCCTTGATTTTTCTTCCGGGTCCGGCGTGCGCCGTCACCCTTTATGGTTCGGGCCCCCAAAGTCTGCCGTCACCCGATCGCGTCACAAGCGTCGATGGCGCAGTTGATTCTGCTTGTCGCGCCAAGCAAGCACCGAGATCGCGGTCCATATAGGACCTGCACGGCCAGATCGACCGCCTCCGGCTGCTCACCTGCCGGCTTGGAAGGCGTCCAAATAAGGACGGTGCGGTGCGGGCTTTCCCGTGGCCTGTTCCGTCCGGCTGGTGTATTCTTTTCGGTCGTTTGAGCCCACATAGTGAGCCCGCGTAAAGGAGAGGCTTTGTGCGTACAGTGCTCTTGTTGACCGCAGTTTTCTTTGGCTCTGCCGCCGGCGTGTCCGGCGAGCAGCCGGCGAAGTCCGATCCGGCCAAAATTACGCCGGATCACTTCAATATCGACGACGTCGACCGGAGCGTGGATCCCTGTGAGGACTTTTACGCCTTCAGCTGCAACAAGTGGATGGCGGCAAACCCGGTGCCTGCCGACGAAGCTTCCTGGTCGCACGGGGACAAGCTCGCGCTCTGGAACGAGCAGGTGCTCCGGCAGATCCTCGAAGACGCATCGAAAGACGACCCGCACCGTACCGCGGTTGAGCAGAAGATCGGCGATTACTACGCATCGTGCATGGACGAACATGCGATCAACGACAGGGGCCTGGGCGCCATCCAGAGCGAACTGGACCGCATCGCCGCCATGCACAGCAAATCCCAGCTGGCCCGGGAAATCGCCCAGATCCACTCCATCACCTTTCAACTGGCGCCGGGCTCGGACTCCGGCGCGCGCACGGCCGCATTTGGCTATGGCTCGCAGCAGGACTTCGACAACGCGAGCATGGTCGTAGCCGCCGCAGACCAGGGTGGACTGGGGCTTCCCGACCGCGACTACTACACCCGCAACGACCCGAAATCGGTTGAGTTGCGCAAGCAGTACGCGGCCCATGTCCAGAAAATGCTCGAGCTCCTCGGGGAAAGCTCCGACCAGGCCGCGCGCGACTCGACGACGGTGATGAACATGGAAACCTCGCTCGCCAACTCTTCCATGGACATCGTGAAGCGCCGCGATCCCGCCAACTTGAATCACAAGCTGACCGGGGGCCAACTGCAGGCCTTGACGCCGGATTTTCTCTGGGATGACTATTTCAAAGCCATAGCCGCGCCCGGGACCGATCATTATCTGGTCATCACCCCGGACTTTTTTAAAGGCTTCAATCAATTGATCCAGAGCGAACCTCTGGACAACTGGAAGACCTACCTGCGCTGGCATCTGGCCAGCGATTCTGCGCCCCTGCTCTCGCGGGCTTTCGTGGATGAAAACTTCGATTTCTACGGCCACAAGCTGTTTGGCCAGCAGGACGAGCGCCCGCGCTGGCGGCGGTGCACCGCCTACATCGACCGCGATCTCGGAGAAGCTCTGGGCCGGGCCTACGTCGAGAAGACCTTCAGCCCGGAGGAAAAGGCGCGCACCCTCAAACTGGTCAAGGAACTCGAGGACGCGCTCGCAAGCGATATTGAACAATTGGACTGGATGAGCCCTGCGACCAAACACGAGGCGCTTAAGAAACTTCGCGCCATCGAAGACAAGATCGGATACCCGAACCACTGGCGGGATTATTCGAGCGTGCAAATCGCTCGCGGCGATGCGCTTGGCAATGCTTACCGCAGCGGCGCGTTCGAGCTCGACCGCCAGCTCGCAAAAATCGGCAAACCCGTCGACCGGGGCGAATGGGTCATGACTCCGCCGACGGTCAATGCCTACTACGATCCCCAGCTGAACACGATCAATTTCCCCGCGGGAATTCTCGCCCCGCCGTTCTTCGACAGGGATATGGACGATGTGGTCAACCTGGGCGCCATCGGCGCCATCATCGGCCACGAACTGACGCACGGTTTCGACGACCAGGGGCGCAAGTTCGATGCCCAGGGCAATCTCAAGGACTGGTGGACGGGTGAGGACGCCAAGAAATTCGAAGCCCGGACCAAGTGCATCTCCGAGGAATACTCCGGGTTCGAAGCCACTGCCGGAACCAAGCTCAATGGCGATCTGACGCTCGGCGAAAACACCGCCGACAATGGCGGCCTGAGAATTGCGTACATGGCCATGGAGAAGTCCGAAATCCCCGGCCAGCCGTCGAACGCGAAAGCCGGGCTCACTCCCGAACAGCGGTTGTTCGTGTCCTACGGTCAGGCCTGGTGCTCGAACATGACGGCTGAAGTGCTGCGATTCCTGGCTCAATCGAATCCCCACTCGCCGCCTCGGGCGCGGGTCAACGGAGTGGTTTCGAATATGCCCGAATTCCAGAAGGCGTTCAGCTGCCAGGCGAACCGGCCGATGGTGCGCGCGAATCGATGCCGGGTCTGGTAGGGACCCAAAGATCCTGTATTCGCGATCGGGACGAAGGCGGGTGGGCCAGCCGGGCGAGCGAATCCTCCGCCTTCTCGGCGGCCCGGTTTCCTCTGCTCCGCTGAGTTGCAGGCGCCCTAGATAGTCATCTTCACCGTACTAAAGGGACTGGCCCCGAGTAATCTTGCCCGGGAGCGAACGCGGTCCGCATACTGGCGTTACTCTGAACCTGGGAGACGGGGTTAGACGTGGCGGTCTGGGCGCCATTTCTAACCCCAAGTTCGTGAGAGAACCCGGTTGCAAGTGGACGATCTTTTGCCGAGCCGCGGAGGGAAAACGGCCGCCGGCAAAAGCACCAGAATCGTCAATGCATTTGCCCGAGATTGCCCGACAATATTTCATCCTTTCCCTCCTTTCCACAGAGTAATTTCCTACAATCAGGTGTTTAGAATAGGCTGCGACCAAATCTGTACGTCGAAAGCGTGAAAATCATGAAAAGGCTTTCCCTGTTGCTCTTACTCCTGGTAGTCCCGGGTCTGGCTGGATCGAGTTTTGCCGCCGATGAAAACGACAATCCCGCCGCCGACCGCGTCAAAGCCGCCGCAACCGTTCTCGAAGAGATTCAGGCCACCGCCGACAAGGGCATTCCCGAGGAGGTCCTGGGGTCTGCCGATTGCGTCGCCGTGGTGCCTTCGATGTTGAAGGCCGGATTCGTTTTCGGCGCGCAGTATGGACGAGGCGTCGCCAGCTGCCGCACCCCCAAAGGCTGGAGCGATCCGGCATTCTTCTCGATCGAGGGTGGCAGCTTCGGGCTGCAGATCGGCGGTCAGGCTGTCGACCTGATCATGCTGATCATGAACCACAAGGGCATGGACAACCTGCTCAGCAGCAAGTTCAAACTGGGTGCGGATGCCACGGCAGCCGCCGGCCCTGTGGGCCGTCATGCCGCCGCTGATACCGATTGGAAGATGCGCGCCGAGGTGCTCAGCTACTCCCGTGCGCGCGGAGTTTTTGCCGGTCTTGAGCTCAATGGCGCGGTAGTGAAGCAGGATCGCGAAAGCACGCGACTCTTTTATGGCAAAATAACCCCCTTCTCGACCACGCTCACAAGCGTGAGCTCGCCGCAGGGGGCAACGCCCTTCCTCGCGGGCCTGGCAAAGTGGGCCAAGATCGCGAGCAATTCGCCAGAGCCTAAGCAAACGCCGAAATAACATCGCAGGTAAATGAAGACCCGCCACTAAGTAGAGATCAGGGCGCCGGTAGAAGAAACAGCCTCAAGCTGCAGTTTCAGCTCCAGACTTCGCCGTAAGTCTGGAGCTTTCCTTTTGGAGGTCTCGCGTGAGTTTGGCGCAAGCCGCGGTGGTTGGCCAGGCAGGGTGTCGGCCGATCAGCCCGCCTAAACGTGAGTCGCCTTCTTCTGTAACCATGAGAGCCGCAACACCCACACAGGAGCAGAGAGCGCGACGGAAGGGTGCCCGCCTGGCAAAACCGAAAACGTTAAGACGCAAAAAAGCCCCCAATCACCATTTCTGAGGCTTGGGGGCTTTTGAGACTCGATGCCTGAGCGGGCTTCAGCCGTTCTCGTTCCCGGCGCGCTTCCACGACATCAGTTCGCCGATCGTCGATCCCGTGCTTGACGACGGCTGCTTGTAGCTTTCCACCTCCAGGCGCGACGCCTCGTCGCCCGCAGCCCGCAGGCTGAGCCCCACCTTCTTTTCCTCGGGGCTCATCTTGATGATTTTGAAGTCGTGCTCTACACCCGGTTCGAGTTGTACGGGGATGCCGTTGGCATCGACCGCTTCGGAATTGTGGCAAAGGCCTTCGACGCCCTCGGCAATTTCGACGAATCCGCCAAAGGTAGCTACCCGCAGCACTTTCCCGTGCACGATATCGCCCACCCGGTGCTGATCGAAAAAGGTGTCCCAGACGTCGGGCTGAAGCTGCTTCACACCCAGGGAGAGCCGGCGCTTATCGGAATCGATGGCCAGCACCACCGCCTTTACGCGATCGCCTTTTTTGAGGACCTCCGACGGGTGCTTGACGCGCTTGGTCCAGCTCAAATTGCTCACGTGCACCAGGCCGTCGATGCCGTCTTCGATCTCGATGAACGCGCCGAAGTCGGTGAGATTGCGCACCCGGCCCTCGACGGCGGCACCGACGGGATATTTCTCGACCAGCGTGTCCCAGGGGTTTGCCGACAGTTGCCGCATGCCGAGCGAGATCCTGCGTTCGGAGGGATTCACGCTCAACACCACGCAATCGACCTGGTCGTTGACGCTCACCATCTTCGAAGGGTGCTTGGCGCGCTTGGACCACGTCATCTCGCTCACATGCACCAGTCCTTCGATTCCCTGCTCCAGCTCGACAAACGCGCCGTAGTCGGTCACGCTGATCGCGCGCCCGTGCACGTGCGCCCCCACCGGATAACGCTGTTCCGCGTCGAGCCAGGGATCGGGCGTCAGCTGCTTGAAGCCGAGAGAAACGCGCTGCTTATCGGGGTCGAACTTGAGGACCTTCACCTGGATCTGGTCGCCGACATTGACCAGATCGCGGGGGTGGGTGAGCCGGCCCCAGGACATGTCGGTGATATGCAGCAAGCCGTCAATGCCGCCAAGGTCCACAAATGCGCCATACTCGGTCAGGTTCTTGACCACGCCGGTGAGCACCGCTCCGTCCTGCAGGTGCTCGAGCAGCTTCGACCGCCTTTCATTCTGTTCCTGTTCGAGCAGCTGTTTGCGCGAGACCACGATATTGCCGCGCTTCTTGTTCAGCTTGACGATGGCCACGTCAAAGACCTGGCCCTTCATCGCATCCAGATTGCGCACCGGACGCAGATCGATCTGCGAACCGGGCAGGAACGCGCTGGCGCCAAGAATGTCGACGGTCACCCCGCCCTTGGTGCGGTCCACCAGAGTCGCCTTGATCGGCTGGTTCTCGCTGTAGGCCCGTTCGATCTCGTCCCAGGCGCGCAGCTTCTGCGCCTTGCGGAACGAAAGATTGATGTAGCCCTCTTCGGTTTCGCCCTTCTCGCGCACCACGTGAATCTCGTCGCCGGGCTGAAACCTCGGCCTGCCCTCGGAGTCGGCGACTTCGCCGACCGGCAGCATGCCCTCGGATTTCGCGCCAATGTCGACGACCACATGGGTGGGCGTCAGCTTGACCACCGTGCCTTTGAGCACATGGTCTTCGCCTTCGAGCTCCTCGCTCTCGGTGGTGAAGCTTTCGAGTGCGGAAGCGAAGTCGTCGGCGTGCTTTTGCTCGTCCTCGAGCGCGGAAGATTCGGATTGCGCAGCGTCGGGCTGCAATTCGGCCGCTGGCTGCTCGGTTAGTGTAGTTGAATCGGAAAAAGTGTTGTTGGCGTCGTCGAACAAGGTCATTGCCTCTCAGCAGTGTCAGAGACGCGGGCTGGGGTTACAGAACTGCTGGATGGGTCTTAAGTATATGTTGGCCCAGTTTGTGCGCCCACCTGGCGGATGGACTTGATGCCAGCGGTCGTAAAGATCGAACCCGAATCCCAAAGGGAACTCTTCGACTATAGCAACCGCTCGGAAAAGGTGTCAATCGACGAGTCAGGTATTGGCAGGATATTAACAATCGGAAAAGGCCGGATCTCGCTGGCGAATCAGTAGGGAGAAACGAGTACACGAGTTTAGATGGCAGGAGGAGGGCTTCGGATTCAACGCCCCGCCCCGCACGCCGGAAACCACCCGGTCTGTGAGCCTTTGGCCGTTCGTTCCGCCCCTGACGGCGTCTGCTACTCTCAGTCCCATGGATTACTTATGGACACCGTGGCGCTACGCCTACCTGCGGGCGGCTTCAGACGCTGCCGCCGGGGCCGACACCTGCATTTTCTGCGAGCTGCCCAAGCTCTCCGATGAAGAGGCGCGGATCGTCTACCGGGGGGAAACCTGTTTCATTCTTCTGAACGGGTTTCCCTACACCTCGGGCCACGTGATGGTGGTGCCCTTTGCCCATCTCGACGAACTGCAGAAGCTGCCGGAAGCGACGGCCGCCGAAATGATGGCCCTCTCGCAAAAAACCGAAGGCGCGCTGCGCGCCATCTACTCGCCTGACGGAGTCAACCTGGGTATGAATCTTGGGCGCGCGGCCGGCGCCGGAGTCGCCGGCCATTGCCACATGCATATTCTGCCGCGCTGGGTGGGCGACGCCAATTTCATGACCACCGTGGGAGAGAGCCGGGTACTGCCCGAGGCGCTCGAAGAAACCTGGAAAAAGATGCGGGGCGCACTCGGCCCTTCGCCTTCGCGCTAGCGGCCGGAGAGCAGCTCGTCCATCCCGCGTTCATCGATCACCCGGACCCCGAGCTCTCTGGCCTTCTCCAGTTTCGAGCCGGCGTCGGCTCCTTCGACCACGTAATCGGTCTTCCGGCTGACTGAACCGGAGACTTTCCCGCCCGCATCTTCAATCCTCTTCTTGGCTTCCTCGCGGGTGTAATGCGAGAGGGTGCCGGTGAGCACGAAGGTCTTGCCCCCGAGCTGGTTGCCGCGCACTCTCTTCTTGCCCTCAAATCTGAGCCCCGCCCGTCGAAGCTCCTCCACCAGCTCGCGGTTCCGGGGCTCGGCGAAGAATTGCACGATGCTGGTTGCGATGCGCGGACCCACTTCCTCGACCTGCTGCAATTCTTCCTGGCCCGCGCGTCCCAGCGCATCCATGGAACCGAAATGCTCGGCCAGAAACTGCGCCGTGCGCTCCCCCACGAAGCGAATCCCCAGTCCGTAGATCACCCTTTCGAGCCCCAGCTGCTTCGAACGCTCAATTTCAGCGAGAACATTCTGCGCCGACTTGTCGCCCATGCGTTCGAGCGTCAGCAGATCGGACTTGGTCAGCTGGTAAATGTCGGCGATGTCTTTCACCAGCCCGCGCTCGGTGAGCTGATTGACCAGCACCTCGCCCATGCCGTCGATGTTCATCACCCCGCGGGAGGCGAAATGGAGAACGGTCTCGCGCAGTTTGGCCGGGCATTTCTGGTTGACGCAGCGATGGTCCGCCTCCCCTTCGGCGCGGACCACATGGCCGCCGCACACCGGGCATTCCCCGGGCATCTGGAAAGACCGGTCTCCGCGCGGGTGCTGGTCGTCGTCGACGACCCGCGTGACCTTCGGGATCACGTCGCCGCCGCGTTCGACTTCCACCCAGTCGCCGATCTTCACCCCCAGGCGCTCGATTTCGTCCATGTTGTGCAGCGTGGCGCGGCCGACGGTCGTGCCGCCGATCGCAACCAGCTTGAGTTCGGCCACGGGCGTAAGTTTTCCGGTGCGGCCGACCTGCACCTGAATGTTTTCGATCCGGGTCACGGCGGAGCGCGCCGCATATTTGTAGGCCATGGCCCAGCGCGGGGCCTTGCCGGTAAATCCCAGGTGGCGCTGCAGGGCACGACGGTCGACCTTGACGACGACTCCGTCGATCTCGTAGGGAAGGCCTTCCCGCTTCTCCTCCCACTGGGCGATAAATTCCCAGACCTCGTCGAAATTTGCGGCCAGCGAGCGCCGCGGGTTTACCTTGAATCCGGCCGCATCGAGCGCGTTCAACGTGTCCCATTGCTGGGAGAAGACCCAGCCGGCCCCGCCCGAGTTTCCGCCGCTCTCGGCCGCGGAAGCGAGGAGAATGTAGGCGAAGAAATCCATCCGCCGCCCGGCGGTGATCGCCGGTTCCAGTTGACGAACGGTTCCCGCCGTCGCATTGCGGGGGTTTCGAAACAGGGAGAGCCCCTGCCGCTCGCGTTCCTCGTTCATCTTCCTGAACGAGGCGATCGGCATCAGCATCTCCCCGCGGACTTCGAAGTCCGGGGGGATTCCCGCCTTCTCGAGCCTTGCGGGCGCAATCGAAAGCGGGATCGAGCGCACGGTGCGCACGTTGGCCGTGACGTCTTCGCCCGTATTGCCGTCTCCCCGGGTAATTCCGCGGACCAGTTTCCCGCCTTCGTAGCGCAGCGCCAGCGACATGCCGTCCAGCTTCAGCTCGCAGACATATTCAATGTCCCGGCGCCCGCTCAATTCATGCACGCGCCGCTCCCAGTTGGCGAGCTCCTCTTTGCTGTAGGCGTTGTCCAGCGAAAGCATGGGGACGGAATGCCGGACCTTGACGAAGCCTTCGCGCGGCTTGCCGCCGACGCGCTGCGTGGGAGAATCCGCGGTGACGAGCTCAGGATGGCCGGCCTCGAGCTTTTTCAGTTCCTCGATCAGGCGGTCGAATTCCGAGTCCGGGATCTCGGGATCATCGAGCACGTAATAGCGGTGCTCGTGATGGCGGATCTCGTCGCGCAAGGCTTCGATTCGGGCAGGAAGGTTCTCGGCCGCGCCTGGCATCGACATTCCATTCTCCCTTGGCGGAGCAGGAATCGAAGAAGGAAATTCTTGCTCTCTTCTTCTTTTAGAGTCTCTTCAGCTTCTTAAGCTCTTCAGAGTCTTTGGCGTCTTGGCTCTCGGGCGGTTTCGGCCTCCCGGTCCGATTTCGGCACCGGTTGTTCCGGGCCCGGCGAGCTTCAGGCTCCAGGCTTGCCCTCGAACAAGGGCCACAACCTGTCTCCGATCACCACATAAATGCTGAACGCCGAGCCGGCGTCGGAGGTCGTGCGGAACAACAATTCGCCGCGGCCATCGCCGTCGGCGTCGACCGCATCGACGAATTCGTACTTGGCGAGGGCATCCAGGTGCTCATTGTCGGTGGTCTGCGCAAAAACCTTGTGCAACTCGCCATAGATGTCTTCCCGCGCGACGAGCGCAGTCGAATACTGGAAGTTCCGCTTTGCATTGGGGATTGTAGCCGAGGCGGTCATGACCAGCACGGGCTCGTTGCTGTTGGTAAGATCGAAGACTCTCATTTCGACATTCTGCAATTCGGGGACCGCCGCCGCGGCCCGCGCCGCGTGCGCGCCGGGCGCCGAGCGGGACGTTTCGGGTTCCCCCGTCAGGTGCGCCGCTCTCTGCTTCACCTCTTCGGCGGTCATGGCCAGCATCTTCGTCTTGAACTTCTGCTCTTCTTCGGGCTTCAGGGAATAGGTATAGGGGCGCGGTTCGGGTCCGGCGGCATCGGAGATCGCCGGGAGCAATTGAACCGGCCCTTTGAGCGGCTCCGACGGCTGATCGGCCTTGGTCTGCTCGTGCGTCCCCACCGAAGGGGCCTCGCGCCGCAATATGGGGCGGTCCGGCGCATCGAGCGAGGCCGAAGACTTGCCCCGAGAGTCCGGCGCCTGCGAATTCCCCCCGGCGTGCGTGTCCGGGGAAGTCGAAGCCGGCGAATTCGGCGCCGCGCCACCCGGATTTTGAGCGCCGGAGGGCGGCGAAGGCGGTTGAGGCGCAGTTTCGCCCGTTTCAGGCTTGGAATTGTCTCCGCTCGAACTCGGCGCCCGCCTCAGCTTGGGCGGGCCGCTCACCTCTTCGGGCGCCTTCTGGTTCTTCCTGGCCAAGGCGGCTTTGGCCTGGCTCTTCTCCGCCTCGATGTCCGCATGGGTGCGCCACTTCCCATCTGCTACCCATAATCCCTTATCTTTCTCGAGGGCGGCCCCGGCAACCGTGAACAGTCCCTGGGATACGCCCGACTTTACCCCTTCGTAAACGGTCTCATACTGCAGCGCCATCGGCACCGGGTTCGCCTTGTAGGCCGCCGCGTCGTAGAACTTGCCATCGATCATGATCGCAACCGGAACCAGGTGCGCTCTGCCGTTTTCCGCCAGCTCGAGCACCCCCACCGCGCGCGGACCCTTGCTCACCGGACGCTTTTTCGCATACTGGGCAAACGCCGACCCGCTCGCCGCAGCCAGGGCAAGCACTAAGATGGCGCCCGGCACGGTTTTACGGTATAACCGTGAGCGCCCCTGAACACCGGAGGACTCCATGGAAATCAATGATAAAGCTCCTGATTTTTCTTCGCTCGACCAGGACGGCAACCCGGTCGCGCTTAAAGACTACCAAGGCCGGTGGGTTGTGTTGTATTTCTACCCGCGCGCCGATACTCCGGGCTGCACCATCGAGGCCTCGGGCTTCCGCGACTCGTTCGGACCGGTCGGCGAGTTGGGCGCCGTGGTGCTCGGTGTCTCCCCCGATACTCCGGCAGCCCAGAAAAAATTTGCCGACAAATACGATCTGCCTTTCACCCTGGTCGCCGATCGGGACAAGAAAGTCTGTAATGCATATGGTGTGATGCAGGAAAAGAACATGTACGGCAAGAAAGTGACGGCCGTGGCGCGGACAACCTTCATCCTCGGCCCGGATGGCAAGATCCGGCACATCTTCCGCAAGGTGAAGCCCGAGGGCCACGCCGGGGAGGTGCTGCATTACTTAAAGGCGGCCCAGGAGGGGGCGGCGTAACGCCGGGGTGAGCGCCTTGGGCGTGGCGGGGGCGAAGTCCGCGCGGAGTCCAGCCGGATCACTGCTGCAGCGAGATGGTTCCCGAAGTGTTTGCGCCGCCGTCGATCTGCAGCGCGTAGGCCTGCCCGGGAGAAACGGCATAGAGCACCAGGTCGGGTCCGGAACCGTTGTTACTCGTGATCTCGGTGGTAATGCGCCCGCTCCCCCCGACCTGGTAGGTGCCGCCGAGCGTGCCCGGGCTCTGCGCCCCGGCTCCGCTCGACGAATCGTTCGCCAGTTCCACTAATGTGATCTTGCTCGATCCATCGAATTGCAGCGTGCCAATGCGCCCCACCGCCTCCGGGGTGAGATCTATTCCATCCATCACCAGCGCGTACTGTCCCTTGAGGGTCCCGGCAGAGAAGGAGCTCGCGGTTTGAAGATCGGCGGTCCCGTCCTCGGCCGCGGACTCGTTTTCGTCGAGGAAGAAGGCGCGCGACGGACTGACCATCCAGAAGATCATGGTCGGCCCGCCGCTCACCGAAATCTGCGTCCGCCCTGCAGCCGACGTGGCGCCCGGCGTTCCCGTCACTTTCACCAGCCCCGAATAGTTTCCGTCCTGCATTGCGTCCAGGGCCCCGGAAAAACTCCCCGCGCCGGCCGTGAACTGGCCAACCGTCGCCACGTTCGCATTCCCTGAGCTGTCGTCTCCACGGCTGCCGAAGGCATAGGTACCCGAAAGTCCGCCGCCGACCGCGCCGCTCTGAGCCTCCGCGCTTCCCGATCCCACGGCTCCGGAGTTGGTCACCAGGAAAGCGAAGCGGCTGCGGTTCACAATGTAATAGGAAATCGCGGCGGTATTGCCCGAACTGTCCGCGATCGTGCCGCTGCCGTTACCCAGGCTGGAAAGAGCGAGCCCTCCCCCGGTCACGTTCAGCAAAGCGCTGCCGCCGGGAAACAGGTTCTGGTCCATGCTTCCGCCGGTGATGTGGCCGCCCGAAACCGTGAAAACGCCTACCTGGGAAGCCGAAGCGCCGGTTCCGGTGAAAGATTCCTGATGAATTCTGAATGCGAACGTCCCACTCGGTATAGCGCCGATGGCGGAGGGGTCCTGCAGTTCCGCCGTGCCCGCGCCGTCTGCAAAGACATCGGCCTCGAGCAGTACGGCGTTCGATGGGCTCGACAGAATTACGGCCAGAGTGATCGGCGAAGAAAACAAAGCGCCGAAGGCGGTTGAGTTGAGGGAAATCTGTCCGGTGCCGTCCTGGTCGATGGTGTACGATCCGGTGACCGAACGGCTGACCTGGGGCGCTGCGCCCGCGGCCGCCGCATTGTCGGCCCCGGCGGTGATGTTCCCGTTGCCGTCGGAGGTGATCACGCCCACTTCGCGGTAGGGGTCCAGCGCGCCGGTTGAGGGGTCCTGAATGAACCCGCGCATCTGGAACACATAGGACCCCTTGAAGCTCGCATTCGAATAGCTGCCGGTCTGATGAGGGACGACGGGGCTGCTGCCGCCGCATCCGGCGGCAGCAGCCAGTGACGCAAAGACTGCGAACCAGCGCAGTCCCGGTGAATTCGAAATGGACAAGGCGGCCAGCTCCTTCGACGGGATTCAACGCTCCCGATTTCAACACGCGAATGGGGGATCTTTCGAAGTTGGTAAACACCGCGCGGCGGAGAAAGTTGCCCGCGCCGGGCCCAATGATACGCGCTCTATCGGGCGCTCGCGCGTACGCTCTCCGCGGTATCGCGGCGCGCAGGGAATTTTCGGAGCAGCCAGATGAGGAGTCGGCAGGCGAAGAGGACCGCCAGAATGGCGGCGTATTTCAGGGGCTGGCGAAGGTCGGCTTTCACCAGCCAGAGGTAATGCGTGACCCCGGCGATTCCGCTCAAGTAGACCAACCGGTGCAGGGCCTGCCATCGCTTCCCGCCCAGCCGGCGAATCCAGCCCGCAGTCGAGGTCGCCGCCAGCGGAACAAGCAGTACCCATGCCGTAAAGCCCACCGTGATGTACTTGCGCTTGGCTACGTCCGCAAGGATCTCATGAATATTTAAAAACTTATCGAGACCGAGATAGGTCGCAAAGTGTAAACATCCGTAAAAAAAAGCAAACAGGCCGAACATCCTGCGGAATCGAATGAGCGCGGGAATCCCCAGCAGTTTGCGCAACGGAGTGATGGCCAGGGTGATCAAGAGAAAGCGGAGCGTCCAATCGCCGGTTCCATGCTCGAGCGCCTCAACCGGGTTCGCGCCGAGCCCCATGCCCCAGGAGGCGACGTCGGCCGGGTGGGACCCGAAAAACCTCCAGACCAGGCCGCCAAAAGGAACCAGGCAGAGCAAGAAAACGGCGAACTTAATCCAGCGGATCAATCGAAGCTCCTGCAGACCACGACACTCGAAACCATGAAACTGAAATGGAATGAGATTGAAGAACAAAAATAATGGAAGACCCGTGACGGAAACCTGAGTCGATCGAAACAACCTGCATCCGCAAGGCGCCTGCGGGGATGAAACCGGTTGGCCTCGAACTTCATCGGCCGACTAGTAATTCTTTTCGAGATCCAATCCCGAATACAGGCCCGCCACCTGATCGTATCCGTTGAACATCAATGTCGGTCGGGGGCGGAACTCGCCCAGCCGGCGCTCATAAGCCTGGCTGTGATAACGCTCCACCTTCGGATTCACATTCGAGTAGAACCCGAAGTCATGGGGATTGGCTTCATTCCAGGTAGTCACCGGCTCGTGGTCGGTGAAGCTGATCTTGACGATGGCTTTTGCGCTCTTGAAACCGTACTTCCACGGCACCACGATGCGCAGCGGGGCGCCATCCTGGTTGGGCAGGGTCTGGCCGTACATGCCGAAGCAGAGCAGGGTCAACGGATGCATGGCCTCATCCATGCGCAGACCCTCGACGTAAGGCCAGTCGAGGACGCGCCCGCGCTGGCCCGGCATCCGGTCAGGGTCCAAAAGGGAGTGGAAGACGACATATTTCGCCTTGCCGAGCGGCTGGGCGCGCTGGATGAGCGCGCTCAGCGAAAACCCCACCCAGGGGACCACCATCGACCACCCCTCGACGCAACGATGGCGGTAGATGCGCTCTTCGGGCGGGGCGAACTTCAGGACGCTGTCGATGTCCCACTTCTGTTTTTTGGACACCTGGCCGTCGATGGCAACCGTCCACGGCCGGGTGCGGAAATTCTTGGCCAGTTCCGCCGGTTCCTGCTTGTCGGTAGAAAATTCGTAGTAGTTGTTGTAATGGGCCACCTGGTCTAAGGGCGTGATCCGCTCGCTGGTGGAGAATCCGCTCTTTTGAATGCCGTCAATTTTCCCGGTCGCCCATGCTCTTGCCGAGGGTGCGGCGATCTCCTTCACCCCGAAGCCGGCGGCGGCCGCCGTAACGGCCAGCCCGGCGAGGAATTTGCGCCGGTTCAGGTACAAATCCCGGCTCGTGATTTCCGATGACTTGATCGCCTGCGATTTCTTGATCAGCACGCCACCCTCTCTATTCCCAGGGGAAACAAGCGCCCCTTTTCTAGATTACGAGGTTCCAGCTATTTGAGATTCCCGGCCCGCAAAAAAAGTTACCAAATCGCTGCCCGCCCTGGCCAGGGCGGCCCTTCGCCGGGCCTGAGGCGGCCTCTCCGGTCGACTCGCGCCTGGCCTTCGGTTTCCCGGGCCTACGGTTGAACTCCGGGCTCAGTTCTGGCGTATCCTCTTTCAGGGAGAGCCTTTTCAGGGAGGCCTATGTTCTGCAATCGCTGCGGCGCGCCCGTCGAAACCGATTTCAATGTGTGCCCCCGGTGCGGCGCTCCGCTTCAACCGGGCGTCCCCGCTCTGACCCGGCCAAACCGGCTCGAGCGGCACATTCGCACGCTCGGAATCCTGTGGATCGTGGTCGGCGTGCTCTTGATCATGCCCTCGCTGGTTCTTGCGGGGATCAGCCACGCTTCCCACATCATGATCGGCGATGAGATATTCACCAACCCGCTCATGCGTCCGCTCTTGTTTTTTCTGGGGTCCGGGTTCCTGGTGGTTGCCGCCGGCGGCATCCTGGTTGGCTGGGGATTGATGCGCCATGAGCACTGGGCCCGCATCGCCGCGATTGTGGTGGGAATTCTGGCCCTTTTCCATGTTCCTTTTGGGACCGCGCTCGGAATTTACACCCTTTGGGTCTTGCTGCCGGCCGACGCCCGCGCGCAATACGAACGCTTGTCCCGCACCTGATTGTCCGGATCCTGACCGCCCTCGCCTTTCCCCGCCTTCGGAGTCCTGCAGGTAGAATCTCGAAGGAACACAGTATCCGCCCGCGAATGCGTCTAACATGTGTTCCATTTCGCCTTTGTGCTCAGAACCGCTCCATCCTGCGCGTTCGTGATAGCCCTCGCTTCGCCCCTGTTTCTGGCGGCGCAAGTCTCCCCCGCCCAGCATGCCGGCGAGGCTCGCCCGCTCACGATTGATGTCGTAGATGAGAACGGCGTGGCGGTTGCCGGCGCGCGGGTCGAGCTGCATGCTGGCGGCTCTGTGGGCTGCGAAACCGATCTCGCCGGCCGTTGCGCTTTTCCCAGACTTCCCCCCGGACGCTGGCGGGTCGAGGTGCAAAAAGAAGGCTTCTACGTGGTCAGCCTGCCCGCCGTCGAAGCCCCCGGCTCGCTTGAAATCACGCTGCACCACCAGCGGGAGGTGCGGGAGAACGTCAATGTCGTCGAATCGGTCCCGGCGATCGATCCCGAACAGGTCTCCTCGACGGAGCAGCTGACGGGCATCGACATCCTGAACATTCCTTATCCCAACACGCGAGACTACCGCTACGCCCTCGAATACATCCCCGGGGTGGTGCTCGACCCGACCGCTCAGCCTCACATCGAAGGCGCGGAAGTCTACCAGACGCTGGTGCTGCTCGATGGGTTCAACGTCACTCAGCCGGCGAGCGGCCAACTGCTGGTGCGGCCGAGCACCGACGCGCTGCGCACGGTAACCGTTGAAACCAGCCGGGTCTCGGCCCAGTACGGCAAAGGGCCGGCGGGCGTGCTTTCGCTTGAAACCGGCATCGGGGACGACCATTTCCGGTTTGCCGCGACCAATTTCATCCCTTCCTTTCAAAACAAGAAGGGATGGGCGTTCGACAAGGTCGATCCGCGTTTCACCGTCTCCGGACCCATCGTGAAAGGAAAGCTGTGGTTTTTCGACGGCCTCGATGGGGAATACGACAACGTCATTATTCCCGATCTCCCGCCGGACCAGAACAACGACACCGTCTGGCGCGCCGGCAACATCGCCAAGGTTCAGGCCAATCCGACCACGCACGACATCGTCACCGCCAGCTTCCTGGCGGACTGGCTGCACGACGAGCATCAAGGGCTGTCGACCCTCGCTCCGCCGGCGACCCGGCCAACGGACCGCGAAAGCGTGTTTGTCGCCTCCGTCAAAGAGCAGCACACGCTCGGCGAGGACAAACTGCTGGAATTCGGCTACGCCTACAGCCGCTACAGCCTGCGCCAGACCCCGGTTGGCGACGAACCCTACATTCTTACCACCAACGGCACGCTGGGAAACTACTACTCCCGGGCCGCGACCCAGGCCACCCGCTCCCAGGGGATTGCCAATTTCTATCTCCCGCACCAGTGGCACGGACGGCATGACCTGCTTTTCGGCGGCGACTTCGAGCACCTCGCCTACGATCAGCAGATCGAGCGGTCCCCGATTTCGAGCCTGCGCAAGGGCGAGACTCTCGCTCCCGGCGCGACCTGTCTCGGCCCCCCGCCGGTGCCGGCGAATGCGTCCCCCTGCGCGCTCTACTCGGTTTTTTCCGGGGCTTTGCCCTCGACCACCTCGAACAACGAGGCGAGCGCCTACGCCGAAGACCGGTGGTCGGCGGTGCCGCGCCTGTTGATTCAACCCGGACTGCGCTTTGACTGGGACCAGATTGTGCGCCAGCCGCGGTTTGCGCCGCGACTTGCAGGCACTTATATCCTGGACCACTCCGGCAATACCAAGGTCTCGGCGGGAATCGGGGAGACCTACGCCGCGACGCCGCTTTCGCTCGTTGCCCTGCCCCTTCAGGGTTCCAGACGGGATTATTTCTTCGATCCGGCGGGCAGGCTCAACGCGGTGGTGTTTTCAAGCTTCTCCGTCGACCGCACGGCGCTCGAGGCCCCGCGTTACGTCAACTGGAGCCTGGCTCTCGAGCGCAAGCTTCCGGCCCAGATTTTTCTGAAGGCGGAGTACCTCAACCGCGAGGGCACGAACGCGTTCGTCTACAACACTCCCGGTGGCGTGCGCAGCACGAACTTCGTGCTGCAGAACACACGCACGGACCATTACACGGCCTTCCGCATCGACCTGCGCCGCACCTTCCACAAGAGCTATCTGGTCACTGCCTCCTATACGCGTTCGAGCTCGACCTCGAACCAGGTGCTCGATTATTCGCTCGACAGTCTCCTCATCAGCTCGCAAGTCCCCGGTCCCTACGCCTGGGATGCTCCCAACCGCTTCCTCACCTGGGGACTCGTCCCCCTCGTCCGGGGCTTCGATCTCGCCTATTCCTTCGAAGTCCGGAGCGGCTTTCCCTTCTCGGTGGTCAACCAGCAGCAGCAGCTGGCGATTCCTCCCGGCGTCTATCGCTTCCCCACCTACATCACGCTCAACCCCCATATCGAGAAACGCTTTCATGCCCTGGGATGTTACTGGGCGCTGCGGGGCGGCTTTGAGAACATTACCAACCGTCAGAACCCCTATACGGTCAACAACATTTCGGGCTCGGCGCAATACCTCATGTTCAGCAACTTCGACCGGCGGGCCTTTACAGGGAGAATTCGCTTTCTCGGGCGAAAATAGACGCGCGCCGCCCCTGGTCAGCCGGCGTGCAGCTTCTAGCCAACTCTGGAATTTCTTACCCGTTCGCCTGCCGGCTGTTTGCGGGGCAAGTAGCAGAAAACACACATGGAATGAACCTTGGCACGACAAATGCACATCAATGGCTGCGAAACATTGAGCGAAAAGAGACCGAGCTGCGGAGGTAAAGTTCATGGAAGCTTACACGCAGGATTGGCGGGAACTTTCAAAAGCCGCCAGCCGTGAACAGGACCCGGAAAAACTGATGAAACTCGTCGAAGAACTCAACCGCGCGCTGCTTCGCCGCGAACAGGAATTCAGGCGCCGCGTTTCGCGGACCGCCCACTGATTCTCAAAACCAATTGATTTTTTAAAAACTGTGCAGGCGTTCTTCTCCTTCCCCTGGGAACATGCCCCGGGGAACGTGCAAACGCTCTCCGGTTGATGGACAATAAGGGTGGCCAATGACGGCTGCCGGTGGGGTTGGCTCGTCGACCCGACCGTTGACGACAATACCACCGCCACCCGGGCCGGCCATGATTCCCGACTGCATCCACCGGCCCGAATCCATCATCGTTTTTTCACTTCGGAGGAGAACAATATGGCGCACGAACTACCCCCTTTGCCGTATGACTACTCGGCCCTTGAGCCCGTGATCGACGCACAAACCATGAAGCTGCACCACGACATGCATCACGGCACCTACGTGAAGAACCTGAATGCCGCGCTCGAAAAACACCCCAACCTGCAGTCCAAGAGCGCCGAAGAGCTCGTCCGCGGTCTGAATTCGGTTCCCGAGGACATCCGCACCGCGGTACGCAACAACGGCGGCGGCCACGTGAACCACACGATGTTCTGGAAAATCATGAAGCCCCAGGGCGGCCACGACCCGAGCGGACCGATTGCGGAAGTCATCAAGAAGAGCTTCGGCAATTTCAACGATTTCAAAGCCAAGTTCAACGACGCCGGCGCCAAGCAGTTCGGCAGCGGATGGGTCTGGCTGGCCGCGAAGCCCTCGGGCGAAGTCGAGATCCTCAGCACCGCGAACCAGGACAATCCTCTCTCGCACGGCCTGTTCCCCGTCTTCGGCAACGATGTCTGGGAGCACGCCTATTATCTGAAATACAACAACCGCAGGCCGGAATATCTGGCGGCGTGGTGGAACGTGGTGAACTGGGACGAGATCAACCACCGCTACGAAGCGTTCAAATCGGGCAAACTCGAGCCGGCGCTGGCCGGGCGATAATTCATCGGGCATGGGGACAAGGGGCTCGCTCGCCCGTCCCCTTCCGGCCCCCGGGCGCGCAGGGCCCGTGCGCGACGGGTTTCCCCGCTTAGCCTTTCCTTTCGCGTACTCTTGTCCTTTCCGTCGGCTCGAGACCTACAAAAAGCCCGGAGCCGAGGTCCGCCCATGGTTCCCGATATCGTCATCGTAGGAGCCGGCGTCGCCGGCCTTTCCGCGGCCGGTGTGCTCGCCCGCGCCGGAGCGCGCGTTGAAATTCTCGAAGCCCGCGGCCGCACCGGGGGACGGATTGACACCGTCGAGGACCGCGAATTCAACCATGCCATCGAACTCGGAGCCGAATTCGTTCACGGCTTCCCGCCCGAGATCTGGCTTCCCGCCCGCCGGCACGAACTGCAGCTCGCAGAAGCCGGCGGTGAAGTCTGGCGCTCGGTTGCAGGCGAACTCCGCCGGCGGGACGTGCTTCCCCAGGCCGACAGAATTCTCGAAGCCATGGACGACCGCGGAGCCGACGAGGCATTTCTGGACTTCCTGTCCCGCCGCTTTCCCGGCGGCGGGCTGGAGGAAGCCAAGCAGTGGGCCACGGGCTACGTCAGCGGGTTCAACGCAGCCGACCCCGCTCGGGTAAGCGTTCACTGGCTGGCGCACGGTCTGGCCGCGGCGGAGAAAATCGAGGGGGATCGGGCCTTTCGCATCGCCGGCGGATACCGCAGGCTGGTCCACGTCTTCGAAAGCGAGCTCCAGGCGCGGAACGTTCCTCTTCATCTCGCGTCGCCCGTCCGCGAGGTCCGCTGGCAGGCGGGCGCCGTTCGACTTGTGGCGCGCACCGAAGACCGGGAAAGCGAGTTCCGGGCGCCGCGCGCGCTCCTCACTCTGCCGCTCGGAGTGCTGCAGGCTCGCGGAGCCATTGGCTTCGATCCCCCGCTGCCGCCCGAAAAACAGGAGGCGCTTCGAAGGCTGGCCATGGGCAGAGTGGTCCGCATTACGCTCCGGTTCCTCGAGCCCGTCTGGGCCGAGGCGCGTGGAACGCCCGGCGCGAGGCGGCCCGGCAAGCTCGGGTTTCTCTTGTCGCAGCATCCGGTCTTCCCCACCTGGTGGACGCAGATGCCCGATCCGCTTCCCGCCATTACCGGCTGGTCGGCCGGGCCGTCGCAGGAAACTCTCGGCGGACTGGGAGAAACCGACATCGTCAGTCGAGCCATCGAGTCCCTCGGAGCCCTCCTCGGCATGGACCCATCGCGGTTGAGGTCCCGACTCGGGGCGAGCTATTACCACGACTGGAACTCCGACCCTTTCTCCTCGGGAGCCTACAGCTATGTGAAAGCCGGAGGCGAAGGTTCGCAGCGCGCGCTCGGCGAGCCCCTGGCGAACACCTTGTTCTTCGCCGGCGAAGCCACGGACACCTCGGGCCACAACGGCACCGTGCACGGAGCCATCGCGAGCGGCCGGCGGGCGGCCCGGGAAATTCTCAGCTCGATGTGAATCGGCCGGGCGCAAACGCCGGTCCGAAGCCGCTCTCGACTTCAACGGGGGAGCTCCCGGTCCGCATTCCCCTGCGTGCGGTACATTAGATTAGAAAGGGCGCTTCGAGGCCGGCTTCGAACCCCTGGAAGGGGCCGTTTTGAGTTCACCGATCCGCAACATAGCCATCATCGCGCACGTCGATCACGGCAAGACCACTCTCGTGGACGCCATGTTGCGCCAGAGCGGAGCGTTTCGCGCCAACCAGGCCCTGGTCGAGCGGGTGATGGACTCCAACGAGCTCGAGCGCGAGCGCGGAATCACGATCCTGGCCAAGAACACGGCCGTGTTCTACGAGGGTGTAAAGATCAACATCGTGGACACGCCGGGCCACAGCGACTTCGGCGGGGAAGTCGAGCGCGCCCTGAAGATGGTCGACGGCGCCATGCTGCTGGTTGATGCCAGCGAAGGCCCCTTGCCGCAGACGCGGTATGTGCTCGCGAAGGCGCTCGAAGCCAAGCTGCCGCCGATTGTAGTGATCAACAAGATCGACCGCGCGGATGCGCGCCCCGCCGAGGTGGTCAACGAAATCTACGATCTGTTCATCGATCTGGACGCCACCGAAGACCAGCTGGAGTTTCCCATCCTGTACACCAACGCCAAGGCAGGAACCGCGACCACCGAGACCCCGGCCGAAGGCGAGGACCTGCGGCCGCTCTTCGATGCGATCATCGGAGGGATCCCGCCGCCCAAGGGCGATCCGGCGGGGACCCTGCAGGTCCTGGTGGCCAATCTCGACTACAGCGACTATCTGGGGCGCCTGGCGATTGCCCGCGTCTCCAACGGCACCCTGCGCACCGGAGAAGAAGTCGGCATCGTCAAAGTCGACGGCAGGGTCGAGAAGACCAAGATCACCAAGCTGTTTTCCTTTTCGGGATTGAAGCGCACCGATATCACGGAAACCGAACTGGGAGACCTGGTGGCGGTGGCGGGAGTCGAGGGAATCACCATCGGCGACTCGATCACCAGCGCGGACAATCCTCGGCCGCTCGAGCGGATTGCGATCGACGAACCGACCATCGCCATGCAGTTCACGGTGAACAATTCTCCCTTCGCCGGGCGCGAAGGCACGTACGTCACGTCGCGCAACTTACGGGAGCGGCTGGACAAAGAGCTGCTCACCAATGTTTCGATTCGCGTCGAGGAGAGCGGGGCGACCGACTCCTTCAAGGTGTCGGGCCGGGGCGAGCTGCAGCTTTCGATTCTGATCGAAATGATGCGCCGCGAAGGTTACGAATTGATGGTCGGCAAGCCCGAGATCGTGACCAAGCAGGTGAAGGAAAAGCTGATGGAGCCGGTGGAGCGGCTCACCATCGACATTCCCGAGGCCTTCGTCGGCGTGGTCATCGAACAACTCGGCGAGCGCAAGGGGGAAATCACCAACATGCGCAATCACGGGTACGGGCGGGTGCGGCTGGAGTTCCGCGTGCCCAGCCGGGGGCTGATCGGATTGCGGAGCCAGCTGCTCACCGACACCCGGGGCACCATCGTGATGAATTCGCTCTTCGACGGATACATCGAATGGCAGGGTGAAATCCCCCGCCGGCCAACCGGCGCTCTCATCGCCGATCGTCCGGGGACGACCACTTCCTATGCGCTTTACAACCTGCAGGAGCGCGGAGAGCTTTTCGTCGGGCCGGGAGTCGACGTTTACGAGGGAATGATCATTGGCGAGAATGCGAAGAACGTCGACCTCGACGTGAACGCCGTGCGGGAGAAAAAGCTGACCAACATGCGCGCCTCGACCGCCGATGAGGCGATCCGGCTGGTTCCGTTCAAGCAGCTCAATCTCGAGCAGGCAATCGAGTTCATCGCCGACGACGAATTCGTCGAAGTCACGCCCAAGTCGCTGCGGCTGCGAAAGAAAACCCTCGCGGCAAGCCAGAGAAAGAAGCGGACGGCGTCCGCCGTCGAAGTTACCTCCTGACCGCGGGCGCCCGCGGGACATTCCCCTCTCCGGTTGCGCCGCAAAGTGGTACTCTTGCCTCTGGACGGGGGGAGCGGACCCGGCCTTAGCAGGTTCGCTTAATCCTCCCCGTTTCAGTCGAGAAGGAGGCCGCGATGGCAGTCAAACCCATACCTGACGGATATCATTCGGTAACCCCCTACCTGATTGTGAAAGGCGCCGCCCGCGCGATCGACTTCTATAAGAAAGTCTTCGGCGCCGAGGAGGTCATGCGCTTCCCGGGAGCGAACAACACGATCAGCCACGCGGAATTGAAGATCGGCGATTCGGTCATCATGCTGGCCGACCCGCAGCCGCAAGGAATGTACAGCAGTCCGGAAACCTACGGCGGCTCTCCGGTGAGCCTGATGGTCTATGTTCCGGACGTGGACAAGACGTTCGGCCAGGCGATCGCAAACGGCGCCAAACAGGCGCGCGCCGTCGAGAACCAGTTCTACGGAGACCGCTCGGGGAACCTGGTGGATCCCTTCGGCCATATCTGGACCGTCTCCACCCACGTTGAAGACGTGTCGCCCCAGGAAATGCAGCGCCGGATGGCGGCGCTCGCAAAACCGGCGTAGCCGCGGGGCTCGCGATAGCACTGCGTCTCGGACGGGAAAAGAATTCGGGAGAATCGGTCGCGCAGCTTTGGAACGAAGCTCACGCTGGCTGAAGGGGGCGGGGTTGTCCGCTGCCGAGGCGGAAGGGGAAACCTCTGCCCCGCGGCGCCGGAGTCTCGAATGCCAGCGATCGGTACTACTCACATTTCGGGAGAGTCCTAGGCGATAGACCGGTTTCTTCCAACCGCTCCCAAGAGAACTGAACACCGACGGCAGGAACTCTGGAGGTTCTGACACGTTCCTTCGAAGGGAAACGGTTTCGCTAAACCACCTATTGCCAATTTGGCGCCGGATACTTCCCTTAAACGCAGCCATCGTAATCTGCCCACGAATCTCAACCAGGCCCCTGCGATTCTTACCGGTAAGCGTAACCTGGCAAGCGTCGAGCTTGCCCGCCAGTCTGGTTTCCAGGGGAGCAGAATCTCCCTCGTAGTCGCTGAGGACCGCGCTCAGTTTCTGTCCCTGCACATTGAGCTCGAGCGCAATTCCAGCGGACCCATGGATTGCTGGAACATATTGCACGCTCGCAAACCTCTGTGTTCCCTCTGCCGCCGTCTGGCACCGGCCCCATCCAGTTCGCCGATTCTCGATAACCCTCGTTCTTGCTAAACGCTCTCTCGAAATTGCACCGTCTGCTAATCGAATGCTCACTTGATCGTTCCACCGGGTGCGATAGATCAGGGTTTGATCATCGGGTGAGAACCCCAGATGGCCTCCGGCGAACCAATTCGGAGTAGCATAGGTCACCGTGAAGATTCCCTTTCCCTCGGGGTCCACCTCGTTCGCAGTCCAGAGATCCGTGATCTGAAAGCTCCGCACGAGGTTCCCGTCAAACACCTTCTTTCGGTAGATTGTGAGGACCGGAACTCCCGGAACTGCCGCCGCTACCCCAACGAGGACAAGAGACTGCCATCGTTGCTTATCAATGGCCAGAAAACTCTGATTCCATCGTTTCCCTCAGGCGTTACCTGCCAGCTAAGAGGGGAGGACTCCGACCAGAAGGTCGCAGGAGTACGCAGGCGATCTCTGCTGTTGTGGATAAAGGTATCGGCCTCCATGACTTGATACGTGGTGCGGACAATTCGCCTCACCCCATGTGGATCGGGATTGTCGTACTCCCTCTCGGTGAGCACAAGAAACCGGCCGTTCGCCGAAAGGGAAGCACGAACGTCTGGAGGCGGAGGACTTGCGACAGGGTTCACGAATGCGATTGAAACCGAAACCGCAAGCAAGACGATGTCCGGGAAGCATCGCGACATCTGGGGTCCACCTCAGCGCTGCTTTATTTTGTGCATCAGAGTGCAGCAAGACGCGGTCTGGTCCATAGGGTCAGTAGACACCGTGCCATTCGCCAAAGTTTCTCCATGGGTGTTGCAATCCAGTGATAGCGATCAAGGCGTTCAGGCTGGGTGGAATGGGTGGATCGGGAGTGGACATTTATCCTCGCCGGAGGCGCGCGGGTCGCGGGCCTGCTTTTTCTCGCTTTCCATCATATGCAGCCGTTGCGCGAAGCTGCACGGTTACCGTTCACGCGTGATGTTGCCAGGGTGAGTATTGGAATTGAATCCGGACCGACACGCGACTCCAACACGTTCTTCGGTCCCGGCAAGGAACGGGCCAGGGATCGAATGGAGTTCAAGGGCGGCCGATCGGCAGGTCGGATCAGGCGAGGCGGCCGCGCCCAGCCAGACTGGAACCGCGGCGTCACCAGTTCATTCGTTTTCGCAATTCGGTAATGTGCGCCGTGTGGTGCCTGCCATGCCACGCATATAAGGCGAGATTTTTCTCCAGCGGCACCAAACCGAGCTCGGGGTGCTTGAATGCGCGCTTCCACTCCTCCGGCTGAAGAGCGCGCAGCAGACGCACCCAGCGCCCATGCAGATTCTCGACGAGCGCCAGCGAGACTTCGATGGGAGTGGATTCGGAATCCGCGAGCCGGGCCCAACGATCTTCGGCGTAGGGCTTGATCGTCGGCTCCTGTTCGGTCAGCGCGAGTTTGAATCGTACGTAGGCGTTCATGTGGCTGTCGGGGAGGTGGTGCACGACCTGGCGCACGGTCCAGCCGCCTTCGCGGTAGGGGGTGTCGAGCTGTGCGGGTGACAGTCCGTCAACCGCGTCCCGCATGCGCGCCGGAGTTTCGGCAATCTCGGCGATGAATTTCGCGCGTTCTTCTTCTCCCGGCGAGCCCCGGTAGTCGAATTTTCCTATGGGGAAACGTGGATCGGACATTCCTGACTCCAGTGATCGGATGAAGGGGTGCGCAGCTGAGGCGCAAATTTTTTGGCCGATTCCCCTCTCGAGGTCCCGGCGCCCGGCCGCGATCGGCCCCGGACGTGGAGCTGTCTTGAGGAAGACGGGGGGAGGGAACATTCATCCGGCAATGAGAAAAGCCAGAACGGCCGCCAGGAGGGTCGAGAGGAAATTGACGGCATTGTTTCCGAGGCGTCGCGGGCCTTCGAGGGTTGCGCCGAGAACACTGTCGGCGATCATTCCGGCGATCGCGGAAAATGCAATGACCACAACAGAGAACCCGCCCGGTCCTCCCCAGGCGCAAAAAACCAGGGCCACGGCCAGTGCGGCGGCGGCCCCGGCCGCGGTCCCCATTGCCGAGATCGCCCCGTTTGCGCCGGGCTTAGCCTTTCGCCAGCTGGTGATCATCCGGGGCGCGCCTCCGACGGCCTGACCGATTTCGCTTGCCACCGTATCGGCGGCCGGTTCGGCGAGGGCGGCAGCCATGGCCAGGAAGACCCGGGGGCTCCCAACCTGCGTATAGAGAGCGGCGCACGCGGCTGCGGTCCCCAGATTCGCCACCACCTGGAGCGCGTTCCGTCCGCTCGAGGCCTCGGCCGTACCCAGCCCCTGTTTGCGGGCGTATCCGGCGCGGGTCGAGAGCCAGGTCAGCAGAAAGACCGTAACCAGCGCCAGGAACCCGCGGCCCTCCGCCGCCCACAACAAGAGAAAACAAACCGCGGCCCCGGCGATTGCCCCGCCGCCCGTTACTCCGCGAACCAGCCTCCCGAAAATTGAAAAAAGCAGGCTGATCGAGGCGAAAATCCCGATTCTAAGCACCCCGGGGCCCGAAGAAACTTCTCGAATCGCGGCTACGTAGCTCATATCAAAGGACCTATCCCACTTGACGGACAGCGGGTCGCGCCGCGCAGGCGGAAGCCAAACGGTAAACACCAGATATAGTCGCGCCGGAAATCGGGCCCGAGAGATGCGGCTTCCGGTTTCGGCACCTCCGGCGGCCCCGATAATTCACGTACGCCAGAACCCGGCAGGTAGTCTAAACTGCTATCCGGGCTCTCGTCGCGAGCACCAGCCCGGCAGTCGAGCGAGGAACAACCATGGCAGCTTCGGTCTGGTCCGGATATCTTACCTTCGGGTTGATCTCGATGCCCGTACGCCTGTTTTCCGGCGCGCGCAGCTCGACCATTTCCTTCCACATGCTGCACCGCGGCGACCTGGTCCGGGTGAAGCAGCAGCTCATTTGCCCGAACGAAAACAAAGTGGTCGAGCGCAGCGAAATCGTGAAGGGATACGAGTATCGCAAGAACGAGTATGTGGTCATCGAGCCGGAGGAACTCAAGAAAATTGAGCCGAAGACCGCTAAGACCATGGAGATTCTCGAATTCGTAAAAGCGAGCGAGGTGGACCCGGTTTACTTCGAATCCTCCTATTACATGATGCCGGAAGAGGCGGGACGGCGCCCCTACGCGCTGCTGACCAAGGCGCTCGAAGAGAGCGACTACGTTGCCATTGCCAAGCTGACCATGCACAACCGCGAATACAGCGTGTTTCTGCGCCCGCACGAGGGCGGCCTGATGCTGCACACCATGTACTACGAAGAAGAAGTGCGCAAGGTCGAAGGCTTCGGAGCGCCGGATGTCGAACTGAAGGAGGCCGAGGTCAAAGTGGCGCACCAGCTGATCGAAGCCCTGGCCGCCGAGTGGCAGCCGGAAAAGTTCAGCGACGACTTTCAGGAGAATGTGAAAAAGCTCATCCAGACCAAGCTCGAAGGCGGCAAGATCGCCGAAGTGGAGAAGCCGAAAAAGATGGCTCCCGTCGTCGACCTCATGGCCGCGTTGAAGGAAAGTCTGGCGCAGATGGAAGGCAAGAAAAAGCCCGCGGCAACCATTGCCGCCGAACCGGAGCCGGCGCGCAAACGAGGAAAGCGATAGGGGTTCTATCCCCGAAGGCGGGCCCGGGCTTTTGTCGGGCCGCCGTACAACCTACTTTGCCTCTCGGCGCTTCCTACACTGAAACCAGTTCTACTTCCGCGGGCTTGGGTGGCGAAGTTCACTTCAAGCGGCTAGAATAAGCAATTCTCGATGAGATTTTTCCGTAGCATGACTGCGTCCCCGGTCTTTTTGCGCGCTCTGGGCCCGGGCGCTCTCCTACTGCTTGCCATTGGCCTCGGAGGCTGCGGCGACACCTTCCGCCCGGTCTTCCAGCCGCTTGCGGGAGTGCAGCCGAGTCCCGCGGCAGCGCATTCGGTGATCGCCATCAGTTCCAGCGGGGTCACCGCCAGCAGTCGCGGAAACGGCTCGGCCAGCAATATTGACGCATCGGGCGACACCATTCAGGGAAACCTCGTGGTTGGGCTGGCCCCGGCCTATGCGGCGTTGACTCCCGATGGCTCCAACCTCTACGTAGCCAACAGCGGGGAAGACTCGGTCACGGCCAATGCCACCTCGGCTCCGAGCGTGGCGGCAGCCACCGTGAGTTTGCCTGCGTCGCCCTCGGCGACCATTACCGCCGCGACCGGCAACGGCTCGACCGCAACCTATACCTACTCGGGAACGCTTGCTGTTGCGCCGGGCGACACCATCTTTGTGACCGGCTGTACCACGCCAGGATTCAACGGCGTCTTCACCGTCGCCAGCGCCGCTTCCGGCTCGTTTCAAGTGCTCAATCCAACCAGCGCGAGCGACAATCCGGAATCTCCCGCCGCGCAGGCGGCAGCCCCCAATGCGGTTTTCGCCGGCACCGCCGACAACAACAACATGTACGTCGCCGGATTTGGGACCAACTCGGTGTACATCATCGATTCTTCGAGCGCCGCCACCAAAAACACCGTCATCAAGACCGTGCCCGTCGGCCAGCATCCGGTCGCCCTGGCAGAACTGCCCAACCTCGAACAGGTCTACGTTGCCAACCAGGGAAGCGGCACGATCAGCGCCATCAGCACGGTGAACAATTCGGTCACCTCGACCCTCACTCCCGCGCCGGGCGCCCGGCCCGTCTGGGTGGTCGCGAAATCCGACAGTTCCCGCGTCTACGTGCTCGACGAGAACGGGACCATTTACGACATCAACCCGGCGACGAACGCCTTGATCTGCACGACCACGGCGGCGCCGCTCTGCCCTTCGCCAACCGGGGCGGGCTCGAACTTTCTCCTGTTTGATCCGGTCCTCAACCGGCTGTACGTCACCAACCCCACAAACGGGGAAGTCGGCATCCTCGACGCCAGCGCAGATCCCCCCAAGCTCCTGAACACCATTGACCTTGCTTCGCTGTGCGCAGGCTGCGCCCCCGACTCCGTCACCGCCCTGGGCGATGGCAGCCGCGCCTATGTCGCCGCTTACCAGTTTTCGCCCGGCTGCGTCGATCCGTCCGGCAATGCCGTCAATTGCGTCAATACGGTCGTGGCCCTCATCGACGGGCCCAGCGCGACCCTGAAATCCCTGCTTCAGGCGCCGCCGCTCTCCGTCACCGGGGTGTCGACAAACGGCTCGGAGGCGACCTACAGCTATACCCTCACTTCCGCTCTCCCGCCCCAGGTGGGCAACAATGTCGTAGTCACCGGCATGTCGAACCCGGCAAACAACGGGACCTTCGTCGTCGACCGGGCGAGCTCAGGGGGGTTTACGATTTCCAATCCCTCGGCCTCCGCCGCCTCGGGCGAGAATGGGGTGGGAACCATGTTTGCCACCGCCCTCGCAATAACCGGGTGCGGTCCGACCGTGGGACCACCGCCCAGTATCTGGCAGCCCGGCAGCGCGCGCTTCCGGGCGTCGATCGCCTCCTCGGGCGGAGGCACGAATTCCAATTTCAAGGTCTACGTCGGCCAGTGCGACGCGGGGGGCATCGGGGTCCTCGACACGTCCCCATCCGACGGCTTTTCCGGGGTCTCGCTGTCGCCGCCGTTGAGCACCTTCCCGCCGCTCGCGGCCGGGTATAACCCACCGCAGAATCCAGTGGTGATCATACCCGGACCGTAGGATCACCGTTGGCAGCGGCGAGCTCTCGACCTCAGAGTGCCAATCCAGGCAATGTCGTAAACGGGCGGTCGCGCCGCCAAGACAGCGTATTCGCTTATCCGGGTTCTCGACACAAATAACTTAGAAGAGCTGCGAGTTATCAGGACCGACGCCCGGAAAAGTCCGGTCGCGAAGGTTTTACGGCTTACAGCCAAAAAGATCGCGACCATCCTTACGCGTTACCGGCTCAATTACGGCCTGGGCGGCGCGAGGGAAGGGACCTGGGTTGCGATTTCCTTGCGGACGATCCCTTTGAGCGGCAGGCTCTTCGTGCGTGCGGGTCTGTCGCCTGGAGGGTCCGCCGAATATTTTGGATCGAAAACAAGACTGAAACCGCTGACTCTGACCATCGAAAGCGTTCGCTCTCTTTCGTTGTTGCCTGCGAAGACGACTTCGTCGCGCTGTTTGGGCGCTTCCGTCTCCACAACGTCCGCGATTTCGATAGCGTGGTCTTCCTGTTTCAGCGTCGCTCGACCCACTTTGCCATCGTAGGAACGGAACGAGACGAAATATTTGCCTGGAGCGAGCACCTTTCCGCGGCACTGAACGCTGTAGGGTAGAGAGAAGGCGCCGTCATACCGCAGCAGCCTTACCATCTGGCGGATGGGTTGTGCAGTCGGCGAATCGAAGTGGTCCGGATCAATCTCCGCCTGGGCGCAGGCACCGGTGGGGGCGAACAGGACCGACCCCAACAATCCTGCGAATACGGCAATGACTCGAGCACCACACTTCACGCTCTGGGTTGTCTTCCCATGGAATTTCACGAATCCTCCCAAATCTCTTATCTGTTTATCTATGGTTTCTATGGTTCGGCGGGCAGGGTGGCCCCAACACTTGCGGACGTGCGCCCGTGGGGGCGAGGCTCACGATCCAGGACGTTCGTGCCTTAGCCTTTGGTAGTCGTCAATGCTGCGACACTTTTCCTTCGATACCCTCTCGTGCAGACGTTTTCGCGGTTGGAGACGAAATCCGGACCGACTGCGGAGGTTGAGCAACCCGGGCCGGGGGACGCTCTGAGCCCTTTAACGCATTTCTCTCCGTCGAAGGTCACCAGATGTAAATAGCAAAACTGCTTTGCGTTGGATATCTCTCATTTGGGAGATTTCATGGGGCCTGCCGGCATCGGGCACTCGCTGCGACGCGGACGGCGAATGCTATTGGGTGAAAGAGGCTGAATGGCGCGAACAATCGGCCATCGAGCCGAGAACCCATCCTTCACAATCTGGACATTCTCTTGTTCGCTCATCGCAATCCCCCCATTTCTCCTTGCATAGGACAGGACACTTTGTCCGCGCATTTATTCCAGGACGACAGAAAAGTTCCGCGGCGATTGCCGGCAAGACGAACCTGCGCATTCCATTGCAGATTGATGTGGGCTTCGGTGACGCGGTCGCGCGGCACCGGAGGAATTGAGTTCCCGACTCTCCTACCTTTTCCGGCTCCCAAGCTGAATGCCTATCCCAAAGAACAAAGAAAGTGATTCAATACGGAAGTGACCCTGTCCCCGGTCCACTGCACATACTGCTACATACTGCTCTCGAGCCAATCCGTGGTGCGTCCCTTGTTTTCTATCTCTAAGTAGTTCGCTTAGTAGTTTGGTTTTCTGCCGAAATGAGGGGCGAAGGAGATCCCGCTCCGGAGGAGACTTGTCAACGACGTTGCGTCCGTTTCCCTGCAACCGCGCCGCTCCAAGCAAGAGCAGAATCTAAGGCGAGAATCAGTGCAGCTACTCTGCCGGGCGAAGTCGCCATCCTGTCTTTTGTCTGTGTATCATCCAATTCCAGTGAACACAACTGTCAAGAATACTTAGACACCGGTATCCTGAATATCTGAATATCCGTATCCGGACGCAGCCTCAAGCTGTAAGGGTGATTGTAAGTTCCCGACCGGCGCCTGCCCCAGGGCCGAAACATCCCGCACGCTGCGACTCGCGCCTCACGCGGATGCCGGCCGCTTTCAAAGATCCTCTGCCCGGGGCTGCGCCGGGCCTCCTGATGCGGCAGGCCGGAACGCTTTCCCGAAATAGAAATCGCCGGATCGCGATCTAGACCGCTCGGATGCCCCTGGCCTCGGTGATCTCCCAGGACCTTCCCGCCGCGAGGTGTTTGTACTCTTCGGTCCTGCCGCTCGGCCATTCGACGACGACCCGCTCGGCGACGACCCGCTCGGCGAGGCCGAAGGTGACCGGCAGTTCCGACTGCGATAAGTAGCTCGATCCCGTGCGGACCATGCGGGTCTGAATCACGCCGCCCGAAAATACTTTGACCCGCGCGCCGATGGCGTCGCGATTCGACCTGGTTCCCACCAGGCGGAAACGAATGCTGCGACGGCCGGCGGTTTGATCATTGCGAAACAGAAACGCGGCCCCGTTATTAGTGGTCATCAAAACGTCCGGGTCGCCGTCGTTGTCGATGTCGCCGGTCGCCAGCCCGCGCCCGACCCTGGGCTGATCGAACCCGCCCCCGGCCTGGGCTCCCGCCTCACGGAAGCCTCCTTTCCCGTCGTTCAGGAAAAGCTGCGGCGGCTGCGCGTAGCCTACGTTGCGAACGTTTCGGACCGTGTCGTCGATGTGCCCGTTGACCGCGACGAGATCGAGCGAACCCGACAGCCCGAGATCGGCAAAGGCGCAGCCGAAGCCCAGGGTGGTCTTTGAGGGAAGGCCCACCCCGGTTTCAACCGCGACGTCGGTGAGGCTGAGGCCGGGCGAGGCGCGATAGAGGCCGATCATTTCGTTGTCGAAGTTGGTGATGGCGATTCCCTCGCGTCCGGAGTTGTCGAAGTCGCCCACCGCCACGCCCATGCCGGCCCGGGCCTTTCCTTCGGCGCTGAAGGCGATGCCGGCATCGACGGCGACGTCCTTGAAGGTCCCGTTGCGCTGATTGCGATAGAGTTTGTTGGGCTGCGTGTCATTGGCAACCACGAGATCAGGCCAGCCGTCCTGGTCGTAATCGAACATGGCCACGCCCAGCGACTTCGAACTGGTGTCGAAAATTCCGCTCGAGGCGGTCACGTCCTCGAAGGTGCCGTTGCCGCGGTTGTGAAACAGCCAGCAGGTTTCGCCGACATAGGCTTCGGGCGTGCAGTAGGACTTGTGCTTGCCATCCAGGCTGCAGAACACGTCATGCTCGGCAGACCATTTCACGTAGTTGCACACGAACAGGTCCAGGAACCCGTCCCGGTCGTAGTCGAACCAGAGCGCGGAGGTGCTGAAGGCCTGCCGCTTCCCCAGGCCGCTCGCATGGGTGACATCGGCGAACCGGCCTCTTCCGGTGTTCCGGAACAGGCGGTTCTGGCCCACCGCGGTGATCAAAATGTCGGGGAAGCCGTCATTGTTGTAGTCCCCGACGGCCACCCCCATGCCGTACATCTCGATATCCAGGCCGGAGGCGCGCGTCACATCGGTAAAGGTGCCGTTGCGGTTATTGCGATAGAGCTTCAGGGTGGAGCGCGAGCGCGCGTGGCCCGGCCAATCCATGCCGTTGACCAGGAGAATGTCCTGCCAGCCGTCGCCGTCGTAGTCGAGAAACGCGCAGCCGGAGCCCAGGGTTTCCGGCAGCAATTTTCCGCCGAAGGCGCCGTTGTTGTGGTTGAAGCGGATCTGGGCGGCGGAGGTGATGTCGGTGAAATGGAACCCCGGCCCGGGAGCGGGCGCGGAGGCAAACCCCCATCCCGGCCGACAAAGGGCGAGGACGGCGGGCGGGGCCGCAACGAGCGCATCCTTGAGAAACGAACGCCGGTTCACGGAACGTTTACCAGCCCGTTGCGGATGGCGTAGACGACGAGTTCGGCGGTCTTATGAATTCCGAGCGCATCCATGATATTGGCGCGATGCACGGCCACGGTATTGGCGCTCAGCTCGAGCTGGCCGGCGATCTGCTTGTTCGATTTTCCGTCGCAGATCAGCTGCAGGATTTCGACTTCGCGGGGAGTAAGGCCGCTGTTCCGCTCTCCCTTCAATGCCTGCGGTTTCGCCAGCTGGCCGTCGAGAACGGTTTCGCCTTTTACCAGGCGCCGGATGGCGGAACCGAGTTCAAGGTCCATGGCATTCTTGAGCACGTAGCCGCGCGCGCCGGCCGCGCGCGCCTGTTTGATCCAGGTTTCTTCCGAGTGCATGCTGAGCATGAGGACCAGGGTTTCGGGCCGGTGGCCGAGGATCCGGCGCGTGGCCTCGAGCCCGCTGATGCCGGGCAGCGCGCAGTCCATGACCACCACCTGCGGCTTGAGCGATCGCGCCACCTTCACCGCCTCCTCTCCGTCGCTGGCCTCGCCGACCACGCAAATGTCCGGTTCGTCTTCGAGCATGCGACGGAAACCGCGCCGCACCAGACTGTGGTCGTCCACCAGAAGCACCGAGATTTGCGGTTCAGGCATTCAATTCCAGGCGTTCGCGCGGAACCCTCATCCGTACCAGAGTTCCCCCGGCCGAGGGCCGCTCGATCGAAATTTTTCCTCCCAGCAGTTCGGCGCGCTCCCGCATGGCCACCAGCCCGATTCCGTGGCGCGGGTTGGCCCCGGAAAATCCGGAGCCGTGGTCTTCGACCTCGAGATCGAGGCCGCCGGGCGCGAAACGCAATCGCACCCACGCCCTGCCCGCGCCCGAATGGCGGGCGACATTGTTCAAAGCTTCCTGAAGAACGCGATAGATGTGCACCGCCGCGCTGCGATCGATCGGGAACCGGGTTCCGGATTTCTCGTAGGATATGTCAATTCCGGTTTGCCTTTCCACCACCGGCAAGTACCAGTCGATGGTCGACTCGAGTCCGGCCTCTTCGAGCATGACCGGATGGAGCGCCTGGGAGAGGCTGCGCACTTTGTCGAGCGCTGTCTGCGCGGCCTCGCGAGCCCCCACCAGGTCCGCGCGCAGCTCGGAGCCCTCGGGCATCCGGTTGCCGGCGCGCCCGAGCATCAACCCCACGGCGGTCAGGATCTGGCCGAAGTCGTCATGCAGCTCGCGCGAGATATGGCGCAGCGTGGATTCCTGGGAAGCAATCAGCTTCTGAGCGAGCTCGCTGCGCTGCTCCGACAACACCGCAAGCTGGTTAAAAACCAGGCGGTTCGAGCGGATCAGATAGAGGCTGGTCAGCAGGATGGCGACCAGGGTGGCGGTCAGAAAGACATAGGCCTGGCGCGCCACGCGATCATAAATTTCGCGCACCTGGGTCGCCGCGCGCTCCTCGCTTTCATTATTGGCCACCAGCAACCGGGCCACTGCCGTCCGGAGCGCCGCCAGCCGGGCTTCGAGAGAAAGCCGGATCTGCTCGCGGGCCTCCTGCTCCCGGCCGTTCGCAGCCAGGTCGAAGACGCGTCCGACGGCATCCCAGAACTGGGCGAGCGAGCTCTCGAGGTAGTGCTGCTGGTCCCGGGTGCGGCCCTCGGGCGAGACCTCCCGTTCGCGGCGAAACGCGTCTTCGAGATCGCCCCGCATCCGCTCAAACTGCGGCCGCCAGGCGGTCAACGGGTACCGCGCGGCGGAGTCGAGCGGGTCGGTATCGAGCATGTCGCGCATGGCGATGCCGATCGCGTTCAGCTCGTTCTGGATGCGCAGCAGTTGCAGGGAGTCCCGGCGATTGCGGTCAATGAGATGACTCTGCAGCTGGCGAAGGCCGCGGATCTCGGTGGCCACGTAGGCGGAATAAGCTACCACCGCTGCCAGGGTTATGACCAGGCCGATATAAAGTGGAGTGGTGGGCGACCGCCCCGCCGCTTGCCGCACGGCGCCAGCATATACCGTTCCCGCAGGCAAACCCAAATCCGGTCCCGGACCTCGATGCCGGCCCCTGGGCCGGGGGAAGCCCTGGCGGGTCGGCACGCGCCGCGCATAGAATTCCAGGTATGGCCCGGGGCTGGGAAAGCAAGTCGATCGAACAGCAGCAGGAAGAGGCCGCGTCGCGGCCCAAACCCGCAAACAAACCGCTCACCCCGGAGGAGATCCGCAAAGAGCACGAGCGCCGCGGACTCGAACTCGACCGGCAGAGGGTCGTCGACCAGCTGCAGGCTGCCTCGCATCCCGGGCACCGCTCGATGCTCGAAGCCGCTCTTGCCGATTTGAACCGGCGGCTCGAACGGGCCAAGCGCCCGGCTTAGGCCGCGCCCGAGCGGTCGCGATCGGCGTCCCCTCCTCGAAGGTCCTTTGGCTTGATCCACCGGTAGGAGGGCGAGACGGCGAAAAACAGCTGAACCATGACAATGGCGGTAATGCTCCAGAGGGTGTTGAATACGCAAAGCGCAAATCCCGCCCCATAGAGCGCCTGCCCGAGCAGCAGGCGGTGTTCGATGGCGTAGACCTCCTCTTTGCGCACGTCGGCCCGCAGCAGACCGTGTGCGGACGCGTACCGCCAGCTGGCGTAGAGCGTCATGCCGAGCAGCACCAGATTCACCCAGAAAAGCAGCAAGGCGACGCGCAGGTGGGTGAAGTTCTCCTCGAGCGCCGTCGAAAACGGCGTGACTGCCACGGTGGCAAGAAATGCGATATGAATCCAGGTCAGGTGGCGGTCGCCGCGCGCGAAACGGCTGAGCTGCGCCTGCTGGGCATTCCAGAAAATGCCCAGAGTCACAAAACTCATGAAATAGACGAGAAAACGCGGGCCGAGCGTAATCAGGGCGTCCCAGAGCTCCCGCTCGGTGCTGATGTGATCGACCGGCAGGCGGACCTCAAGGACCAGCAAGGTCATGGCGACGCCGAAAATAGAGTCGCTCAGATTGGCGAGGCGCGGGGTGCTGCGTCCGGCGATGTCGTCGTAGGAAAGCGCCATCCAGAAAGAAGTTTATCGCGCGGGTAAAATATTGGGGTGAAGAAGTTTTGGGACAACCCGGCCCCGGACCCGGCCGCGGAAAGCGCGCCTTCGCCCGCGCCCGCGGGAAATCCTGCGCAGGAACGGGCGGTGCCCGGTTCGATCCAGATTGGATCGGTACGGATCCGGCCGGCTACGGTGCTGGCTCCGATGGCCGGCGTCACCGACACGGTCTTCCGGCGGTTTATCCGCAATCTCGGCGGCTGCGGCTTGATCATGACGGAGTTTACCTCCGCCGACGGCGTGGTTCGCGCCCGGGACAAGAAGGCCCAGCGCTATCTCCGCTTCTACGGGGACGAGCACCCGATCTCGGCGCAACTGTTCGGCAGCAATCCCGAGGTCATGGCGGATGCGGCGCGAATGGTGGAAGATCTCGGATTCGATTTGGTGGACCTGAACCTCGGCTGTCCGGCGAAAAAGGTCGTAAAGTGCAACGGCGGCTCGGGACTCCTGCGGGACCTGCCGCGCATTGGCTCGATCTTCGAAGCCGTTCGCCGGGCCACCAAGATCCCGTTCACGGTGAAGTTCCGCGCCGGGTGGAATGACGAGGAGATTGTCTCGGTCCAGCTGGCGAAAATGGCCGAGGACTGCGGACTGTCGGCGGTGGCGCTGCACGCCCGCACCCGCGAGCAGGGCTACAGCGGGAGCGCCCGCTGGGAGTGGATCGCCGCCGTCAAGGACGCCGTGACCATTCCGGTGATCGGCAATGGCGATATCCGCGCTCCCCAGGACGCCTGCGCGATGGTTGCGTCGACCGGCTGCGATGCCGTCATGATCGGGCGCACCGCCCCGGCAAACCCCTGGATCTTCCGCCAGATTCAGCAGTATTGCGAGAGCCTCGAATCCGCACCGCCCGCGTCGGGGCGGCTCTACGACGAGCCTTCGGAATCGGACCGCTACGCGATGATCCGCACCTACTTCGCGATGCTGATCGCCGAAGAACTCCCGGATGCGCCGGGAAAGATGAAGCAGTTTGCCTCCTGGTTCACGCACGGAGTTACGGGCGGCGCGCAATTGCGCAAGGCGATTTACGAGGCCCGGACTGCGCCGGAAATTCTCGGGCGGGTCGAAGAATTTTTCACCGAGCGGCTGGAAGCGCGCTCTTTCCGGGGGGAGGATGCCCCGGTTGCGGCCGGATGAAGCTGGAGTTCCAGGCCATTTACGCGAGCCGTTCCCGGGCTACTCCGCCGGATGCGGCCCCTGAAACTCCGAGCAGCAAGGTTTTTCGGCGGGGGTAAACTCCATCAGCTCGATGCGGGTTGAATCCGGGTCATAGAGATTCAACTGCCATTTGCCGTCCCTTCCCATCTGGGCATGCTCCCTCGGGCCGGGCTTCCAGCCGGCCGCTTCGAGCTCTCGCTCGGCCTGCTTCATGTCCTTCACCCCGAGAGAAATGTGGTTCATCACGCCCGTCGTCTGCAGATCGGCATCGGGCTTCGTGTTCAGCATGTACTCCACCCAGTCGGTCCCGTCGGGCACCTGCATCGCCACCCAATCGGTGCGGGCCGCAGTCATGCCTCCGTACCAGTAGAGCCGGAAGCCGAGGAGGGTCCGGTAAAAACGGTCTTCCGCGGCGCGGTCGCGAACGATGAAGCCCGCGTGGATCAGGTGGCGGGAAACGGGCCCGGATTTCCCGTCCGCAGCGCCCTCCGGCGCATGCGCCGCCGGGTGTTCGACAAATTCGATCCTGTGCCCTTCGGGATCGTTCACCTGGAAACCGGGGCTTCCGTCCTTCAACCGAACGCAGGAACCCGGGACCTCGACTCGATTTGCGGCCAGATAGGTCCTGAGCGCGGCGCAGTTATCGGTGAGGAAGGCCACGTGGTCCAGGCGGCCGACGAGCTTCGGATCGGGAGCCGGCCTGTAACCGACAAACTGCCGCCCTACGCGGTACGCCTCGGTCTCGCCGGCTTCGAAGGGCGCGGCGGGAACCAGGCCGAGCACGTTCACATACAGATGTCTTGCGGCCTCCGGGCGAGTGGTGTAGAAATCCACGTGGTCGATGCCCATAATCCTGGGGCGGTCCGCGGCGCGAGCCGACAGCGCGAGAAGCGCAACCGACAGCGACAGGCCTATGGCTCTCATCAGCCCTCCTTGTTTGAAGCCGGGAAGTTTGAAGCAGGGAAATCTTAGTTGAGTCGCTCGACCCTGACAAACTCTGCCGCGCACCGGTTCAGCCCGCCGGCGGGGCCGATGCCTCCAGAATGATCTTCCCCCGCGCGTCCCGCCCGAGATAGCTCCAGGGCAGGCTGGGGTCGTGGGTGAACAGGGTCAGCCATTTCTCGGCGATGGCGCGCGAGTAATATCGTTTGCGGCTTTCGATGGTTTCGAGCGGATACAGATCAAATCCCATCACCCAGTTCACTTCGACGTGCGCGCTCGTGGGAATCAGGTCGGAGATATAGCAGGCGGTCTTGCCTCCGCTCCGGAGAAGGACGGCCTGCATGTCCCGCGTGTGCCCGGGAAAGACCTGGACGGAAACTCCGGGAACGATCTCCCGGTCGCCCGCAAGGAGCGTCATCTGCCCGCTTTCGACCAGCGGGTCGTAGTTTTCGTGCAGATAGCTCACCTTGTCCCGCTGGCCTTCGTGGGCATGCTTCCATTCCCCGTCCTGGACGAAATACCGGGCCCGCGGAAACGTCGGCTTCATCGTGCCGCCCTGGCGAATCGTGTTCCATCCGCAGTGGTCGAAATGCAGATGCGAGTTGATGACGATGTCGACGTCTTCCGGTGAAACGCCCGCCGCGTCGAGGGCCGCAAGCAGTTTTGCGGGCTGACCGTAGATCTCGACCATTTTCTCCGGCAGCTTGTTGCCCACCCCGGTCTCGATCAGGATGGTCTTTTCCCCGGTGCGAACCACGACCGAGTTGAGCCCGGTCGGCACGCGGTTCAACTCATCGGCCGGCATTCGCTTCGACCACAACACCTTGGGAACAATGCCGAAGAATGCGCCTCCGTCGAGATAGTAGGTGCCATCGGAGAGAGCCGTCAGTTCGAAGGATCCGAGGGTTGCGCGGTGCATGGTGAGCCGAAGGGCCGTCCCAACAGATTCTAACCGCAGATTCTAACCCCAGGGCTCCTCCCCGGGCAGAAAAACCCCGGGAAAGGCGGGAGAATTTCTTCCCCGGCTTCAGCCCGGCGGGCCGAACGCCTGCATCCGCCATCCGCATGCTAAAATCATGACAGATACCACCGATGTCCCCCGAAATTGAGCATTTAATCTCACTCCAGCACACCGACCGCGAAATCGCGCGGCTCAAGGCGGAAATCGCCGAACTTCCCCGGCGGGTTGCCGCGATCGAAGAAAAGTTGGCCGGAACCAGGACATCGGTTGAAAAAGCCAAGGCTTCGGTCAAGGCCGAGGAAGCGGCGCGGCGCAAATACGAGAGCTCGATCGCCGACCTGCGGCAGAAAATCTCGAAATACCGCGATCAGTCGCTCGAGGTGAAAACCAACGAGCAATACCGGGCGCTCATGGCCGAGATCCGGTTCGCCGAGGAGGAGATCGCAACCAACGAGGACCGGATTCTCGAGTTGATGGTCAACGGTGAGTCCCGCGAAAAGGAAGTCAAGGCCGCCGAAGCGCAGCTGAAGGCGCAGACGGCGGAGGTGGAAAAGGAAAAAGCCGCCGCCCGCGAGCGCACGGCGCAGGACGAAAAACTGCTGGGCGAGTGGACCGCGAAGCGCGACGTCGCCCGCGCCGCCGTCGAGGCCGATCTGCTGCGGCATTTCGAACGCGTGTCGAAGTTCCGCGGCTCGGGAATTGCCGAGGTCCGGGACGAGAAATGCACCGGCTGCTCGGTGGTGCTGCGGCCGCAGATCTACAACGACGTTCGCGGCGGCAAGATGGTCTATTGCGACTCCTGCCAGCGGATTCTCTACTTCGATGGGTCGAAGGAAGCTCGACCGGAAGAGAAGGCCGGGAGGCCTTCGCGGCGCCGGGCGCACCCGAAGATCGATTCCAGCCTGGCCTGGTATTACCGCCCCGAATACGGCGACTCGGGCGAAGTCTTTCTCAGCTTCGTGAACTCAGGCGGCATGGCCGCCCGGCGCATCTTCGACGCCGCCACCGGCCGCAGGCTGGGCGAGACTCTGGTTCGCGAAGGCAGCTACCGGCAGGCATTCCCGGAGGACCTTGAAGACTCCATCCGGCTTAACGGCAGCTGGAGCGACGCCGAGCAGGACGAATGGGACAACGAGCTGCCGACGAGCGCCCTGGACGCGCTGCAGCGGGATTTGGACCAGGCCCGGGCTGAAGCGGCCAGCCGTTCCCATCCAGAACCCACTCCCCACAAAGAACCCCCCAGAGAAGGAAACGAAGCGGCCTCGGCGCCTTCGGGCGTGGCGAGCTGAATTAGACCCCGCGCGCCACTTATCTTCCACTTATCGGCCGCGACGTATGCAGGCCTTTGCAGACCAGCAACGCAAATCCAGGCGCAACGTCCCCGTAAGTCGTCTGATTTGAGCGTCTCAAGGGCCGCTGGCTTTGGCATCCCAACTGCTTGGAAAGTAGCTGGTTTTTTGCGGGGAAAAAAGGGCTGAGACCGGGTGAGACCGGCCCGCAAGCAAAAAGAGTTCTCACCGTTCAGCTTGCCGTGACCGTCTTCGAAGTAGTTTCCCTTCCCCATTTCAAGTCCCGCTTAGGTTCAAAGGGGCACTATGAGAGGCATCATGCCCGTCGCGCTTTTCGCCCTGGCTTTGACCGCGCCTCCGGCGGAGGATGAAACCGTTTCCCGGATTGGACCCGGAGAGCCCGGCGGCCTGGTGAACTCGAACCAGGCCCTCAAGCTCAAGCTCTCGAGTTAGGTTATGTTTTCCAAGCGGTGTCCTGACTGCGGAGCTTCTGAATGCTTTCGTTCCCGGCGGCGGACGTTCTTCGAGAAGTGCTTTCTGCCGCTCGTTCTCGGAAGGCCCGCGCGCTGTGCGAAGTGCTTTCGACGCCGCTATGTCTCCCTGTGGGTGGATGTGCGGGCCGAAGACATCGCCGCGCTTGGCCCGGCCGAGGGCGGCATGAACATGCGGCAATACGACGAATTCATGCGGCAATGGCGCTGGTGGCTGCCTCGGTAGGACCCTTGCGGGAAGCCGCCGAGTCCCCGATCCAGGTTCGAAACCCCTCATGACGCGAGGCCATGCCCCGATGCCGGGTGTCAGGATCTCCCGGCGGGCCGCCGAGCGGATCCGCGGCGGACACGTCTGGGTGTACCGCTCGGATGTGGCCGGGGCGGAGGGCATCGCCCGCGGAGCCATGGTGGCGGTGCATGGGCCGCGGGGCCGGGCGGGCGAAGCCGAGCGGGGATTTCTGGGCACTGCGCTCTACAGTTCCTCTTCTGAGATCGCCCTGCGAATGATCTCCCGCGGCCGCATCGATCGCCTGGAGCCGCTCGTGCGGGAGCGGGTCCGCGACGCCATCGCCTACCGCGAGCGTTTCGTCGAGTCGACCAACGCCTACCGCGTGATTTTCAGCGAAGGAGACTTCCTCCCCGGCCTGATCGTCGACCGCTACAACGACATCGTTTCCGTTCAGGTGCTGACGCAGGCCATGGATTCCGACCCGATGCGCGGCATCTGGATTTCAGAATTGCAGGCCGCCCTTCGTCCGGCGGCCATTGTCGAGCGGGTGGACCGGCGGGTACAGAGGCTCGAGCAGTTGCCGGAGAGGGAGAGCGGAGTGGTCTGGCCGCAGGCCCGGTCGAGCGGGCCGGACCGGGACTCCGGCGAGGCGGCCGGTCAGGAACCGGGGCCCGGTCGAGTGGCCACGGAAATTCAGATGAACGGGGTCCGCTTCCTTTACGACCCGCTCGGAGGCCAGAAGACCGGGTTCTTCCTCGACCAGCGCGAGAACTACGCCCGGGCCGCCCGCTACGCCCGGGGCGAAGCCCTCGACGTATTCTGTTATCAGGGCGGGTTTGCCCTTCACCTTGCCCGGGCGTGCGAGAAAGTGACCGGCGTCGACAGCTCCCGCCAGGCGCTCGAGATCGCCGACGCGAACGCCCGTCTGAACGGAAAAGAAGTCGACTGGATCGAAGCCAACGCCTTCGACCTGCTCCGCGACTACTCCGACGCCGGCCGGAAATACGATTCGATCGTCGTCGATCCTCCGGCCTTCGCCAAATCCAGACACGACCTGCCCATGGCCCTGCGCGGCTACAAAGAGCTCAACCTGAGGGCGCTCAAGATGCTGCGCCCGGGAGGGACCCTGGTGACCTGCTCCTGCTCCTATCACGCGAGCTCGGGCGACCTGCTTGAAACCCTGGCGGCGGCGGCCGTCGATTCACGCAGGATTCTTCGCGTCCTGGAAAACCGGGGCGCAGCGAAAGATCATCCGAGCGTCCCGGGAATCCCCGAAACCGCATACCTGAACTGCCTGATTCTGCTTGTAAGCTGAAGTAAAAGAGGCAAATATTTGACTTGACAGTATCAGACTAAGATTTTATGATCTTGTTGTGCTAAGGCAATTGCGATAAGCCGCAACCGAGCCTTTGAAGAAAAAACGAAATTTTGAGCGTTCCGATTCAGGAGGATTGTCATGACAGTTATTACCCGCTGGGACCCCTTCCGGGAGTTCACTACACTGCAAGACCGCATGAACCGTCTGTTCCGCGAATCCCATCCCGACCACGACGAGGCGCTTGCGACCTCGACCTTCGCCCCCGCGGTGGACGTTTACGAAGACGAGCACAACATCACGTTGAACATCGAAGTGCCGGGCATCGATGAGAAGGACATCGACGTCCGGGTGGAGAACAACACGCTGACCGTTCACGGGGAGCGCAAGTTCGAGAAAGAGCAGAAGGAAGAAAACTTCCGCCGGGTCGAGCGTCAGTACGGCCGATTCACCCGCTCGTTCACTCTGCCGCACGTGGTGAACACCGAGAACATCCAGGCCGAGTACGACAAGGGGATCCTGAGGATCCAGCTTGCCAAGAAGGCCGAAGCCAAACCCAAGCAGATCAAGGTGAACATCGGCGGCCACAAGCCGCTCGAAGTCAAGGAAGTCAAAAGCGGCTCCAAGGTGGCGTAACCAGGGCACCCGGTCGCGCCCGGTGTTTGCTCATCGGGAGAAGGGAGGCGGAAGGTCGAGCGACCGCCTCCCTTTGGTTTTCGCCGCCGCCTTGAACTCATCCGCGAGCAGGAGTGTTTATGCCGATTCGTTGGGACAAATTCACGCTAAAGGCCCAGCAGGCCGTCGAGCGGGCCCGCCAGCTGGCCTCCGAGCACGCGAATCCCGAGCTTGTGCCCCTCCATCTGCTGGCGGCGCTGCTCGAGGACAAGGAGTCGATCGTTCCGCCGGTGCTCGAAAAAATCGGGATCGGACCGCAGGCGATTCTCGAAGAGGCCCGCCGGGCGATCGAGCGCCTGCCGAAGCTCTCCGGCGCCGGCGCCGAGCCCTCTCTGGCGCAGTCGGCCGGCCAGCTGCTCGAGCGGGCGTTCAAGGAAGCCGACGCCTTCAAGGATGAGTACGTTTCGACCGAGCACCTGCTGCTCGCCTCGACCGAGCTCAAGCGCGACCCGGCGCAGGAGACGCTGGCGCGGCACGGCGCCACCCACGAGGTCGTTCTGAAGGCGCTCGCCTCGGTCCGGGGTTCGCAGCGCGTCACCGACCCGAATCCCGAAGCCAAGTACCAGGCGCTCGAGCGCTACGCCCGCGATCTCACCGAGCAGGCGCGGCGCGCGAAGCTCGATCCCGTGATCGGGCGCGACGAAGAGATTCGCCGCGTGGTGCAGGTGCTTTCGCGCCGCACCAAGAACAATCCCGTGCTGATCGGGGAGCCGGGGGTGGGCAAGACCGCCATCGTCGAAGGCCTCGCGCAGCGCATCGTCTCCGGCGACGTGCCGGAAATTCTCAAGAACAAGCGGGTGGTCGCGCTCGATCTGGGCGCCATGCTTGCCGGAGCCAAGTATCGCGGCGAATTTGAAGACCGGCTGAAAGCCGTGCTCAAAGAGATCCAGGATTCCCAGGGCGAGATCGTTCTCTTCATCGACGAGCTGCATACTCTGGTCGGCGCCGGGGCCGCCGAAGGCGCCATCGACGCCTCGAACATGCTCAAACCGGCTCTGGCCCGCGGCGAGCTGCGCGCCATCGGCGCCACCACCCTGAACGAATATCGCAAGCACATCGAAAAGGATGCCGCGCTCGAGCGGCGCTTTCAGATCGTCTACGTCGGCGAGCCCAACGTCGAAGACACCATCGCCATCCTTCGCGGCCTGAAAGAGCGCTACGAAGTCCATCACGGCGTGCGCATCAAGGATTCCGCCATCGTGGCGGCGGCGACCCTTTCCCACCGCTACATTTCCGACCGGTTCCTGCCCGACAAGGCCATCGACCTGATCGATGAAGCGGCCGCCTCGCTGCGCATTCAGATCGACTCCATGCCTACCGAGATCGACCAGCTCGAACGCCGCGCCACGCAGCTCGAAATCGAAAAGCAGGCGCTCAAGAAGGAGAGCGACGCCAACTCCCGGGAGCGTCTGGCCACGATCGACAAAGAGCTTGCCGGCATTCGCGAGCAGTCCCACGCGCTCCAGGCCCGGTGGAAGCAGGAAAAGGACCTGATCGCGCGCTCGCGCCAGCTCAAGGAGAAACTGGAGCAGCTGAAGATCGAGGAGCAGGCGGAGGAGCGCAGAGGCAACCTGCAGCGGGTGGCGGAAATTCGTTACGGGCTGATTCGCCAGACCGAGGAAGAGCTGGCAGGAGTCAGCGCCCGGATGGACGCCTCCGGCGCCGGGGCCGAGCAGAGGATGCTGAAAGAAGAGGTGGACGAAGAAGACGTCGCCCGCATTGTCTCCAAGTGGACCGGAATTCCGGTCGCGAAGATGCTCGAAGGCGAAGTCAAAAAGCTGGTCACCATGGAAGACCGGCTGCGCCAGCGCGTCGTCGGCCAGGACGCCGCGGTCTCGCGGGTCTCGAACGCCATCCGCCGTTCCCGGGCGGGACTCAGCGATCCCCGGCGCCCGATCGGCTCCTTCATCTTCCTCGGCCCGACCGGCGTCGGCAAGACCGAACTGGCCCGCGCGCTGGCCGAATTTCTTTTCGACGACGAACACGCGCTGGTGCGCATCGACATGTCGGAGTACATGGAGCGGCACGCGGTGGCGCGGCTGATCGGCGCGCCTCCGGGATACGTGGGCTACGAAGAAGGCGGCCAGCTGACCGAGCAGGTCCGCCGCCGCCCGTACTCGGTGGTCCTGTTCGACGAGATCGAAAAGGCGCACCCGGACGTCTTCAACATCCTCCTGCAGATCATGGACGACGGCCGGCTGACCGACGGGCAGGGGCGGGTGGTCGATTTCAAGAACGCGATCCTCATCATGACCTCGAACATCGGCTCTTCCTTGCTCGAGGCCAAGGGCCCGCGCACCGGCCAGGAGTCGGAGAAAGACTTCGAAGAGGCCTCGAACCGGGTCACCGAAGCCCTGCGCCAGCATTTCCGCCCCGAGTTCCTGAACCGCGTGGATGACATTCTCGTCTTCCATCCGCTCGGCCGAGAGCAGCTGGTGGAAATCATCGACCTGCGGCTCGACGATCTGCGGCGGCTGCTCGCCGAACGCAAGATTTCCATCGAGCTCGCCGAGGGCGCGAAACAGCTGCTCTTCACCGCAGGCTACGACCCCAATTTCGGAGCGCGGCCCCTGAAGCGCGCCATTCAGAAGCTCATTCAGGATCCGCTGGCGCTCAAGATCCTCGACGGCGAGGTGCTGCACGGCGACCATGTCGTCGTCGGCGCCGACAAGGGGAAAATGACTTTCGAGGTCGGCCGGAAGGCCCCGGCTGCGGAGCCGGCAGCGCGCTGATCGGTTCCCTCCGGGCGCCGTCCCGGTGCGCGCGCACCGGCATGGGTTCGATTACAATGCCCTGCGGTGGGAAGCCGTGCGCCAACCCGGGAGCCAAAGCGCGGAACGAGAGCGCTCCGGCTCGTGGCCTTGTGTGCCTGGATCGCCGGGAGTGCCGCCACCGGCCGCTCGTACTCGGTTCTCACTCACGAACAGGTGATCGACCTCGCATGGGAAGGCCAGATTCAGCCCCTGCTCGTCGAGCGCTTTCCCGCATCCACTCCCGACCAGTTGCGGCGCGCGCACGCCTTTGCCTACGGCGGCAGCGTCATCGCAGACATGGGCTACTATCCGTTTGGCAAGAAATATTTCAGCGATCTGGTCCACTACGTGCGCACCGGAGATTTCGTTGCCGCCCTCCTCGAGAGCTCTTCCGACCTCAACCAATACGCCTTCGCCCTGGGGGCGCTGGCGCACTATTCGGCGGACAACCGGGGACACCCGGCCATCAACGAGGTGGTCGCGATCGAGTTTCCCAGGCTCGCGGCCAGATTCGGGAAGGCAGTCACCTACGCCGACGACCCCAAGACCCACATTCGCACCGAGTTCGGCTTTGACATGGTCGAAGTCGGGAAGAACCGCTACACCTCCGACCGCTACCACGATTTCATCGGGTTCGAAATCTCAAGGCCGCTGCTGGAGCGCGCATTTCAGAAGACCTATGACCTCGAACTGGACGAGGTCCTCGGCGGCGACGAGGACCTGGCGATCGGGACCTTCCGCCGGGCGGTGAGCCAGGTCATCCCCGCCCTGACCCGGGCGGCGCTCCTGAACAATCGCGCCGGCCACGTCCGCGAGCGCCACGATCAGGCGCGGCGGAAGTTTCTGTACCGGCTCTCGCGCGCCCGCTACGATCTCGAATGGGGGAGCGCTTACCGGCGGCCGGGTTGGGGCACGCGCGTCGTGGCCCTGCTTCTGCGGGTGGTCCCCAAGGTCGGTCCCGCCCGTGCGCTGGATTTCAAGGTCCCCACCCCGCAAACCGAAGACCTGTACATCCAGAGCGTGAACCGCACCCTGGACCATTACCGCTCGCTCCTCGGCCAGGTTCGCCGGGGCCAACTGCAGTTCGCCAATACCGATTGCGATACCGGCCGCGACACGCACGCCGCCGAGTACTCGCTGGCCGATGACACCTACGCGCACCTGCTTCTGGATCTCGAGCGGCACCGCTTCTCGGGCGTCACGCCCGAATTGCGCGAAAACCTGCTTGCCTATTACTCCGGCCCGCACGCGCCCCTGGCGGACAGGCGAAACAAAAGGCGCGGGGAGGAGATCGCCGGGGCGCTGGCCGGATTGAAGAATTCGCCCCTGCGCTCGGCCGCGGGCGAACCCGGAACGGCAAAGCCGTCGCCCTGAAGACTTCGCGCCGGCCGGCCAACTTCCTGTAAACTGAGTGGCTTTCCACTGCGAGGTGCGGATGGACGTTCCTGTTGCCAGTTCCCCCGACAAGTTCTATCGCGCAAAGATTCTCGAGCGAACGGATTTCGCTTCCGACCTGTGGATGATTCGCGTCGACCCGGGCGGGGCTTTCTCCTTCAAACCCGGACAATACGCCACCTTGGGCGTCGACGGGCCGGACAAGCGCATCGAGCGCGCGTACTCGATCGTCTCCTCGCCGCTTGAGCCGGAACTGGAGTTCTTCTTTGAGCTGGTGCCCGCCGGAGAACTCACGCCCAAACTCTACCAGTTGAAGGTGGGCGACCAGGTGCTCATGCGCAAATCGGCCAAGGGCCTGTTCACGCTCGATCAGAAGAGCGGGCGCACCAACCACTTTCTGGTCTCGACCGTGACCGGCATCGCTCCCTTCGTGAGCTACGTGCGGACGCTTTACCGCTCCTGGAAGGAAGGCGCCTTCCAGGGCGAGCACAGACTGTTTATCCTGAACGGCGCCAGCCGCTCCTGGGAGTTCGGGTATTCCGAGGAGCTCTTAAAGTTTGCCGCCGAAGCCGCGTGGCTCAAGTATGTCCCCACGGTAAGCCGCCCGTGGGAAGACGAAAAATGGACGGGCGAAACCGGCCGCGTCGATGACGTCATGCGCAAGTATTCCGATCTGTGGGAACTCGACGGCTCGAACTCCGTCGCCTACCTGTGCGGCCATCCCGACATGATCGAAAACGGCAAGAGCATCCTGAAGCGCATCGGCTTCACCAAGGAGCACCTGAAAGAAGAGGTGTACTGGATTCCCGCGAAAGAAGCGGCCGGGAAGTAGCGTTTCGGGGGCCCGCACACTTCGATTGAGGAGAGACATGGGTCGAGAAATCCTGCGTCCCTGCGCGTACCTGATCATGACAGCCGTTCTCTCACTGCAGCCGGGCGGGGCCCGGGCCCAGACGGAGGAGATCCCGACCTCGGGCGAGCGCCGCGCCAACTTCGACGAAGATTGGCGCTTCTTCAAGGGCGAGGCCCCCGGAGCCGAAAACCCCGGCTTCGACGATTCCCGGTGGACCCGGCTCCGGCTACCCCACGACTGGGCGATCGAAGGCCCCTTTGACCAGCGGAACAATCCCGCAACCGGCGGATTGCCGGTTGCGGGCACCGGCTGGTATCGCAAGTCTTTTCTCGCGCCCGAGAGCCAGAAAGGCCGCATCTTCACCATCGTGTTCGACGGCGCCATGTCGAACTCGAAGGTCTGGTTGAATGGCGAAGAACTCGGCGGCCGCCCCTACGGATACTCGAGCTTCTATTTCAATCTCACCCCGCAGCTGCGCTTCGGCTCCGCACCGAATGTCCTCTCCGTCCGTCTCCAGCCGGAGCCGAACGCTTCGCGCTGGTATCCGGGCGCGGGAATTTACCGCCATGTCTGGCTCGACGTCACCGCACCTGTGCATGTGGCCGAGTGGGGAACCTACGTGACCACGCCGGAGGTTTCCGAGGGGAAGGCAACGGTTGCGGTGAAGACCGAGGTTCGCAACCAGACCGGGCAGGAGACCGAGGTCGTCCTCCGTCAGACGGCGTTCGATGCGTCGGGAAAGGTGGCCGCCAGGATGACGGGCGGCCGGGTGGCGATCTCTCCGGAAGCCACGCGCACCATTGCCGCGAGCCTCGCGGTTTCAAACCCGCACCGCTGGGACGTCGACGATCCCTACCTCTACCGGCTCGAGACCGAGGTGCTCGCCGCCGGGCGGGTCATCGACCAGTACACGACGCCGTTCGGCATTCGCACCATCGCCTTTGACCGCGACCATGGATTTGTGCTGAACGGCAAGCCGCGCAAGCTGCACGGCGTGTGCCTGCACCACGACCTGGGGGCGCTGGGCGCGGCGGTGAATCGGCGGGCTCTCGAGCGGCAGATCGAGATCCTGAAGGGCGCAGGAGTGAATGCCATCCGCACCAGCCACAACCCGCCCGCGCCGGAACTGCTTGAACTCACCGACCGCATGGGCATCGTGGTCATGGATGAGGTGTTTGACATGTGGCGCATGCCCAAGGTCCCGAACGGGTACAGCAAGTACTTCGACGCCTGGTCGGAACGCGACGTGCGCGACTTTGTGCGCCGCGACCGCAACCATCCGAGCATCATTCTCTGGAGCATCGGCAACGAGATTCCCGAGCAGAATTCCTCCGACGGATGGAAGGAGGCGCGCCGGCTCTCCGATCTCTTCCACGAAGAAGACCCCACGCGCCCGACCACCACGGCCATGAACCAGTGGGAAGCCGCCATTCGCAACCACTTTGCCGACCAGGTCGACATCAAGGGCTTCAATTATTCCCCCACCCACTACGACCAGATCCGCAGCGGTCACCCCGACTGGGTGGTCTACGGATCGGAAACCGCCTCCTGCGTGAGTTCGCGGGGCGAGTACCGCTGGCCGCTCGTCGCCTACGAGAAGCCCCCGTCGCACCAGGTGTCGAGCTATGACACGGTGGCGCCGGTCTGGGCCTACTGCCCCGACGTGGAGTTCACCCATCAGGACAAACTTCCGCTCCCGGGCGAGTTCGTGTGGACGGGTTTTGACTATCTCGGCGAGCCGACCCCCTACTGGGAGTGGCGCACCAGCCACGAAGGCGACTGGCCGGCGCGCAGCTCGTATTTCGGGTTCATCGACCTGGCCGGTTTTCCGAAAGACCGCTACTACCTCTACCAGAGCCAGTGGACCTCGAAGCCCATGGTCCACATCGTGCCTCAGCGCTGGAACTGGGAGGGAAAGGAGGGCGAGAACATTCCGGTCTTCGTGTACACAAACGCCCAGGAAGTCGAGCTCGCCCTGAACGGAAAGTCTCTCGGCCGGAAGCAGCGCCTGTCCGAGGCCTTCGAGATCCCGGTGAACCCGCGCGTAAGCGCGGACGGCAAATTTCTGACCCGATACCGCCTCGCCTGGGAAGTCCCCTATCGACCCGGCGCAATCGAAGCCCGCGGATACTCGGGCGGCCGCGAGGTCGCCCGCGACCAGGTCCGCACCGCGGGCGCTCCGGCCAGGATCGCGCTCTCGGCCGACCGCAACCCCGTTGAGGCCGACGGCGACGATCTCTCCTACGTGAGCGTGCGCATCGAAGACCGGGACGGAAATCTCTGCCCCCTGGCCGACAATCTGGTCCGCTTCCAGGCAACGGGCGCCGGCGACATCGCCGGCGTGGATAACGGGAACGCCGCCACCACGGAGCCGTTTCACGCCGACTACCGCCACGCCTTCAACGGCCTTGCCCTGGTGATTGTCCGTTCGCGGCGCGAGCCGGGGACCATTCACCTGGCGGCCTCGAGCGAGGGGCTGTCGAGTGCGGCGCTTGATATCGGGAGCGCCCCGCCCGCGAAAAAGAAATAACCCGAGCAATCACCCCCGTCCAGCTATGGCAGGGGAAATCGACGCCCGGTCGAACCTCCTGCCCGCGTTCGAGCGAGTTCTCCGGCTCCCGGTACTCGCCCGGGCCGCGGTAGAATCAGTGGGCGCATGGCCTCCACCGAGGAAACCAACGCCCGAACTCAAGCTCCGGCCGGCCAAGGCCCGGCTCCTGCGCCGTCGATCCGGTTCGGCACCGACGGCTGGCGGGCGGTGATCGCCGAGGATTTCACGTTCGCGAACGTGCGGCGGGTTGCCGGCGCGATCGCCTCCTACGTGCTCAAGCATGAAGATCCGTCGCGGGGCCTGGTGGTCGGCTATGACACGCGTTTCGCATCGCCGCAGTTTGCGCTCGCCGCCGCGCAAGTGCTCTCCGGAGCCGGGATTCCGGTTCGCCTGGCGAACGACTACTCACCGACCCCTGCGATCTCGCTGGCGGTAAAAAATACGGGCGCCGCCGGCGGCGTGGTCATCACCTCCAGCCACAATCCGTGGAGTTGGAACGGGGTGAAATTCAAGGCCAGCTTCGGCGGATCGGCGAGCCCGGCGATCATGAAGATCATTGAGCAGGAAACCTCCTCGGGTGCCATGCCCGCCGGCCCTCGTGCGGCCATCGAGGAGGTCGACTTGAAGCCCGCCTATGTCCGCGCGGTCTCAAGCTTCGCGGACCTCGAGCTCATCCGCAAGGCGGGGTTCAAGTTCGCTGTCGACTCCATGTACGGCTCCGGGCGGGGGGTTCTCGCCCAGATCTTCGGCGAACAGGGAATCGAATGTGTCGCCATTCGCCAGGAAGTGAACCCGCTTTTCCCCGGCATCAACCCGGAGCCCATCGTGCCCCACGTGCAAATGCTCCAGGACACGGTCGTCAGCCGCGGCTGTCACGCCGGCTTTGCCACCGACGGCGACGCCGACCGGATCGGCGCCGCCGCCGAAGACGGCAGCTTCGTCGATTCGCACAAGATTTTTTCCGTGCTGCTCGATTGGCTGTTGCGGCGCAGAGACTGGCCGGGCGAAGTGGTGCGCGCGTTCAACACCACCCGCATGCTGGACCGCATCGCGGCCCGGTACGGACGCAGGCTGACCGAGTGCCCCATCGGGTTCAAGTACATTGCCGACCTGATGATGGAGCGCGCGGTCCTGATCGGCGGCGAGGAATCGGGAGGGATCGGCTACTCGCGTTATCTTCCCGAGCGCGACGGGATCCTGAATTCTCTCCTGCTGGCAAACGTGATGGCGGAAGAGAAAAAGCCGCTGGGGGAGCTGGTGGCCCGGCTGCAGAGGGAGTATGGTCCGCACTTCTACGGCCGCCGCGATCTTCACGTCGCCGACGAGGTCAAGTCGGGCGCGATCGAGCGCGCGGGTCGAGCCGACACCAGGCGGCTGGGCAGCTATGGGGTCGCCGCCAAGGAAGGCCTCGACGGCATCAAGTTTTTTCTGGACGCCCCGAGGGACGGGAATGGGGCGGAGGCGTGGGTCTTGTTTCGCGCTTCGGGTACCGAACCGTTGCTGCGGGTGTATTCCGAGGCGGCAACGCCCGCGCTGGTCGAGGAGATCCTCTCGGCGGCGGAAGCGTTTGTGTATGCCGGCTGAAGGCCGATCGCCGGTCAGGCGAAGGAAGTCATTCTCGGCGCGGCGGCGTACCCCTCCGGATGCTTGCGCTTCCACTGCCACGCGCTTCCTACGATGGCATCGAGCTCGGACCGGCGCGGCTGCCAATCGAGTTCGCGCATGAGCTTGGCCGGGCTGGCGCACAAAACGGCGGGGTCCCCCGCGCGCCGCGGCCGGAGGCGGACTGCTATGGATTTTCCGGTCACTCGTTCGACGGCGGCGACTACTTCGCGGACGGAATGACTCTTGCCGGTGCCGATGTTGTAAGCGGAAAAACCCGCCCGCGCGCCCTCTAAGGCGCGGAGGTGGGCCGAGGCGATGTCTGCGACGTGAACGTAGTCGCGAATGCAGGTGCCGTCGGCGGTCGGATAGTCGCCGCCGTAGATCTCAAAACCGGGCCGCTCGCCCGCAGCCGCCTCGAGAAGCAGGGGAATGATGTGGGTCTCGGGTTGATGGCATTCGCCGGTGTCCTCCGTCGCGCCCGAGGCGTTGAAATAGCGGAACGCGACCACCCTCCATCCGTAGGCCCTCGCGTACCACTCGAGAACGCGTTCGAGCATCAACTTGGTTTCGCCATAGGAGTTCACCGGGCGCTTGGGCGCGTCTTCCACGATGGGCGCCGATTCGGGATCGCCGTACACGGCCGCGGAAGAGGAAAAGACGAAGCGTTCGACGCCGGCTTGACGCAGGGTCTCCAGAAATCCGATGGCTGAGGCCACGTTCGCGTCAAAGAAGGGTCCGGGGTCGGAAACCGATTCGGGAATCAAAGCCCGGGCGGCGAAGTGAAAGACCGCGTCGATCGAGGTATGCCGCAACAGCCGCGCGAGCGCGGCGCGGTCTCCGTAGTCGAGCCGGTGGAGCTCCGCGCCCTCGGGCACGGCCGCGGCGTGGCCGGTCGAGAGATCGTCGAGGACCACCGCTTTGTGCCCCTGATCGAGCAGCTGGCGGCAGCATACGGAGCCGACATAGCCGGCGCCGCCGGTCACGAGAATTTTCGCCATGGTTCAGTACGCTCCCACGCCGCGAATGACCACCAGCGGCGTTCGCAGCAGAATCCGGCAGTCGAAGAGCAACGACCAGTTCTGAACGTAGTAGAGGTCCATTTCCACCCGTTGCTCGAACGAGACCTGCTGACGTCCCTGCACCTGCCAGAAACCGGTGAGGCCCGGCCGGGTGGCGCGGAAAATCCATGCCGCGTCGCCGTAGCGGGCGAGCTCTTCGAGGGTGATCATGCGCGGGCCCACCAGGCTCATCTCTCCCCGCACCACGTTCCAGAGCTGCGGCAGCTCATCGAGGCTGAGCTTGCGAAGCACGGCGCCCGCCGGCGTGATGCGCGGGTCGTGGCGGAGCTTTGAGTTGCGGGCAAATTCCCGCTTCATCGCCGGATCGCGTTCGAGCCGGGCATCCGCATCCGCATGCATGGTGCGAAGCTTGAAGGCGTCAAACTCGCCGCCGGGTCCGACGACGCGGCGGCGGTAAAACGCCGGCCCGCCATCCTGCAGTTTGACGAGGAGGGCGCAGAGGGCGATCAGCGGAGAGAGCAGGACGAGGAGGGAAACGGCGCCTGCGAGGTCAAGAAGCCTTTTGATCAGGCGGGTCTTCTGGCTCATGTGGGTCATGGCTGGCAGGCTCATGGCTGGCATGCGGGCCTCAACGGCAGGAACATCCAGGGTCAGGGATTGAGTTAGTGGTTCGGCGGGGTGCCCGCGCCGTTCCGTCCTCCGGATGAGCCGTTGCCGCCGAGCCTGGTCCACACCTGGCGGGCGACGACGCGGGTCCTCGAGTTGGGGGCGGCGATCTCGGACCAGACTTCGGCGGCGAATTGCTTCTCCGGCGAGCGGCTCTCGCTCCAGGCCTCGGAAGCGAGGATGAAGGCGGAAGCCAGGGTGAAGACCAGGAAGGTCCCGGCGAGGATGATCAGGATGCGGTGCGGGGAGGATTTTCGTTCCGGCACCAGGGGAGCGTCGAGAATGTTCACCGTGGGAATTTCCTTCGCTTCCTGGACCTTGGCAAATTCGTATTCCTGCGTCAAAAGCTCATAGACCGTCTCCTGGATTTTTGCCTCGCGGTATAGGTTGGCCCACTCGACGCCGACCAGCGGCAGCTTGCGGATCGAAGGAAGATCGCCGGCGATCTCCGACGCTTGCGCGCCTCCGCCCGTTTTATGGCTGCCGCTCACGTTCTCGATCTGTTCTTTGAGACCGGCGATCTTGCCGCGAAGAGCGCGGACGCGAATGTTGTTGTCGGTATAGATCTGCTCGAGGCCTTCGAGCTCGGACTGGGAGGCAATCAGCTGGCCTTCAAGAGTCGCTTCACTTTCGAGCATGGCCCGGCTTTGCGAAGGCAGATCGAGCGTAACGTTCTTGCTTGCGTACTGGCTGAACTGGCTGGCCGCGGCGTCGAGGCTCTGTTTGACGGTTTTCAGCCGCTGTTCGAGAAACTGGCGCTCCCGGCGCGCGGACGAGGTGGAAACCTGAGCGAGCAGCTGGTTGAGCGCTTCGACATAGGCCTGCGCGATCTGCTGGGCCCGCGCGGGATCGCGATCGGTGACCGTAATGGTAATGACCCCGCTCTTGCGGTCCTCCTTCAGCTCGGTTTGTTGACTCAGGTCGCGGCGCGCGTCCTGAAAATAGCGGTCGCCATAGACGTGCAGCAGGTTGAATCTCCGGATGACCTGGTCCTCGACCGTGGGTCCGCTGAGCATGTCGACGAACAGGGCGCCCGAGGTCTTGAGCCCGAGCAGATCGCTCGCCATGCCGCCGAGGCCGCCCAGGGCCGAACCCAGGCCGCCGCCCCCGCCCCCGCGGCCAACCAGGGCCGCCATGGCCGCCAAACCCGATCCCATCTGCTGGTCCGGAGGCATCAAGCGCGCCCTGGATTCGTAGGCCGGCGGAATCAGGAAGGCGACGAGAGTGCACAGACAGAACCCGGCAATCGCCGATTTGCGAAGAGACCCGCGGCGCTCCCAGAGCAGCCTCGCCCAGAGCACCCGCCTCGTGGCGCCCGAGGCAGAGAGAAGTTCGCTGGCGTTGCCATTGACTGGCTCGCTCTCGGGCGCGGGCGCAACTACATTGACCGGTTTGTTATCGGCAGGGCTCAAACGGCCTTGAATTTACCTGGAAAGACCGGACATGCGGGCAAATGGCTCTGGCCACGGCTTTCAGCTATAGCTTCGCCGCCTCACTTACTGCGGTATTTGTGAGCTAACCGGTTTTTAATCAGCAATTTACGTTGCGGACTATTCGAATGAGCGGACCCGGCGGGCCCAAGGCGCTGTTTTCCGCAGAGTAACGTTGGATGTTTTCATAGCTGGTCTGTGTTGTCCGGAGCCGCTCGCCAGAGTAGCTTCGCAGATTGCGGGGAAAAAAGCTACCGGGCGCTCAAAGCGGCGGTTTCGCGGGTCCCCTCTCTGGTACCCCCTTATCCACCGCAGAAAAGGGGTCCCTCAAGCCGACAGGCGGCCGGGGCCCGCGTGCAATATCGCATCGACCGGGCGGCGCCCAACCGGGGAAGCCCCGAGGGCTGTGGATAACTTGTTGAAATTGTGAAAGCTCAGAGTTCCTCGATGGCCGAGCGGAGATCCCGCGCGATCTCCGCCGGGTCCTTCTCCCGGTCGAAGACGACCGGCTCGCCGATCTTTACCTGGATTTGATAGGGGCGCGCCATTCTCCTGCCTGCCTGCTTCAATTCAAACAGCCCGTCGATGCGCAGGGGAACCACGGGAATTCTGAGGCTGTTCACCAGCAAGCCGATGCCCGAGCGAAAAGGGCGCATTCTGCCGTCGGTCGTGTGATGGCCTTCGGGGAAAACCAGGACGCTGTAACCCCGGTCGATCGACTCTCCGGCAAAAGCAAAGCTTCGGCGGAAGCCGGCTTCGCGCGGCAGCGGGAACAGGTTCAGCAGGGAAACACCCAGGAACCACTCGATGCGATCGAAGGTCCGCTGAAAGAAGTTGCGCGTCGCGGCCGGCGTGCGCAGCGCCTCGAGCGCCTCGCCTCCGGTGGCGGTCGCGAGCCGGTGCCGGAGGCGAAAGGGCAGCGCCGTCTGCACCAGTCCGACATCGACATCGGCGATGTGGTTTGAAACCACCAGCACCGGGCCCCGGACATGCCGGACTCGGCTGCGGCCTTCGATCCTCGGCCAGCCGAGAAGAAAAACCGCAGGGCGCAGAAGCAGATAGTGGACCGCGAAGCGGACCCAGGTGACGGGCCGGCGCTGCACCCACGCCGGGTAGTGATACACCGCAGGCGGCGCGGCTTCTCCCGCGAGCATTTTTCTTAGGTCCCCGACGGTCTTCACCGCCGAGAAGCGGGTTTCACTCACGTCGATCTGGTAGCGGTCCTCGATGGCGCTCAGCAGCTCGACGCGATCAAGAGAGTTGAGATCAAGGTCGGAGTCGAGGTCAAGGCCCGGGTCCAGTTCTTCCGGGGAGCGGCGCGTGATGGTCGAGATCAGGTCGCCTAAAGGACGGCTGGCGTTCGCCTCGCTCCGCCCGGGGCCGGCGGCCATCTCCCCGGCCACCCTGGCAATTTCGCTGCGGCGCGCCTTCTGGGTCGAGGTGCGGGGAAAGTCCTCGCCCGGCCAGACCACCCAGCGGCGGATGCGCTGATATTCGGCGAGGCCGAGGTTGGCGCGATCGACGACGGCGGCGGCATTCGGGGAGGGACCCTTCAGAATCAACACCGCGCACGGCTCGGCATTGCCGTTCACGGCGAGGGGCACGACCACGCTGTCGCGGACCTCGGGCTGGCTCTTCAGCTGGTTTTCGAGGTCTTCGGGATACACGTTCATCCCGGCAGGGGTAACGATCACGTCCTTCTTCCGCCCTTTGAAAAAGAGGTTCCCCCGGGCGTCGAGTTCGCCGATGTCGCCGGTTGCGTACCAGCCTCGATCGAGCGCAACCGGCCGCAGCTCGCCCCCTCTCCAGTATCCGGATGCGACGCCCGCTCCCCGCACCAGAATTTCGCCGTCGGCGGCGACCCGGACGTCGCGTCCGGCAAGCACCTTGCCGATCGAACCGCGTCCCACTCTGAAGGGATGATTGACGCTGACGAGCGAAGTCGTCTCGGTCAATCCGTAGCCCTGAATCACCGGGAACCCGAGCCTGGACCAGAACTCTTCGGTTTCACCGCCGAGAGCAGCGCCTCCCACGATGAAGGCCCAGAATTTGAAACCGAACCGGCGATGGATCGCCCGGAAGATCCACCAGCGCCGGAGGAAGTGCTTTCCCCGGGCCTCCGCGTAGTGCTTGCGAAAAGCCTCCAGCCGGCCCGCGTCCTCGAGATCGCGCTCGATCTTCTCTCTCAGGGATTCGAGCATGCGGGGGACCGCGACCAGCAGCGAAATGCGCTCCCGCCGTATGGTGTCGACGACGTCGGCGGGCTTGGCCGTCTCCTGAAAAAAGACCGCGCCGCCCAGCAGCGGCGGCAGATACATCCCCAGAAATTGACCGAACACGTGGCTCAGCGGAACCAGGTTCAAAAAGCGCACGGGATGGACCAGGCGCTCGTATCGCAGGTAGGGCCGGATCTGCTCTTCAAGGGGCCGGACATTGGCGAGGACATTGCGGTGCGAAATCACGACCCCTTTGGGTTCGGCGGTCGTGCCGGAGGTGAAGACAATCTCGAGCGGGTCCTCGGGGTTCGCGGACTGGCCTTCGAGCGGGCGAGCCGGGTGGCGGGCGACGAGCGCGGGCAGGTCTTCGAAGAAAATCGCGGGGAGCCCGGGCTGCGCATGATCGCGAGATGAGACCACAAGCTTCGCCTTCACCTCGTCCAACACCCGCCGGACAAAATCAGGCGGCGCCGACTGGTCCATGGGAACGGCAACCACGCCGCAGACCGCGCACCCGAGAAAGCAGGCAACCCAGGCGGCGGAGTTCGGCCCCCAGAGGAGGACCCGATCGCCTTTTTGGATTCCGCGCGACCCGAGTTCCCGGGCAAAGCGGAGCGAAGAAGCGCGGACTTCGCCGTAGCTTGAGCGGCTCACGCGATAGCCGCGCCGCTCGGCGTAGGCCTCGTCTTCCCCCAGCCGCTCAAACTTCGCGAGATAGTCGGCAAGGCTCTGGGGCATCACCTGTAAGCCTAGCGCATTCAGGGCCTGGCCCGGACCCGCTCGGGCGGGCTTCGGCGGCCTTAAAACCCTAAGTGTTCGCGAGCGCCCGAGGTGTGACAGAACAGGTTCGCGCGCTGGTTCGGGCCCGGTACGCAGCTCTTGCGCGACACAGGAGAGTTGGCCTACAATCTTCGCCGTCCAGTTAAGTCCTTAGCCTCAGCTGTTCCCGGGCCGACCGATTCGTGTGCGGGTTCTCCCCCGCGGCGGAGGATCGTCGATGAGCTTTGTAGCTTGGAAGATTCTGCGAAAAATTCCCAGACCTCTGGTGGGCGTGTTGTTTGTGCTGCTCGCATCCTCGCGCGCCTAGAGCTTCGCTCTCGACGAGCTTTGGGGTCCTGGGAAATGTCGTAGCATGCAGTTGCGGGCGCGACGCTCTCAAGCCGGGCCCGGGGGCGCGCTTTTGTCTTTGCGCGTCCGTTCCTGTACAAATCTGGTTTGAAGCTCCTGTCTGGAATCGCTGCCGTTTCAACCGGCGCAAGTCTCGGATATTGCGCCCTGAGCATCTGGGCGGCGGCAAGGTTCGGCCGCCGCGCCCGGGCGCCGGCGGCAACGGATTTCCCGCCGGTTTCGATTCTCAAGCCGCTCAAAGGCACGGATCCGCAGATGTATGAGAGCTTCCGTTCGCATTGTCTCCAGCAATATCCCGCCTACGAGATCGTCTTCGGCGTCTCCGGCGCGGACGATCCCGCCGTGCCTTTGGTGCGGCGCCTGGAGCGCGAATTTCCCGACCGGGGAATCCGGCTGGTGTTATGCCCGGAACAACTGGGGGCGAACGGAAAAGTCAGCGCCCTCATCCAGCTTGCCCGGGCGGCCAACTACGACGTTCTCGTGGTGAACGACAGCGACATACGGGTCGCGCCCGATTACCTGGGGACCGTCCTCGCCGAGCTCGAATCGGCGAAAACCGGACTCGTCACCTGCCTCTACCGCGGAGTTCCCGCAAAGACCCTGGGCTCGCGGCTGGAAGCCTTGGGGATCAGCACGGATTTTGTGCCCGGGGTGCTCGTCGCAAGAGAGATCGAAGGCGGATTGGGGTTCGGACTGGGGTCGACGCTCGCTTTTCGCCGGCGCCAATTGGACTCGATCGGCGGCTTCGAGTCGATCGCCGACTATCTCGCCGACGATTATGAACTGGGAAAGCGGATCCGGGACCTGGGACTGAAGGTCGAGCTCTCGACCGCAGTGGTCGAGACTTTTCTTCCCGCCTACGGCTTTTCCGGCTTCTTCGCCCACCAGCTGCGCTGGGCGCGCACGATTCGGGCCTCGCGCCCGGCGGGGTACGTGGGCATGCTGACCACCTACACGCTGGCCTGGGCGGTTCTCTGCCTGGCGCTCTCCCGGGGCGCGGCGTGGGCCTGTTATCTGCTGGCCGCCTCCTTCTCCCTGCGAATGGCGGCGGCTCTTGCGTCGGGTCTCGCGGCGGTCGGCGACCGCGAGGTATTGCGCTCGCTGTTTCTCGTGCCCGTACGCGACCTGGTGGCTCCCTTCATCTGGGCGGCGGGCCTGTTCGGACACGGGATCGTCTGGCGCGGCGAGAAATTCCAGCTGGCGGGCGGAAAGCTCAAGCGGACCGCCTGACTTCAGACCATGCTGGCCGCCGAAGGCACGCTTACCTTCCGGCTCTCGGCCACAATCTTGCCGTCTTCGGTGAAACGGTAGATTTCGCCGCGCCAGTAGAAGGTGTGACTGAAGAAGCTCGCCGCCCAGACGGCGAAGCCCTGGAGGTCGCGGAGCGGATAGAGCCAGCTGAACAGCAGGGCCCGCCGGTCTCCGACAAGCCACCAGCCGATGGCGATCGACTGAATGACCCGGTTCAGGAAAGCGGCCGCGAGAAAAGCCAGGCCGGTCGCCGGCCGTCTCAGCACGAGCGCGGAGAAAAAGCCGAGCAGTCCGAACGGCATCGAAAACGTCAGGCCGGCCCCGATATGCCCCCAGGGGCGCGAATAACGAGTGCTCTTCATCCAGCGCAGCTGGTCGCCCAGGGTTCTCCAGAACGGCCGCGGCGTAAGCACGTGATGGATGACGTGATGCGAGAACCTGACCTTGTATCCGGCGGCCCAGATCTTGTTGCCGAGAACATAATCGTCGGAATAGTAATCGCGGGTGGCGCGAATTCCTCCGATGGCGTCGAGCGAGTCCCGCCGCAGGGCCACGGCCGGCCCGAGCGCAAAACGAATTCCCTCGAGCATATCGGCGGCGAGGACGCCCGACGGCATTTCCACCGACATTCCCAGGGCTTCGAGGAAGGACCAGAAATCGGAGGCGGGATCTCCCCGGTACAGGCAGGTGATGAGTCCCAGCCGGCGATCGAGCAGCGGCGGGATCACGCTGCGAAGGAAATCGGGCTCGACCCGGACATCGCTGTCGGAGATGACGAAGAAATCGTTTGCGGAAAGCGCGATCATCTTGTCGAGGGTAAAGACTTTGGCGTTGGGCCATTCGGGCGGCCCGGAGAAAACGATGCGGCTGGGAATTTCCGGATGGCGGCGGCGGATTTTTTCCGCCGCGCAAACCGCCGGATCGTCTTCCCCGCGGGCGCCGATCATGATTTCGTAGCCGGGATAGTCCTGCTCGAAGAAGCTTTCGAGGTTCTCCTCCAGCCGCTCCTCCATGCCGTGCACGGGCTTGAAGATGGTGACCGGCGGAAGGGAGGCGAAGGGAACCGCGCAGGCCTCCTGCTTCCCGCACCCGGCGCGTCTGCGGAAGCGAATCGAGGCGACGAGCGCAAGCGCCAGAAACAAGAAGGAGCCCGCAAGCCCGAACCCGGCAATGGCCAGCAAACTGCGCCAGAAGAAGTCCGTCATGGGAAACATCCTTGCACCCTACTGGTTCGCCAGATTGCGGTTGGTGAAGATCGACTTTCCGCCGCTGCGCGCCAGCAGGTAGTGCGGCAGGCCCGCAAGCGCAGCAGGCTGGTCCTCTGCGGTCCACAGGAACACCCCGACCGGAGCGCCCCAGAGCTCGGCGAACGAAGCCCGGGTCTCGAACACGCGGGGAGCGTCGGGAAATTTCGATCCGTACCACAGATTGCCGCTTGGCTCATGCAGCACTCGCACCCGCGTTCCCAGATAAAAATTCAAGGTCGAAGCCTCGTGATATTGGCCGTCGATGACGACGACGTCGCCGGCTCGGTAATGCCTCCGGATCTCGAGCGCCAGCGGTTTCGACGAGAGAATGGGGGAGAAGATCGCGAAGGCCGAGTGAACACAGGCGAGCACGACCACCATCATGGCCGCCAGCACGGCATTCCCGTATTGCGGCCGCTTGCGATACCGCAGCCAGAGATTCAGAGCGGACGAGACCGCGAGCGAGGCGATCACCACCGCCAGCTCGCGCCGAAACAGCCCCAGGGCCTCGGGCGTAAGGTCCAGAAAATGACCGAGGGAGAAGTCGTAATCCTGGGGGTTTTTCCGCAGCAGGTCCGCAAGATCGGCGCCCGCCGGCGCCGCCTTGGAGGAGGCCAGCAGGACGAGGCCGAAGATCGAGCCGGCGGCCACCATGGCAAGGAGAACCCAGGAAGACACTCTGCCCGCCTTGCCTTCGGTTTCCGGCGAATCGGACTCCTTCGCCAGCCAGCCGCCCACAAGCAGCGCAAGCGGGGGAACCGCCGGGATGGTGTAGTACTCCTGCCGGGTGGAGAAGGTAAAGAAGCCGACGACAACCAGCGCCCAGACCGCGAAAAACAGGCTGGCCCGCTCTCTGCGGGCGAGCTTGGAATTTGCGGCGCGTTTCGGCCCGGGCACCTGTTTGAAACTCTGCGGCAGAAATATCATCCAGGGCGCCAGCCACAGGACCGCGAGCGCCCAGAAAAGCAGCAGGGGCACGGTGTCGTATCCAGGCGGCACCCGCTTGCCGACATAGCGCAGGAACTGCTCGTTCACAAAATAAAACCAGAGAAACCCTTTCACCGCCCCCTGGCCCGGGTTGCGGAGAGCAGCCAGAATGTGCCAGGGCGCGGCAACGAGAACAAACACCGCCGTCGAGGAGAGCACTCGAAGCCTCCGGAGGTGCCCGAGGTCCCGCGTGAGGAGAAGGTAAAGGAGAATGGAAGCGAGCGGAAAGACCAGGCCGATCAGGCCCTTGGTAAGAACGTTCAACGCGCAGGCCGCGGCCAGTCCCCAGCATACCCAGGGCGAGGGCCGTTCCCGGCCCGGCGAAACCGGATCGAGAGACACCAGGAAGAAGTAGGCGGCCAGGGCAAGCCAGAGCCCCACCGCGATGTCGGGAATTTGAAAGCGGGTAAAGATATAGGGCCCGAGCGAGGTGGCCAGCACCACCGAGGCATACAGTCCTCCCCGTTCCCCATAGGCATGGCTGCCGAGCGCATAGACGGCAAAGAGCAGCCCCAGGACCCCGAGCATCAAAGGCAGGCGAGTACTCCAGTCGCTTACGCCAAAAACCTTGTAACTGGCGGCCACTCCCCAGTACATGAGCGGGGCCTTCTCAAGATAGCGGATGCCGTCGGTATAAAGCGTGACCCAGTCGTGCCGCAGCACCATCTCCCGGGCCGCCTCGGCGTGAATGGTGTCCACGTCGTCGAGCAGCGCCGGATGGAACATTCCGGCAAAGTAAATCGCCCCCCACAAGGCGAGAATGGCTGCCAGCGAGAACCCGCGCGCCCGGGCGAAACAGGAGGAAGAGAGAGGGAAAGGTGCGTCTTCGCCGCGAATCCGTGCCCGCGATACCGAGAGGCCCATGCTGGGCAAATTATACGGGAGCACGCTTGCGGGGAAACGGCCCAGGGCCGGGCGCGGCGGGCGCGTGGACCCGGTTCCCCGCGCCGGCATCGAACCCACCGCAGGGAAGGCAGGCTTGACCGGGACGGAGATTTCCTCAGCCCGCAGCTGCCGTAGAGTAATAGCGTTGGGGAATCCTGCCGCGAGTACAATCGGCATCTAAGTTTCGATTGCCGGACGGGCCGCCCGATGGGGCCTTAGATCGGTTCTCCTGCTTTGGGGAAGAGAGTTGGCAGCGCCAGACCTGCTGTGGTACAAGGACGCCGTAATTTACCAGGTGCACGTCCGCGCTTTTCTCGACAGCAGCGGCGACGGCAACGGCGACTTTCGCGGCCTGGCGCAGGAGCTCGATTATCTCCAGGAGCTCGGCATCAATCTCATCTGGCTGATGCCGTTCTTCCCCTCGCCGCTGCGCGACGATGGGTATGACATTTCCGACTACCGCTCGGTCAACCCGGCCTACGGCACGCTCGAAGACTTCAAGGGTTTCCTCGACGCCGCCCACGAGCGCGGCATCCGGGTCATCATCGAGATGGTGCTCAACCACACCTCGGACCAGCATCCCTGGTTCCAGGAGTCGCGCAGTTCACGAACCAATCCGCGCCGCGACTGGTACGTCTGGTCCGACACCGATACCAAGTACAAGGGCACCCGCATTATCTTTCTCGATACCGAGCTTTCCAACTGGGCGTGGGACCCGGTCTCCAAGCAATACTACTGGCACCGCTTCTTCAGCCATCAGCCGGACCTGAACTATGACAATCCTCAGGTCCGGGAAGAGATGTGGCAGGTCATGAAGTTCTGGCTGGAGATGGGGGTCGACGGCTTCCGCCTGGATGCGGTCCCCTATCTGGTTGAGCGCGAAGGCACCAACTGCGAAAACCTGACCGAGACGCACACGATCATCAAAGAGCTGCGCGCCCGCCTGGACCGGGAGCATCCCGGCCGGTTGCTGCTCGCCGAGGCCAATCAGTGGCCCTCGGACCTGCGCGATTACTTCGGCAACGGCGACGAGTTCCACATGGCGTTCCATTTTCCCCTGATGCCGCGAATGTTCATGGCGCTCAAACTCGAGGACCGCAAACCGGTCACCGAAATTCTGAAACAGACGCCGGAAATCCCGGAAAGCTGCCAGTGGTGCCTGTTTCTGCGCAATCACGACGAGCTGACGCTCGAAATGGTCACCGACATGGAACGCGACTACATGTACGACGAGTACGCCAAAGAAAAGTCCATGCGGCTGAACCTGGGCATCCGCCGGCGGCTGGCGCCGCTGCTCGACAACGACCGGCGAAAAATTGAGCTGATGAACGGCCTGCTGATGTCTTTGCCGGGCACTCCCATCATCTATTACGGCGACGAGATCGGCATGGGCGACAACGTGAACCTCGGCGACCGCCACGGCGTGCGCACCCCCATGCAGTGGGACGGGGGCTGGAACGGCGGATTTTCGACCGCCGACCCCGAGGCGCTGTATTCCCCGCTGATGCTGAACCCCGTGTACGGATACCAGGCGATCAACGTGCGCTCGCAGCAGCGCTTCGACCATTCGCTGCTGTCGTGGATGAAGCGGCTGATTCAGGTCAGGAAAGCGACCCCGACGCTCGGACGAGGCTCCATTCAGTTTCTCTATCCGGCCAACCATCGGGTCCTCGCCTACACGCGGAACTGGGGGAAGGAGACCATCCTCGCCGTCAATAATCTATCGAGCAAGGCCCAGGCGCTGGAGCTGGATTTGAAGGCGTACAAAGGCAACATCCTGGTCGAAATGTTCGGCCGGAATATTTTTCCGCGCATCGGCGATCTGCCGTACCTGCTTACGCTCGGGCCGTATCAGTTTTACTGGTTTCGATTGCGAAGAATTTAGAACCTGGCGATCTAATCGAGCCCGGCGCGTTCCGGGACTGCGAGGACTGAAGACTCCATGCTTACCGACGATTTTGTCCGCGAGCTGATGAATGTCGGCGATGTGGACATTGTTGTCGGCGTCCCCACCCACAATGACAGCCGCACCGTGGGCCCGGTGGTGCAGGCGGTGCGCGCCGGGCTGCTGCATCATTTTCCCCGCGAGCGCGCGGTGATCATCAATGCCGACGGGGGCTCGCGCGACGGCACCCAGGACCTGGTCCGCGCCGCCGCCATCAGCGATCTGAGCGCCACCTCGGACATTCACGCGCTGCGCACGCTGCACAGCATCAGCACGCAATACGAACAGGGCCCGGCGAGCGGTCTCGCGCTGCGCACCATCCTGGCGGCGGGCGATCTCCTGCAGGCGCGCGCCTGCGCCGTCATCTCTCCGGAATCGACCGCGCTCGAGCCCGACTGGGTGGAAAAACTGCTGCGGCCCGTGTTTCGCGACCGCCGGGACCTCGTCCTGCCGGTCTATCGCCGCCACAAGTTCGACGGCCTGCTGATCCGCAACCTGGTCTACCCCATGGCCAAGGCGCTTTACGGGTGTCCGGTTCGCGAGCCCTACCCGGCGGATTTTGCCTTTTCGGGAGAAACCGGCAGACGCTTTCTGGCGCAGGACATCTGGGAGCAGGAACAGGGCCGCCGCGGCACCGAACTGTGGATGACCTTGTGGGCGGCCATCGGCCGGTCGAAGCTGGCACAAACGTTCCTGGGACCGAAAACGCGGCGCGAGGATGCGCCATCTGACCTTGTAGGCGCGATGCGCGATACTGCCGGCACTCTGTTCAGTTCTCTCGATGCCTACGTCGAGGTTTGGCGTTCGCCGGCCGAGCCCGTGCCCGTGCCCTGCTCGGGCTGCGAAAGCGCCATCAGCGGAGAACCGTCGCGCCTGAACCGCAAGCGCCTGCACGACATGTTCGTCTTCGGCGTGCGGGAACTCGACCCGGTGTTCATGTCGATCCTGACCCCGGAGACCCACGATGCCTTAAACCAGCTGGCGGCGCTTCCGGAAAACGAGTTTGATTATTCCGCAGGACTCTGGGCGCGCACGGTCTATGAATTCGCCACCGCCTATCACAAGGCGGTCATCGGCCGCGACCACATCGTGCAGGCGCTCGTGCCCCTGTTTCGCGGCCGGGCGTACACGTTTCTGACCGAGAACCGCGATGCATCCGCGGAGGAAGTGGAGCACAATATAGAGCGGGTCTGTCAGGCGTTCAGCGACGAAAAACCGCGCCTGATGGAGCTGTGGGACCACGGGAAGTGAGGTGCGTATGTGGCAGAACTTCATCGGTGAGCTGGCGGGGACCATGGACGAGATTATGCGCAGCTTCGCCCGCTTTTTGCCGCGCTTTCTCGAAATGCTGGTCCTCGTGGTGGTCGGCTGGATCATCGCCTATGTCCTCAGAATGCTGGTGCGCAGCGTGCTGCGGATTGCGCGCTTCGACAAGTTGTCCGAACATACCGGGACCGCCAATCTGCTGCGGCGCGCCGCCCTGCCCCTGCCCACCGAGATGCTCGCCCGCTTCGTGTTCTGGGTGGCCTGGGCCGGGTTTACGCTGGTGGGGCTCAGCGTGCTGCCCGTGCCGTGGCTCTGGCCGCACATCTCGGATTTCTTTGCCTTCCTCCCCAAACTGGTTGCCGCCATCTTCATCTTCTTTTTTGGATTGCTGGGAGCGACCTTTTTCTCCCGCGCGGCGCTTCTGAGCGCCGTCAATGCCGACCTTCCCTCGCCCCGCCTGATCAGCCTGGTGCTGCGCACCATGATGGTCCTGTTGATCGTCTCCATGGCGTTTGAGGAGGTGGGAATCGCGCCGCGGACGGTGCTGATTGCATTTTCGCTGGCCTTCGGCTCGCTCATGCTGGGGCTGGCCATCGCCTTCGGACTGGGCGGCAAAGACCTGGCGCGGAAATATCTGGAAAAAAGGTTCGCGCGCGATCAGTTCCCGCCAGAGCCGAGCCGGGAGAGGGAAGATGAGTTGTCGCCACTCTAAAGCTCCCCGGCGCGGGACTTTCCGGCCGCTTGCGACCGGCGCCGACCGCGCCGGCACCATCCTCCTGGTCGCCGAAATCGTGGCGCTCGCGACGGTCATGGGCGCGGCGCAAAGTGCCGCCCCTTCCGCCGGCGCTTCGTCCCGCGCCTGGACGGCGCGGCAAATTGCACAGTATCTGATCGCCCGCGACAGCGGGAAAACCAATCCGCAGCCCCTGTCGCAGAACGAAATCATTGCCCGGATGGCTGCCGCCAGTCAGCGCCGTGCGGCGGAGTTGCGCGGCTTCCAGAGCCGGCGCTGGTACCACCTCGCCTACCACGGATTTCTCGGGGGACGGGACGCCACCATGGAAGTCCTTGAGACCTACTCCGCCCCCGACAAGCGCGATTATTCCGTGGTTTCCGAGAGCGGCTCGAAGCTGCTGCTGAACCGGGTCCTGCTCAGGCTTCTCGACAGCGAAAAACAGGCATTTGAAAACAAGAAGCAGGTCGAGCTCAGCCCGGCGAATTACCAGTTTCGCTTGCTCGGCACCGAGAGCCTGGGGCACGGCGGCACCTGTTATGTGCTTTCGGTCAAGCCGCGCAAGGAAAATCAGTTCCTCTACGACGGCACGATCTGGGTGGAGGGGAACGATTTTTCCATCATGCGCATGGAAGGGTCGCCTGCCAAGCTGCCTTCTTTCTGGATTCGCGATACCCGGATCGAATCGAACTGGGAAAAGATCGGGGACTTCTGGTTCATCACCCACAACCATTCGGTCAGCCACATCCGCATGGGAGGCATGGCCACCCTGACCATCGACTACGGCAATTATCAGGTCACCGGAGTCGACCGCCGCACCTCCAGGGCCCCGGGCGAAAGCCCCGCCCTCCCGGACCCCGCTTCGGTGACTCCCGAGCGCTAGCGCCCGCCGGACCCCTCACCGCGAACGGCGGCGAAGGCCCGGGAACGGCCGGGACTTTGGGATTTTGGGGGGGAGCGACTTACTCCGAGCCGGGCGACGGCCCTCGAGGGGGAGTCATTTCTTCAACGTCTTCAACGCGACCTGTTTGAAAAACACGATATCGTTGTCGCTGTGGTTCTGCAGGCCGATGTAGCCCTGGTTGGGGCGCAGCCCGCGTTGCGGCTCGAAATCAAACCTCCGCTTGGGCACCGGGTCGCCTTCGGTGTAATCGGTCACCTTGACGCCGTTTAAGACCACGACCGTGTGCGGGCCGTCGAGCGTGATGTCCATCGTGTTCCACTCCGGGCCCGGCTTGCCGGGGCGGGCCAGAGGCTTGGTCAGGGAATACAACGTCGCGGTCACGTGGAACTCATCTTCTCCCGACTTCTCCGGCTGGTTGTCGATCTGCACTTCGTAGCCGTAATGCACCGGCATCCATTCTTCGCGCGGCTCGAGTGGAATGCGCACGAAGACTCCGGAATTGTCGTTGTGGTCGCGCATGCGGTACACGACATGGATCTGGCAGTCGCCCAGCTTGCCGCCGGTCCAATAGAGAAGCCCCATTCCGCCGTGGGTGCGGATGAGGCCGTCTTCGACCGTCATGAAGCCCGGACCAACATGCTTCCACCCGGCGAGGTCCTTGCCGTCGAAGAGCTGTTTCCAGTCGTCGGCCTGGGCCGCGAGCGAACGAGAAAAACCGGAAAGCAAAGCGAGAACCAGCAGACAGCGGATCATGCGCCAACCTCAAGGATTCCAAGATTCAAAGTCGAACATCGTACAACAAAAACGCCGGCGCCGGGAAGGGCCGGAGCGGAAAATCCGCCGGGCGAACTCTTCAACCGCCCGCCTTCGCCGCTGCTTCGGCTGCTACTTCGAGGGATCGACCAGCGCCTGATACACCGCGGCATGGCTGCGGTACTGCAGACTGTGATTGTCATGGCCCGCCATGCGCTGAATCATGGCGACGAAAACCACGTCGTTGGTCGGGTCTACCCAGAACCATGTTCCCGCCGCCCCGTCCCAGAAGAACGTGCCCTTGCCGTCGGGCAGACCCGCTTCGCCGGGATCGAACACCACGGCGCAATTGAAGCCGTATCCGAACCCGGGCCGCATGACGTGCTGCCCGATGCCGAACTCTCCCGTCAGGATCTTCGGCGCCAGATGATTCGAGGTCATGAGCCTGACCGTGGCCGGCGCCAGAATGCGCTGGCCCCGGAGTTCGCCGCCGCGGGCGAGCATCAGCGCGAAGCGATAGTAGTCCTCGGCGGTTGAAACCAGCCCCCCGCCGCCCGAAGCGAGCGTGGGCTCGGCCGCATAATCGCCGTGCGGAGCGTTTTCGCCGGAGATGGGAACCAGGCGTCCCTCGTCCACGCTGCGGTAGTTGGTGGCAAAGCGCGAGCGCTTCTGGGGCGGCACAAAGAACCCGGCGTCTTTCATCTCGAGGGGCGCGAAGAGGTGTTCGCGCATGAACTGCGGCAGGCTCTCGCCGGAGAGCTTTTCGATTATGTATCCCTCGACATCCATCGACATGCTGTAGAGCCAGCCCGCGCCCGGCTCGTAATTCAGGGGAATGGTGGAAAGCTTATCGATCATCTCCCCGAGATTCGCCGACTCGAGCGGCTTTTTTTCCTGATACATGGCATCCACCGGCGAGTGCCCCGACCCGTAGGAGAATCCCGCCGAGTGCGACATCAGCTCCCCCATGGTGGGCGCGTGCCCGGGCGCGGCCAGGATCATCTTGCCCTCTCCGTCCAGGCCCTTGAAAACCTTCAACCCCGCAAACGGGGGAACGTACTTGGATATCGGGTCCCAGGGCATCCACTTTCCCTGTTCATAGAGAATCATCATGGCCGCGCCGGTCACCGGCTTGGTCATCGAGTAATCGCGGAAGATGACGTCCCTGGTCATGGGCGCGCCGCTTGCCACGTCGCGATATCCAAAGGTGCGATAGTCGACCACCTTGCCGTGCCGCGCCAGGATGGTGACGGCCCCGGCCAGTTCCTTGCGGTCCACCTCGTCCTGAATCAGCCGGTCGAGACGCTCGAGACGCTCGCCCGAGAATCCGACGGTCTCCGGCCTGACGGGAGTCATGTCGATCCGGGCCTGGCACACGGCGCGAGTGAGTGGCGCGACCAGAATGGCGATCGCGAGGGACGCGGCGGGAATGAATCTCATTCAGCTCCTCGGGGAAGCGAGTTGCGGGCGGATGCCCGACGCCAAAGTCTATATCAGGACCGGAAAGGATGGGATTTCCCGACCGCGGCCTTGACGAAAACCTCCCGCGCGGGGGGCCGACTTTGCATCCGGGGGGCCAAAAGTGCCCTGCGGGCGGCGACGAAGGTCCTGCCGCTCGCATCAAACCAGATATAATGACTGGGTGTCGGGCTGTGCTTGAGAGCGCGGGCCTGACGTTCTGGGAGCCAGATGTCCACAAACATGAAAACCGCGTTGCTTGTCGCCTCCGCCGGCGTCCTGCTTTTCTCCTTCGCCGGTCAGATTACCCGGGTTCGCGCTTCGAACAACAATGACGGCGCCTATCCCCAGATGGAAGTCTTCAGCGAGGTGCTTTCGCGCGTGCGCAGCGAGTACGTGGAGGAGCCGAATCTGCCCACGGTCACCGACGGCGCGCTGCACGGCCTGCTCGAGTCTCTCGATTCGAACTCGAGCTATCTGAATGCCGAACAATACAAGGCCTACAAAGACCGGCGCACCGGGGCGAAAGCCGACATCGGCGCCGCGGTCTCCAAGCGCTTCGGCTACGCATCGATCGTCTCGGTGATCCCCGGCGGCCCGGGCGACAAAGCCGGCCTCCAGGACACCGACATTCTCGAAGCCGTTGACGGCAAGAGCACACGCGAAATGTCGCTGGCCGAAATTCGCAGCCGGCTGTCGGGAGATCCCGGTTCGAAAGTGAGCCTTTCGGTGGTGCGGGCGCAGCGGGCGGAGCCGCAAAAGGTCGAAGTGGCCCGCGACGTGGTAACCATTCCTCCCGTCAAGGACAAGCTCATCGAGGAGGGAATCGGCCAGATCACAGTGAGCGCGCTGACCAAAGGCAAAGCGCAGGAAATTACCGGCAAGATCAAGACCCTGCAAAAAGAAGGAGCCAGGAAGCTGATTCTCGATCTGCGCGACTGCGCCCAGGGCGACGAAGCCGAAGGCATCGCCGTTGCCAATCTCTTCCTCAACCACGGCACCATTAGCTATCTGCAGGGCCAGAAATATCCGCGCCAGGCCTTCAACGCCGACCCTTCTAAGACCATCACCAGCTTGCCGCTGGTGGTCCTGGTGAACAAGGGAACGGCCGGACCGGCGGAAATTGTGGCGGCGGCGGTGCTCGACAATGCCCGCGGCGACGTGGTGGGCGACAAGACCTTCGGCGACGGCTCGGTCGAGAAGTTGATCGAACTGCCCGACGGGGGCGCGCTGATCCTCTCGGTTGCCAAATACTACTCCCCGCAGGGCAAGGCGATTCAGGATGCGGCGGTCACTCCGAACGTGCTCGTGGCCGACGCCAATGAGGACAATATCGTTCCCGACGAGGATGAAAACGCGCTTCCCTCCGACATCCAGAAGAAAGCCGCGCCGCCGCACGACGATCAACTGGACAAGGCCATCGAAGTTCTGAAAAATCGCAAGAGCTGAATCCCCCGGGCGAGGAGGTCTCCCGCCCGGAATCTCTTTCACCGGGATCGCGAGCGCCCCGTTGTGCCCCCCGCAGAAGGCGTCTTCCGGCACGAGCCAGGCCCGGGTTCCCGTCCTGTTATCCTAAGCGCATCCACTGATGAAAGCCGTTCTCGATGAAGTCGAGGCGCCTGCAACCGGCGGCAAGCTGGCGCGGCGGCTTGTTTTCGGTCTTCTGATAGTTTTTTCGGGGGCCATCGGGGCGCTGGGCGGGCTTTTTGTCGTCTATTCCACCGATCTCCCGGAGGTGGAACAGCTCGAGCACTACCGTCCGATTTCAAGCACCGAGCTGTACGACATTCACGGCAACACCATCGGCTCGTTCGCGCTGCAGCGCCGCGTCGTCGCCTCCTACAGCGACTTTCCCCAGTTGCTGGTCGATGCGCTCGTGTCCACCGAGGACAAGGACTTCTACGGCCATTGGGGAATCAACATGTGGCGAATCGCGGGCGCCGCATTTCGCGATATCGAGTCCGGGGGCAGGGTACAGGGCGCTTCCACGCTTACCATGCAGCTTGCCCGGAATCTTTTCCTGTCGCCCGATCGCTCCTTTCACCGCAAGATTCAGGAAGCTCTGCTCGCGATCCAGATCGAGCGCCGGTTCACCAAGCAGCAGATTTTCACGCTTTACGCCAACCAGATTTATCTCGGCCACGGAGTTTACGGCTTTGAAGCGGCTTCGGAATACTACTTCAGCAAACCGGCGCGGCAGCTGACCCTTCCCCAGGCGGCGCTCATCGCCGGGCTGCCGAAGTCCCCGGTCTATTACTCGCCGATTCTTCATCCCGGCCGCGCCCTGCACCGCCGCAACCTGGTGATCGATGCCATGCTCGAAGACGGGAAAATCACGGTCGCCGAAGCCAGGGACGCCCGCAACACCCCGCTCGGCCTGAGGCTGGGACATGGCCCCAATTCCCTCGCCCCCGATTTCGTCGAAGAAGTCCGCCAGTACCTCGAAAGCAAATACGGAGCCGACGAAGTCCACGCCGGCGGCCTGCGCGTCTACACCACGCTCGACGTGGACCTGCAGGCGGCGGCGAACCGGGCCGTGCTCGACGGCCTGGCCGCCTACGAGCGGCGTCACGGCTGGCGCGGGCATCTTGAAAATGTCCTGTCCGAAGGCCGGACGCTTGCCGGCTATGAACATCCCGACTGGGATGACGAGCTTGCCTCCGGCAGCTACTCGCATGCTCTGGTGACGCAGGTTACGGGGAAATCGGCGGCCGTCAGAATCGGAAATTACGCCGCCACCCTGGCTCCCTCCGACGTCCTCTGGACGAAAATTCCACTGCCTCGACTGCTCGTCGCCGGCGACCTGATCTACGTGAAGGTGCTCTCGCTCGAAGCGGGAGGAAAGGCCAAGGTCAGTCTCGAACGGGATTCCGGCGTCGAAGGCGCGCTCGTCGCCATCGACAACACCTCGGGCGGCATTCGCGCCATGGTCGGCGGGCGCGACTTCAACCTGTCGAAATTCAATCGCGCCAGCCAAGCTGAACGCCAGGCGGGATCGTCGTTCAAACCCTACGTCTACACTGCGGCCATCGACCGGGGCGCCACCGCCGACGACACCATCCTGGACGCGCCCACCACCTTTCAGACCGCCGCCGGACCCTACTCCCCCCACAACTACGATGAAAAATACGAAGGCACCATCACCCTCCGCCGTGCGTTCGCCCAGTCGCGGAACATTCCTGCGCTGAAGCTTGCAGACAAGCTCGGCATTGCGACCGTCGAGGATTACGCGCGCAAGTTCGGCATCGCCTCGCCGCTGCCGCCGTATTTGCCGGTTGCGCTCGGCGCGGCGGAAATGACTCTGGTCGAGCAGACCTCGGCCTACAGCGTCTTCCCCAACGACGGCGTGCGTCTAGTGCCCCGCCTGGTGACCCGGGTTGTCGATTATGACGGCCGCGTGCTCGAACAGGATTATCCGGAGGTGAAGGACGTCGTCAGCTCGCGCACCGCGCGCATCATGACGTCCATGCTCGAGGCGGTTGTCGAACATGGGACCGGCGTTGCGGCCGCGCCCTTGAAACTTCCACTCGGGGGGAAGACCGGCACCACCAACGATTTCACCGACGCATGGTTCGTGGGGTTCTCGCCGGCGATGACCGCCGGGGTCTGGGTGGGTTACGACGAAAAGCGGTCGCTCGGACCGAGAGAAACCGGGGCCCGCGCGGCCCTTCCCATCTGGATCCAATTTGTGAAAGCGGCCGTCGGGCGAAAGGACCCGGGACAGTTTCAGCCGGCGCTCGATCTGCCGGCCCCATCGACGGCCTCCACCCTGGACACGCCGGATCTTGCACCCGCCGCCGACGAGAGCCACTGAATTCAACTCCGCAACCGCGGGTTCAAGGGCCGGCCTCGCCGGGCGATCCGCTCTCTCCCGTTCCCCCTGCCGCCAGCCGAGGACCGCCGGATTCGTGTGCGTTGAATGAAGTCGCGCCGCCGGTCCGGAACGCCAGGACAAGGCCGGGGAATGAGCGCGCCAAGCGAAACGGAACTCCCGCGGCGTGAGTCATGCGGGGCTCGCTCTCCAGGCTTCGGCCGCCGCGATCCTGCGCGCGATTGCCGGATGGGAATGAAACCACCACTCCACCCAGCGCGAAGGCGCGCGTTCGGCGAGATTCTGATCGGCCAGCTTGTTCATGGATGAAATGAACGCCGCCACATCGGAGATATTTTCAAAGGCGTAGCGGTCCGCCTGACGCTCGTGGAAGCGGGACAGCGCATTCAATGCCGGCATCAGCAGGAACGAGAGCACGGTAAAGGTCAACGCCAGCAGGGGAAGATTGGCGAAATCCGAGAGCGACTCAAACAGATGCCAGCGATGGATGGCGTAGTGGAGCGTCCAATTGGCCGCCCAGAAGCCCACAAACGTCGCCGCCGCCTGTGTGCCGATGCTCTTCCAAATGTGGTTGTGGACGTGATGCCCGAGCTCATGCGCCAGAACCGCCTCGATCTCCTCCGGCGAATAATTTTCAAGCAGGGTATCGGAAAGGATGATGCGCCGCGTCTGTCCGATGCCGGTAAGGGCGGCATTGGCTTTCCTGCTCTTCTCCGACAGGTGCCATTTGTAGACCCCGCGAACGCGGGTTCCGGCGCGCTCGCCCAGTCTCACCAGGCGCTTCCGCAGATCTTCGTCTTCGAGTGGTTCGAACCGGTAAAAAATCGGGAACAGCAGAACGGGCGCCAGCTGGGCGAGCAGCACGGTGACCGCCAGAAATCCCGCCCAGGCCACGACCCACCAGCGCTCGGGAAATTCGCGAATGATGAAGTACAGCATCTCAACCAGCGCCGTCCCGAGCACCATCGTGACCAGCAAGGCCTTGGCTTCGTCCCAGATCCATGACCAGAGACTCTGGTTGGAAAGCTGGTACCTGTGTTCCAGGCGAAAGCCGTAGTAGTCCAGACCGAGCGCCAGCAGCTTGCTGAGGATGGCCAGCATGGCGACGTAAAAGAAAATCGCGAGAGCATAGTTCTGGTGTGCGACGCGGTAGGCGAGATCGCGGAGCCGATGCGTCCCCCCGGTCGCAACGAGCGCAATCAGGAATGCGAGGGCGAGCAGCAACTCGCCGATTCCGAGCCACCGGCGAACCCGGTTATAGCTGCGTGCCTGCGCCGAATCCTCAGCCGCGCCTGTGCTGGTTTCGCCCATCGCCTGAATTATTGCACCCCCACGCCGAGGGGCGCGACGCTTGCTCGCCGGCAGCGTTCCGGAGACGGGGCTGGCCTTAGAACCAGGTCGACGCGCGATAGGCGCGATACTTGTCGCCGAATTCGGCCTCGAGCACGGCGGCCTCCCGGCGCGCCCGCCAAACCTGGACGGGCGCGATCACCAAGAACACCGCAAGCCATGCCGGACGGCCCAACATCAGAAATGTCCCGGCTATGACACAGGAGCCGAACAGGTAAATCGGGCTGCGGAGCTTCGAATAGAGGCCCCGGGTGACGAGCGTTCGAGCGCGTGCGGCGAGCGAGAAGGAAGCGCCCAGTTCGAAGCGCGCGATGGACCACAAAACGAATCCGGGAGCGAGCAGCAGCAAACCGGCGGTCTCGATGGCGGTCCATTCGCGATGCAGCCGGCTCCAAATGAGGACGCTCAGAGCTCCGCCCGTCAGGATGGTGGCGAGGGCGTGTTTGGCGATCCAGTTGTTTGCGATCATAAAATTCGGGGCCCACAGGCAAACCAACCACGCGCCGTCTCGGAAGCGCGGCGCAAGATGGCATGCAGCCGTTCGGAGTCCATGCTCCGCCGCTCACACCTTCCTTCGGCGGAGAGGACCCGGGCTTCCGACCCTCTCGCCTCTGGTTTTCGATCGACGGCGTCGAGGCGCTCCAGGAAACCGGCCGCGCTTGAACAACGGGCCGCAAGCTTCTCAGGCCTTCCCCGGACCTTCAGTGCCGGAAGTGGCGGATACCCGTGAAGACCATGGCGAGGTCCAGACGGTCGGCGGCCTCGATGACTTCCTGGTCGCGCACCGAGCCTCCGGGCTGAATAATCGCAGTCGCGCCGGCTTTGGCGATTTCCTCGACGCCGTCGGGAAACGGGAAGTAGGCATCCGATGCGGCGACCGTGCCTTTGAGCGGCAGAACGGCTTTCTGGGCCCCGATGCGGCAGGCGTCGACGCGGCTCATTTGCCCGGCGCCGACGCCGACCGTCTGGCCGTCGCGAGCGTAGAGAATCGCGTTCGACTTGACGTGCTTCGAGACCTTCCAGGCGAACAGCAGCGCGCGCTTTTCTTCGGGCGAGGGCGGGCGCCGGGTAACGATCTTGAGATCGGACTCGCCAAGTTCGCGACGATCGGCGTCTTCGACCAGCAGCCCGCCCGAGACATTCTTGAGCACCCACTTGTCGGGCCGGTCCGCGATTTCCACCAGGCGCAGGTTCTTCTTCGCGGATAACTTCTCGAGCGCCGTCTTCTCAAACGACGGCGCCGCGATCACCTCCAAAAACAACTTCGCCATTTCTTCCGCCGCGGCGGCATCGAGGGGCCGGTTGACGCCAATGACTCCCCCGAATGCGGAGACCGGATCGCATGCGAGCGCGCGCTGGTAAGCTTCGGCCAGCGTGCGGCCGGTCGCCCCGCCCGAAGGATTGGTGTGTTTGATGATCCCGCAGAAGGGCTCGTCAAATTCCTGGGCGAGGTCCCAGGCGGCCTGGAGGTCGACAATGTTGTTGAAGGAAAGCTCCTTCCCGTGCACCTGGCGGAGGTTGGCTACGCCCGTCGAAGACCCGTCGGAGTACATGGCGGCCCGCTGGTGCGGATTCTCGCCGTAGCGGAGGTCGGTCACTTTGGCGAAGGAGAGCCGGAGAGTTTCCGGAAACGACTCCCCGGAGGCGAGCTGAAAGTTTCCGTTGGCGTGCACCCGCTCGAGGGTGGAAGCGATCGCCGAATCATAGGCCGCGGTCGTCGAGAAGGCTTTGCGGGCCAGACGCCACCTGGTTTCCTGGGAAAGCGAGCCGCCGGAGGACGACATTTCCCGGGCGACGGCGTCGTAGTCTGCGGGCGCGGTGACGATCGCGACATGGTGAAAATTTTTTGCCGCGGAGCGGATCATCGACGGACCGCCGATGTCGATATCTTCGATCAGCTCTTCGAAGCGAACGTCCTTTCTGGCCGCGGTTTTCTCAAACGCATACAGATTGACGACCACCATGTCGATCGGCTCGATGCCGTGGCGGGCGACCGCGGCGCGGTGGCTGGCATCGTCGCGGCGGTGGAGAATGCCGCCGTGAACTTTGGGATGCAAGGTCTTCACGCGGCCGTCGAGCATTTCAGGGAAACCGGTGAGATCGGAGACGTCTTTGACGGAAATGCCGGAGTCGCGCAGCAGCCTGGCGGTGCCGCCGGTTGAAACCAGCTCGACGCCCATCTCCGCGAGCTTGCGGGCAAAATCGGCGATGCCGGTTTTATCGGTGACACTGAGAATCGCGCGCTGAACCTTGTCCGACATTGGGGCCTCGAGGTAGGGAATGTATTTGTACGGCAGCAATTACCGAGAATTTTATCGCAGGAAGCGCAAGAAAGCTGTGCCTGCATGCGCGGAGCAGCCGGAGTCCGGAAGCGTTTGGAAAACCGGGCGCTCAACGCGAGCGCTCGCTTGGTCCCCAAATGGAGCGGCACGCAGGTAAGAGCGTTCAACGGGGGATCGGAAGCCGTGCACTCGTCCGGTCGACGGGAGTAACTGGTTACCGAAGTAAGCGGCCTTTTCTCGACGCCCGCGGAGTTCCCCAAATCGAGGTTCGCGGATCGAGGCTACCGCAGAGGCGAGTCGCTCATGCGGAAGCGTGTCCGCACATGCTCGGAGAGCAGTTCGATCGCGCGGCGGTTACCGATCGGGTTGGTGCGCGCCAGATAGCGCATGGCTTCGACCAAAAGCCGCTGACCGTCCACGTAACGGGGATCGGAGGTACGTGCGCGCGGCTTCTTCCGGGTAACGTCGGGGGGAACTGGAATGGTGAAAACTTTAGCCATGTCGCTCCATGGTGCTGGAACAAGTTCCATAATCTCTTGGATGGTCGATCCGAGTATAACGCCGCACCGTTATTTGTGCAGCTACAAACTCATTTGTGCAGCTACCAACTCCGCCCGGCCGGGCCAAATACAAAATAACTTGTTTTCAGTGGGTTGTGGTTGTCACTTTGCCGGATGTCTTCAATCGGAATGCCCGGTCGGAAATCTTCGGACGAATGTTGGAGTACTTGGCCAGCCGGTAACTCTGGTTCTTCTCGATAAGTTTCTGCTGAACCGCAATGCCCCGCTCGAGATCAATCCACAGCACGATTTGCGGGAAGTGGTTGCGAATGTTCTCCGCTTTCGGGGTGAGCTCGAGTTTGGCGGTATTCACGTCGCCCACCTTTTCTTCCCCGGCGAAGTTCGCCTCGAACGATCTGCGAATTTCCGCGCCGCTGCTGCCGAACCCGAGTCCCAGGAACGACTCCACTTCGTCGTGGTGATTGCTGGCGTCGTAGACGTCGATCGTGCCCAGCTTCTGCCTGTAGATCTGGATCTTGCCGCCCGAAAAAAGCACCTGTTCGGCTTCCGGGGGATCGATCTCGGCAAACATCTTGATTTCGCCCCCGCTGCGCTCGATCGCAATCTTGCCCGTCTGCTCGATGGTATCATTCACGACACTGTTCACATAGGTCCAGGTGAAATCCGCCTGGGCGGCGTGAAAACTGGCGGCGCTCTGGTCCATTTTCGCCAGCACCGCATCGAGATCGAGCGCCCTCGCCGAGAGAATGCCCGGCAGGACGCAGAAGGCGACGACCACCGGCGCCTGGAATGCCCACCGCGAGGTGGATACGGTTTTCATGGTTGTCCGCCCGTTCCTCTCTCTAGTCTCGCTGCACCCAGACTTTGTACGACGTGACCTGGCCATGTTTGTCCTTCACCGTCTCGTACCGCGAGATGACGACGCCGCCTGAAATCGGCTCGATCACCCGCAGCAGGGACGCGCGAATCGCCGGGTCGTCCCCGCGGGGGACGTCGCGGGCATCCACCTGAAAGATGAACCCGCCTTGGCGGTCCGTATCTACGACGACGCCGGTCGAACGGAGGTTGTGTTCGACCGGCCGGTCGCGGAACTCGATCAGGCGGGGCGAAAAGAAGACAAACAGCAGAATCAGGGTCACCATCACGTCGTACTGTACCGACCCCCGCTCGTACGACCAGAAGATGTACCCTTTGACCGTGCGCCAGACCCGCCCCACGGGCACCGATGGCGCCTCGGCTTCAACCGTTTTTAACTCAGTGTGCAAGATTGTTCGGTTCCGGCATTCGATCGCTCATGGCTGCATCCTGGAACATCGGCCCCTCTGCCGATTTCCGTCGCATGCCCTCAAGCGTCGAAACCCCAATGCTTCATTATCCCTCAATCCGGACGTTTCAGAACGCAATCGAATGTTGCTCAGCCGGCCACTCTCGTCTGGATGCGATCGTGGCCCAGGTAAGGCCGCAGGGCTTCGGGAATCGACACGCTTCCATCCGGCTGCTGATAGTTCTCAAGAATTGCCAGCCAGGTGCGGCCAACCGCCAGGCCGCTGCCGTTCAGGGTGTGTACAAATTCGGACCTGCCTTTTCCTTCCGGCCGGAACCGGATACCGGCCCGCCTGGCCTGGAACGACTCGCAATTCGAGCACGAAGAGATTTCGCGAAACACCTGCTGCCCGGGGAGCCAGACCTCCAGATCGTAGGTCTTGGCCGCAGAGAATCCGATGTCTCCCGTCGACAAAACCATCACCCGGTAATGCAGCCCGAGTTTCCGGAGAATTTGCTCGGCATCCTGCGTCAGCTTTTCCAGTTGCTCGTAGGAATCCTCCGGCCGGGTCAACTTCACCAGCTCCACCTTCTGGAACTGATGCTGGCGGAGAATGCCGCGCACATCTTTGCCATAGGAACCTGCCTCGCTGCGAAAACACGGAGTGTAGGCGGTCAGAGAGAGCGGCAGCCTGGCCTCCTCGAGGGTCTCCTGGCGGTGCAGGTTCGTCAGGGGAACTTCGGCCGTGGGGATGAGCCAAAGATCCTCGTCGCCATGCGGCACGCGAAACAGGTCGGAGGCGAACTTCGGGAGCTGGCCGGTCCCGTACATGGCGTCGGAATTCACCAGGTAGGGGGGCAGGACTTCGGTGTAGCCGTGCTCGCGGGTATGCACGTCGAGCATGAAATTGGCGAGCGCGCGTTCAAGGTGCGCGCCCGCGCCCCAGTAGACGGCGAATCTCGAGCCGGAAATTTTGGCGGCGCGCTCGAAGTCGAGAATCCCGAGCCGTTCTCCGAGCTCCCAATGCGGCCTGGGCGTGAAATCGAACTGCGGAGGAGCGCCCCAGCGCCGCACCTCGACGTTGGCTTCGGCCGATTGTCCAACCGGCACCGAGGCGTGCGGCACGTTGGGGATGCCGGTGAGCACCTCGGTCATGCGCGCATCGCATTCTTCGGCGGCCTTTTCCAGTTTCTGGATCTCCTCCCGCATGGCTCGGGTCTCGGCGACGACGCCGGCGGTGTCCTCTCCCGCTTTCTTCATTTCAGGGATTCTGGCGGAGAGACGGTTGCGTTCGGCTTTGAGGCTCTCGGCCGACTGAATGGCCTGCCTTCGGCTGGCTTCGAGGGTGGGAAAGTCCTTGAGAACGGACTTCGGATCCATGCCGCGATTCCCCAGCATTTCTTCAATCTCCGGCAGATGGTGGCGGACAAACGCGAGGTCCAGCATGGGAAACACTACTCTACCAGTACGCGAAACAATACTCTAACGGAAGGAGTCGAGATTTTCACGCCTGGCACCGGCGAAACCGAGAAGCCGCGGAAACCTTTTTCATCATCGACACCGCGCGCGGGGCGTCCTGGAAGGTCGAGCTCGACCAACAGGAGGCACTCAAAAGCCCGACGGGATAGCACCTTTACCGCCACTACCCTTTGCCCCGAGCAACCGTCGTTGCCCGCCCGATTCTCGAGGGAGGTGACGGCGCTCGTTCCTGACCGCGCGGGGAACTATCCGGGTCGACGCACAAGAGCGGAACGCCGTGGCTCTGATCAGCCAACAGGAGCAAGTTGTCGAGGTTTTCCGTAATCAGTCAATGCCGCAGGCCTGCGGAGCTCCGCCGGTCCCAGCGTCGGGAACAATCACATCAATTCCCGTCCAGCCCGCAGTGAAATTTTGACCAGGACAGCAGGCACAACTCCCCCCCCAGCGGCGGGCAAAGCCAATGGCACAACAGTCTTGGGCAAGATCTCTTGCATGGACCAGCCTGCAGCGATCCCGGGACTGCCGCGGCCGGTTCAATGAACCGGTCACTGTTTTACGGCGATCGCGATAGTCGGTTTTTTCCTCGGGGAGTTGATTTCCAGGAATTGAAATGCTCAGGGGTCTTCCGCCTCCACGGCAGCGATCGGCATACTTTGACTCAAGAGCCTTTAAAGCGGAACACGGTGCGTCCGTGCGTTGCCTGGCGGCTTTCCACGGACGCGCCGCGATTTCCTTATTGTCTTTCAATATTGTCTTTCAATTATCTTTTATCTTTCTCCATTATTGGTTCCGATCGTCGTCGCGCTTCCGGTAAAGTTCGCGAAGCCGTTCACTTTGGTGCCGTCGGAAAAGAATCCTACGATATCACCCCGGTCGTTGACACCGTTGATGAATGTGCCCATCACCCCAAAGGCCGCTGTCTGCGAGGAGCCCGGGGCATCAAATTGTGAAACACGTCCGTCTGCAAAGATGAACCCGTGGACGTTGCCGGCGCCATCGGTGAAGGAACCGACGATCTCGCCGCTGTCATTGCAACCAAACGGTGACGTGCTGGTGGCAGTCATGCCATTGACTGCGACATTGAAACTAAACTCGTGGCCCAGATGCCCGAAGAAACCGTGATTGTTGCCATTGGCATCGGTCCAGAAGCCGCATACCTCGCCACGGTCCGTGATGTCGCTGGCCTGCGTCGCAACAGCGCCTTTAAACGTTGAGGGGGGAATCTCGATGAACTTCGAGTTCTTCGGCGATTGAAAGTTTAGCTGAACCACAAAGCCATGCTCGTGGCCGTTGTTGTCAGTCCAAAAACCCGCTGCCTCGCCTAAGTCATTGATGCCGAGCAGGTTTTGCGCCGGTGTGGTGACATTCGGCGGCAAACCGGCGGGGTCATCGACCTTCGATTGAACGCCGTTCGCATCCAGGAAGCCATGGGTGAAACCCGTGGCATTGTCCGTGTAAAAACCCACTATGTCGGGGAATTCTCCATTGTTAATGCCGATCGCCTGCGTTTGTGACGCGAAGTCACCGGACGGCAAGTTGACGAAATTCTCTACCGAATAATGGTTCTGCGGAACCAGCACGTAGCCGTTATTCGGAACCATTGTGCCATCGCCAAAGTAGCCGACGATAATTCGTCCGCCGTTGATACCAAGCAACTGATTGAAGTTCGGATCACCGGGGTTGTTGAGTACCGAGAACCTCGCGTGCGTTCCCACTGTTCCACTCGATTGAGCAAAGGCGGCGGCAGTCAGAACCAGTGCTGCCGCTGTCACGAGCAATCTGCGACCCAGGGGTGCCCCTGAGTTCGACAACTTAAACATACAAACTCCTTCTTTTCTATAGGCTTAGTGGGTTGTTTAGTGGTTTTAGGCGGACAGATGCGCCTGGAATGCACTCCCGTTTAAACATCAGACAGAAGGGTGCGAAACTCTCACAGGTTTCTTATGTTTTTATGTACGTTTGTTTGTTTCGGTTAGTCTCGCGTCTAGTAGAACCAGGACGTCGGGAAACTTCGAATGCGTTGGACGCTCGTAATGCGAAACAGTTTGCCTGCGGGGCGATCCAATTTTTTTCTCCAGCAAAACTCAGCCCGGGTTACCTGCGTGGAGTCATCGCCTGGTCTGGGAAGAACTGCCGTCATCGGCTGGACTGGTCTTATGCACGGAGAAAGCTCGACCAATTCGGTTCGGTGGCCCGCGGGTTCAGGTGCGAAAATCTAGGAATGCGGCTGGCTCGTCTCTGCTTCCTGATCAGCCTGCTTCTCGGCTCCCGCTGGGCCCGGCCGGGCCCGGCGTTCGCGCAGAATGCCGCGGGGCATGTTCCCGAGTACGGCTTCGAAATCGTGCGGCAGTTCCCGCATGACCCTTCCGCCTTCACCCAGGGACTCGCCTACTCGGGCGGTTATCTCTACGAGGGAACAGGCCTCAAAGGCCAATCGTCTCTTCGTCAGGTGCGGCTGGAAACCGGAGAAGTTCTGAAGAGGGTAGATTTGCCTCGAGAGTTCTTTGGCGAAGGCATTGCCGTCCTCGGCAGCGAGATCGTTCAACTCACATGGCTGTCGCACACGGGGTTTGTCTATCGCCTGGAGGATTTCAAGCTCTTGCGGAAATTCTCCTACCCGGGAGAAGGCTGGGGCTTGACGACCGACGGACGGAATTTTTTCATGAGCGACGGGACCGACGAAATCAGAATCTTGCGTTCCCGCACGTTCCGCGAAGCGCGGCGTATCCGGGTTCACGACGGTGCGAAGCCGGTCTCGGACTTGAACGAGCTGGAGTTCGTGGAGGGCGAGATCTACGCCAACGTCTGGCACACCGACCGAATCGCGCGCATTTCTCCCGCGACCGGGTCGGTCCTCGGCTGGATCGATCTCCGGGGACTGCTGAGCCCCGTTTACCGGCTTCCCCCCGAAGCCGTTTTAAATGGCATTGCCTACGACCCCGGGAGAAAACGATTGTTCGTTACCGGAAAACTCTGGCCCGCGCTCTTCGAGATCCGCGTGGTTCGAAAGAGGGGGTGAGCCCGTTTGCCTGCTTGCGGTACAATGCCGCCATGATTCCGCAGGATCTGCTCGACATCCTGGTCTGCCCCGCCTGCAAACAGCCGCTCACGGCTGCCGCAAATCACGAGAGCCTGAAATGCGGCGCGTGCCGGCGGGTGTATCCGGTGCGGGACGGCATTCCCATCCTCCTTGTCGACGAGGCCACAATCGACGCTGCCTGAGACATGCCCGGCGCCTCCGGTGTAACGCTTGAGGCCCTCGGCAGCACTATTCCTCTGATGTCTGGGCCGTGCGTCAAACTGCAGACGCCCGGCGTGGCATTTTGTGACATTTGGGCGACGCCCCCGCAAGACGCGCCTGCCCGGGAAGGCTCATGGTGGCTGGCCGGGTGAGAGCAACTACCCTGCGTTTCAGGGGTTTAATTTGAGTGTCAATTTTCCCGGCCGGACTACCTTATGACCCTGAATTCGGCAGGCAAATTGCATGCAACAAAATGGGTTCGAGCTGAGTCTAATGGGTATACGTAGTCAGGGTCGGAGGTGAAATATGAGAGAGACTTTCTCGGTGACGGAGTTGGCGGCCCTGCGAAACGACCTGCTGCAAGGTGGCTTGGCGGATTCGCGTGAGGCCGCAGAACTGGTACAAATCTTCATGATGGGTCGTGGCTACGGGGTATCTCCCCAGGCCGCCCGGGAAGCGGTGAGCCGGGTTGAAATGTCGGGATGCGCTCTTCCGGTACTGCAAAAGGAACTGGAGGGCCTGGCGCTCGTCCAATAACCCGGTCGTCGCTGCGGTGACGGCGATTACGGTTTTGCGGACGAGGAATATAGATTTTGATATCCGCGGGGACGACTTTAACGGGTCGCTCCCTGCAGATGAAGTAACAAGCAAAAAGCAGGGCCAACCAGCCCGGCGTTCTTGTTTTCGGCCTTCGCTTTTCGGGGCAAAAAAAAGAGTGAGAAATCTGCTTCTCACTATGGATGTTTTACACTCGCGCCGTCGGTCACACAGCTCAGTCGATCGCACGCTTACCCGCCGTTGTCAAACTTCTGTCTCCGGCCGCCGAACGTTCGTGCGGGTTCGCGCGGCCCGTGACTCGGAGCGGCGCCAGGATCTGCAATGCGGGTGACGAGACCTGGCGGCAGAGCGCGAGCTTCGGCTTTTGCGAGGCAAAGCCTCGGGCGGCCGCACGGCGCCTGGTGAAAACGTTTACCGGGACCTCGCCGGAATCCCGTTGCTTTCTCGCTTTTGAGTCAAGCTCCTGAAGACCCCGGGCAAGGCTTTCATGGTGATCGGGCACGGAGGCTTGCGACGGTCTTGTCGGCGCTCCGCATCGGCCGCGCCGTTCGATCAAGTTTCCTCCAGAAGTTCTGTGCGGTATTTCGGAGCGATGGCCTTTGCCTTCTCGAGGAATTCAGCCATCTGTTTCTCGTTCATCGCGGGCGGAGGCGTCGTGCGCGTCGCGACGGGTACGCCGATTTCCTGGAAGAACCTTTCATTGCCGGCCGGCGAGCAGATCGAGATCATCCGGACCGGTTTGGAGGATGCGTTGCGAAACCGGTGCGGAGCGTTGGACGGGATGTTGAGGGTATCGCCTGCGCGCGCCGTCAACATCTCTCCCCGGAAGACGAAGTTCATCTCGCCTTCGAGCAGGATGAAGGTCTCTTCGAAGTCGTGGCGGTGCGGTCCGGGTCCACCCCCGGGGGGCACGTACATATCGATGACCGAGAACCGATCGCTGGTGTCTTCTCCGGCAACCAGGATCGTATAGGTGTCCCCAACAAGACCGATATGCCGGGCGGATTCCCCGTCCGCCCGGCCGTATGCCAAGGCGCGGTTCAGATTGTCGGAGGGGAGAGGCGGATCTTCTTCCCGTGCTTTTCCAGACATGGGCGTCTCCTGTGTGGCTGAGATGATTTTCCCGGCAGAGCCGTGCTCTCCCCGGTCGGGAGCTCAGGTCTGCCAGGGCTTGGCCGGTGTGAGGATTGCAGCTTGTTTTCCTGGCGGGGCCCCGCCCGTCCAGGAACGGTCTTCGCGGCCCCGATTGACTGTTTGGACGAAGGCCGGCGGCCTCCCTCCCTCGGGTGCGGATTTCTGCTATATTCCGAGTTTGCATGGGGCTTTTCTACTCGCTTTTCTTCCCCTGGGGACTGATCCTGCAAGGGATCGCCATCGTGCATTTTATCCGCCGGCGGCCTGACGGCTACTGGCTGTGGATCATCCTGTTCGGCGGAGGTCTGGGCGCGATCGTTTACATTCTCGTCGAAGTCCTGCCCGATGCCGGCCTGCTCCGCCAGTCATTCAAGACGTTTCCGCGCCGCCGCAGAATTGGCGAACTCGAAGCGATCCTTGTCGACAATCCCGCGCCGGGAAACTATGAAGAGCTGGGGGACCTCTATCTGGACGAGAAAAAATTCGCCCGCGCCCGCCAGTGCTACGACCGGGCCATTTCCTCGCGCACCGATTCGCTCGATCCCTTTTATCGCCGCGGCATTGCCGAGATCGAGCTGGACGATTTCGCCGCTGCCGTGTCCGACCTGGAGCATGTGGTCGGCGCCGATCCCGAATACGATTTTCATCGCGCCGCCGGACTCCTGGCCCATGCCTACGCTCGCACCGGCCAGAGGGAAAAAGCCGATGCGCTCTTTCTGCGCACCACAAAAATATCCACGCTTTCTGAAACTTACCTGAATTATGCGAGTTTTCTCGCGGCCCAGGGACGCAACGCCGAAGCCCGCAAATGGAGCGAGCGCATCCTTGCCAAGAAGCCCACTCTTCCCGGCTACTTGCGCCGCCGCGAACGCCCCTGGTTCCGCCGGGCCAAAGGATTGCTGAAGCAGCTGCCCGCATCCTGAGCCCGCGGACGCGCCCAGTGGGAAGCCGCATCGTCCTGAACTCAGACGGTAGGATTCCGCGGGCTCGAATCTGCGAATTTTGCGCGCTTGACGAGCTTGGGGGAGAGTATCGCAGTTGAGAGTGTCGAGGTTGAGAGTATCGAGGCGGAGGGTATCCAGGTTTGCCGTGCTTGCGCGCCGGGGAATCGTCGATACATTAGAACGGAGCCCTCAGGTAAAATCTCGAGCCATGAAAACTCTTGGTCGATCGGCGTTCGCGTTCCTGCTGGCGGGTACAACCGTCGCCGCTTTTCTGCTTTCTTCTCTGTGCGCCCGGACCGCGGAGGAGCACGAGGTCCTGGCGCCCATCCTGGCGTTGTTCGACGCCATGGCCAAACGCGACGCGGAGGCGATCCGGAAACCTGTGCTCGCCACGGGCACAATGGTGCTCATGCGGGACGGCAAGCCGACTCAGATGACCTTTCAGGATTTTGCAGACCGGGTGGGAAAGCCTGGAACAACCCATATTGAGGAGCGAATTCATGACCCGCTCGTGCGGGTCGACCACGATCTGGCGGTGGTGTGGGCTCCCTTCGAGTTTCTGGTCGACGGCAAGGTGGACCACTGCGGAACCGACTTATTCAACCTTATTCGCGTCGATGGGAAGTGGCTTATCGCCGGTGTCGCCGATACCGGCCGTAAGAATTGCCGGCCCAGGTAAATCAACCGGGGAAGCGTCGGCCGGCAACCACGCTTCACGGCTAACCGACCGCCCGTGCCGCCGGGCACCCCTGCCCATCCGGGCGGTAGAAGAACGGGAGAGCCGGGGCCAAGATCGACTCCTCCGGGTTAGAATTGCAGGGTCGTGTTCTCGAGAAGCGGCTTTCGGGCGAAGCTGTGGCGATGGTGGTCAAACGACAGGCACGGACTATGAATGACGCAGTTCAATATCATTCCCAGATCGCTTCCAGTTGGGAGTCAAACTACGCCAACGAAGTATTCTCCGTTCGCATGAAAGTTCTTGACGAAATGTTGGCTGGCCGCGACCTCAGGGGACAGACATGGCTCGACGCCGGATGTGGCACCGGAACGCTTGCGCGTTTTCTTGTGGCGAACAAGGGCTGCAGGATGCTCGGCGTCGACGCTTCGAAAGAAATGATCTCCCGCTGTGTTCCCGCGCCGAATACTGAGTTCCGTCAGATTCACGATATCTGCGACACAGGGCTACCGGACGCGGCCTTCGACGGCGTCCTCTGCTCGAGCACCCTTGAGTATGTTCTTGACCCGTTCGCTGCGCTGCGCGAGCTTCACCGTGTCTTGCGGTCCGATGGCCTGCTGCTTGTTTCGGTGCCGAACGCGCACCCAATTGCCCGTTGGCCGTTGCTGGGCCTCTATTGGCTGACGAAGTATTTCGGTCCTCGTCAGTTCCCGTTTCTCGACCATTCAAGACATTCTTACCTGGAATCGCGGTTCCGTGACCTGCTCCGGAAGTGTGGATTTCGTACGGAAGCTGTGCGGACGTGGGGAGGCTTATACTGGCCGTACCCAATCCTCGGCATAGGCACCCTCTTGATGTTTCGGGCCACCAAGTCTTGAGGCTCGGCCGCTGATTCTTCTTGGCTACGTGGGTTAAAAGTCCAACAAGGGTATGTTGTTCCAACGTGAGTTTGCGGCAAGCCTGCGTGAGCTGTCACACAGGTTGGTCAAGGTGGGACCGCTTGAGTGTACGTGTCCATCATCTCCCCAAGTGGACACTACTCTCTTCATGTCCACGTTGTGAGGATGCCCACACTTCACAGTCTTGTTGAGGCGGCCATCCCCGAACGCTTACGTCGATACCTCGCTGGGCGGATTCCCCGGATTTCGGGATTTCGCGTACGGCGTGTGTTGGATTGGCCTGCAAATGGGAAAAGGCCGACCATGTCTTGCATGGCCGGCCTTTATTTTATGCCGGCAACGACCTACGCTCCCACACACTTTCGCGTGCAGTACCATCGGCCCTGCGGGGCTTAACTTCCGTGTTCGGGATGGGAACGGGTGGATCCCCCGCGGTAAGA